>Ga0326597_10002450_pt1 | contig 27685 bp, 23 predicted proteins | sample RVTome_12_FD_203789 | JGI IMG/M metagenome (GOLD analysis project Ga0326597, IMG submission 203789) | Soil microbial communities from uranium-contaminated site in the Upper Colorado River Basin, Wyoming, United States - RVT100D185 | ecosystem: Environmental > Terrestrial > Soil > Contaminated >... | reverse complement strand
CGGCCTGGCCGCGGAATTCGACACGATCATCTCCGACGAAACGAATCACCGCGACGAATTGCGGCAGATGCTCGCTCGCTGGCCCTGAGAGGCTGAGGGACGGGCGGCGCCGCTTCGCAGAGGCTGCCCCGCCGCTCCCACGAATGCCGGAGGTCCGAGGACGGGGGGGACGCTCAGAACAGGTAGCCGAGCAGGCCCGGGCCGCTGGCCATCGGGTCGCCCAGCCAGTCGGGCGGGATCAGCCAGACGAACGCGAGGATTGCAATCACCCAGAGGTCGTAGGGGAGCGTCGTGCGCTCGTCGGTCCAGAAGAACGCGCGGTTGAAAACGCCCGCCACCCCCGTCCGGGAGGGCATCGGCAGGCCGTTCAGGGCCAGATAGGTGTAGTAGATTCGATTGGCGACCGTCAGGATCGACAACGCCAGGATCACCCAGAGCACGCCGGCCATCCGGTTGGTGAACGCGCCAATCATGAACAGGACGATCCGCTCGGGACGCTCCATGAAGCCGACCTTGCACTTCTCGACGAGCGACTCGGCGCGCGCGCGAGCGTAGCTCGTCATAATCGAGAAGACGAGCGTCAGCGCCGCCACCATGACGTAATCGCTGCGTCCCAGCCTCGAGTACAGGTAGATCAGGCCGACGAGCAGCGCAAGGTCGGAGAAGCGGTCGAGCGTGGAGTCCCAGAAGGCGCCGAATCGCGATTGGAGCTGAAGGCGGTGCGCGACCTTGCCGTCGATGAAGTCGAAGATGTTCGCGACGATCATCACGCCGCCGGCAAGGATGAACCGCCCGTGCCCGAGGGCCCAGGCGCCGCCGACGTTGATGATGACGCCGACCAGGGTGAGGATGTTCGGGTGAATCCGCAGCGCGACGCAGGTGTCGATGATCGCGCGCAGCGGAAACATACACAGCGAGCCGACCAGACCGGTGAAGGTCGGCCGGGGCCGGGGCTCGCGCGGTGAGCCGTTCTCGCGCGGCGCGGCCGGCGATGGGACGGCGCGCGGCGCGGTCGGCGGCGCGGTCGTCGGCACTGTGATGACGGAGGGTTCAGGCACGGACGGAAACGCGCCATAGTAACGTATGCCCATCCGCGAACTCAAGGATCAGATCGCCCGCCTGCCGGAACAGCCCGGGGTGTATTTGTACTTCAACGCGGCGGGCGAGACGATCTACGTGGGGAAGGCGCGGGCGCTCCGGGACCGAGTGCGCACCTATCTGGGCGCGTACGGCGGCGATGCCAAGACGGACGCGCTCCTGGACGAGGTCGTCCGGCTCGAAGTCATCGTCACCGACTCGGTCGTCGAGGCCCTGGCGCTCGAGAACAACCTCATCAAGCAGCGGACGCCCAAGTACAACATCCTGCTGCGCGACGACAAGAGCTATCCCTACCTGCAGCTCACGACGAACGAGGCGTTTCCGCGCGTGCTGGTCGCGCGGCGCGTCGAGCGCGACGGCAGCTTCTATGCGGGCCCCTTCATGCCCGCCCGCTTCGCGCGCAAGACGATGGCCCTCACGCACCGGCTGTTCGGGATCCGGTCGTGCAATGAGGTGATTACCGGGAAGCGCGGGCGCCCATGTCTCGAGTACGACATCAAGCGGTGCGTCGCGCCCTGCGTCGACACGGTGTGCTCGGCCGAGGAATACGGGCGGGCGGTGGCTCTCACGCAGCTGTTTCTCGAGGGGCGGAACGACCAGCTCCTGAAGACGCTCAAAGGGCGGATGCTCGCCGCGGCCGACGGCGAACGCTTCGAGGAGGCCGCGCAGCTGCGCGACGCGATGCGCACGGTGCAGACGCTGCACGATCGGCAGCAGAAAATGGCGACCGTGGAGCTCGGCCACCGCGACGTCTTCGGCCTGAAGCGGGGGCCGGCCGGCGCCATCGTCCAGATCTTCCAGGTGCGGAGCGGCCGCGTCGTCGAACGCGTCGAGCTCGGCACCGAGGCGACGGTCGGAGCCGGCGACAGCGAGGTGCTCGAGGCGGCCATCCAGCAGTTCTACGAGGTGCACGGGGCGCCGCCGGACATCCACGCGCCAGCCGATCCGGGCAACCACGACGCGTTGGAAGCGTGGCTGTCGGAGCGGAGCGGACGGCGGGTGAAGATCACGGTCCCGCAGCGCGGCGAGAAGCGCGGCCTCGTCGATCTCGCGAACCGCAACGCCGCGCTCGCGTACCAGAGCCGGTTTCAGGCCGCCGCCGCGCAAACCGGCGCGCTCGAGACGCTGCGCGCTGCGCTGGCGCTGCCGGCGATGCCGCGCCGCATCGAGTGCTTCGACATCTCGACGATTCAGGGCAGCGAGACGGTCGCGTCGATGGTGGTGTGCGAGGACGGCCGCATGCAGAGGGGGGAGTACCGGAAGTTCAGGATCCGGGGGAAGGGACCGGGACGGGGACGTCCTGTTCTGGATATGCCCGAGCGCGACGGCGCGAGGGCATCTGGCCTAGGGGTGGGGCCCCAGGCCATAAGAGGACAAGCAGCGCCCCGCGCAACAGGAAGCGACGACTACGCCGCCATGCACGAGGTGGTGGGCCGGCGGTACCGTGCGCTGCTCGAACAGGGCGGACCCTTTCCGGATCTGGTCCTGATCGACGGCGGCAAGGGGCAGCTCTCGGCCGCGTACGCCGCGCTCGAGGACCTCGGCCTGGCGAACCTCGTCGCCGTGGCCATCGCGAAGAAGGAGGAGCTGCTCTACACGCGCGACCGCGAGGCCCCCATCGCCCTGGCGCCGGCCGACCCGGCGCTGCTGCTCGTCGAGCGGATCCGCGACGAGGCGCATCGGTTCGCCGTCACGTTCCACCGCCGCGCCCGCGCGATGCGCGACCTCCGTTCGGATCTCGACGACGTGCCCGGCATCGGCCCGCACCGCCGCCGCGCGCTGCTGACGAGGTTCGGCAGCCTCGCCGGCGTTCGCCGCGCTTCGCGCGAGGAGCTCGCGGCGGCCGTCGGGGCGAAAGTGGCCGACACCCTCCTTGCGTTTTTCGCAAGCCGGCCTTAACCTGTTCGCCTTGCTCGACATCAACTACGCGCAGGTGCTCATCGCGTTCGGCGTCCTGCTGCTTTCCCTCACCATGCACGAGATGGCGCACGCGTGGACGGCCAACCGCTTGGGCGATCCCACGGCCAGGCTCCTCGGACGCGTGTCCTTCAATCCGCTCGTGCACGCCGATCCGGTGGGCACCGTGCTGTTTCCGCTGCTGGCCCTCATCGGCGGCATCCCGCTCATCGGCTGGGCGAAACCGGTGCCGGTCGACGTGCGCCGGCTCCGGAGGCAGCGCCGCGATTTCGTGCTCGTCGCCGCCGCCGGCCCCGCGACCAATCTCGTCCTGGCGTTCGGGGCCGCCGCGATCCTGGCCTCGTGGCCGCTCGCGCCGGCCGGCGGTGGCGAGGCCGGGCCGTCGGCGACGCTCCTCGCGCTGTTGACGCTCGCGGTGCGGCTGAACATCCTGCTGGCCGTCTTCAACATGCTGCCCATCCCGCCGCTCGACGGCGGCAACGTGGTGGGTGGATTGCTCCCGTTGAGGATGGCGGCGGTCTTCGATCGCATCAGGCCATACGGCTTCCTGCTCCTGTACGCCCTGCTGCTCACCGACGGCTTCTACTATTTCGTCGTCAGGCCGTCCAACTTCGTGCGTTCCTGGCTTCCGTGAAGAGGGTCGCCGCATGACCCTTGCTCCCAAGTCGCGGGTCGTGTCCGGGATGCGGCCGACTGGACGGCTGCACCTCGGCCATCTGGTCGGCGCGCTCGGCAACTGGGTGCCGCTCCAGGCCCAGTACGACTGCTATTACTTCGTCGCCGACTGGCACGCGCTGACGAGCGACTTCGCCGACACGAGCCAGTTGACGGCTTACGCCTACGAGAACGTCGCCGACTGGATTGGCGCGGGCCTCGATCCCGAGCGAAGCACCTTCTTCGTCCAGTCGCTGGTGCCCGAGCACGCCGAGCTGTATCTGCTGCTCTCGATGGTCGTCCCGGTGCCGTGGCTCGAGCGGGTGCCGACGTACAAGGAACAGCAGGAGACGCTGAAGGACAAGGATCTGTCGTCGATCGGCTTCCTTGGCTATCCGCTGCTGCAGACGGCGGACGTCACGATGTACGACGCGCGGTTCGTGCCGGTAGGCGAGGACCAGGTCGCGCACCTCGAAATGGCCCGCGAAGCGGTGCGCCGGTTCAATAACGTCTTTGCCGACGTGCTGGTCGAGCCGCAGCCGCTCCTGACGGTCTTCGGCCGCCTGCCCGGGCTCGACGGCGGGAAGAAGATGAGCAAGAGCCTGGGCAACACGATTCACCTGTCGGACGACGCCGACGAGGTGAAGAAGAAGGTGATGCGGATGTACACCGACCCGAAGCGGGTCCGGGCCGATATTCCCGGCACCGTGGAAGGCAACCCGGTGTTCGTCTACCACGACGCGTTCAATCCGAACACCGGAGAGGTCGAGGACCTCAAAGCGCGCTACCGGGCGGGCAAGGTCGGCGACGTCGAGGTGAAGACGAAGCTCGCGGCGGCGCTCAACGCGCACCTCCAGCCAATCCGCGAGCGCCGCGCGGCGGTGCTGGCGAAGCCCGAGCGGCTGAAGGAGATGCTCTTCGAGGGGTCGAAGCGCGCGCGCGCCGTGGCCGCCGTGACGATGGAACGGGTCAGGGACGCCGTGAAGATCACGTACCGGTAGCTGTCGCTTATGGACCAGCCGCACGACTTCGAGTCCTCATCGGACGCCCTGCCGATCCGCCTTCAGAATTTCGAGGGGCCGCTCGATCTGCTGCTGCACCTCATCAAGACGCACGAGGTCGACATCTACGACATCCCCATTTCGGTGATCACGGCCCAGTACCTCGACACCGTGCAGTTGATGCAGGAGCTCGACCTCGACATCGCGGGCGAGTTCCTGGTGATGGCGGCCACGCTGATTCACATCAAGTCGAAGATGCTGTTGCCGCGGCCCGAGACGACGGCGGGCGTGGAGGGGGAGGAGGAGGATCCGCGCGACGCCCTGGTGCGGCGGCTGCTCGAGCATCGGAAGTACAAGGCCGCCGCCGGGTTGCTGCACGAGCGCGAGCAGGTGCGCGCCGCGCAGTGGGGGCGGCCCGACGATCGCGTGGCGGAGATCGCGGGCGACGACTACGAGCCCGAGCTCGAAGTGGACCTGTTCAGCCTGTTGAGCGCCTTTCAGGCGGTCGTGCAGCGCGTCCAGCAGCGCCCGAAGGTGACCCTGCCGGCCGAGCAGATCCCCGTCGAGGTCCGGATGGAGCAGCTCCTCGAGCGGCTGTCGGAGACCGAGGCGTGCGGTTTCGACGATCTGTTCGCCGACGTCCAGGATCGCAGCGGCCTCATCGTCACCTTCCTGGCGCTGCTCGAGATGATTCGCTTGAAGCTCGTCAGGGTATTTCAGTCGGGCAGCTTCGCCCCGATCCGCGTGTACAAGCGGCCGCGGCCGGCCGACGCGCCGCATCCCATTGGCGATCCGGAGGCACACCGTGGCTGAGAAAGACGACGCGCGGACGGCCGGCGGCGGCGAGCTCCCGAGGGGCGCCTCTGCGGAGATCAAGGCCATCCTCGAGGCGCTGATCTTTGCGTCGCCCGACCCGCTCACGCCCAAGGCGATCTTCAGGCTGCTCGACGCCGAGCCGAGGGAGGACGTGGAGGCGGCGCTGGCCGAGTTGAAGCGGGACTACGAGCGGCCGGGCGGTCTTCAGATCGTCGAGGTCGCCGGCGGCCTGCAGATCGTGACGCGACCCGAGCTTCACGAGTGGGTGCGCCGGCTGTTCCACGAGCGCACGACGCAGCGGCTGACTGTGCAGGCGCTCGAGACGCTGGCCGTCGTGGCGTACAAACAGCCGATCACGGCGCTCGAGATCAGCGAGGTGCGCGGCGTCAACACGTCCGGCGTGCTCAACACCCTGCTGGAGCGGCACCTGATCAAGATCGTCGGCCGCAAGCAGGTCGTCGGCCGGCCGTTCATGTATGCGACGACGAGGGAGTTCCTGATCCGCTTCGGTCTGAACGACCTGAGCGATCTGCCCAAGGTCGAAGACATGGCCGAAGCGCTCGGCATCGAGGCGCCGCTGCTCGTCGAACGCGCGCCGAGCGAGGAGCTGCTCCCGCTCGAGGAGCCCGACGTGGAGCAGGGCGACGAGCCGGGCGGATCGGTGCATTAAGGGCGCAGCACCCTAGGGTCTTGGATCCGTAACCGCACGTAGCTTCCGCACCTCGTCGGCCGTCAGCTCCCGCCAGTGTCCCAGCCGCAGCCGGGGGTCGCGGATCGGCCCAATCGCCACCCGCTTGAGATGATCGACCGGATGTCCGATCGCCTCGCACATCTTCCGCACCTGCCGGTTGCGCCCTTCGGCAATCGTGACGCGCAGCGTCGCCTGCCCGCCCTGCTCCGCGACCAGCGCGACGTCGGCCGGTCCGGTGCGGCGGCCGTCCACGACGAGGCCGCGCGCGAGCCGCCGCAGATCGCCCTCATCCGGGACGCCGAGCACCCGCGCTTCGTACACGCGCGGCACGCCGTGCCGCGGGTGGGTGAGCCGGGCGGCCAGGTCGCCGTCGTTGGTCAAAATCAGCAGCCCTTCGGAATCGAAGTCGAGGCGGCCGACCGGATAGAGGTATTCGGAGACGCCAATCAGGTCGATGACCGTCGGCCGCTTCTGCGGATCCGACCGGGTCGTCACGTAGCCGCGGGGCTTGTTCAGGAGGAGATAGCGCCGGCGCTCGGGCAACCGGATCCTCCGGCCGTCGACGCGGATATCGTCGCGGGCGGGGTCGGCCTTCGTGCCGAGCTCGCGCACGGTGGCGCCGTTGACCGTGACGCGGCCGTCGACCATGAGCCGTTCGGAGGCGCGCCGCGACGCGAGCCCCGCCTGCGACAGGATCTTCTGGAGTCGCTCCACCCTGCACAGCGTAGTCACGACGGTGCGGAAACACCAAGCAGAAGCCGCGGCCGCGGTCAGCGGGCGAGCAGGTCGCCCCAGAACGCGGCCAGCGCCAGCACATCGGCGGCGCGGGCGGGGCGATCGGCGTCGGCGTGGGAGATCAGGCGGCTCAACAGCACGCGCACGCGCGTCTCGCCCCGGAGATAGTCGGCCAGATGCTGCGATTCGGCCGCGGGGATCACGTTGTCGTCGGCGCCGTGCAGCAGAAACACCGGCGCGGAAGGCTTGGGCGACCGCTCGGCCGACAGCGAAGGCGCGTCGCCGATGGTCCCGACGAAGGGCAGCAGCCGGGCGCCGAGGTGCACGACATCCCGGCGGGTCACGTACTCGAGCAGCGTCGCCGAGGGCTCCGGCATTGTCGGCGCCAGATCGCGCAGCGCGGCGAACTCGCGATCGGCCGCCGGCCTGTCGACGCGGTGGAGATGCGAGGCCCACAGGAATCGGCGGACCGCGTCGCGCAGCGCGGCGACCTGTCCCCGCGGCACGACCCGCTCCGCCACTCCGAGCAGAATGACGGCGACGCCGTAATCGTGCGGCGGCGGCGTCTCGGCGCGCCCGCCGGGGCCCGGAGCGTCGGCCCGCAGCCGGACCTCCGAGGCAGGCACCGGCTCGATCCCCGTGCAGAGGTAGCGCAGCACGCGGGGCAGATCGGCGTGCCCGCCGACCGCCAGCACGTACGCGACGCGGTCGCGCAGCGCCGGCCGTCCGCTGGCCACGACCGCGAGGCCGCCGCTGAAGCTGATCCCCATCAGTCCGACGCGGCCGTCGGGCGCGAACGCGCCTTGGGCCGCCAGCCACAGCGCGCTCTGCTCGATGGCGTCGGTGATGGCCGGGGTGATGGCGAACTGCGAGAGCTCCGGGATGGCGGGCGTGACCGCCGCCACGCCGCTCGCGGCGAGCTCGCGGGCGAGGGCCACCACCCGCGGCTCGTCGATGCCCGCCGGGTGCAGGCCCGGGACGAGCAGCGCCGTGCGCCGCACGCCGGTCGACGGTTCGTACGCGCGCGCCCGCAGCAGGCCGCCGGCGTGGGGGATCTCCAGCTCCCGCTCCCGCACGGCGCGGGCGTCCAGGTCGGCGGCGCGACGCGCGAGACCGGGCAGATCGGCGGCGCGAATCACGAACGAGAGTCCGTGGACATACGGACGCGCGACAAGCAGCGCGCCCGCCACGACGGCCAGCGCGAACGCGATCCGGAGCGTGCGGCGGCGTGTCATCGGGCGCATGCTACACTCACGAAATTTCCCCGATGTCGCAGGAAGCATCCGAGCGGAAGCTCACCATCGCCATCGACGGGCCGTCCGGAGCGGGGAAGGGGACGGTCGCGCGGGCGATTGCCGCCGCGCTGGGGTACCGGCACATCGACAGCGGCGCGATGTACCGCGCGGTCGGCTGGAAGGCGCTGCGCGCCGGCCTGGCGTTCGACGCCGAGGCCGCGATCGCCCGCCTGGCCGACCAGTCGCGCATCGACGTGACCGGCACGCGCGTCAGCATCGACGACGTCGACGTGACGCGGGAGATCCGAACGCCTGGCATCGATCGCGCGGCGGCGGCTGTCGCCCGGCTGCCCGGCGTTCGCGCCGTCCTGGTCGCCCGCCAGCGGCAGCTCGGGGTGGGCGGCGGCATCGTGATGGAAGGGCGCGACATCGGCACCGTCGTGTTTCCGCGCGCCGACGTGAAGCTGTATCTCGACGCGTCGGCCGACGAGCGCGCCCGGCGGCGCGCGGCCGATCCCGCGCACTCGGGCGGGCCGGCTGCGGTCGCCGACGTCGCGACGCTGCTCAGCGAACGCGACCGCCTGGACTCCACGCGAGCGACCTCACCGCTTCAAGCCGCCGAAGATGCCGTCCTGATCGACACCACGGCCAAGTCGGTGAGCCAGGTGGTGGAGGAGGCGTTGGGGCTCATCAGGTCGAGAGTCGGCACGTGAGGCCTCCAGACTCCTACTTCCGGTCTTTGTAGTCTTCCGCGGAGGCCGGATCGAGCTCCCAGCGGCGCCGGTCGCGCTCCGCCACCTTGTCGACCGCTTTCAGCTCCTCGGCATCCTGATACTCGACGCCGAGCGCTCGTCCGATGTCGTCCACCACGTCCTGGTCCGGCGTCGGGTTGTCGCCTCCGGGGGCCTCGTCGCCGCTGAAATACGCGTTCTCCACGTTCGCGTCGACGTCCCCGCCGGTGATGGCCGGCGTCATGTTGGCGTGGGCCCGGCGGCGTTCGATCATCTCCGCGTGCCCGGTCCGCGCGGCCGAGCCGCGGCGCTCCAGGCCCAGCGACGAGGGAGGCATCGGCACGGTGTCCTCGAGCACGCGGCGCGCCCGCGCGATCCGCGGCGGCGTGCTCCGCCCCTTCGTCGTCTTTTTCCGGGCCGCACGCCGCTTCGATGCGATTGGGGCGCGCTTGAGCTGCCCAGCCGGACGGGCCTTGGGCTTGACCTTGCGGGTCGGTCGTTCACCCGAACGCCGGGTCGACGCCGATTTCCGGGTGCCCTTCGCCTTGCCGCGGGCCCTGGCGGCCTTGCGTTTTGCCATGACTGGATTCTCTCGAAACCTTGACAGTTTTGCGATAAGTGTCGTACGCTCTGTTGCTTATCGGAAATCAGCGAGCGTTCCAGAGCGCCCCCGCTGACCGAATTTGCGGGAGCCGGCGCCGGCGCCCGCGACACTTCCCGGCAATCGATCGACACAGGAGGACGCGCAAGGCATGGCGAACGCAGCAGACGAGCAGACTCCCGGCCCCGCCAGGGGCGGCAATACGGGGACAGTTGACCGCGACGAGCGCGGGGATCGGACCGATCGCGGCACACTCAAAGCCCGTCCGCGGGACGACGACGACCAGATGGACTCCGCGGAGTACGCCCGGCTGCTGGACATCTACGATAGCAGCTTCCGCAACATCGCGGAAGGCGAGGTGGTCAAGGGCACCGTCCTCAAGGTGACGGCGTCGGAAGTCATCGTCGACGTCGGCTACAAGTCCGAGGGGATCATCGCGGTGGCGGAGTTCGTCGACGAGAACGGGCACGTGACGGTCGAGGCCGGCGACCTGGTCGACGTGCTGCTCGAGCGCACCGAGGATCGCGAAGGCTACGTCGTCCTCTCGCGCGAAAAAGCGGAGAAGATGAAGATCTGGGACGAGGTCGAGAAGGCCTATGCCGAGCGCAAGGTCGTGATCGGCCGCGTCATCGAGCGCATCAAGGGCGGCCTCGCCGTCGACATCGGCGTGCGCGCGTTTCTGCCCGGATCGCAGATCGACGTCCGACCCGTCAGGAACCTCGACGCGCTGCGCGGCCAGGAGCTGCGCATGCGGGTGATCAAGGTCAACAAGAAGCGGGGCAACATCGTGCTGTCCCGGAAGGCGCTCCTCGAGGAGGAGAACGCCGAGAAGAAGAAGCACACGCTCGAGACGCTGGCCGAAGGCAAGGTCCTCAGGGGCGTCGTCAAGAACATCACCGACTACGGCGCGTTCATCGATCTGGGCGGGATCGACGGGCTGCTGCACATCACCGACATGTCGTGGGGCCGCGTCGGCCATCCGTCGGAGCTGTTCAAGGTGAACGACGAGATCGACGTGGTCGTCATGAAGTACGACGCAGCGACCGAGCGCGTGTCGCTGGGGCACAAGCAGCTGATCACCGATCCGTGGGCGAACGTGATGGAGCGCTACCCGGTCGGCGCGCGCATGAGCGGCAAGGTGGTGAGCCTCACCGACTACGGCGCCTTCGTGGAACTCGAGCCGGGGGTCGAGGGGCTGATTCACGTCTCGGAAATGTCGTGGAGCAAGCGCGTCAAGCACCCGTCGAAGATCCTCAACGTCGGCGATTCGGTCGACGCGATGGTGCTCGGCGTCGATCCGACGGCGCGGCGGATCTCGCTCGGCCTCAAGCAGGTCGAGAGCAACCCCTGGCACGACCTGGCCGACAAGTATCCGGTCGGATCGAAGATCCAGGGGAAGGTGCGGAACCTCACCGAGTTCGGCGCGTTCGTCGAGGTCGAGGAGGACATCGACGGTCTGATCCACATCTCCGACATGTCGTGGAGCAAGCGCGTCAAGCATCCGTCGGAAGTGCTGAAGAAGGGCGACGTGGTCGACGCGATGGTGCTCAACATCGACGCCGAGAACCAGCGGTTGTCGCTCGGGCTGAAGCAGCTGGCGACCGACATCTGGGACGACTTCTTCTCGCGCCATCACCTGGGCGACACGGTCGAGGGCAAGGTCGTGCGGATGACGAACTTCGGCGCCTTCGTCGAGCTCGACGAAGGCATCGAGGGGCTGATCCACGTCTCGGAGTTCGACGAGTCGCGGCGGCCCGGGAAGGGCGCCGGGAAGGAAGACAAGATCGAGCTCGTCGTCGGCGAGACCTACCCGATGAAGATCATCAAGCTCGCGCCCGAGGAGCGGAAGGTGGGCCTCTCGATCCGCGCGCTCAAGTCCGACGAGTTCCGGGCCGATTGGGAGAGCTACCAGGAAGCGGCCGGCGACGGCGGCGCGACGCTGGGGGACCACTTCAGAAATCGGTGAGGGACACCCATGACCACTGGCGGCAGCATGACGAAGGCGGAGCTCGTGGAGGAAGTCTCCCGGGTGTCCGATCTCACGAAGAAACACTCCGAAGTCATTGTCGACACGGTGTTCAAGAGCATCATCGACGCGCTGCACCGCGGCGAGAAGATCGAGCTGCGCGGGTTCGGCAGCTTCCGGCTGCGCAAGCGCGAGCCGCGCAAGGGGCGCAACCCGAAGACGGGCGACAAGGTCGATGTGCCGCCCAAGAAGGTGCCCTACTTCAAGCCCGGCAAGGAACTGAAGGAACTCATCAACCGCGAGTCCGATCTCGCCCCGTCGGCGGCCGGCGATCCGTCGCCCCCGCCCGACGCGCTGACGGTCTGATCAGTCGGCGCCGCCCGTCGATCCGTCGGTGGTGACAACGAGGCTGTTCAACCGCGACCATCGATCGTCGACAGGCGGCTGAAGACTATGGATCGTCTCTGGTCCCCCTGGAGGCTCGCATACGTGACCGGCACCGCGAGCGCCAACGGCTGTATTTTCTGCGACGCCGCCCGGCCTGCCGCCGACTCCACGGGCAACGCGCTGGTCCTCATCCGCGGGCGCGTGTCGTACGTCATCCTGAATCTCTACCCGTACAACAGCGGCCACCTGATGGTCGTGCCGAACCGGCACGTCGGGTCGCTGGCGGCGGCGGAGCCCGAGGAGCTCGCCGAGATGATGCGCCTGACGCGCGACGCCGAGATCGCCCTGACGGAGGCCTACCAGCCCCAGGGCATCAACGTCGGCATCAACCTCGGGCGGCCGGCCGGTGCGGGCGTGGTCGACCACGTGCACATCCACCTCGTGCCGCGGTGGACCGGCGACACCAATTTCATGTCGGTCGTCGGCAACGTCCGCGTCCTGCCGGAGGAGATCGGCGAAAGCGCGAAGCGCCTGCGGCCGGTCTTCGAACGGCTCTTGAGCTCCGACGACCGCGCCCGCGGCGCCGGCGCCCGCAGGCCGTGAGCCGATGATCCTCGAGCTCACGCCCGAACAGCTCGCGTTCCAGCAGGCCATCGAGGAGTTCGCGCGCGAGGTCGTGGCGCCGCGCGCCGCGGCCATCGACGAGTCCGGGGCGTTCCCGATCGACGTCATCCGCGCGGCGGCCGGCCGCGGGCTGCTCGGCGCCACGATTCCGCGGGCGTGGGGCGGCGCGGCCCTCGACTACTTCAGTTACATCCTGGCCATCGAGGCGATCGCGGGCGCCAGCGCCACCGTCGCCGTGTCGCTCGTCGTCCACAACTCGCTCGTCGCGGAGCTCGTCGCGCACGCCGGGTCCGACCGGCACAAGGAGCGCTGGCTGCGGCCGCTGGCGGCCGGCGACGCGATTGGCGCGTTCGCCCTGTCGGAGCCCGACGCCGGCACCGATGCCGCGAATCAGCAGACGACGGCGACGAAGACCGATCGGGGCTACCGCCTCGCCGGCCGAAAGGTGTGGGTCGCGAATGCCGACGCCGCGTCGGTCGCGATCGTGTTCGCCAGCACCCGGCCCGGGCAGCGGGGCGAGGGCGTGACGGCGTTCCTCGTGCCGATGGATTCGCCGGGCATCACGCGGAGCGCGCGGACCGATTCGCTCGGCGTCCGCGGACTCGGCTGCATGGACCTGGAGCTCGACCTCGAGGTGGGCGACGATCAGGTGATCGGCGGCGCGCACCAGGGCTTTCCCCTGGCGATGTGGGCGCTGCAGGGCGGCCGGGTGGCCATCGCGGCCCAGGCGCTCGGCATCGGCGAGGCGGCGATCCGGGAGGCGATCGCCTACGCGAAGGCGCGGCATGTCTTCGGTCAGCCGATCGCGAACTACCAGGCCATCCAGTGGATGATCGCCGACATCGCCACCGAGCTCGAAGCCGCGCGGATGCTCACCTGGAAGGCGGCGGTGGCGAAAGATCACCAGCCACGGTCGACGTTCGAGGCGTCGATGGCCAAGCTGGCCGCCTCGGAGGCGGCGCACAAGGCGGCCGACAGGGCGATGCAGATTCTCGCCTCGGCCGGGTACCGCCGCGGATCGACGGTCGAGCGGCTCTTCCGCGACGCGCGGGCGGCGGAGATCTACCAGGGCACGTCGGAAGCGCAGCGCATGATCATCGCGTCGGCTCTCCTCGACGGCGCCTAGAGACAGGTTCGCAGAAGGAGCGTCATGACCCGGACTGCAATCATCGCCTGCCTGCTGGCGGGCGGCCTCGCCGCGGCGGCGGCGGCGGACGACACCTGGCCCCGGTTCCGCGGGTCCAACGCCGGCGTGGCCGGCGACGATCCAAGGCTGCCCGACAGCTGGAGCCCGCGCGAGAACGTCGCCTGGACCGCCGACGTCCCCGGCCTCGGCTGGAGCTCGCCCGTCGTCTGGAACGACCATGTGTTCGTGACAAGCGTGGTCAGCGCGGGCGTCGAGGCGCCGCCTCGCCCCGGGCTCTACCTGCCGGGCGCGGTGCTGGAGGTATCGGCCGCGCCTCACCGCTGGATGTTGTACGACTTCGATCTCGAGACCGGCGCGCTGCGCTGGCAGCTCGAGCTGCACCGCGCGCCGCCGGCGCAGCCCAAGCATCTCAAGAACAGTTACGCCTCCGAGACACCCGTGACCGACGGCGAGCGGGTCTACGCCTACTTCGGCAACGTCGGGCTCTTCGCCGTCGACATGTCCGGCAAGCTCGTCTGGTCCAAGCGTCTCGGGCCGTTCAAGACCCGCAACGGCTGGGGCACCGGCGCCTCGCCGGCCTTGCACGGCCGCCGCGTCTACGTCGTGAACGACAACGACGAGCAGTCGTTTCTCGCGGCGTTCGATGCCACGACCGGCGACGAGCTCTGGCGCGTGAATCGGGACGAGGGCACGAACTGGACGACGCCGTTCGTCTGGGAGAACTCGATGCGGACCGAGATCGTGGTCGCCGGGACGACCCGCGTGCGGTCGTACGATCTGGCGGGCCGCGTGCTGTGGGAGCTGGCGGGCATGTCGAGCATCACGATCCCGACGCCGTTCGAGCGCCACGGCCTGCTCTTCGTCAGCTCGGGATATGTCGGCGACCCGCTGCGTCCGACTTATGCGATTCGGCCGGGCGGCGTGGGCGATCTCACGCTCCCGGCCGGGCAGACGAACAGCGAGTTCGTGGCGTGGTCGCTGCCCGCCATCGCGTCGTACAATCCGACGCCCCTCGTCTACGGCGACTATCTCTATACGCTGCTCGATCGCGGATTCCTCACGTGCCACGATGCGAAGACCGGCCGGGAGATCTACGGGCGCCAGCGCATCGCCGCGGACGCGGGCGCCTTTACCGCGTCGTTGTGGGCCTACAACGGCAAGCTCTTCGCCCTGAGCGAAGACGGCGATACCTACGTCATCCAGGCCGGGCCCGAGTTCAAGGTGCTCGGGAAGAACCCGCTCGACGAGATGACGCTCGCGACGCCTGCCGTCGCCGGCGGCGGTCTGGTCGTCCGGACGAAGTCGAGGCTGTACCGCGTGGTGAGGCCGCCGGGCCGATAGCGCATTCCCGCCCGACGGTTCCGCGGCGAGTGTTCAGCCGAGAATCTGCTTCGCGATCGTCTGGAGCTGCAGGTTCGACGTGCCTTCGTAGATCTGGCCGATCTTGGCGTCCCGGAACAGCTTCTCGACCGGATAATCCTTCACGAAGCCGTAGCCGCCGTACAGGTTAACCGCCAGCGACGCCACGCGCTCGGCGACCTCCGACGAGAACAGCTTGCACATCGCCGCTTCCGTGAGGAACGGGAGCCCCGCGTCGCGCAGGCGGGCGGCCTCGTACACCATCAGCCGCGCCGCGTGCAGTTCGGCGGCCGCGCGCGCGATCTGATGTTGCACCGCCTGGAATTCCGCGATCGCTTTGCCGAACTGCTTCCGTTCCTTCGTGTACTTGATCGTGTGATCGAGGGCGCCCTGCGCGAGACCGATCATCTGCGCGCCGATCCCGATCCGTCCCTCGTTCAGCGTCTCGATCGCCGTCTTGTAGCCCTTGCCGACCTCGCCCAGGACGTTGGCGTGCGGCACGCGGCAGTCCTCGAAGATCAGCTCGCACGTGCTGCTGGCGCGGATGCCGAGCTTGTCTTCCTTCTTGCCGATCGTGAACCCGGCGGCGCCGCGCTCCACGAGAAACGCCGTGATGCCGTGATAGCCGGCGTCCGGCTTCGCGTTGGCGAACACGACGAACAGCTCCGCTTCGTCGGCATTGGTGATCCAGAGCTTCCGGCCGGTGATCGCCCACGCGCCGTCGCGCTCGGCCGCGCGGGTCGCCATCGCGAAGGCATCGCTGCCCGAGCCCGCCTCCGACAGCGCGTAGGCGCCGACGGCGCCCGACGCCAGCTTCGGCAGAAAGCGCCGCATGAGGTCGTCGCTGCCCCAGCGCATGATGGCGTTGACGACGAGCGTGTTCTGGACGTCGACCAGCACGGCGACCGACGGATCCACCCGCGACAGCGCTTCGACCGCCAGCACCGAATGGAAGAAGCTGGCGCCGGCGCCGCCGTGCGCTTCCGGAATTTCGACTCCCATCACCCCGAGGCCGAACAGCTTGTCGACGAGCCCCCGGGGGATGTGGGCCGCCTCGTCCATCTGCCGCACGATTGGGCGGATTTCGTGCACGGCGAAGTCGTACACGCTGTCGCGAAACAGCCGCTCGTCTTCGGAAAGCGTGGTCAGGGCGGGGCGGCGCTGTTCGAGGTCCTGGATGGCCACGGCGGGGATGTTAGCACCCGCGGAAGGGTCTAATATAGACGGATGGCAAGCGCGTTCCGGACCATCGCGTGCGCGGGGCTGCTGGGGGTCACGATCTTCGCGGCCGGGGGCGATGCCCAGCAGCCGCCAGCCCTCCGAGGGGCGTTCATGGAAGAGGGCCGGCAGCGCCCTCTCGCAGCGGCCCAAAATCCCGCGCCGCCGGCCGCCCGGCAGGCGCAGGTTCCGCAGCAGGCGCCGGACCCGCCGGCGCCCGATCCGGCGACGGCGCCACAGGATCCGCCCGCGCAGGCACCGCCGCCGCAGCCGGTCTTCCGGGTCGGCATCAACTTCGTCCGCGTGGACGTCATCATCACCGACAAGAACGGGAACCCGGTATCGGACCTCCAGCCGGGCGATTTCGAGGTCGCCGAGGATGGAGAGCCGCAGACGATCGAGACGTTCAAGTTCATCGAGCTCGATGGCGGCCTCATGCCCGGGCCGGACGGCCCCCCGCGCGCCATCCGCACCGACTCGGACGAGGAGCTCGAGGCCGCCCGAGACGATGTCCGGCTCTTTGCGATCTTCCTGGACGACTACCACGTCCGCGACAACATCAGCCTTGCCGCGCGGCAGTCGATCTCGCGCTTCGTCGAGACGCAGCTCGGGCCGTCGGACATGGTCGGGCTGATGTATCCGCTCGAGCCGATCGTGTCGGTGCGCTTCATGCGCAACCACGCGGCCACGCAGCGGGCCATCGAGCAGTTCCAGGGCCGCAAGTACGACTACATCCCCCGGAACGAGATGGAGGAGCGCTACGCCCATTATCCGACCGAAGTGATCGAGCGCATCCGGAACCAGGTGTCGCTGTCCGCACTGGAATCGCTCATCAGCCGGATGGGCGCGTTGAAAGAGGGGCGCAAGGCGATCATCCTGGTGAGCGAAGGCTACAGCAACATGCTGCCGCCGCAGCTGCGGGACCAGAACGCGCAGATGCCCGGGTTCGGCAACCCGGCGCGCGGCAGCCCGATGGCCGGCGCCGACGATCCCAACGAGTTCCGGGCGGCGGCGATGGCGAGCTTCGATCTGATGGACGAGCTGCGCGACGTCTTCAACGCGGCCAACCGCAACAACGTCGCGATCTACGCGGTCGATCCGCGCGGCCTGTCCACCGGCGAGTTCGACATTGCCGACAACATCAATGCGCGGACGAGCCGCGACTATCTCAATGCCACGATGGACACCCTGCGGGTGCTTGCCGACGAGAGCGACGGCCGCGCGATCGTGAACCGCAACGATCTCACGCTGGCGATGAAGCAGATCGTGCGCGACAGCAGCGCGTACTACCTGCTCGGCTACAACTCGACGCAGACGCCGACCGACGGGAAGTTCCACGAGATCAAGGTCCGCGTGCGGCGCCCCGGCCTGCAGGTCCGCGCCCGGAAGGGGTACTGGGCGCTCTCCCCCACCGAGTCGGCCAGCGCGCTGGCGCCGGCGAAGCCGGGCCCGCCCAAGGCGGTCGAGTCGGCGCTCGCGGCGATCAGCCAGCCATCGCGCGGGCGGCTGATCCGGACCTGGATTGGCACCGAGCGCGGCGAGAACGGCAGGACGAAAGTGACCTTGGTCTGGGAGCCGACGCCGCCGGTCGCCGGCGAGGTCGCGCGCGAGTCCGACCGGCCCGCGCGCGTCGCGGTCACGGCAACGGGGTCCGACTTCGCGCCGTACTTCCGCGGGCGGGTGCCCTCGGCCGCAACGCCGCCCGGGCCGGGATCGTCGTCGACCGCCGCGTCGGCGGTGCCGCGCGTGATCACGTTCGAAGTCCCGCCCGGCGCCATGCAGCTGCGTCTGGCCGTCGAGAGCAGCTCCGCCGAGGTGCTCGATTCGGAGACGCGCGAGATCACGGTCCCCGACATGACGTCACCCGACGTCGCGCTCGGCACCCCGGAGATCTTCCGGGCGCGGACCGCTCGCGAGCTCCAGCAGCTGAAGACCGACCCGCGGCCGGTGCCCACCGCAGTCCGCGAGTTCAGCCGGACCGATCGTCTGCTGGTCCGGGTGCGCGCGTACGGGCCGGCCGCTGCCGCCCCCACCCTCACGGCTCGGCTGCTCAACCGAACAGGGGCGCCGATGTCGACCCTGGAGTTCGCCAGCCCCGCGGCGGGGATCGATCCCACGATCGAAGTGCCGCTGGCGGGCCTGGCTCCCGGCGAGTACTTGATCGAAGTCACAGCCGGCGAACCGGGCGCCGGCGTCCAGGAGCTGGTCGGCTTCCGGGTCACCGGCTGAGGGATGCGCGCTCTTCTCGCGCTCGCGCTCGCCGCCAGCGCCGCGGGTCAGGCCTCCCCGCCCTCTCCGCCTGATCCGCACCTCGCGCACATCGACGTCACGGCGTCGGATGCGCGCGGCCGGGTGATCGCCGATCTCCGCGCCGAGGAAGTGGAGATCGTCAAGAACGGCGGCGCGCTCGCCGTCGAGAGGGTTCGCTTCATCACGGCGGACGGTGGCGCCGGCGAAGCGCTCCCGCCGATTCGCTCGAGGGCCGACGAGCAGGCCGAGGCGGCGCGCGAAGGCACCCGTCTCTTCGCGATCTTCCTCGACGAGTATCACGTGAGCGCGGGCGAGGGCGTGGAGCGGGTGCGCGAGGCGCTCGTGCGATTCGTCGAGCAGGACCTCGGCCCGCGCGATCTCGTCGTGGTCGTCAAGCCGCTCGATTCGCTGTTGAACCTGAGGCTGACGCGCGATCGCGACGCCGTGGCGCGGGCGATCAAGGCGTTCGACGGGCGCAAAGGCGATTTCACCCCGCGGACGGCCTTCGAGCGGGACTACGTCTCGGGCACCGCTCCCCGGATCGCGGCGCTGCGCGCGCAGATTGCGACGTCGGCCCTGCACGCGATCGCCGTGCATCTGGGCGCCCTGAGCCTGACGCGCAAGGCGATTGTGGTCGTGAGCGAGGGCTTCGCGGGCGGCCAGCGAACGCGCGGAGACGGGGATCTGCCGACGGTCGAGGCCGCGATTCGCGCGGCCGGCCGCTCGAATGCATCGTTCTACGCGATCGATCCCGGCGCGCTGGCCTCCCCGCCCGGCGCCGACCCCGCGGACGACGCGCCGCGGGACTCGTCGGGCGAGCAGACCGAGCGCGCGACGCTCAGGAGGCTGGCGGCCGAAACCGGCGGCGAGGCGATCCTCACGCCGGCCGCCCTTGCCGCGGGATTGAAGCGCGTCATCAGCGAATCCACCGCCTACTACGTGATCGCGTTCAGACGGCCGCCCGACGAAGCGCCGGCCGATCTCGGGCAGTTTCATCGGATCCAGATGCGCGCCACCCGGCCCGGCGTCCGGCTGGAAGGGCCGCAGGGGTACTGGGCGCCGTCGTTCGAGGATCTGCTGCGGGCGCGCGCGGCGGAGCGCGCCGCCGAGCCGCCGCCTCCGCCGGAAGTGCCGCCGCGCCGCAGCCCGCTCATCCGCCCCTGGTTCGGCCTCGCGCGCGGAGCCGAGGGGCGCACGCGGGTGAGCTTTGTCTGGGAGCCGGTCGCCGCCATGCCTGGCGCGCCGCGGCGCGCGCAGGCCCCGGCGCGGATTACGCTGAAGGCCTCGCAGGCCGACGGCACTCCCGTGTTCGAGGGCACGGTGCGTCCGGCGACCGCGTTCGCGGGAGGGGCGCCCCTCGACGAGCCGTTGCAGGCGGTCTTCGAGGCGCCGCCCGGACGGCTGCGCGTGCACATGACGATCGAGGGCGCCGACAATCGGCCGCTCGACACCGACGTGCGCGAAATCGTCGTCGGGACGTTGGCGGGGCCGGTTGCGATCGGTACGGCCGAAGTGCTGCGCGCGCAGAGCGCCCGGATGTACCGCACGATCGAGGCCGACCCGGGCGCGGCACCGGTGGCCGCACGCGAGTTCAGCCGCACCGAGCGCCTCCTGATTCGGGTCCGCGCCTACGCGGCCCGCGGCGCGCCGGAGGTGTCCGGCCGGCTGCTCAGCACGCTCGGACGCGCGATGCGCGACCTGCCCGTCATGCGTGGACCGGGTCCCGACCTCCATCAAATCGACCTGCCGCTCGCCGGTCTGGCGGCGGGCGAGTACAAGGTCGAGCTGGTCGCCCGGAGCGGCGGCCGCGAAACGGCGCAGGCGGTCACCTTCCGCGTGACGCCGTAGCGGCAGGGCGGACGTCCGACAATCCCCACAGACTTGTCGAGTGATGGCGGGCGGTCGACATTTGTGTCTTGCCGATCGCCGCGGCCTCGTTCCGTTCCAGGCCGAGACGTTGGTGAATTCGGCGTTCTCTCGCCCCCAGCCTCCGGTGGCGTTCCCCTTGCCGCGGCGACCGGCACAACCTCGTTTCCCTGGGGTTCTCTATGTCGTCGGGCCCGGCTGCAGAATGGATCGCGCCCGCGGAAGCGCACGCTGGCGAAGTCAGAAAGCTGTCGACGCTGCTCGAAGCCCGCCAGGCGCTCTCGGCGACGCTCGATCTGAAGGAAGCCCTGCGGCGCGTCCTGGAAATCCTGGGACGCCATCACGGGGCCATTCGCAGCACGGTCGTGCTGCTCAACGAGGTCACGGGCGACGTCGAGGTGGAGGCGTCCGCCGGGGCGGCCGCCCCCGACCAACAGGCGCGCCACCGGCCCGGAGAGGGGATCGCCGGCCGCGTCGTGCAGACCGGTCGGCCGCTCGTCGTCCCGCGCGTGAGCGATGAGCCGATGTTCCCGCATCGTGCGTCGGACCGGCCCGAGCAGGAGCTGACGCACATCTCGGCCCCCATCGCGCTCGACGGGCCGACGGTCGGCGCGGTCGGCATCGACCTGCGCTTCAAGCCCGATCGCGACTACAACCGCACGGTGAAGTTCCTCGGCGTGGTCGGCTCGATCGTCGCGCAGGCGGTGAAGGTGCATCGCCTCATCGAGGCCGACCGGCAGCGTCTGGTGGACGAGAACGCGCACCTGCGGCAGGAGCTCAAGGAGCGCTACGACTTCTCCAACCTGGTCGGCACGAGCGGTCCGATGCGGCGGGTGTACGAGCAGGTGTCACAGGTGGCGCGCGCCAACACGACCGTGCTGCTGCGCGGCGAGTCGGGCACCGGCAAGGAGCTGATCGCGCACGCGCTGCACTATTTCATCGACAAGTTCGCGCGAGAGCACGGGAGGAAGGTGAAGCGGATCTCGACGCCCGCGATCGACATGCTCGCCAGCTATCACTGGCCGGGCAACGTGCGGGAGCTGGCCAAGGCCATCGAGCGGGCGATCGTCGTGTCTGACGGGCAGGTCATCCACGCGCACGACCTGCCGCCGACGCTGCAGACCGCCGAAGCGTCGGGCACCGTGCAGACGGCCACCCTCCGCGAGTCGCTGGAGGCCTTCGAGAAGGACGCGCTCGAGGACGCGCTGAAGACCGCCCGTGGCAACCGCGCGAGAGCCGCGCGGCTGCTGTCGACGACCGAGCGCATCTTCAATTACCGGGTCCGCAAGTACCGGATCGACTGGCGGCGCTTCAAGACGTAGCGCGCTAGGCGTACATCCCGCGCATCCGCGTGACCGTGGCCACCCGGCCGATGGCGACGACGTAGGCCGCCGTGCGCATGTCGACGCGGTAGTTCAACGACGTCTGGAGCACGGCCTGGTAGGCCTCGCACATCTTCATCTCGAGCCGTTCGTTCACTTCCGCCTCGGTCCAGAAGTACCCGTACCGATCCTGGACCCATTCGAAGTACGAGGCCGTCACGCCGGCGCTGTTCGCCAGGATGTCGGGCACGACGTGCACGCCGCGCTCGTGCAGGTGCCGGTGCGCCTCCGGCGTCGTCGGCCCGTTGGCGCCCTCCACGACCACCTTCGCCCGGATGCGAGGCGCGTTCTCCATCGTGATCTGGTTCTCGAGCGCCGCGGGAATCAGCACGTCGACCGGGAGCGCGAAGAGCTGGTCGTTGCCAATCGGGTCGCCGCCGCCGAAGCCGGCGACGCTCTTGTTGCGTGCGACGTGCTCGGCCAGCTTGTCGACGTCGAGCCCCCGTTCGTTGTAGACGCCTCCGTTCCAGTCGGTCACGCCCACGATTCTGGCGCCGAGCGCGGCCAGGAGCCGGGCCGAGATGGAGCCGACGTTGCCGAACCCCTGAATCGCCACCGTGGCGCCCTTGATGTCGAACCCGAGGTACTTCGCCGATTCACGGGTCACGATGGTGACGCCGCGGCCGGTGGCCTCGCGTCGGCCGAGGGACCCGCCGAGCTCCAGCGGCTTGCCGGTCACCACGGCGGTCGAGGTGTGCCCGACGTGCATGCTGTAGGTGTCCATCACCCAGGCCATCACCTGGTCGTTGGTGTTGACGTCGGGCGCGGGGACGTCCTTCTCCGGGCCGATCAGATCGATGATCTCGGCGATGTACCGCCGCGTGAGCGCCTCGAGCTCGCGGCGCGACATCCGCGCCGGATCGCAGATGACGCCGCCCTTGCCCCCGCCGAACGGGATGTGCGCGACGGCGCACTTCCACGTCATCCAGGCGGCGAGCGCGGTCACCTCGTCGAGCGTCACGCCCGGGTGGTAGCGGATGCCGCCCTTGGCGGGACCGAGCGTGATGTTGTACTGGACGCGATAGCCGGTGAACACCTCGATCTCGCCGTTGTCCATCTGCACCGGACAGGAGACGGTGACCTGGCGTTTCGGGTGCGTCAGGATCTTCCAGATGCCCGGCTCGAGGTTGAGGAGGCGGGCCGCGCCGTCGAACTCCTGGAGCATCGCACCGAAGATCGATCCATTCGCCGCCATTGGTTCTCCCTGTCGGTCGGGCCCGCGACTCCCGCGGGGCCGGCGGCCCCGAGCCGCATTTGATTCGGTGCGCACGCCGCGCTCGGCCCTCGACACTAGCGTGCGCTCCGCGAGCAAGTCAACTCCGCGCAGGTCGGGCCGAAGGCGGGGCCGTGAGTCCGCGGCGGTTCCGCGCGGCCGGTCGCATCCATATCCCACCGGGCCCACCGCGCCCGCACCGGCCCGATATAATGAACCGAGTATGAAAGCGGCCGTCGAGAGCGAGGAGCAGCGGTGGGAGCGCGAGACGCTCGGGCCGGCGACGCGCCAGTCTCCGGAGCGCGCCGCCTCGTTCACCACGATCTCGGGGCGCCCGATCGACCGCCTGTACACGCCGCTCGACCTGGCCGGCCTCGACCCGGCCCGCGACGTGGGGGAGCCGGGCGCGTACCCGTACACACGCGGCATTCACCCCACCGGTTATCGCGGCAAGCTGTGGACGATGCGGCAGTTCGCGGGGTTCGGGGCGCCGGAGGACACCAACGCGCGGTACAAGCGGCTGCTCGGGGCCGGCGGCACCGGGCTGAGCGTCGCGTTCGATCTGCCGACGCTGATGGGCCGCGATCCCGATCACGAGCTGTCGCTCGGCGAGGTGGGGAAGTGCGGCGTCAACGTGACCTCGCTCGCGGACATGGAGGCGCTCTTCGACGGCATCGCGCTCGGCGACATCAGCACGTCGATGACCATCAACTCGCCGGCGGCGATGATCTTCGCGATGTACCTCGTGGTGGCCGAACGGCAGGGCGCGAGCTGGGCGACCCTCTCGGGCACGATCCAGAACGACATCCTGAAGGAGTTCATCGCCCAGAAGGAGTACATCTATCCGCCGCGCCCCTCGATGCGGATCATCACCGACATCTTCGCGTTCTGCGCGAAGGAGGTGCCGCGCTGGAACACCATCTCGGTCAGCGGGTATCACATCCGGGAGGCGGGCTCGACCGCGCTGCAGGAGCTGGCGTTCACGCTGCGCGACGGCATCGAGTACGTGCAATGGGGCGTCGACGCCGGCCTCGAGGTCGACGAGTTCGTGCCGCGCATCTCGTTCTTCTTCAACGCGCACAGCGATTTCTTCGAGGAGATCGCCAAGTACCGCGCGGCCCGGCGGCTCTGGGCCCGCAGCATGCGCGAGCGCTTCGGCGCGAAGAGCGAGCGCGCGTGGAAGCTGCGCTTCCACAGTCAGACGGCGGGCGTGTCGCTCACCGCGCAGCAGCCCTACAACAACGTCGTCCGCACCGCGCTGCAGGCGCTGTCGGCCGTGCTCGGCGGCACCAATTCACTCCACACGAACTCGCTCGACGAGGCGCTGGCGCTGCCGACCGCCGAGGCGGCGACCCTCGCGCTGCGGACGCAGCAGATCATCGCGCACGAAAGCGGCGTCGCGAACGCGGTCGATCCGCTCGGCGGCTCCTACTTCGTCGAGAGGTTGACCAAGGACATGGAGGACGAGGCGCTCGCCTATTTCGAGCAGATCGATCGCCTGGGCGGGATGGTCGACGCCATCGAGCAGGGCTTCCCGCAGCGGGAGATCGCGGAGAGCGCCTACCGCTTTCAACAGGCCGTCGAGCGCAAGGAGAAGGTCATCGTCGGCGTGAACGACTTCGTCCAGCGGGACGATCCGCCGATCGCGATCCTGTACATCGACGATTCAACCGCCGAGAAGCAGCTCCGGAAGGCGGAGGCGCTGCGGAAGGCGCGCGACAACGATCGCGTGGCGCGCGCGCTCGACGCGCTGCGGTCGGCCGCGCGCGGCACGGCGAACGTGATGCCGCCGATCCTCGAAGCGGTCCGCGCCTATGCGACGCTCGGCGAGATGTGCGACGCGCTTCGAGACGTGTGGGGCGAATATGAAGAAGTGCCGAGCATCTGAGAGCCGACGCCGGTGAGTCGAAAACTGCGGGTCGTCATCGCGAAGCCGGGGCTGGACGGCCACGACCGCGGAGCCAAGGTCATCGCGCGGGCGCTGCGCGACGCCGGCATGGAGGTGATCTACACCGGCCTGCGCCAGACCCCCGAGCAGATCGTCTCGGCCGCGCTGCAGGAGGACGCCGACGTGATCGGGCTGTCCATCCTCTCGGGCGCGCACAACCACATCGCCCCCCGCCTGATGGCCCTCCTGCGGGAGAAGGGGCTCGACGATGTCCTGGTGGTCATCGGCGGGATCATCCCGGATGTCGACATCCCGAAGCTGAAGGAGCTCGGGGTCAGCGGGATCTTCCTGCCCGGGACCCCGATGCAGGAGATCATCGATTTCATCAATGCCAATGCCCGGGAGCGGACCGGCCCCCCGGGTGCATCGGAGCCTGCCGTGACGACTGCACGGAAAGGCGTCCCCGGCCGATAGAACCAAGGTGCCGTATACCCTTCTTCTCGCCGACGACAGCGTCACGATTCAGCGCGTTATCGAGCTGACGTTCGCCGACGAGGACATCCAGGTCGTCGCCGTGAGCGACGGCGACCAGGCCGTGGCCGTCCTCGACAGGACGCCGCCCGACATCGTGCTCGTCGATGTCGGCATGCCGGGCCGCAGCGGCTACGAGGTGGCCCGGCACATCAAGGACACGCCGCGGCTGGCCCATATTCCAGTGGTCCTGCTGACCGGCGCCTTCGAACCCATCGATCAGGCCAAGGCCGAGGCGGTCGGCTGCGACGGGGTGCTGGCGAAGCCGTTCGAGCCGCAGCTCGTCATCGCCCGCGTCAAGGAGCTGCTCGCCCAGACGAAAGCGGCGTCCTCCGCGGCCGAGGCGCGCCCGGGAGGCGGCTCCGCGCCGCTCCCCGATGCGCGGAGGGCCAGCGCCGCCGCCGACTACTTCGATCGCCTCGATCAGGCGGTCGGGAGGACGGCCGCGGCCGAGCCGGCGCCGCCGCCACCCCCGCCGGCGCCACCGCCCATTGCCGACGCGATTGACTGGTTTTCGCCGCAACCGGCCGCCCAGCCTTCCGCGATCGGTTCCGACCGTTGGGAGATGGCGTCCCCCGGTCCGGATCTGTCGCCGTCGTACGGCGGGGTGAATGCCGAGTTCGACAAGCTCCCCGCGCTGGCGCTTCCGTCGTTCGAGCGTTCGCCCGCCGCCCCGCAGTCCGTGCCGCCCGCCGCCACGAGGCAGCTGGACGCGCCGCCGGCACCCGCGCCCCTGCCGCCGCTCGCCGACGCGTTTACCGCCCTGCTGGCGGCCGAACAGTCGGGCCCCGCGCCGGCCGGCGTGCCGGAATGGCCTGCCGCCCCCTCCGGCGTCGTGGTGACCGACGAGTTGATCGAAGAGGTGGCGCGGCGAGTCCTCGATCGCCTGTCCGACCGCGTCGTCCGCGAGACGGTCGCCGAGACCGTGTCGACGGTCGCTGAACAGCTCGTGCGGGCCGAGATCGATCGAATCAAGGCCAGGATCAAATAGACGCGCGGCGCCTTGCCGCGGGCCAGCCCCACCTACTACGATCGCCCGATGCCCAGCCCGTCGACCGCGCTGACGACCCTCGATCCCGCGCGCCTCCGCCTGCCCGAGAAACCGGCCCTCGAAGGTCTCGAAGCCAAGTGGATGCCCCGGTGGGAGGCGGCGGGCCTCTACCGCTTCGATCGGTCCCGGCCGCGCGGCGAGGTGTACGCCATCGACACGCCGCCGCCGACGGTGAGCGGATCGCTGCACGTCGGGCACGTCTTCTCCTACACGCACACCGATGTGATCGCGCGTTTCGAGCGCATGCGGGGCAAGGCCGTGTTCTACCCGATGGGGTGGGACGACAACGGGCTGCCGACCGAGCGCCGGGTGCAGAATTATTACGGCGTCCGCTGCGACCCCTCGCTGCCGTACGACGCGTCGTTCTCGCCGCCGGACAAGCCCGGCAAGCAGCCGATCTCGGTCTCGCGCCCGAACTTCATCGAGCTGTGCAACCGCCTCACTGCGGAGGATGAGAAGGCCTTCGAACACCTGTGGAGGTATCTCGGTCTGTCGGTCGACTGGTCGATGACCTACGCGACGATCGGCCCGCGCGCGCAGCGCGTCTCGCAGACGGCGTTCCTGCATCTGCTGGAGAAGGGGCTGGCGTACCAGGTCGAAGCGCCGACGCTCTGGGACGTCGACTTCAAGACGGCCGTCGCGCAGGCGGAGCTGGAGGATCGCGATCAGCCGGGCGCCTACCATCGCATCCGCTTCGCGCTCGACGCCGCCGGGGGCTCCGGCGAGGCGGTCGAGATCGAAACGACGCGCCCGGAGCTGATTCCGGCGTGTGTCGCCCTGGTCATGCATCCCGACGATCCGCGGTATCCGCCGCTGGCCGGCCGCGAGGTCATCACGCCGCTGTTCGGCGTTCGCGTGCCGGTCAGGGCCCATCCGCTGGCGGATCCCGCGAAGGGCAGCGGCGTCGCCATGATCTGCACGTTCGGGGACCTCACCGACGTGACGTGGTGGCGCGAGCTCGGCCTGCCGGTGCGCGCGGTCATCCAGCCGGACGGGACGCTCCGCCCGGTGACGTGGGGCGCGCCCGGGTGGGAATCGGCCGATGCCGGGCGCGCGCAGCGGCATTATGACGAGGTGGCGAGGCTGTCGGCGGCGAAGGCGCGGGCGAAGATCGTCGAGCAGCTGCGCGGGGCGGGCGATCTCGTCGGGGAGCCGCGGCCGATCACCCATGCCGTGAAGTTCTACGAGAAGGGCGATCGTCCGCTGGAAATCGTGACCAGCCGCCAGTGGTTCATCAAGACGATCGAGTTCCGCGAGGCGCTTCTCGCGCGCGGCCGCGAGCTGCGGTGGCATCCCCCGTACATGCAGGCGCGGTACGAGAACT
>Ga0326597_10002448_pt1 | contig 27700 bp, 25 predicted proteins | sample RVTome_12_FD_203789 | JGI IMG/M metagenome (GOLD analysis project Ga0326597, IMG submission 203789) | Soil microbial communities from uranium-contaminated site in the Upper Colorado River Basin, Wyoming, United States - RVT100D185 | ecosystem: Environmental > Terrestrial > Soil > Contaminated >... | reverse complement strand
GCAAACGCCCGTGCACGGGCCGTCTACGACGAGGCGATGCGCGAAGCGTGGACGGCGAAGAACCGGTTGCTCGAACTTGGCGTCCCGCTGGAGTTCGCGCTCTATGTGCTGCCGAACGCCAAGACACTTCGCTTCGTCGAATCGGGATCGCTGCTGGCCCTGCTGCACAAGTGGACGCTGCGAACCTGCTTCAACGCGCAGGAGGAGATCTATCTCGCATCGATGGACGAGCTCGAGCAGGTGCGCGCCGTGCATCCCCGCATTGCTCGCCACATCGGGCCCCCATGCGTGATTCGCAACGGCCTGATCTCACCCAGGTGCACGGAGGGCACACACTTCTGTGGCGTGCCAGTGTGGCGCGACTTTCCGGCTGCCGTGAGGCGGCTCTAGCGACATCCTCATGATCGGCGCCTGGCTCGCTCACCTCTACACGGCCAGCGGCGCGGTCTTTGCCTTTATCGCCCTCAATCGCATCTTCTACGATCGCTATCGCGATGCCTTCTTCTGGCTCGCGGTCGCCGTCGTGGTCGATGCCACCGACGGCATGCTCGCCAGACGCGCCGACGTCGCCAGTCGCCTTCCCTGGTTTCGCGGCAGCAGGCTCGACGACATCGTTGACTACTTGACGTTCGTGTTCGTGCCCGCGTTCTTCGTATGGCACGCGCTGCTGGTGCCCGACCGGTGGTCGATGGTCGTCGTGGCCGCGATGCTCCTCTCGAGCGCGTACGGATTCTGTCGAGTTGATGCCAAGACACCCCACCACCTCTTCACCGGCTTCCCGTCGTACTGGAACATCGTGGTGTTCTACCTCTATCTGGCGGGATGGGCCCCGATGACGAATGCGGTTCTCGTGTTCATCCTCGCGCTGTTCGTGTGTGTCCCCATCCACTACGTGTACCCATCGAAGACGCCAACGTGGCGTCCAGTGACGATGGTGCTTGGTGTCGTGTGGGCGGCGCTGATATTCGTGCTCCTGTGGCAGATGCCGACGGTGTCGAAGCCTGTGCTGTGGGCGTCGCTCGTGTTTCCGGTCTACTACCTGCTGCTGTCATTTCGTCTCAGTGTCGCGCGCCGGGGCGAGCACCGGGCGGAGGCGTGACCCCGATCGCGCTTGACGCGGGCAACCCGGGGCCCATGACTGGCGCCGGCAACTGGACCTGGCTGATTCCCGGTCGGGTGCCCACGCTGATTGATGCCGGTGTCGGTCGGCCGCAACATCTCGACGCACTCGAATCCGCGCTCGGCGGTGCCAGTCTCGTCCAGGTGCTGGTGACACACGGTCACGCCGACCACGCGTCTGGCGCGTCTGCCATTGCCGCGCGCATGCCGTCCACGCGCCTCCAGAAGATGCCGTGGCCCGGGCGCGATGAACGATGGGACGTGTCGTGGGCACCGCTCGCCGACGGTGAGGCGATCTCGGCGGGGAATGTCGTCGTCGTTGCCGTCCACACGCCTGGCCATGCGCCCGACCATCTGTGCTTCTGGCACGAGGCGTCGCGGACGCTCTTTGGCGGCGATCTCGCCATAGAGGGCTCCACCGTGTGGATTCCTTCGAGTCTCGAGGGCGACCTCCACGCCTATCTTGCGTCCCTCGAGCGGGTGCTGGCGCTGGCTCCTGAGCGCATCTATCCTGCGCATGGACCGGTCATCGAGGCGCCGGACGTGCTCCTCAGGAGCTATATCGCCCATCGTCGGCAACGAGAGGGCCAGGTGATCGAGGCCCTTCGCGCGGGCGACACACAGCCCGAGCAGATAGTCGCCAGGGTGTACTCGACACTTCGTGCCGAGCTGCGGTCGCGTGCGGTCGAAACGGTCGTGTCCCACTTGAAAAAGCTGGAACGCGACGGTCGTGCATGCCGGGTCCACGAAGCGTGGTCTATCATTGAGCCATGAACGACGTGATCGATTTCATCAACGTCAATCGCGACCGCTACGTCGATGAGCTGAAGGAGTACCTGGCTATTCCGAGCGTGAGCGCGCTGCCGCAGCATACGGCTGATGTGCGTCGCGCCGCCGAGTGGACGGCGGAGGCGCTTCGCGGTGCCGGGATGCAGAGCGTGCGCGTGGTCGAGACGCCCGGTCATCCGGTCGTGTACGGGGAGTGGCTGGGCGCTCCGGGCAAACCCACGATTCTGTACTACGGGCACTACGACGTGCAGCCAGTCGACCCAGTTGACCTCTGGACGACGCCCCCCTTCGAGGCGACTGTTCGCGACGGGGAGATATACGCGCGCGGCGCGGCCGACGACAAAGGCCAGGTGTTCATGCACATCAAGGCGATTGAGGCCTTCATCAAGAAGACCGGCGGCTTGCCGGTGAACATGAAGGTGCTGATCGAGGGCGAGGAGGAGATCGGCAGCGCCCACCTCGACGAGTTCATCGCACGTCACAGACAGGAACTGTCGGCCGGCGTGGTCGTCATCTCGGACTCACCGATGTTCGATCGGGGGATTCCCTCGATTTGCTACGGCCTGCGCGGCCTGCTCTACTTTCAGCTCGATGTTCGCGGCACCAAGAGCGACCTGCACTCCGGCTCGTTCGGGGGTGCGGTAGCCAACCCGGCGTTCGTGTTGGCTCAGATCCTCGCCCAGATGAAAGACCGAGGCGGGCGCATCAAGATTCCGGGCTTCTACGACGACGTTCGACCGCTCGGCGACGAGGAACGAGCGGAATGGAAGAAGCTGCCATTCAGCGAGACCCGGTACCGCAAAGACCTCGGGGCGCCGCGCCTGTTCGGCGAGAAGGGCTACACGACGCTCGAGCGCGTGTGGGCGCGGCCGACGGTTGAGGTCAACGGCCTGCTATCTGGGTTCACAGGCGACGGGGCAAAGACGGTGTTGCCGGCCGTGTCCATGGCCAAAGTCAGCATGCGGCTCGTGCCAGACCAGGACCCCGACACGATCGCCGAGCTCTTCGAGCGGCACGTGAAGAAGCTCTGCCCCGCAACCGTACAGCTGACGGTGACCCGAATGCAAGGCGGCAAGCCATGGATGACCGAGTTCGACAACAAGTACGTTCGAGCCGCCGGTCGCGCGATTGAACAGGGTTTCGGTACCCGCCCGGTGTTCACTCGAGAGGGAGGATCAATCCCGGTTGTGTCCACGTTTCAGGAACAGCTCGGGGTGCCGAGCGTCTTGTTTGGCGTCGGTCTTCCGGATGAGAATGCCCATGCGCCCGACGAGAAGCTCGACCTCGGTAACTTCCACAACGGGATCGTGTCGTCGGCCTACCTCTATCAGGAGATCGCCAACATCGGGTGACGCACGCTCGTCGTGCGGATGGAGACGCGCCGACAAGGCTCGCTGTCGACCGACGTGAACGCTGGAGTGAACGCTGGATCAGTTGAGCCCCGCGGCGCGCCGGCGAAGCGTCTTCACGTGATCCCAGATCTGCTTGTGTTCTTCCCTGGTGTCTTCGGTCGCTTCGCCCATGCTGGCGAGTTTCAGGTAGGTCTGCAGATCGCGGAGGGCGCCGCTGATGTCGTTCAGGTGATACGCCAGGAGCCCGCGATCCCGAAGCTCGCCAAGCGCTGAGGGCGTCAGCGCCAGCAGCAGTTCCGTCACATCACGTGCCTGAGGAAACGAGCGCATGTGCATGTAGATGCGTTTCAGGTTGAGCAGCATGCGCTCGATGATCTGCGCGCGTGTGGCGGGCGCCATGAGCGAACGGCTGAAGGCCACTTCCGAGCCGGCATGTTGTTCCAGCAGCGTCCGGCAACCGTGCTCAGAGAGGAGTGCGCCGGCGTGGAACGGGTCCACGATCAGGCCGCGGCGACGGCGACCACCCCCGTCAGGTACTCGCACCAGGAAGTGGCCGGGGAAGTTCACACCGTCGATGTCGAGGCCGGCGCGGCGACCGACTTCCATGTACACGATGGACAACGTGATCGGAATGCCGAGGCGACGATCGAGCACCTGATTCAGGCAGCTGTTTCGTGGATCCTCGTATCTCGCCAGGTCGCCGGCGAAACGCTGGTCGCCAAAGAGGTACGCATTGACCGCGCTGACGCGCGAGCGGATGGAGTCGTCTCCAGTCGCGTCCACGTGGCGGGCGATCCACGCGCGGGCGGTGTCACCCATGTCATCCAGCCGAGCGAGGTACGCCGGCGCATCGAGTTGTGGGTACTCGATGCGGGCTATGACCAGTGCCGCGCGATCGAGCCCGGCGCCTGGGCCGCTGGATGCAGCGACGAGCGAGTCGACCAGACCCTTACGCATGGCCGTTGGTGGCGCACAGCCAGTCGAGGTCTGCCAGTGTGAGTCTGCCGAGGCCGGCGACCACCAGCTCAGCCCCCGCCAGATCGGCAGCGGCGTAGCTGGTGGTGACCCCGACGCACCGCAAGCCCGCGCCTCTGGCCGACTCCAGGCCCCACCGCGAGTCTTCGATCGCGACACATCGGCGCGGATCGAGATCGCGGCCAGTGCGCGTGCGCAACTGCTCGAACGCCAGGGCGTACGGCGCGGGAGACGGCTTGCTCTGTGGCGTATCACCAGAGGCCACGATGGTCGTGAAGAGTTCGCCGATGCCTGCGCCGGTGATGATGTCGAGAATCTCAGGCCTGAGTGCGCCGGAGGCGATGGCTATCGGTACTTCAGCCGCCGCGTCTCGAATGAAGTCCGCTGCACCTGGAAACAGCATGTGATCGCCATCGAACATCTGCTGCAGTCGCGCACCTTTTCTGACGAGAATCTCGTTCAGCCGCGTATCGCTCATCGCGAGGCCACGATCCGATGCGAGCGCCCGCAGCAGGCCCACGTCGTCGAATCCCAAGTAGCGGGAGAAGTAGTCCGCCGAGCTCAAGTCAATCTGCTCCTCTCGCAGCGTCTGCTGGAACGCGCGGAGGTGCAGGGGCTCGCTGTCAGCGATGACGCCATCGAAGTCGAAAATGATTGCCTGCAAAGACGCCGTCACGTCGGTGGGGCCTTCTCGCCTGCGTTGATGGCGATCGTGAGTCGGTTGCTCGGCGGCGGGAACGGACACTCGAACGTGGCGTTGTACGCGCAGTACGGGTTGTACGCGTTGTTGAAGTCGATGGTGTAGTAGCCCGTCGTGGTAGCGTCGATGTCGAGGTATCGGCCAGCGCTGTAGGTCTCACTCCCCGTCGTTTCGTCGGCAAACGGCACGAAGAGATTCGAGATGCGGACGGTGCCGTCGGGCACGAACGCTCCGAGGCTCCTCGATTGGCCCTGAAGCGTGAATTCCAACACGCCCACGAGCTGCATCTTGCGCAGCGCTCCAGAGGACGTGGGCATCTCGAAGGTCGGCCGATCGTCGGACAGTCGGAGCACCGCGGGCACCGAGTAACTCGGCTCGATGGGGAAGTAGCGGAGCGGCAGAAGCGCCTCCCGTTTGTCGACGGGCACGGGCGAATCCGGAGCCTCGCTGAAGTACTGGTCCTTGAACGCGCGCGCCGAAATGAGCTGTTCTACGTACTCCGAGTCATCGGGCGCGGACGGGCCTGAGGAGCAGGCGACCAGCCAGGCGAGCGACAACGCGACGAGTACAGAGCTGGCTCGGTGGGTCACGATTCAAGGATATACCGCCCGTGCTCAACTGAGGCATCGGCCAGTTGCCGACGGAGGGCGACGGTGTTGATGGGTGGGACTTTGAGCAGCCGATGCAGGGCCGCCAGCAGGATGCGAAGCCTATCGCCTTCGGCCATGGCCGCCAGGGCGCTCTGTGCCGCGTGATCCACGCGTCTGGCCGCGTCATTGACGAAGGTTCGCGCAGCGGCGACGTGGAGATCGGCGCGCGGGTGTGCCGCCGCCGCCCGCGCCCGCAACACGGCGCTGTCGGCCGCGTAGGTGTCGATCATGATGTCGGCGGCGTATCCGAGTATCTCCTGTTCGTCGCTGAGCTTCTGCCCGTAGGATTGCAGGGCGGTGCCGAGCACCATCAGCGCCACCTTCTTGAACGCCGCGACCGTCAGGCCTTCGCTGGTCAGCACGGCATCATCAGCGATGTGGGGTCGCTCTGCAGGTGCCAGCAACTCGTCCTGCAACCTGGTGGCAGCGGCGATGAGCGGCAGATCTCCCTTCAGCGCCCGGCGGATCACCATGCCAGGAATCAGGAGGCGATTTATTTCGTTGGTACCTTCGAAGATTCTGTTGACACGCGCGTCGCGGTAGTGGCGCTCCGCCGCGTAGTCTTTGACGAAACCGTTGCCGCCGTGAATCTGAATGTTCTCGTCGAGAACGAAGTCGAGGACCTCGGTGCCGCCGACCTTGGCAATCGATGCCTCGACGGCATACTCCTCGAAGGCGCGTGCCACGCTGGCGCCGTCGTGTGGCGTGTCGGCGAGCGCCGCGTCGATGAGTCCAGCCGTTCGGTACATCAGGCTCTCCATCGCGTACGTTCGGGCTGTCATCTCGCCAAGTTTGTGTTTGATGGCACCGAAGGTGGCGATGGCAGCGCCGAACTGCGTTCGGTCGGCCGCGTACCGTGCGGCGTCGCCGATGGCGGCGCGGCTGCCACCCACGCACATGGCGCCCAGCTTGAACCGCCCGAAGTTCAGCGTGTTGAGCGCCACCTTGTGGCCCTTGCCGACCTCGCCGAGCACGTTCTCGGCAGGAACCTTGGCGTCCTGGAGGAGGATCGGCGTGGTCGACGAGCCGTGGAGCCCCATTTTGTGCTCTTCCTTGCCGGCGCTCACGCCGGGGAAGGCCTTCTCTACGATGAACGCCGTGAAGTGCTCGCCATCGACTTGTGCGAACACGATGATCACGTCTGCAAATCCGCCGTTGGTGATCCACATCTTCTCGCCGTTGAGCGTCCACGTCCCGTCCGCGGCGCGGGATGCGCGCGTCTTGGCGGCAAACGCGTCCGAACCCGAGCTGGTCTCGCTGAGGGCATAGGCGCCCACGAGGTCACCAGTCACGAGCCTTGGGAGGTAGCGCTGCTTCTGCGCGTCGGTGCCAAACAGGACGATCGGCAGGACGCACAGATTCACCTGGCCGCCATAGGTCGTGGCGAACGACGCCGACCGGGCGATGCGCTCGACAACGATGAGCGAGGACACCTTGTCGAGATCCAGCCCCCCGTACTGTTCAGGGACGTTCGTGCCAAGGAGGCCCAGATCACCGCACCGACGGAGCAGTCGTCGCGCAAGTTCCCAGTCCTTCGCCTCTAGTTTCTCGAGGTTGGGGAGCACCTCCGTCTCGATGAACTCGGCGGTGGTCTGTGCGATGAGCCGGTGCTCGTCGGTCATCTTCTCTGGCGTGAAGACGTGCGCCGGATCGGTATCGCCCAGCAGCCAGGATCCGCCTTGTCGGACCCCTTGTGTCATGGTCATCCGCTGCGTCCTACGTCCGCTCGAGGATGCCTGCCGCGCCCATGCCGCCCCCGACGCACATCGATACGAGACCGTAGCGAACGTTGCGCCGTCGCATCTCGTACAGGATCGATGTGGTGAGCTTCGCGCCTGTGCAGCCGAGCGGATGCCCGAGGGCGATGGCACCGCCGTTGACGTTGAGCCTGTCCGGATCGATCGGGAGTTCACGGAGGCACGCGATCACCTGGACGGCAAATGCCTCGTTGAGCTCGACGAGGCCAATCTGGTCGAGCGAGAGTCCTGCGAGCTTCAGGGCTTTGCGAATCGCCGGAACCGGACCAATCCCGAAGCGCTCGGGTTCCACTCCAGCCGTCGCAAAGACGACGAAACGCGCCAGCGGCGTGAGTCCGCGTGTCTTGGCGAGTTGACCTGATGTGACGAGGACAGCTGCCGCACCGTCGCTCGTCTGAGACGAGTTGCCGGCCGTCACCGTGCCTGAGACGTGAAACGCAGGCCGAAGCTTTGCGAGGGCCTCCGGCGAGGTGTCGCGCCGCGGCCCTTCGTCGACGGCAAAGTTCCGATCGTGCGTGCGGCGCGGGGTACCGCCCGACGCCGGGGTCGTCACGCGGTACGCGAGCGATACGATCTCGTCGGCGAATCGACCACCATCGATGGCGGCCACGGCGCGCTGGTGACTCCGTAGCGCAAACCCGTCCTGCTCCTCGCGGCTGATGCTGTATTCGCGCGCGTGGTTCTCGGCCACAAGCCCCGTGCTCAGGTACACGTCGGGATAGCTGTCAACAAGGCTGGGGTTCGGCGAGAGTTTGTTGCCGGACATCGGCACCATGCTCATCGACTCGGTACCACCGGCGATCACGCATTCGGCGAATCCGCACATGATTCGCTCGGCGGCAAAGGCGATCGACTGCAGGCCGGACGAGCAGAACCGATTGACCGTGACCGCTGACGCCGATACCGGAACACCAGCTCTGAGGCTCGCGATACGCGCCACGTTCAGTCCTTGCTCGGCCTCGGGCATCGCACACCCGAGTATCACGTCGTCGATCTCCGCGGGCTCGATACCTGGAGCCCTCTTGAGGACCTCGGTGATGACGGTCGCGGCCATGTCATCCGGGCGAACGGTCTTCAGCGCGCCGTTTGGCGCTTTGCCGGCGGCGGTCCGCGTGGCGGCGACGATTACTGCGTCTTGCATGAGAAATCCTCGAGAAGGCCGGCCAGCGCGTCACCAACCTCGGTTGTGTGACCGTCGAACACATGATCGGCGCTGTCGATTTCGATGAACTCCTTGGGTTCGGGGAGCTCGGCATAGAAGCGCCGCGCAAACCGGATCGAGATGAGCTCGTCGTGTCCGCCGTGAATGAGGAACTTCGGTTTGAGCGACAGCTTCATCGAAGCAAACTCGTACGCATGCACCGGTGGGGCGATCGCGATTAGGGCGCAGACCCGGTCATCGTCGGCGCCAACCGTGGTGGCGATGTACGACCCGAACGAGAAGCCCGCAGCCCAGATCTCGAGGCCGGGGTAGGCCCCTGCCATGTGGGTGAGAGCGGCCGCATAGTCTTCCTTCTCCCCCCGTCCCTCGTCCCAGACGCCAGCGCTCAGGCCGACACCGCGGAAATTGAATCGAAGGACGACGCACCCGATGCGCGCAAGGGCTTTGGCCGCCTGAAAGACAACCTTCGTGTGCATGGTTCCGCCGTGGGTGGGAAGTGGATGCGCAAACACGACGGCCGCGCGGGGCAACCCGGTCGGCAGGTCGAGCAGCACCTCGAGTGGACCGACCGGCCCCGAAATCTGTCTGAGCGGGCTACCCAACGTGTCTCCTCATGTCGAGCTGCGCGGCGTCCTCGACAAACGACACAAGAACGCGAGCGAAGTCCTTCGGTCTGGTGATGAAGCCGAGGTGGCCAGTGTGCGCGATGGTGGCCATCACTGTATGAGGCCAGAGCCGCGCGTACTCCAGTGTCGCGCCTACCGGCACGACACGATCCAGCGAGGGCTCGCCCGTGACGACGAGCGTTCGTACCGCCAGCTGTGTCAGCTCCTTGTTCAGGTCGATCGATTCAAGGAGTCTGACGCGTCGAGCCATGCGTGACGGCGAAAACATGTGTGTCAGCGCACGCCACGCATGAGAGAGCGCGGCGCCGACACTCGCGGTCGCTCCAGAGCTGGCGGCTGCGATTTCCGAGTACAAACGAAGCGATCCGACGAGGAAGAGCGGCGTCAGTAGCCGTGGACTTCGCACGTAGAAACCAACCCGAGCATCGGGCTTCCACGAAGGTGGAAGCGCTGAGACCAACACCAAGCACGCAGTGCGATCCGGGTACCGAGCGGCGAACGCCGCTGCGATCAACCCTCCGTACGACACCCCGCAGATCGCAGCGCGGTTCAGGCCGGCGATGTCGAGTGCGTCGCGAACCTGATCCACGTAAGACCAGAATCCGCGACCTTCGTCGAACGTAGCGCCACTGGACGGCTCGTCAGCGAGCGAGAACGTGACGACACGGCAGCTCCCAGCGAGCGCATCGATGGCCGGCCGCATCCACTCCCAGCGTCCCTGGACACCAGGGATCACCACGATCGGTGTGCCGCTGCCACGGTCGACGATGTGTAGTGCCACGGCGCGGTTAACCTTCGCCCAAAAACATCAAAAGCCTCTAGTTTCGTAGGGTCTTGCCAGTTTTCAGCGTGTGCTGAACGCGTTCGAGCGTCTTCGGCTCGCCGAGAAGGCTGAGGAACGCCTCGCGCTCCAGGTCTAACAGGTCCTGTTCGCTCGCCGTGGAAGGATGGGGTAAGGATCCTCCCGCCATGACGGTTGCCAGCTTGCGACCGATCAGCGCATCGTGATCGCTGACTCGGCCGGCGCGCCAGGCCAGGTGTACGCCGAGCTTGAGCGGCGCCAATACGGCATCGCCGCCGACAGGAATCGCCGTTCTTCGCGGCGGTGCGTGATACCCCTCGGCGACTCGTCTGAGAGCGTGCGTCTTCGCATCGGCGAGCAATCGCTCGCGATTCATCGTGACCGCGTCGACCGCTCGCAGGTAGCCGAGACGGGCGGCATCTGGAGCGCTGGTCGACGTTCTGGCGAACGCGATTGTCTCGAACGCCCGTTGGATCGCGGGCAGGTAGTCGGAGGTGCCAGGAGGCATCGCTTCCATGGCTCGTGCCGTCATCTCCTTTGTACCGCCGGCGGCGGGAATCAGGCCGACTCCGACCTCGACGAGTCCCATGTAGGTTTCCGCCGCTGCCTGAACCCGATCGGCATGCAGGACGATTTCGCACCCGCCTCCAAGCGCAAGACCTGCGGGTGCCACGATCACTGGAACGTCGGCGTATCGGAGCGCCAGCATCGTCTGCTGGAAGTCTCGGATCAATACTTCGATGTCTTCCCAGTTCTCGTTCTGTGCTTCGAGCAGCACGAGCATCAGGTTGGCGCCAGCCGAAAACGTCGGCGCATCGTTGCCGATAACCAGCGCGGCGAAGTTGCGCGAGGCCTCGAGGAGTCCGGCCTGCAACATCTGGATCGTGTCGCCGCCCACGACGTTCATCTTCGAGTGGAACTCGACGCAGAGAACGTCCTGTCCAAGATCCACAAGGCTGGCAGCCGCGTTCATTTTCACGACTGATGATCGTTCTTTCGCCGTGCGAAGAATCTGGAGGTCTGGTGCGGCGGGCGGTACATCGCCGCCACGCACCACGTCGCGGCCGTTCCTGGTCGCGTCCTCCAAAATGGACGGGATGCCGCCCGACAGTAGCTCTGGGCTGGCCTGGCGCGCCGCCTCAACCACCTGGCCGATACCAATCGCGTCGACGAGTTCGAACGGACCCAGGTCCCAGCCGAAGCCCCAGCGCATCACGCGGTCGACATCATCTGGAGAGTGCGCGATCGCCGGTGAGACGCTCGCCGTATACACCAACGTTGGCGCGAGGGTGCTGCGAAGGAGAAGGCCAGCCTTGTCCTTGGCGTGAAACAGCATTCGTACTCGCTCGCGGACATCAGGAATCGAACTGGCGGCGTCGAGCGACGCGATTCGCGGGCGGCGAGCCACGGCGTACTCGAGCGTCGACGTATTGATGGTGAGGATCTGTGACTCTCCGTTGGGCTGCCTGACGCGTTTGTAGAATCCCTGGCCAGCCTTCTCGCCTGTGAGACCACGCTCGAGCATCCGAAGAACAAACGAGGGGAGGGTCCAGACGTCTCGTCCAGGCGTGTCGCCAAGGCGCTCGCGGAGGTTGCCCACGACGTGCCCGAGGATGTCGAGGCCGGCAAGATCGAGCGTGCGAAACGTCGCGCTCTTCGGACGTCCGAGGGCGGGTCCCGTGATGGCGTCCACCTCGTCAATCGTGTAGTCCCCGTTGGCGACCGCGGCCAGTAGACGCATCATCGCGTAGATACCGATGTGGTTGCCGATGAAGTTTGGCGAGTCCTTGGCGATGACCACACCCTTGCCGAGACGGTGATCGGAGAAGTGACTGATGTTCGCGACGACCTGGGGACTGGTCTCCGGTGTCGGGATCACCTCGAGGAGATGAAGATAGCGAGGCGGGTTGAAGAAATGGGAACCGAGCCAATGCCGCCTGAAGTCGTCGCTCCGTCCCTCGGCCAGAGCCGCTATCGGAATGCCCGATGTGTTGGACGTGACGATGGCGCCGACGCGACGGACCTCGTCAACTCTAGCGAGGAGCTGTTGTTTCGCGTCCAGTCGTTCGATGATGGCTTCGATGATCCAGTCACACTCACCGAGGCGGTGCAGGTCAGCGTCGAAGCTTCCTGTCGTGATGAGAGTCCAGGCCTGAGAGGTGAACGCCGGATCCGGTTTCAGTCGGCGGGCCCGCTCGAGACCCTGCTCGGCGGCGTCGGTGCTGACGTCGAGCAATTGCACCGGTACGCCAGCGTTCGCGAAATGCGCGGCAATCTGTGCACCCATCGTGCCCGCACCCAGGACGCCGACAGAGCGAATATGCATACCCCATGAGTGTGGCCGCGGAAGGTGGGTGTGCGCAACCGATCGGCCACGATCGCGCCCAACGCGGCCGCGGTACGCCTGTCCCCAGATAGTCATGAGACGGAGCGCTTCTTCAGAAAGAAGTTCGTCGCGACGGCGACATGTGACTGCTCGTCGTGTCACGACCAGAGCCGTTCACTCGGGAAAGCTGACCGCTATCGCGATGGTCTTCGCATTGCAGTCTCAAGGAACGTGTGTCGCGCGAATGAGACTCGCCTGGGAACAATCGTCGGTGGGCGTGGCCTCGAGCGTGGACCCAAGGGCCGTCCAGGAAAACCGGCACGGGAGCATCGGATACGATGGGCTCTCGGCATCATGTGTGTGGTCGTCGGGGTTCTGGTGCCCTCCGCCCACACATCGGCAACTCCTGCCTCAGCGCCCCCCGAAGGTACGATGGACGACCTGCCAGGAGACGCTCCCGAGCCAACGGTCATGGCCCTCCTCGGCGCCGGGCTCTTGCTGGTCGGGCGCCGACTACGGCGTCGGTCGCGCTGATTCGAACTCGGATCCCCCGGGTCACCGCTCGAGACGACCGCGACGCGAGTCACTTCCAGCGGGTGAGAATCGCTTCGCGGTCGAACAGCTTGACACCAATCAGCATCAGGCCGATGTTTACGCCTCCAAGGGCGATGGCGAGGTAGGCGATCACGGGAGGCGTCAACACGAAGGTACCCGTGAGCTGGACGACCAGCAGGCCCGCGATTGGGAGGATGACCAGGGCGCCAATCTGCTGCGCGCTTCGTGTGTCGTTCACTCTCGAGGAGACACAGACCGCCAGTTGCAGCGCACACAATGCCGCCAGGGGTCCGAGCAGGAAGACGATGCCGAGCGAGCTGAGCGTGAAGAGCGCACGATAGACCCCTGGCTGGGCGAATGCCGCCACGCCGGCGACGTAGATGCCGAAGCAGAGGGCCGTCAGTGCCAGCGATGGCAGCAGCGAACCGAGCACTTTCGCCGTAAGCAGTTCGAACGTCGTCATCGGCGTAGCGAGGAGCGGCTCGAGCGTGCGCGCCTGCTTCTCGCCGATGACGCTGTGCGCCGCTATGGACATCGACCCTGCGACCGGCGTGAGGACCAGCAGGACGAGGAAGTGCTGGAATATCCAGGCCTGGATCGCTCCTTCGGAATTGAGCCCGCTCACCGACGGCTGGTTACGATAGGACGAGACCGCGATCTCAAAGTCGCTCGAGTCGGAGAGCCGTTCTCCGACGAACGCAGGAATGACGATTGCCACGATGAACGGCAAGAGGATAGAGAAGAACGCTGTCAATGAGGCGGGAATGAAGAGAGCAGGGTTAAGCCACAGATCAGCCAGGTCCTTGTCGAGCAGCGCCCGGATGCGAGAGCTGTCAGCCATGGTCCGCGTTGGTGTCTCGGGCCTGCGGGACATCCCCTTCGAGTAATCGCAAGTAGATCTCCTCCAGGCGAGGCTTCTCGGCGATCACGGAGTACACGTCGGCACCCGCCTCGACCAGACATCTCACAACCAGGGGGGCGCTGGACGGGCGCCGGTCTACCGCGATCGAGAGGGTCGATTCCTGCGTGCGCACATCGTTGAAGCCCTGTTCGGCCAGGATGGAGGCGAACGGCGACGCCGGTTGGCCGAGGACGATCCGCAGGCGGGTGCCGAACAGACGAGCGCGCAGCGCGGCGGGCGTATCGAGGGCGATCAGACGGGTACGCAGCACCGCCACACGGGAGGCGACCCGCTCGACCTCATCCATGTTGTGCGTCGAGAGCACGACGACGTGCTGCCTGTCGCGGAGACGCAAGACGAGGTCACGCACCTCGCGCGCGCTCCCTGGATCGAGGCCCGCCGTGGGTTCGTCGAGAAGTACGACGCCAGGCTTGTGGAGGAGGGTCCGCGCCAGCGCCACGCGCTGTTTCAGCCCTTTCGACAGCTGACCTGCGGTATCGCCCGCTCGATCGAGAATGCCGAACGCATCCAGCATCTCGGTCACCGCGTGGCCGGGCTTGGCCAGCCCATGCAGCCGGGCGTACACGAGGAGGTTCCGCCGCACGTCGAGGCGTTCCCAGAGTCCTGGCGTCTCGGTGAGAAACCCGATCTGTCCTCGGAGTCGAGACGCCGAGTGAGGCGACATCGTGTCGGATCCCACGCGAACACTTCCAGACGAAGGCTCGATCAGGCCGGCCAGCATGCGGAGCGTTGTGGTCTTGCCCGCTCCGTTTGGGCCGAGCAAGGCAAACACCTCTCCCGGTGCGAGCGCAAACGACACGTCGTCCACCGCCAGGCGCGAGCCAAAGCGCCGTGTCAGGTGAGATGCCATCAGCATCGCTATCTCGCGCCTGGGTTGAACTCGTAGCAGCCCGGGGTTACCAGGAGCCGGCCGGCGCTCGTGAACGAGAAGCTGGTCGGGCTGATGATTCCGGCGGCTCTGAACTGCACGGTGCGGACCTTGTCGCCCTGCTGGTCGTACACGTAGGTGTAGGGTTGATTGAGCGACACCCACAGTCGTCCCTGCGGGTCGACGGCGGCTGTCCGAATCGCCGGCACCACCAGTGGAACTTCTCGGTCTTCGACGCGCCGCGTCGGCCAGCGCGTGGGCAGCGCTGCGAGGTACCCATCGAGCTCGGATCCCTCGATGTGTCGCTCGAACACCAATGCACCGTCCCGATCGTACTTCTGGAACATCGGTACTCCGGCGACGAACACGTAGAAGTAGCCTCCCGTCGGGTCGACGATGGGCAGGCCGACATTGAGCGCGACGTGGAGATCGCGATCCGCCTCATGGCCCGTCTCGCGCAGGCGTCCGATGCTCCGGAAGGCGCGTCCCGATGCCGTGTACTCGGTGATGAGGGCTCCGCTTTCCGGGTGACTGATCGCGAGGTTCATGCCCGCGTACCGGATGGAGGCGACTCCACTCACGACGAACTGGTTGAAGGTCACTGGCACCGCCGTACGCCTGACCGGGAGCGTGAAACCGCCGATGCGGTTCCCGCGCAATCCGAACATCTGCACACGTTGGACGCTTCTGGGAGCATCAGCGATCACGAACGACCCGTTGGCCGACACGTCGAAGCCGCGCGGCTGAATGATCCGGCCCAGTTCCTGGCCGATCTCGACGAGTTTGGTGGCTGAGGTTCTCGAGGCATCCACGCCGTAGATCGTGTGACCGCGCCGATCGAAGACGTAGTACTGACCGCCAGGCGCCTGCTGGAATCCGATCGGCTCCTCGAACAGACCAACGATATGAGGAGGCAGTCCGCCCATCGAGCGAATGATCTCGACGGTCAGCGCCGCGTTGGTCTCCGCTCCGGACATCGCCGACACCACGAGGGCAAGGGCGAGGGCGCGGGCGGCCATCAGTAGGCCACGAGCGTGCGGATGGCGTTCAGGACGTCGGCCGAACCTGGCAGGATCGCTTCCTCGAGCACCGGGGCGTAAGCGACCGGGCAGTCGAGCCCCGCGACCCGGGTCACGGGAGCGTCGAGAAACTCGAACAGCTCCTGTGAGACGCGTGCCGCGATCTCCGCGCCGAAGCCCGCGGTCATCTGGTCCTCGTGAGCGACGATGACGCGACTGGTCTTTTGCACGTAGGCGGCGATCGTCTCCCAGTCGTACGGGATGATTGTGCGAAGATCGATCACCGCGACGCTGGCTCCATCGTGTTCTGCCTGCTGCGCAGCCAGGAGCGATCGCTGCACGAGCGCTCCCCAGGTGAACACCACGACATCTGTTCCCTCGCGCACGACCGAGGCCTTGCCGAACGGGACCGTGTAGTCTTTGCCGGGGTACGGGTGACGGTTGTAGGTCTGACGGTACAAGTGCTTGTGCTCGAGGAACAAGACCGGGTCGTCGCAACGGATCGCCGTGCGGAGCAGTCCGGCCGCATCCCTGGCGTTGGATGGGAACGCGATTCGTATGCCTGGTGTGTGCGCGAAGATGGCGACCCCCGACTGGCTGTGATACGGCGCCCCGCCGCGCAGATAGCCGCCGATGGGGACCCGGATCACCATCGGGCACGACCACGTGTTGCCCGAGCGGTACCGCATCATCGACATTTCGTCGCGGAGCTGCATGAACGCCGGCCAGATGTAGTCGAAGAACTGAATCTCGACAACCGGCTTCAGGTCGCGAAGGGCCATGCCGACTCCCCGCCCGATGATGTTGGCTTCCGAGAGCGGGGAATTGAACACGCGATCGCTTCCGTAGGTCCGCTGCAGCCCGAGCGTCGCCTTGAAGACTCCGCCCTTGCCCGTCACGCTGGCGAGGGCTTCCTGCCGGCTCGCGTCCGCCACATCCTCGCCGAAGACGAGGATGCGGGGATCGCGTGCCATCTCGTCGAGAAGTGTTCTGGTGATCGTGCTCACCATCGTTTCGGGTGGGCCTTCGACCAGAGGCTCGGTGGCCAGCGATGGAGACGAGGGATCCACATCCTCGGAGAACACGTACAACGCGGCGGAGCGAGGGTCAGGCTTCGGTGCGACGAGTGCCAACTCAGCCGCCGCATCGATCTCGCGCTCGACCGACGCGAGAATGTCGGCAAAGTCCTCGTCAGCGGCCAGGCCTCTCACCTTGAGGAAATGCCGCATGCGTACGAGCGGGTCGCGGCGTGCCTCCGACTCGCGCTCGGCCGGCGTCTTGTACAGACGCTCGTCGTCAGACAGGGAGTGCGAGTACGGCCGAACGACGGTGGCGTGGACGAAGACGGGGCCTTTTCTGGCTCGTACGTGTGCCACCGCGTCGCCGAGTGTACGGTGACTCGCCAGGTAGTCCGTGCCGTCGCACCGGAACGTCGTCAGGCCTGGAAAGTGTTCGACCAGCCGTGAGATATCGCCCCCCGGCGTCTGCGCCTCAACTGGGACGGAGATGGCGTAGCCATTGTCCTCGCAGAGGTAGAGCAGGGGCAGACGATTGGTGCAGGCGGTGTTGAGTGACTCCCAGAACTCTCCCTCGCTGGTCGCGCCGTCGCCCACCGAGACGTAGGTGACCTCATCAGCATGGAAACGCGACTCGCGATCGGGGATCGCCGTGACGCGCTGGTAGGTGGTGCCGGCCTCCGCGCAGCCCACCGCGTGCAGGCACTGCGTGCCAGTGGCGCTGCTTTGCGACGGTATATTGAGTTTCCGGTGGCTCCAATGCGAAGGCATCTGACGACCACCCGACGCAGGGTCATCCTTCGAGCCCACCGACGCCAGGAGCATTTCGAGCGGCGTCACGCCGATCGCGAGACACAAGGCCCGGTCGCGATAGTAGGGGAAGAACCAGTCGTACCCGCCACGCAGGTGGCTGCCGGCCGCCACCAGGACCGCCTCGTGGCCGGCGCCACTGACCTGAAAAAAGGCCTGACTTTGATTCTTGAGCTGAATCTCCTTGTCGTCGAGCTTTCGCGACAGGAGCATCGTGCGGTAGGCGGTGAGCAGCTCGGCCCGGGTCAACCCCTCGTGGTCGTCGCTACGCGCCCGCCCGGTGCCTGTGTCGGTACCACCGGCCAGGGTCGACCCCTTCATACGCCGAAATTATGGCACTATCGGAAGCCTATGACCACCGTGCGGGTTCACCGATGGGACGAAATCGCGCTCGAAAAAATCACCGAGATGATTTCGCAGAAGATCGTGGCGGGCAATCACCAGATGTTGGCTCAAATCTATCTGAAGCGAGGTGCGCTCGTGCCGATGCATGCGCACGAAAGCGAGCAGATGACCTACATCCTGCAGGGGGCGCTGAGAGTCGTCGTCGACGGTGAAGAAATGACCGTGCGCGAGGGTGAGGTGCTTCACATCCCTACTGGTGTTCCGCATCAGGCCGAGGCGCTCGAAGACACCTTCGAGCTCGATGTGTTCAGCCCCGTGCGTCTGGATTGGCTTCCCGCCGAGGCGTAGGTCCGTATTCCTTTCTTGCGCGTCGCCGTGGTATCGGCGCCGCGTACCTCAGTGCACCCGCCGACTGGGGCCGTCGGATCGACCGCCCGAGTAGACGTCGAATCGGCGTCTGTTCTTGTTGATACGCCACTTCAGGAAGCGGTACTTGATCTCGCCCATCAGATTGGATCGGCTGCCCCGCTTGAGGTACAGGTACGCGGCGATCAGCCCCCCCAGGTGGGTGGTGTGAGCAACACCGCCGCCGACGGCGTTCATGGAGGAATAGAGCGAGATCGCGCCCATGATCATGACGAAATATTTCGCCGGAACAGGGAAGAAGAAATACATGTAGATCGGGCGGTTGGGAAAGTACAAGGCGTACGCCAGCAGCACCCCGTACACGGCGCCAGACGCGCCGATCGTCAGCGAGTAATAGAGCTGGTCCGCGAATGGCAGCGGCATCAATGACAGAAACAGGGTCGTGAGCGCAGCTCCGCCACCGGCTACGAAGTAGAACCTGGTGAAGTAGCGGCTTCCCCACATCCGCTCCAGTTCGACGCCGAACATCCACAGCGCCAGCATGTTGAACAGGATGTGGAAGATTCCTCCATGGAGGAACATGTACGTAATCGGCCGCCAGATCTGGAGACCCCCCACCACCGATACCGGACGCAGCCCGAAGGCGAGGGTGAGGGCTGGCACGATCGAGCTGAGGAGGAACGCCACGACGTTGGCGATGACGATCGCCTTGATCGCCGGTGTCAGCGGCCCCGGGCCGAACGAATAGGTGTAGCCGGATGAGGCCGGGTAGCGTGCGCGCATTGGTGTCAGTGTGTGCCAACTGGCGCTCAGGGGGCAACGTCCTCGCCCCTCACCGGGCCTGGACCCACACCCGCCGCGCGTGACCGTTCGCGGTCGAGTATGCCCGACGGAAGCGGCACGGCGCACATGGCTGCCACCAGCGGTAGAAACCCCATGTAGACCAGTGCCTGTTCGATGCCGACCCGGTCGGCCAGCATGCCCACGAACGGTACGCTGAGCCCCCCGGTGCCCCACGCGAACCCCATCATCAACGACGAGACGGTGGCCGCGCTGATAGGGGCGATCAGCTGCCCGAACGTGACGTTGACCGGGAGCGTCGACTGGAGCAGGAAGCCGCCGATCGAGACGATGACCACCAGCGTCCACCCTGTTTGCGCTGGCGCCCATGCCATGAACGGCACCGCGAGCACCAGCGACCAGATGATGACATTGCGAGCGCCCCACCGATCCGCCAGCGGGCCGCCGAGAAAGCCGCCAACACTGCTGGCGAAGAGATACACCGCCATGGCCATGCCGGCCCCGGCCAGTGACATCCCCCGCTCAGTCAGCATCACCGGCAGGAAGGTCGAAAAACTCAGCGCGACCAGCGTCCGAATGACGACGACCACATAGAGGAGCGCCAAAGGCTTTCGATACGGCGTGAGTGCGCGAAAGCCGACGACTTCGCCGTGTTCCCGCTCAATCGGCGGGACCCGCGGAAGGAGGAACGCCAGCGCTGCCAGTCCGGGGGTCATGAACAGCGGTGTCCATTGCAGTCCCTGGCGCTCGGCGAACGACGCAAAGATCAATGGTCCCACGGCGAAGCCGAGCGATCCTCCGGTGATATGCACCGACATCGCCAGGCCCCTTCCCTTTCCGCCCAGGCGATGCACCAGTGCGGCCGCCGGCGGATGAAACGCCGCGGCGCCGAGACCGCCGGCCACCAGGATGAGTCCGAGCATCAAAGGGCTCGTTGCCAGCCCGATCAGCGAGAGGAGCGAGACGGCAGCTATCGGTCCGACGACGAGCAGGACACGAGGGCGCCATCGATCGGCGATGTGGCCGAACCCGAGCTGCGCCACCGAGTTGGCGACCAGGAAGCACATTTGAAGCACGCCTGCTGCCGCCAGGGACAGATGGAGGCGAGGAATCAAGAGTGGCAGGAGCGGAGCGTAGATATTGGTGTAGCCGTCGACGAGGAGATGTGTGCTCGCCAGGATCGCCACTGTAGGGTGGAGGCCGGCCGGCCGCCGCGTCATCTGGACCAGAGTCGGAGCTTGCGCGCAGTCAGCATCGCGGCATCACGGAGCTCACGAACGCGGAGGAGGTACGCTGACGCCGCCAGCACGCCCACCGCCACACCGATCGTCGCTGCCAGCCGGCCGATCTGTGGAGCGAGGCCGTCGCCGGGTATCCATAGACCGGCGGCCGTGTCTGCGGCGACTGTCGCGACACCCATGATGGCCGTCGCGGTCGTGATACGCATCAGCGCCACCGCGAGCCGCACGCCCTCGATGCCGCCGAGCCGGCGTCGCAGAAAGCACAGGAGCAAGGCGGCGTTGAGGAGGGCGGCAACCGATGTGCCGAGGGCGAGACCACGGTACCCCATGACGCCCACGAGCCAGATGTTCAACCCGGCGTTGATCAGCACCGTGACGACGCTGACTGCCACCGGGATCCGGTTCTGCCCGAGGGCGTAGAACACCGGAGAGGTGATTCTGACGACCGAGTACCCGATCAGGCCGATGGCGTAGAACTGTACGGCTGCGGCCGTGGCGACCGTGTCGGCGGGCGTGAATGCGCCTCTTTCGAACAGAAGCCGAACGATCGACGGCGCGAGCACCATCAGGCCCATGGCCGCAGGGATGTTCAGCATGAACATCAGCGAGAGGCCATCGGCGACAGTACTTCTGGCGCCACGCTCGTCGCCGACCGCGACCTGGCGAGACACCGCCGGGAGCGTCGCGGTGGCGATCGACACGCCGAAGATCCCAATCGGCAGGTACATCAGACGGAAGGCATAGTTGAGCCACGACACCGCACCCGTGCCCTCGCCTGTCGCCAGCACGGTGTTGACGAACACATTGACCTGTGTGGCCGCCAGACCGATCGTGCCAGGACCCATGAGGACGAGGACGCGCTGCAGGCTCTCGTCGCGCCAGTCGAGGATCGCGCGATACCTGAATCCTTCCCGGCGCAGGCTGGGCCACTGCAGACCGAGCTGGGCCGCGCCCCCAACGAGCGCCCCTATCGCGATGGCGGTGATGGCCGGCAGACCGACGACAGGCATCACCGGCACCAGGGCGACCACGCAGACGATTGTCGCCACGTTGAATAGCGCCGGCGACATCGCGGGGATGAAGAACCGATGAAGCGAGTTGAGCATGCCCATGAACGCGGCGGCGACTGCCGCGAACGTGAGGAACGGCAGCATCAGGCGCGTCAGGAATACGGTCAGTTCCAGCTTGCCTGGGACGTCTTCGTAGGCGCCGGCGAAGAGTCCCACGAGCGGTTCGGCGAACACCATGCCGAGGACGACCAACCCAACAGTGATGACGAGAAGCCCATTGATCACGAGATTGCCGAGCCGCCACGCGGCGACCTTTCCCTCGGTGGCCAGATGACGGGTGAACGTCGGCACGAAGGCGCTGCTCATGGCACCTTCGGCGAAGAGGTCCCGCACGAGGTTGGGCACGCGAAACGCAACGTTGTACGCGTCCATGGCATTGCCGGCGCCGAAGAATGCGGCGAGCACCTGTTCGCGGACCACGCCGAGCACCCGGCTGGTCATCGTCGCCGCGCCGGCCGACGCGGCGGACCTGGCGAGGGTCGTGGGGGGAGGGGAGGGTACCGGAGGGCTAGGCGCCAAGCGTGCGGCGGACTGATTCGTTGATGGCCCGGCCGTCGGCGTTCTTGCCCGCGAGTTTCGGCATGACCGCTTTCATCACCCTGCCGATGTCCTTCGCCGTGGTCGCGCCCGTTTCGGCGATAGCCGCCGCGACCGCAGCGTCGATCTCCTCCCGGGTGGCGGCGGGTGGGAGATAGGCTTCGAGAATCGCTATTTCCGCGGTCTCTTTCGCCACCAGGTCCGAGCGACCAGCCCGAGAAAACTGCTCGACAGAGTCTTTGCGCTGCTTGAGCAACGTGGATACCACCTGCAGGACTTCGGCGTCTTCGAGGTCTCGACCCTTTTCAACGCTCTTGTTGACGATCGCAGTCTTCATCATACGCAGGGCCGACAGGCGCGGCGCGTCCTTGCGCTTCATCGCGGCGGCAATGTCTGAGTTGATTTTGTCGGCAAGTGTCATATGCGTGGGGCGCAGGTCGTGGCCATGCGTCAATGATCCTGATCGGAATCGCCGTATGTCACGTGCCAACCGTCGGTGTCGTCGTAGAAGCCTCTCGGCACCTGGACCGCGTTGACCTTGACGTTCACCTCGAGTGTCGACTTGACGTTGAAGTAGCCGTTTCGGCGGAGCACACGACGAAATGCTCCGTGCATAGCGTAACAGCGAACCTTGTCGGCGTCCTCGGCGCGGGCCGCGCGGTCGACCCACCGCAGAAGCGTCTTCAGACCGGAGATGTCATCCGGATCCACCAGAAAGTCGACGAGCATCGTCACCCGTCCGAGCGGCTCATGGCGATGACGGTAGACGGCGTAGCCGTGGAGCTCGCCGTGGCGGCGAAGCGCGACGATCGAGTAGCGCACGTGAGGAGGCTCGACGTAGCGCCAATTGAGGTAGGGCGCATCACGTCGAACGGCTAGGTCCAGCTTCGGAGCGATCCGTTCCCAGAGGGCGCCAAAAGAGGAATCGAAGCGTCTGATGGGCTCGCACTCAGCGCGTAGCGGTCTCGAGCGGGAGACAATCTGCACCACTGGCACCGAGATCGCCGAGGCAAACCGGTTGACTGCAGTCGGCCAGTGGGGGAGTCGAACAGCGCGCCTCGTGAGCGGCTTCACCAGGCAGGGCAGCAAGTGCGCCGGTGGCCAGTGGAGCCGATCGAACATGCGCCGTGACTCCGCCGGAGCGCCCAGCGCCAGCACCGCTCCCGTGTTGCGATCCCAGGCTCGCACCAGCGCTTCGTCGAGTCCCTGACCGTCGCGCTCGGGAGCGACGAGTGCACCCGTGCCCCACGCGCCGTCCACTTCCAGACCTTTCAGCGACACACGTACGGGGAGGGTCGGATACTGGCCGATGACGGTCGGCCCTTCCCGGGCGACCCAGATGCCAGGCTGCCCCGTGGGATTACCGGGGTTTCGGCGGTGCTGCCAGTCCCAGCGCAGGCGATTCGCCTCCGCGGCGTCGGGTCCGTGCGTACGGCGGTATAGCGTATCCACCCCGCGGCGGTCGTCCGGTCGGAAGCGATCGATCTCTGACATGCAGCGAAGTGGTACGCGGAGGCGCGAACGCCGAGATCTATTCTACGCCTCCGGGTTCAGGCCGCTATTGCCCTTGCCGCTGGGGCGTCACGATGCCGGGCATGGCCGACGAGCCGGCTGGAACTCCAAACGGGTTCGAGGCCGACGGCGGAACAGCCAGGACGTCGTCGTTCCCCTGTTCCACCTCATCGACGGCGGTGGCGTTTGGGTCCACGGGCATCTGGATTGCCGGCCGCACGATGCGGGGAACTCCCGGGTCCGATTGATCGGCTGAATCCTCTTCGCCAACCTCGGTGCCGTCGGATTCGGTTTCGACGGGGTCATCGCTGCCGACAGCCGGTCTCGCGAGGATTCGCGGTAGCGGGAGGGTGGGGCGCGCGCCGGGGGACACCATCGGGGGCGGGTTTCTCGGAGCCGTGCTTGTGGCAAGTATCACGACGCGATCGAACGCCGCCGCGCCATTCGACCCAGCCGGTCGCGGGGCGATCATATAGCCGGCAACGTCTCGCAGAAGGATGTCGAGGGCCTGACGCTCGGAAACGCCGTCGAGTTCGAGAGTGACCGGCGGACCCACCACGCGGTCGCCGTTGACGATGATGGCTCCGCCGAGACGAGCCCATTCCGCGAGAATCGCCCGCACCGGCACGTTCTGTGCGCTGAGGTTGACCTTGCCGGCGCTGAACTCCAAGGTGACCGACTGCCGGGCGTCGGCGGGGACGACCCAGCTGAGCAGGATGGCCGCGACGGTCAGTGCACGAAGCGCCATATGTCTAGATTCTACTCTCGGTCAGAATGCCGCCGGCGGTTACCCCTACGGCTCGCTACCTGGCTCGAATGACGGGGCGACGGTTGTGGGGCCTCGAGGAGAGACCGGGCGGCAGGCCCTGAGGAGCCTCAGAGCCTCCCACCGGTGAGATCTGTGGCTTCAGGGGCTTGGATTCAGCCCAGTCGGGCGTGTTCGATCACGCGGTGAATGATCTCATCAAGGCCGACTCGTGGTTCGTAGCCGATGAGCGCGCTGAGTTTCGAGATGTCTGGGACGCGCCGGGGCATGTCCTCGAAGCCCGCCTCGTACGCCTGGTCGTAGGGGACGAACCGAGTGTGAGAATCGCTTCCGGCGAGCACTTTCACGCGCTCGGCGAGATCGCGAATGGCAATCTCACCCCGGTTCCCGATGTTGAACACTTCGCCGATCGCCCGAGGCTCGGACGCCAAGGCGACCAGCGCATCGATGACGTCGCCCACATAGGTGAAACTGCGGGACTGCGTGCCGTCGCCGAAGACGGTGAGGGGTTCGCCTGCAAGCGCTTGACGGACGAAGGTCGGAAGCACCATGCCGTACTGGCCAGTTTGCCTGGGGCCGACGGTGTTGAACAATCGCACGACGACCACCGGCAGCTTCTTCTCCTTCCAGTAGGCCAAGGCCAGGAACTCGTCGATGAGCTTGCTGCAGGCGTAGGCCCACCGATGCTTTTGCGATGGGCCCAGTACCAGATCCGCGTCCTCGCGGAAGGGCACGTCCGTGCTCTTGCCGTAGACCTCTGACGTGGAGGCCACGATAACCAGCTTCTTTTTCTTGTTCGCGTGCTTCAGGACCACCTCGGTCCCATGCACGTTGGTTTCGATCGTATGCACCGGCCGCTCGACGATCAGCTTCACCCCGACGGCTGCGGCGAGATGAAAGACGACGTCGCACTGATCGATCATTTCGGCGAGCAACGACTCGTTGGCCACCGAGTCCACGACGTTCGAGAATCGCGGGGAGGTCTTCAGATGCGCGATGTTGTCGATGGCTCCCGTCGACAGGTCGTCGATCACCGCCACGTCGTGGCCGAGGTCGAGCAGCCGTTCGGCGAGGTGAGAGCCGATGAATCCGGCGCCTCCCGTAATGAGCCCCTTCAACGGCGCCTCGGTCCGCTCACGACGGCGTGACCTGTGGCGCGCCGGCCGGGATGTAGTGATGTGAGTGCACGCGATAGAAACTCAAGGTGCGTGCGAGCCCGTCGCGGAGCAGCGTGACCGGTCGCCACCCCAGCGTGCGCTCGATGAGCGACGAGTCGGCGTAGAAGTCACCGATGTCGATAGCCTTCTTCTCCGGCGGCCACTCTACGCAGCGGTAGCGGCCGCTACCCGCGATCGACACGAGCATGTCCACGAGATCGCGGTGAGCGATCGGCTCGCGGCCGCCCACGTTGAATACCCGGCCGTTCGCGGTGTCGTCTGCTCCCGCACGCAGAAACGCGTCCGCGGCATCGTCAACGTACACGAAGTCGCGCAGCTGAGAACCATCGCCGAAGATCTGAATCTCCTGGTTCTCGAGTGCGAGACGTATGAACCAGGCGATGAAGCCCTGCCGATTGTGCTTGATCAGTTGACGGGGGCCGTACACATTGGTCAGGCGGAGCGAGCAGGCGCGGACGCCGAAGACGTCGTTGTACACCAGGTGATAGTACTCGCCTGCCGCCTTGTTGATACCGTTGACATCGGTTGGCTTGACCAGGTGCCGCTCGGTGACGGGCAGTGAATCTGGTCGGCCGTACACCTGCCGGGTCCCGGCGAAGACTACTTTGACCTTCGGGTTGTGCCTGCGGCAGGCTTCGAGAATGGAGAGTTGGGCCCGGCAGTTGATATCCAGGTCCGTGTAGGGATCTCGCATGCTGTCGATGTGACTGACCTGGCCCGCAAGGTTGAAGATGACTTCCTGATCCCCCACGAGGTGGTTCATCGTGCTGGACTGTCGTACGTCGGCGATGTTGACGCGCACGCGCGCATCGATGTCGGCCACGTTGAAGAGGTTTCCGCCGTACTCGGGAATGAGTGAGTCGACGAGCATCACGCGGGCGCCGAGTTCCACGAGCTCGTGCGCCAGCGTACTGCCGATGAATCCCAGCCCGCCGGTGATCATGACCCTGCGGTCGCGATAGAAGGCGCGGTAGCTATCGTCGGCCGCCACCTCTCCGGTCATCGCTTCGCGGATTCCCGCGATGCAGCCCGAATTGTTGGATTCCGGAACAGCACCGACGTGCCTTGCCGGCCGCGACCGAGCACGACCAAGGTGATCCAGAGCTTCAGGACGTCGATGCCCGTCCAGAAGATACGCCGGAAATTGAAGAACTGCGAGCGGCCGTGGGCCCGGTGATAGTGATGGACGGGGACCTCGGCGATGTGGAAACCCGCATCCTGGATCTTGCGCATCAGCTCCAGGCAGATCACGCCCGTGTCTCGCTCCAATTTCACGCGATCGAAGACTTCTCGACGCATCAGGCGGAAATCACAATCCACGTCGCGCACGCGCAGCCGGAACATACGTTGCACGGTATGGTGATACACGCGTCCGATCGCGATGCGGTACCAGGGATCGGACCGGCTGATCTTGTACCCGGTCACGACATCCGTGTCGGGGGTCAATCGATTCCAGAGGACTTCGAGCTCACTCGGATCGTATTGCCCGTCGCCGTCGGTGTACGCGATCAGGTCCTTGGTTGCGGACGCGAAGCCAGTGCGGAGTGCGCCACCGTAGCCGCGGTTCTTCGGGTGATGGATGACCCGGACCTGAGGATACGCCCGCGCGAGTTCGTCGGCGACCGCCCGGGTCGCGTCGGTGCTCCCGTCGTTGACGACGATGACCTCGAAGTCTGGCGTCAGACGAGACGCCGTTTGCACGGCCTGAATGACGAGACTCGCAATCGTGCCGCCGTCGTTGTAGGCGGGGAAGAACATGCTCACGCCGAGGGGACGTTCGCGCTCAGGTTGTTCCATGAAAAGCCTCAAATCGTAGCTGAGAAGAACCCTTCGAACAAGAAAACGAGGTTCAGGTGTCGCCCGGCCTGCCCCGGGTGTCCGCGCCGTCGTGGTCGATTTCGAGTATGACGGTCGCCGAGGCGCCTCCGCGCGCGGCAGGATGTCATCGGTACCTCCGATGCTGGCCGCTGGAACGCGACCGTCCGCGGCGATCCAACCTTGGAGGCGTTCGACCGACGGGGCGAAGAATAAACGAAGTTACCACTTTTTCACGTAACTGATAGCGAATAAGTGGCTTATCAGGTTGACAACGCTGACCCCCTCACCTACTATTCTCGTGGATTTTTCTGGACCAAAGTGGAGCATCAGGGATTCAGGGGAAGCGGTTCGGCCCGCATCGACGAGAAAGGCCGTTTGAAGGTGCCGACGGCCTTTCGGGGTGCGATTCGGGACCAGCAGGGGCCAGACGTGTTTGTCACAAGCCTCACCGGTGAGTGTGTCCGAATCTACCCCATGAGCGTGTGGATTGAATTGGAACAGAACCTGGCGCGCGTCCCCAGCAATCATCCCGCACGCCTGAAGTTCCTGGATCGAGTGAACTACTACGGGCAGGTCGACGAGCTCGACGGGCAGGGTCGGGTGGTGATCCCGGCACAT
>Ga0326597_10002447_pt1 | contig 27717 bp, 26 predicted proteins | sample RVTome_12_FD_203789 | JGI IMG/M metagenome (GOLD analysis project Ga0326597, IMG submission 203789) | Soil microbial communities from uranium-contaminated site in the Upper Colorado River Basin, Wyoming, United States - RVT100D185 | ecosystem: Environmental > Terrestrial > Soil > Contaminated >... | reverse complement strand
ATTGACCACCACCACGTCGTGCTGCTGGCCGTAGCGGTGGCAGCGGCCGATGCGCTGCTCGATGCGTTGCGGGTTCCAGGGCAGGTCGTAATTCACCACCAGCGAGCAGAACTGAAGGTTGATGCCCTCCGCGCCGGCCTCGGTGGCGATCATGATGCGGCCCTCCTCGCGAAAATAATCCACGAGCGCGGAACGCATGTCGGCGGTGCGGGAGCCGGTCACGCGATCCGTCCCGGTGTGCCGTTGCAGCCATCCGGCGTAGATTTGCTTTGACCGATCGTCGGTGTTGGAACCATTGAAGAGTACGATGCCTTCCGCGAACGGACTGTCGGCCAGCAGGCGCAGCAGGTAATCCTGCGTGCGGCGCGATTCGGTGAAGATGATGGCCTTCTGCGCGCCACCGAGCTGGACCGCCTTGCCGAACGCGATGTCGAGGGCTTGCAGCAGCGACCGGCCCTTGGCGTTGTGCTCGATGGAGGTAGCGAGCCTGGCAAACGCGTCGAGGTCGGCGGACTCCTGCTCGATGGCTGCGCGATCGCTGTCGGAAAGCGGCGGGGGCGGTGCGTCCTCGGTCCATTCCTCGGCGGTCTCGTCGAGCGCCTCGTAGTCCTGGTCGAGTTCCTCTTCGAGCGACTCTGCGGGCTCCTGCTTGCGAAGTTTGGCTTTCAACCGGTTGGACATCGAGGTCAGCGCGCCCGCGATCGCGAACGAGGAGGATGCAAGCAGCTTGCGCAGCACCAGGGTGATGAGGGTCCGCTGGCTCGCAGGCAGGGCGTAGAGATTTTCGCGCTGCAGGTACTCCGAGACGAGATAATAGAGGCGGTCTTCGCTTTCCTCCGGCGTGAACTCCTGCACCAACGGCAAGCGCTTCGTGTATTTGATGTACGGCAGCACCTGGCGGCGGAGCGTGCGATGGCACACGGGCCTGAGCCGTGCCTTGAGTGTCTGGAATACCTGTTCCTGGCTGAGGTTGGCGAACTGCTCGCGGAAGCTCTGCAAGTCGCCGAAGGTATGCTCGTCGATGAAGCTCACCAGGCCGAACAGTTCCAGCAACGAATTCTGGAGTGGCGTCGCGGTGAGAAGGAGCTTGTCCTTGCCTGCCAGCGCAAGTTTGAGCGTATTGGCGATGACGTTCGACGGCTTGTAGACATTGCGGAGCCGATGGGCCTCGTCGATCACTACGAGGTTCCAGGGCAAGGCATTGACATCGCCCGCCTTGCTCTTGGCAAAGTGGTAGGAGCAGATGACGATGTCGGGCGCCTCGAACGGCCGGAACTGGCCCTGCCTGATGGCAGCGTTGTAGGACCTTGCTTCGAGGATACGGCAGGGCAGAAAGAACTTTTCGGTCAGCTCCTGATACCATTGCTTGCGCAGGTTGGACGGCGTGATGACGAGAATGCGCCGCCTGCGCTCCGCCCATTTCTGCGAGAGCACGAGCCCCGCTTCGATCGTCTTGCCCAAGCCGACCTCGTCGGCCAGCAGTGCACCTTTCGATAGCGGCGACTTGAAGGCGAATAGCGCGGCGTCGATCTGATGCGGATTGAGATCGACCTGCGCGTCCATCAAGGCGCTTGCGAGCTTCTCCACGCGGCCAGGTGGATAGCGACGCGTGAGCTCGTAGGCAATAAACTTCGTGTGATATGGAGTGAGCCGCACCGTTCGGGTTGATTTTCGCTTCCCGGCAAGGATAGCGGTGCAACGCGTTGATTTCCAGTCTTTTTATTCTTATGTCGCCATAAGACATGGCCGATCCGCGATCATGGGCCGCGCCCAGGGAAGATTCGCCGGGATATCGCGACGACGCCACGATGCCGCATGAGGCGGCTCGCCGCTTCCTTGAGTCTGTGTTTTGAGCCCGTCAGGGTGAGTGACGCGAACCCCGAGAGCTGAGTCACGCTACCCGGCCCGGTGCGCGTGCGTGGTCACGACCTCGAGCACGCGCCGGTTGTCCTTGCCGGTGACGCGCGTCCGCACCACCGACACCAGCCGGCCGTGGTGGATGACCCTCGATGTCGCGCGGAGTGCCCGGCCTTCGCCCGGGCTGATGTACCACGCGCTGATTGCGCTGAGCCGCCACGTCGCCGGCAGCGCCGCATCCGCGGTGGCGGCGGCGAACCCGATCAGCACGCCGCCCTGCACGTGGCCGACGCGGTTGCCGATGTGCGGGCCGTTCTTCACCGTGCAGGAGGCCCCGCCCGCAATGGCGCGTGGCTCGAATCCCCAGAAGCGGCGGATGAACGGCGCGCCACCGTCGAGCGTGGCCTCGGCACGCGCGAGCACCCGGTGTTCGTCGCGCGCGAGCTTCGCCTCCGCCAGCGCGGGCGCCGCCGCCTCTCCGCGCCGGCGGCTCGGCATGGGATGCAGCTCGACGCCCTTGGGCGGCTTCAGCACCATGAACGAGGCGCTGCCGAAGCACACCGGCTCGGCCCCGGCGCTGACCGCGACGCTCGACAACCCCTGGCGCCCCGCGGCGTCTCTGACGAAACCCTGAAACGCGCCCGCCGCCTCGAGCCGGCCGGCGAGCGGCGCGCCGGTAAAGTTGAGGGTCATGATGACGGTGGCGAGCCGCGTTGCCGGGTCGAGGTTCGAGCGCACGGTGGCGGCCATCGCCAGATCGGCGAGCACGGCAAAGGCCCCGAGATTCATCTGGCCGTCGGCCTCGGCGCAGTGCGGGCCGGTGTCGAGCGAGAGCCACGCCTCGCTGCCCGCGGCGCGATCGAATGAAACGTCGAGGAAATTGCCCGTGAAGTGATAGCCCGGCTCGCGGTTGAGCGCGATGCCGCGCAGCACCCGATTGCGTATCGTCTCGCGTTCGTTCATTTGCTCTTCCCATTGTGCGGCGCGACCACCCCACTTGCCGCTTCGCCCCGTATCGGTTCCAGCAACGCGTCGAGCCGCGCCAGCGCGTCAGCATTAACCCGCCCGCGCACGCGCGTGAGCTCGAGCGCGACTGCGCCCAAGATCCGGTAGATCTCCGCGATGCGCGGATCGGCCGCGCCCAGCGCCTCGAGCTGGCGCTCGACGACCGCAGCATCGCCGCGCGCGATCGGCCCGGTGAGCGCGCGCACCGGGCCGAGTGCGAGGACGTTATCCAGGGTCTCGCGCACCAGCGGCTCCATCATCGGCAGCGCGGTTTCGCGCGCGAAGCCCGCTTTCTCGAAGCAGCGCAAGCCGGTCTCCAGCAGCGCAGTGAGGCAGTTGCACACGATCACGCTCGCCGCGTGGTAGACCGTCTTCTGCCCGGGATCGATCTCGAACACTTTTGCGCCGATGCGCTCGAACGCCGGCCTGAGGACTTCGAGCGCGGCCGGCGCGCCCTCGGCCGCGCAATGCGTGCCGGCGAAGCTGCACGCGGCCGCCTGCGCGCTCGCAAACGTCTTTAGCGGATGCACGCTCGCGGTCAACGCACCGCGTGCGGCGGCGCTCGCGAGCTCGGCGGACGAGAGGGCGCCGCTGCAGTGAAACACGGCATCGCCGGACCGCAGCAGTGCGCTCGCCGCAAGCGCTTCACCGCAGGCCCCGATCGCCGCGTCGGGTACCGTCACCATCCACACCTCGGCGCAACGCATGTCCGCAAGCCGAAGAACCGAACGGCCCGCGCCGATGAACGCCAACGCGTCGCGCCCGCCGTCCGGGGTCGCGGTCAGCACCGCGTCCACGCTGAATGTACCCGTTTCGCGCCACAGGCGGGCGAGCGTCCGCCCGACGCGGCCCGCACCGATGATGTTCAGGGATTTCATGGCAGTCAATTTGGCGGAATGCGGCCGCGCCGCGCGCTGCATGCGCGGGGCGGACGGCACGCGATCCGGCATGCGGAACACAAAGTATAGAGCACCGGGTGGTGTCCGTCTCGGCGCGAGAGGCGCCGCGGGCCGCGCCGCCGGCTTGACAGCCCTGCTGTCCCTGATCACACTATGTGATCACAATAAGCCGTACCGTGGTCCTGTTCCACTCACCCCGCCAGGAGCCCTCGTTGACCCCCATCGCTTCCGTCAGCACCGTCATCGTGCACCTGCCCACACGCAGGGAGCACAAGTGGACGGGGCTCACCGAGTCGATCGGGCGCTACATCCTGGTGAAGATGACCGACGCCGACGGCCGGGCGGGCTGGGGCGAGGCGGCGGCGCTGAAGGACTGGGGTGGCGAGTTCGGGCGCTACTTCGGCGAATCGGCGAGCATCGTCGGTCACGTAATCGAGCGCTACCTTGCCCCTGCGGTGAAGGGCGTCGACCCCGCGAACATCGTCGAGCTCCATGCGAAGATGGACGCGGTCATCAAGGGCTATCCGTACGCGAAGGCGGCCGTCGAGTTCGCCGCCTATGACCTGGCCGCGAGAAGGCTCGGCGTGCCGGTCTACACCCTGCTCGGCGGACGGGCGCGCGAGCGCGTGCCGGTGACGCATTCGATCGGCCTCGTCTGCGTCGAGGAGGCGGAGCGCGAGGCAGCGCAAGTTGCGGCCGAGGGAATCGGCACGATAAAAATCAAGGTTGGCGTCGATCCGAAGCGCGATCTCGAGATCGTACGCGCCGTGCGCAAGGCCGCGGGCGATGCGATGGACATCTGCGTAGACGCGAACGAAGGCTACAAGACACCGGGCGAGGCGATCGTGGTTCTCCGGGAAATGGAGAAGTACCGCCTCAAGTACGCCGAGCAGCCCTGCATGGGGATCGAGCGCATCGCCCAGGTGGCGCGCGCGCTCGACACGCCGGTGATGGCGGACGAATCGGCTTGGAACGCGCACGACGCGGTTGAGATCGCCGAGCAGCACGCAATCGACATCATTTCGATCTATGCGACCAAACCCGGCGGGCTCTACAAGGCAATGGAGGTCGCGGCGGTGTGCCGGGCGGCCGGAATCGTCTGCAACGTCAACGGCTCGATCGAGACCGGCGTGGGCAACCTCGCCAACATCCAGCTCGCGGCGGCCGCGCCCGCGGTCACCTTGTCCTGTGTGGTGCCGGTGTCGACTCCGGCCGAGCACCAAAAGGGGCAGATCGGCGGCATCTACTACAACGACGACCTCATTCGCGCGCCCATGAAGCTCGTCGACGGCGCGATCGAGGTTCCCGCCGGGCCTGGCATGGGCATCGAAGTGGACGAGGCGAAAATCGAGAAATACCGGGTCCGGGCGTAGTGCCCGGAAAGCTCCGCCCTTCCGCGTTCGCATCGGCAGCACCGGGAATCCGCGTTGTCCGCAATAACGAGATGAGGAAATGATGAGGAAGGAAATCGTCGTTCGCCAGGTTCAGGCCATGAAGCAGGCCGGGCTCGACGCCATCATCTCCTGCTCTCCGGAGAGCTTCGCCTACCTCGCGGGCTTCGTCGTGCCCTCGCAGCCGCTCATCCGGCACCGCCATGCCATGGTGATCGTGACGGCCGACGGCCGCACCGAGATTTTGGCAGTGGATATGGAGGCGACCACCATCAATCGCCGCGAACCCGGTACCCCCGCGCGCATCTGGGCCGAATTCACCGACGACGCGATGGCTGTGCTCGCCGATCAGTTGAAGAGCCTCGGACTCGCCGCAGGGAAGATCGGCATCGAAATGGATTATCTGCCGGCCGGCGATCTCGAGCGGCTGCGGCGCGAGATGGCCGGTGCGCGGTTCGTCCCCGCCGAAGCCATACTCGCGCGCCTGCGGCAGATCAAGACCCGGGACGAGATTGAACTGCTGCGGCGCCTGTCGCGCATCGCAGAGCGCTCGATCACCGATGCCCTGGCGGCGGTGAAATGCGGCGACTCGGAAATGGACATCGCCGCGCACATGATCCGCAACATCTACACTCTGGGCGCCGAGCACTTCAAGCTGATGATCGTCGCCACCGGCGAGCGCAGCCAGTTGCCCAACGTCGGCCCGTCGGAGCGGCGCCTTCAGCCCGAAGATGTCTGCCGCACCGAGATCTTCTCGGTCATCGCCGGCTACCAGGCTGGCGTGTGCCGCACCGCCGTCGTGCAGCGGGCGCCGCCGCACGCGGAGGCGATCTGGCAGAACCTGATCGAGTGCAAGTACCTGATCATGGATATGATCAGGCCCGGCGCAAGCTGCCGCGCGATTTACGACGCGTTCATTCGCCACCTGTCGAAGCTGACACTGCCACCGATTTCCTTTGTCGGCCACGGCATCGGCCTGCACCTGCACGAGGACCCGTACATCGGCACCACGCCGAAGATCGGCAAAAGCGGCGACGCCCCCCTCGAGGCCGGCATGGTCCTGGGGGTCGAGCCGCTCTGCTATCGAACCGGCTACGGTTTCGGGATGCAGAACAAGGACATGATGCTGGTGACCGAACAGGGCTGCGAGCTTCTTTCCGACTACGCGAGCACAGATCACCTGCTCGTGGTCAAATGAAATTCTTCTGAGTCGCTACTTCGCACCACGCGGGCGCGATCCGGGACAAGCTCATGCGCACACTTATTGAAAATCTGGAGTTCATCCTCACCGCCGATGGCGACGATCGCGTGTTGAGCGGCGCATCGGTCGTCGTCGAGAACGACCGCATCGCCGATGTCGGCCTTGCCGCCGAGGTTGCGAAGCGGCATCCCCGTTTCTCCTTCGACAACGTGATCGACGGCAGCCACTACGGCATGACGCCAGGCTTCATCGATGCGCACGTACACCTCTCGGAGACGCTGTCGCGCGCGGTTTTCCCCGACAACCTCTCGACGCGCGCCTGGGTGTTTCATTGGGCGAAACCGTTCTACGCCAACGTCGACGGGCGCGACGAAGTCGTGGGCGCGACCATCGGAATGGCGGAGATGCTTCGCTGCGGCAGCACCTGCTTCCTCGACATGGGCGCGCAGAACGACGTCGCCGGCGTGGTACAGGCGATCGACAGGGTCGGCATGCGCGGGATCACCGGCCGCCACGCCTGCGACGTGCGGCCGGCGCAGATTCCCGGTGGATGGACCGAGGAAATGATGGCGCACCACTTCTTTCCCGACGCGAAGACCGCGCTCGCCGAGCTCAAGGCCACGGTCGAGCAGTTTCACGGCGCGGCGGGAGGCCGCGTGCGCTGCTGGGTGAATATCGAGGGCAAGGAGCCGTGCAGCCTCGAGCTCCACGTGGGCTCGCGCGCTCTCGCCGAGCGCTTGGGCGTCGGCACGACCTACCACCTCGCCACGAGTCTCGAGGAAGCGAAGGGTTCGGAGAGGAAGCACGGCGTGTGGCCGGTCGCGCGGATCGCCGATGCGAACGGCCTCGGCCCGAACCTGGTCATCGCGCACTGCGTTGCCGTCACCGACGAGGAGATCGGGCGTATGGCCAAGGCCGGCACCATGGTGGCGTTCTGCCCGGCCACGTCGGTCAAGCTCGCCAAGGGCGCGACCAAGATCGGCAAGTACCCCGAGATGATCGAGGCCGGGGTCCAAATCGGAATCGGCACCGACGGCGTCTCTGCGGGCGGAAACCTGAACCTCATGCGGCAAATGTACATGGTCGCCGGCATGTTCAAGGATGCGCGCATGGATTCGACGCTGGTGGGCGCGAAGAAGGCGCTGCGGATGGCGACGATCGAAGGCGCGCAAGTGCTCGGCTGGGCCGACGAGATCGGCTCGATCGAGAGGAGCAAGAAAGCGGATTTCGTGCTCTTCGACCTCGATCACTTCGAGTGGGTGCCGTACGGCGACCCGCTCCAGGCGCTGGTGTATTCGGCCAGCCCGGCCTCGATCGCCCAGACGTGGGTCGACGGACGGGCGCTGTTCGACAATGGGAAGGTGCAGACCGTCGATGAACAGGCATTGCGCGTGGAAGCGCGGGCGCGCGCGGCGGCGGTGGTGAAGCGCGCCGGCCTGTCGACGGCGCACACGCCTACGGTCACAACGACCTACGACTGACCGGCCGGCAGGACGAGCATCCGCCCCGGCCGCAGCGGAGCCGGCGACTGTGCGTGGGTATATGTTCTATTCAAATTTTACCCGTTGCCCGGCGCGCGTTAAGACAATGTGACCGACGCGCCCAGCACCTGGCGCAGCGAGGTCTCGACCGCCGTGCGCGTCAGGTCGCGCGTGACGAACACGATGCGCGTGCTCCGGTCCGCGTCGGGCCACGCGACGAGCTCGGACGGCGGATAGAAAATATGCTGCACGCCGTGGATCACCGTCGGATTGCGCTTCCCCGCGACGTTGAGCAGGCCCTTCATCCGCAGCAGGCTCGCGCCGCGGCTCGCGAGCAGGAGCTCGAGCCATTCGAGAACGCGCTCCCACTCGAGCGGCTCGGCAATGCGAATGCAGAACGTGGCGACGCGCTTGTCGTGCCGGTGACCGGGATCCCCGTGCCCTTCTGCAGCCTGTTGATGCGCCTCGTCGCGGATCCATCGCTTCACCGCCTCCGGCTTCGCGTCGAGATGAAATACTGCCGGATCGAACAGCAGATCGGGGCCCGGAAACGCCCCCGGCGACGACTCGATGAGCGCCGCGCCGGGGTTCAGCGCTCGCAGGCGCCGGCGCAGCGCCTCGATCTCCCGCGGCCGCGCGACGTCGGCCTTGGTGATGACGAGCTGGTCGGCGATTGCCGCCTGCTTGAGCGCCTCCGGATGCTCATCGAGCTGGCGCGAGCCGAACACCGCGTCGACCGTGCCGACCAGACCGGTCAGCCGGAACGCGCCGCGCAGGCGGCCCGTGCCGATCAGCGCCTGGATAATGGGCGCGGGGTCCGCGAGACCCGTGGTTTCAACCACTATTCGCGAATACGGCGGAATCGAGCCGGCCTCGCGCATCGAGGCGAGATCCTGCAGCGTCGAGACCAGGTCGTCGCGTACGGTGCAGCACACGCAGCCCGAGCCGAGCAGCACGACTTCCTCGGTGACCTGGCGCACCAGCAGGTGGTCGAGGGCAACTTCGCCCAGCTCATTGATCACCACGGCAGTGTCGCCCATGCCCGGGTGTGCGAGCAGCGATGAAAGCAGGGTGGTCTTGCCGCTGCCGAGAAAACCCGTCAGCACGAAAACAGGGCGCGCGCTGGCGGTGCTCATGACCGCTCGAGACCGCGCGGAGTTGAACGTCGGGGCCGCACGCGCACGGATGCTTTGTCGTCCGCCAGGCGAGCGCCCGCGTGAAGAATGGCGGCGAGGGAGATCAGCCGCGCAGGTCGTTCCCCGGCCCCAGCCCGGCGAGCGGGCCCGAAGCGCCCTGGAACACCGAGCACTTGAGCAGGTAGGAGGCGGTATTGCGGATATCGCGCTCGATCGCGCGCCGCGCGCCCGCCGACTCCCGCACCTTCAGCGCGTCCAGCACGTCGTTGTGCGCGCTCGCGTCCCACGGCATGTCGGGCGAGATCAGCGAAAAATACATGATCGGGCCCGCCATCAGCCACAGCAGCTCGATCAGCGGCAGCAGCACCTCGGAGTTCGCGGCCTGGTAAAGGGTGAAATGGAATTCCTGGTTCTTCGCGAGGCATTGCACGATGCTGCGCTCCCTAATCGCGCGCTGCAACTCGCCGTTGCTCTTTTCGAGACGCTTGACGAGCTGGGGCGTTGCGCGGCGGCACGCCATCTCCGCCGCCATGCCCTCCAGCGCCTGACGCACCCGCGAGAGCTCCTCGAATCGCATGGGCGTCATGCGCGGCACGCAAACCGAGCGGTTGGGCAGCATCTCGAGCACGTTGGCCGCAGTCAACTGGTTGATCGCCTCGCGCACCGGCATCGAACTCGTGCCCAGGTTGTCGGCCAGCCGCCGCAGCGATATTGTCTGCCCGGGAACGAAGGCGCCGATCATCAGCCCGCGCCGCAGCTGATCGACCACGCGGTCCTGCAGCTCGCCGCGGCGACGGGGTGCGCGGACCGCCGCACCATTGTTCTTCGCGCGCTTCCGGTTCGCAACGGACGGCTTGGCGGGCATGGCGGCAACCGGAACTCAGCGGGCGGATGCGCGGATGCGGCCCCGCGCGGCGCGCGCGCCGTCCTTGACAAGGTCGGTATCTGTGATCATATTGTGTGATCATAGCATAGACAAAGACTCTGTCTGCCGGAAGCGCCTCCTCCCACGGCCGCGAGTTGGTCCGGCCGCCTGCGGCAACCCGGTTGCGCTCTGGACCCGGGACCGGCGCGGCGCCCGATTCGGAAGCATACAAAATTCTCATGTCAGCGTCGCTCGTCGTCCACAGTACCGGCCGTGCGGCACGCCGCGCACCGGCCTGCCAATTCGGGCCGCGCCCGCTCGCGGCGCTGGTCGCGATGTCCGGTTCGCGGCCCGGCGCCGCCGCATGCGAGTGACCATCCTCGGCGCCGGTGCAGGCGGCGCAGCCGCTGTCGCCGAGCTCGTCAAGGCGGGACATGATGTCGCGTTGTGGAGCCGCTCGCCCGGGACGCTCGAGCCGTTCCAACGCATCCGTGGTGTCGAGTACGAGGGCGTGTTGGGCCAGGGCACCGCGCGCCCGCGGCTCATCACCGGCGATCTCGCGGCAGCAGTCAAGGACAGAGAGGCGGTCGTTTGCACGCTGCCGACCTTCACGCACGCGGCGGTGGCCAAAGGCCTCGCGCAATCCGGCCTGCGGCGCGGTGTTCCGATCATCCTCAACCCCGGGCACACCGGCGGTGCGCTCGAGTTCCGGCGCTGTCTTTCCGGCGCGGGCGACGACCGAATCCCGATTGCGGAGTTCTCCACGCTCACGTATGTCGCCCGCAAGCTCGAGCCGCAGCGGGTGACGGTCACCGGCCGCGCCAAGCAGGTGCGCGCGGCGGCGCTCCCGGGCGGCGAACATGCGCTCGCCGCTGCGCGCGAATTGTTTTCTTGCGCGAGCCCGGTGCGCGACGTCCTCGCGGCCGATCTCTCCAACGTCAACATGGTGCTTCATCCGCCCGGCGCGGTGCTGGGGGCCGCGTGGATCGAAGCGAGGGCGGGCGAATTCACTTTTTACGTCGAGGGCATGACCCCGGGCGTCGCGCGCGTCATGAAGACGCTCGACGCGGAGCGCCTGGCGGTCGGGCGCGCGTTCGGTCACGAGCTGCCGAATCTGATCGAGGAGATGAAATGCATCGGCACCGTCGAGGCCAGCGTGCAAGACGTCGATGACTTTGCTGCGGCGATTGCTGGTGGCGAGGCGAACCGGCGCATCAAGGCGCCGGAGTCGCTGTCGCACCGCTATTATCTTGAGGACTTCGGCCACGGCCTGCTGCCTTTCATGGTGTTCGCGAGAATCGCGGGCGTTGCGGTGCCAGTCGCCGATGCGCTCTTTGCCCTGGCCGAAGCGCTGACCGGCGCCGACTTCCGCAAGCGCGGGCGCACCGCGGAAGCGATGGGCATTGCGGGCCTTGACCGCGATGGGTTGATTGCCATGGTGAGAAGCTGAACATGGACTGGAACAAGATCGTCATCGCCGTGGTCGCCGGAGACCGGCGCGAGCAGGAAATCGCTCGGCTTGCCGCGGCCACCGGCGCCGAGGTGCGCGGTTACGGATTCCCGTGGCCGGAAGCGGGCATTCCCGGCGTCAAGCTCGCCCCGGACGCGAAGCATGCGCTCGCCGGCGCCGATTTCGCGCTCTTCCCGATCCCCGGCATCGCACCCGACGGCGCGCTCTTCGCACCAGACTGCCCGCAGCGGATCGTCCCCGACCGCGACATGCTAGCAGGCATGCGCAAGCCCGCGCATATCATCCTCGGCTGGGCGGACAAGAATCTGAAGGCGCACGGCGAGGCCCTCGGCATCGCCTTCCACGAGTACGAGTGGGATGTTGACCTCATGCTGCTGCGGGGGCCGGCGATCATCGAGGGCCTGCTCAAGGTCATGATCGAGAACACCGATATCACGATTCACAAGTCCCGCATTTGCATCGTTGGACAGGGCACGATCGGGGCGCTGCTCACCCGTTACCTCGTGATGCTGGGCGCGTACACGCACGTCGCGGCGCGAAACAAGGTGCAGCGGGCGGCAGCCCACGCCATGGGGGCCGAGAGCCACGAACTCACCGAGCTGGCGGAGCTCGCGCCGCGGCTGGACGCGATCGTGTCGACCGTTCCCTCGCGGGTCGTCAGCCGCGCCGTGCTGGAGAAGCTGCCGGCGCACGCGCTGCTCGTCGACGTCGCGGCGCCCCCGGGCGGCATCGACCGCGACGCGGCGGCGGCGCTCGGGTTGAAGTTCGTCTGGGCACGCGGCATGGGCAAGCGCGCGCCGATCACCGTCGGCCAGAGCCAGTGGAGCGGCATTCGACCGCGCATCGAAGCGATCAAGGAGGGCGGAGAATGAAAGTCGACCTCGTCATACGCAATGCCCTTGTCGTCACCCATGACGGCGAGTTCGAGGGCGGCATCGCGGTCCAGGGCGGGCGGATCGCCCTGACCGGCGCGAACGACGCCCTGCCGGAAGCGAAGCGCGTCATCGACGCCGGCGGCCGGGCGCTCCTGCCGGGGTTGGTCGACCCGCACTGCCACCTGGGCGTCAACTATCCCTACGACCAGGACATGCGCACCGAAACCGCAGCCGCGGCCGCGGGCGGCGTCACCACCATCCTGCTCTATATCCGCAACAAGGCCGGTCCCTATACGCCGTTCTATAAGGAGCGGCGCGCGGTCGGCGAGCAGAATGCGATGGTCGACTTCGGCTTCCATTTCGGCATCCAGCGCGAGGATCACATCAACGACATCCCGAACGTCGTCCGCGATACCGGCGTGCGCTCGTTCAAGTGCTACTTCGGCTACGAGCCCGACAACCCGATCGGCATCGTACCGGCCACCGACGGCTGGGTCTACGCGTCGATGCGCCACCTGGTGAAGATTCCCGGGGGCGTGCTGAGCGTGCACTGCGAGAACACCGGCATCGCTTCCTGGCTCAAGGACGAGCTCAAGGCGACCGGGCGGCAGGACCTCGGCGCCTACACCGAGTCACGCCCCTCGTTCTGCGAAGAGGAGACGATCAAGCGCATGCTGTTCCTCGCCGAGCGCACGATGTGCCCGCTGCACCTCGTGCACACCTCCGTGGGCATGGGTCCGGTGCTCGCGGCCGAAGCGCGGGGCCGCGGCATCGACGTCACGGTGGAAACCTGCCCGCACTACCTTACGCGCACCTGCTACGACCCCGATCTCGACATGCGGGCGAAGATCTCGCCGCCGCTGCGGCCCAAGGAGGATCAGGATGGCCTGTGGCGCGGCATGCTCAACGGCCGCGTGTACAGCCTCGGCACCGATCACGTGCCCTTTTTCCCGAAGAAGGGCGAGGACTTGTGGAAAGAGCTACCGGGCGTGGTGTCCTTTCCATGGGAGCTCGCACTCATGCTGCATTTCGGCGTGCACCAGCGCGGCCTGCCGTTGACGCGGCTCGTGCAGCTCAATTCCTACCATCCTGCGCGCCGCTTCGGCCTGTGGCCGCGCAAGGGAACCCTGCAGGCCGGCGCCGACGCGGACCTGGTGCTCGTCGACCTCGACGAGGAGCGCGAGGTAAGGCACACGGGCCACGGCTATTGCATTTACGACGGCTGGAAGCTCAAAGGCTGGCCGGTGATGACCATCGCACGCGGCGAAGTAATATACGATGACGGCAAGGTGGACGACAGCTTTCACGGGCGCGGGCGTTGCGTGATCCGCCCCGCGAACGAACCGCCGCCGGCGTGAGCATCACGGAGCCGGACATCATGGCTGTTGCGGATTGTCGCGTGCGAAGTTTCACGGTGCTGCCGGGGCGGCTGCCCCCGCCACTGCTCGATCCCGTCGCGCAGGCGGCCGGGACTCTCGCTTCGAAGCGGCCGCGGCAGGCCTTGCTGTCGGGCGCGCACAATCCGTTCGGCCGGGCATCGCGGCTGCTGGACGCCTGGCGTTTCCTCGCGCTGTGCGAGAGCGCGGCGCTCCTCGACGCCGTCGCAGCGCTGGCCGGCCCTGACCTCGTGCTGTGGGACAGCGAGCTCTATCTCGACGCGGCCGGGTGGCGCGAGGCGCGGCGAATCGAAGGGAGATACTGGCCCGCAGATCCCCTCGCTGGCGTGGTGGTTGATGTCGCGCTTGGCGACGCAACGGTCTTGCTTTCGGTGGTCGACCGTGCGCAGGCGGCGCCGGAACCCGCGCCGGGCGCGCATTACGTGATCCGCTACATGCCCGCGACGTCGCGCTTCAACCGCGACCTGCGGTTCGGCCCCAACCGCCTCCTGATGGAGGAACAGCCGCTCGTCAATTACGCCAATCGCCCGATCTGGCTCGTGCGCGGCGAAGACCGCGCCGGCAGCGATTTCGCCACGGGGTTCGCGTCGATGGCGCCCGGATGGGCAGCCGATCCGGCGCTCGGGAACGCGGGCCTATAGTATGGATCGACACCGATGAGCAGCCGCGCCGGGGCCGCGCCGTCGACTCCGGCAATTTTCGCAACCAGGAGACACACCATGCCTGTGGTAACCGTTCAACTCTGGACCGGGCGCACCGTCGAGCAGAAGCGCAAGCTCGTCGCCGCGATCACCGACGCGATGATCGAGCACGCGGACTGCAAGCCCGATCACCTGCACGTCATAATCCAGGACGTGCCCAAGGACAGCTGGGGCCGGGCCGGCAGGCTCGGCATCGACAACGAGCCGGAGAGCAAGTGATGGACCTCGATTCATTGGAACTGCGCACGAGCGCCCTGCTCGTCATCGACATGCAGAACGCCTTCCTGCACGAGAAGGGCACGCTCGGCGTATCGGGCGTGGACACCAAGCGGCTTGCGGCGATCGTGCCGGCAATCAGATCGCTCATCACGCGCTGCCAGGCGGCGGACATGCCGGTTATCTGGACCGTGCAGGAGCACTTCCAGGTCGACGCCGCTCGGGCGCGCAAGAAGCTTGCCGCCCATACCGCGAAGCGCAAACAGGTGTCCGCCCTCGCCGGCAGCTGGGACCAGCAGGTCATCGACGAACTGAAGGAATTCGCCGCCGTCAATCCCTCCATGGTGGTGCGCAAGCATCGTTTTGGGGCGTTCTATGCGACGCGCCTCGAGCAGGTCTTGCGGATGCTGGGCACGCAAACGCTGTTCGTCACCGGCACCACGACCAACGCGTGCGTCGAGACCACGATCCGCGATGCCTATCTGCGCGACTACGACGTCGTCGCGGTGACCGACTGCATCTCGGGCGTCAATGCGGACTGGGAGCAGACCGCGCTCGAGGTGTGGGGCCAGTACTTCTGCGTGCTTTCGGACTCCGGCGCGGTGGCGGCGTGGCTCGACGCGCAGCGCAAGCCGCGCACGCTCGGCTACGCGCACATGCTGCTGCAGGTCGCGGACCTCGCGGCCTCCCAGCGCTTCTACACCGAATTGCTGGGGTTCACCGAGCGGCGCGCCAAGCCGCTCGCCGACGGCCGGCCGTTCGTGCCCTTCCACCAGGGCATCGCGCTCACCACGGGCGGCCCCGGCAAGCCGGTGCAGATCGACCATATCGCGTTCCGCGTCCACGACGTCGAAGGTATCAACCAGCGCCTGAAGCGCGCCAAGGTGAAGTTCTTCCAGGATTTGCACGACGGGATCTACGGGCGGACCATTTACGTGGCCGATCCGGACGGCAACAAGATCGAGCTCTACGAGGAGGCCGCGTGAACGCGCGACTCGCCCGGCCGCGGGTTGACACCCGGTCCATCGGAGATCACACTGTGTGATCACAAAAATGACCGCCGGCGGCGCGCGGCACGAGTCTTGCGCGGCGACATGCGGCGGCCGACGGGCGCGGGATGGTCGACGCGCGCGCGGCGCGGTGTCCCGGGCCGCCGGCATTCACGAGCGGAAATCGCGCACATCAACCAGAGGAGCGAAAGACCATGAGTATCATACGCAGAGGATTTTTTCTGAGCGGTCTGCCGGCGGCGCTGGCGATGGTGCTGTGGGTTGCGAGCGGCCCGGCGATGTCGCAGGCGGGCGCGGCCAAGGAGAAGGTTCAAGTCCGCTTCACCTGGAAGCTGAAGGGCGAGTACGCCCCGCTCTTCGTCGCGCTCGATAAGGGCTACTTCGCAGCCGAGGGATTGGACGTCGATTTGGCGGAAGGCCAGGGCGCCCAGACGGTGCTGAGGCTGCTGGCGGCGGGAACCGAGAATATCGGCTACGGCCCGGCGGTCGCGGCCGCGCAGGCCGTGAGCCAGGGCCTGCCAGTCAAGGTGGCTGCGCTGTATCAGACCAAAGCGCCGATGGGCGTGATCGCCTTTCCGGAGGTCTCGCTGAAGAGTCCCAAGGACCTGGAGGGGAAAAAGATCGGCATTTCCGTCGGCGAAACCTTTACCGATATGCTGGCGCCATTCACCAAGATCAACAACGTCGATCTCACCAAGATCACGCGCATCCAGATGGACAACTCGGCGCGCACCTCGCAGTTCCTTTCGCGCAACGTCGATGTCATGTCGGTGTACCTCAGCAACGAGCTGCCGGTGCTGGAGAAGAAGACGGGCGTCAAGTTCAACGTGATGCGGGTCTCGAACCACGGGCTCCACCTCCTGGGCGCGTCGTATTACGTGAGCAACGAGTTCGCGAAGCGGAAGCCTGCGGTGGTGACGAAGCTCCTGAGGGCGACCGCCAAGGGCTACGCGGACGCGATGAAGGATCCCAAGGGCGCCGCGGAGATCATGAGAAAGTACATGAAGGTCAAGGAGGACCCCGACGTGCTGGCGGCGCAGGTGAAAGCCACGGTCGAGTCGACCAACGCGCCGTCCGGCAAGCCGATCGGCTGGCAGGAGGAATCAGACTGGAAAGCGCAGCTCGATCTGCTCATGGCCACCGGCGCAATCAAGGAACGCAAGGACCTGCCGCTGTATTTCACTAACCAGTACCTGAAGTAACGCCGACCCGGGGGCGTCCGGCGCGCGAGCCGGGCGCCCCCCGCGCGTACCGGCGCGACGAAGTCGCGGCCGTCGAAGGAGGTCCCCTTGTCTACCGCAATGCCGATAAATCTCCCGCGGTCCGCTGGCGCGCGAGCCTGGGCATGGTTTACGGACCAGGGCGCCGCGATCGGCATCCTGATCCTGATCTTCGTCCTGTGGGAAGTCCTCGTACGCGGGTTAAACGTGCCCAACTACATCCTGCCTGCCCCGACGGTGATCCTCCTCAAGATCTACCACGACTGGGGGCTGCTCATGAGCAACGGATGGGCCACCACGCAGGAAGTGCTGCTCGGCTTCGGGCTGAGCGTGGTCGTGGGAATCCCGCTCGCGGTTGGGATCGTCTATTCCCGCATTTTCGAGCGCGTGGCTTTCCCGCTGATGGTCTCGCTGCAGACCGTTCCCAAGGTGGCGCTCGCGCCGATCCTGGTGATGTGGTTCGGCTACGGCATCCTGCCGAAGGTGCTGGTCGCTTTTCTGATCTCGTTCTTTCCGATCGTGATGAACACCGTCATCGGCATGCGCTCGACCGAGAAGGAAATGATCTATCTCGTCCGATCGATGGGCGCGGGGGATCTGCAGACCTTCCTCAAGGTGCGGCTGCCCAAGGCGCTCCCCAGTATCTTCGGCGGCCTCAAGGTCGGGATCGGGCAGGCGGTGATCGGTGCCGTGGTCGGCGAGTTCATCGCCGCCGAGGAGGGGCTCGGCTATCTGCAGCTGATCGCGCAGGTGAGACTCGACACCCCGCTCTTGTTCGCGTCCGTGGTCCTGCTCTCCCTGATGGGGGTGCTGTTGTTCAATATCGTCGTGTGGATCGAGCGGCTCGTGATCCCGTGGCACCGGCAGATCACCGAGCAGACCGAATAATATGGCCGCCGCGGAGTGCAGCTTCGCAGGACACCTCACGGACGGAATTTCGAGGGCGGTCGCATCGTCCACCGCCGACGTCTCGGTCGAGATCGTCGGGGTGACGAAGCACTACCGCACTGCGAAGAGCGGCACCGTTCACGCGCTCGATGAGGTGTCGATCTCGTTCAAGCCGGGGGAGTTCGTGTCCATCGTCGGACCCAGCGGCTGCGGCAAGAGCACCCTGATGATGCTGATCTCGGGCCTCATTCCCGCATCCTCGGGAACCATACGGGTCGGCGCCAAGGAAGTTCGCGGGCCGGTGCGCGAGGCGGGCATCGTGTTCCAGCGCGACGTGCTGCTCGACTGGCGCAGCGTGCTCTCGAACGTCATGCTGCCGGTCGAGATTAGGGGCCTGGATCCGGCCTCCTATCTCAAGAAGGCGCGCGAGCTGCTGCAATCGGTGGGGCTCGCCGAGTTCGAGGAGAAGTACCCGGGCGAGCTGTCGGGCGGCATGCGCCAGCGCGTCTCAATCTGCCGGGCGCTGGTTCAGCAGCCGGGCCTGCTGCTGATGGACGAGCCATTCGGGGCGCTCGACGCGCTGACGCGCGAGCAGATGAACCTCGACCTGCAGCGCATGTGGCTGCGCGATCGCAACACCGTGCTCTTCATCACCCACAGCATCGAGGAAGCGGTCTTCCTGTCCGACCGGGTGGTCGTGATGTCGGCGCGGCCGGGCACCGTGAGCGAGGTGCTTGACATCGAGCTCGCGCGTCCGCGCGGCGCGAGCACCCGCAGCGACCGCAAATTCGTGGAGTACATCGAGCGCATCCGCCGCCGGTTCTTCGCGCAAGGCATCTTGTCCGAGTCCTGACTGGAGGTCGCGGTGCACGACCTGGTGATTCGCGGTGCCCGCCCATGGCGATGGCCGTCGCCCGAGCCGGTCGACGTGGCGGTCGACGCCGGGCGCATCAGCGCGGTCGCCGCGCACGCGCCTGAGTCGGGCCGCGAGGAATGGGATGTGCGCGGCCGCCCGCTACTGCCGCCGCTGGTCGACCCCCACCATCACCTCGACAAGGCGTGCCTCGTCGGCCGGCTCGGCGCCTCGAGCGACCTCGCCGACGCACGCGCCCGCTTCGCCGCCGTGCGCGCGCATCTTACGCCGCAAGACCTCGCGCAGCGCGGCGAGCGCGTGGTGCGCTGGGCCATCGCGCACGGGGTGGGCGCGCTGCGCACGCACGCCGACGTCGACCGGACCATCGGCCTGAAGCACATCGAGGCGGCGCTCGCGCTGAAGGAAGCGTTTGAAGACAGCATACGGATACAGGTCGTCGCCTTCCTGCCGGCGTCCGTCCCGATGTCGGACGCGGAATCCTGGGGAGCGCTCGAGGCCGCGTTGCGCCTCGGCTGCGATGCCGTCGGCGGCACTACCGGGACCCGCGGGCTCGAGGCGTCGGCACTCGTGCGGCGGGCGGCCGACCTGGCGGTGAAGCTCGACCGCATGGTCGATCTCCACCTCGACGAGACGCTCGACCCGGCCGTGCAGAACCTCGCTGAGCTCGCCGCCGCCACGGTCGAGCGCGGGCTGCAGGGCCGGGTCGCCGCCTCGCACTGCTGCTCCCTCTCGGTTGCGCCCGCCGGCGGGCGCGCGCAGGCGCTCGCGCTCGCGGCCCGGGCCGGCATCCACGTCATCGCACTACCGTTGACCAACCTATACCTGCAGGGGCGCGAAAACGGGCTGCGGGGCCTCGCGCCGATCGCGGAGCTTCTCGCCGCCGGTGTCAACGTCGCCTGCGGCTCTGACAACGTGCAGGATCCGTTCTTGCCCGCGGGCAATGCCGATCCCCTGCTCTGCGCCCAGGTGCTCGGCATCGCTGCCCATCTCGCCGACCAGGGCTACCTGCTCGAGGCGGTCACGCTGCGCGCCGCAAGCGCGATGGGGCTCGATGCGCAGGCCGACTGGTGCCGTGCCGGCGCGCCGGCCTCCTTCATCGTCGCGGACTGCGATCCGCAGGACGACCCGGTGGCGTGCCTTGCCCCACGGCCGCTGTCTGTCTACAACGGCCGCGTGGTTCGCCGTCCCGGCGACGGCGCCTGCGGCCTGCCGCCGATCCGAAAGCCCGCCTGAAAGGAGTCGATTCATGGACGTCGATGCGCGAATACACGAAGAGTTGACGCAGAAGTGCGGCGTGCGCCTTGCGGCAACGCTGCCCGACGATTGGGTCGCGCCGCTGATCCGCCGCATGGGTGCAGATCCGGATGTGCGGCATGTGCCCGTCGCCCGCGAAGCCGAGGCGATCGCGATCTGCAGCGGCGCGTTCTTCGGTGGCGTGCGCTCGGTGGCGGTGATCGGCGCGACCGGGCTGCTCACCTGCACCGGCGAGATGGCCACGCTCAACCTGCGCCACCAGATACCGGTGTTCTGCGTCGTGAGCATGCGCGGCTCGATCGACGATCAGCGTATTTACCAGGAAGTCCAGGGCCGGCTCACGATCCCGCTGCTGCAAACATACGGTTTTCTGTATCACGTGTTCGACCGGCCCGAGGACCTCGCGAGTATCCCCGATGCGTACGAAACCTGCAGGCTGCAGAAGCGCCCGTTCATCGCGTTCCTGACCCGGCGGCTGGTGAAAGGAGCCCACGCATGAAAACGAGCGAGGCCATGAAAGTCCTTGCGGCGCGGCGGGGTGATGCGATCGTCGTGTGCGCCCTCGGCATGGCTGCAAACGAATGGTGGGCCGAGACCCACAGCGACGATAGCTTCTACATGCATGGCGCGATGGGGTTCGCCGCAAGTTTTGCGCTTGGTCTCGCCCTGGCGCTGCCCACGGTCCCGGTATGGGTGCTGAACGCCGATGGCTCACTGTGCATGAACCTTGGTTGCCTGCTGACCGAAGCGGGGCAGTCGCCGCGGAACCTCAAGCATTTCGTCGTCGACAATCGCGTCTACCAGACCGTGGGTGCGGTACCCATGGTCAACCAGGGCGCTGCCGACTACGTCGGGCTCGCCAAGGCCGCCGGCATCCCGCGCGCGCGCGCGATCAACGATCTCACAGCGCTCGAGCGGCAGCTCCCCGAGATCGTGGCGGAGCCTGGCCCTTCGTTCACCGTGCTAGGAGTGGAGGCCGCAACCGGCTTCCTGCGCACGCCGCCGATGACCTACGAGGGACCGGAGATGAAGTACCGCTTCGGGCGCGCGCTTGAGCGGCGGCTCGGAATCACCGTTTTCGGACCGCAGGGCTACTGAAACGCAGCCGCGCGCGGCCGGACTGACGCGATGCAGTCCGCTGTCATCGCAACGCCACATCCCGGCGTTATAGTGTGCATCATGCCCCTGTCACGCCGCGCGTTTCTCACCCGTGCCGCCGCGATCGCCGCGGCGCTGCCGCTGTCCCCGGCGCTCGCCCGGGCGCGCTTCGCGGACGATCCGTTCACCCTGGGCATCGCCTCGGGCTACCCGCAACCGGACGGCGCCGTGCTGTGGACGCGGCTTGCGCCCCGGCCGCTCGAGGGCGGCGGCATGCCGGCGCGCCCGGTCGAAGTGTCGTGGGAAGTCGCCTCGGACGAGGGCTTCCGCACGATCGTGCGCCGCGGCACCGCGCTCGCCGAGCCGCAGTTCGCGCATTCGGTACACGCGGAGGCGGCGGGCCTCGAGCCTGCGCGCTGGTATTGGTACCGCTTTCACGCCGGCCGCGCGGTGAGCCCGGTCGGGCGCACGCGCACCGCCCCCGCGGCCGGCGCCGCGGTGGAGCGCCTGCGCTTCGGGGTCGCCTGTTGCCAGCAGTACGAGCAAGGCTACTACGCCGCCTACCGGCACATGGCGGCCGACGAGCTCGACTTCGTCGTTCATCTCGGCGACTACATCTACGAATCCTCGTGGGGCCGCAATCTCGTGCGCAGCCACGAAGCGGGCGAGCCGATCACGCTCTCCGAGTACCGCGACCGCTACGCGCGCTATAAGAGCGACACCGACCTGCAGAGCGCGCACGCGGCGTTTCCCTGGCTGGTAACGTGGGACGACCACGAAGTCGACAACGACTATGCCGGCAGCCATTCGCAGCACCGCGACCCTCCCGCGCTGTTTCTGAAGCGCCGGGCGGCAGCCTACCAGGCCTACTACGAGCACATGCCGCTGCCCGCATCGGCGCGGCCGCGCGGTCCGGACATGCAGCTCTATTGCCGCGCGAGCTTCGGCGATCTCGTTCAGTTCCACGTGCTCGACGGCCGCCAGTACCGCGCGCCGCAGCCCTGCCCGCGCCCCGGGCGCGGCGGCAGCAACGTCGTCGACGACTGCTCCGAGCGGACCGATGCACGCACTTTCCTCGGCGCCGCGCAGGAGCAATGGCTCCTCGACGGCCTTGCGGCGTCAACCACGCGCTGGAACGTGATCGCGCAGACGACGCCGATGGCGCAACTCGACCGCACGCCGGGCGAGGGTCAGTCGTTCTGGACCGACGGCTGGGACGGCTACCCGAAGGCGCGCGAGCGGCTACTCCGGATGGTCGCGGAAAAACCGGTCAGGAACCCGGTCGTGATCGGCGGCGACGTGCACATGGCGGTGGTCGCCGACTTGAAGACCGACTTCGACGATCCGCGCGCGCCCACGGTCGCGACCGAGTTTGTCACCACCTCGATCAGCTCGCAGGGACCGGCGCGGGTGCGCACCGACCAATGGCAGCAGGAGAACCGCCACATCAAGTACGCCAACGGCACGCGCCGCGGCTACACCGCCGTCGAACTCTCGGCAAGACGGGCGACCGCGCGGCTCCGCACGCTCGACGAGGTCAGGGATCCGCAGTCGGGGATCCGGACCTCGATCACTTACGCGGTCGAGGACGGTCGGCCCGGCGCGCAGCGGGCCTAGGGACGCTGTGAATCGGCGAGGGTTGGGTCGCGCCGTTGCGCAAGCGAGGCGCGGGGACGCCGCGCGAACCAATGATCAGGCGTTGGCATCCAGCGCCACGCTTGCCGGACTATCGTGTTCCGGAGTTCCGTTGCCGCCCCGCGCTACGGCCGGGTGACGGTCCACACTTCCTCGACCTCGCTGCCCGCGGCGCGCAACACTTTCGACACCGGGCAGAACATGTTGAGCTCGCGCTTCACCGTCGCCATCTTCGCTTCGTCCGCGCCGGTCTGGACGTCGATGTAAAGGGTGATCTTCGGGAACGGCACCGCGATCTCCTCCTGCAGCGTCACGCCGCGGCGGTCGAACTGCGCCTCGAGCCTCAAGCTCATGGCGTCGATGTGAACGCCATTCTTCTCGGCCACCTTGTGCGTGATGACGTTGGTGCAGGCGAGCAGCGAGGCCATCAGCGTTTCTGTCGGCGACGGACCTTTGTTGGTGCCGCCGCGCTCGACCGGCTCGTCGATGATGGCGCCAACGTCGCGCACCTTGACGTCGGTGCGCGAATGCGAAACTGCATCGGCCCCGAGCTTCATCGTGACCACTTGTTTCTGCCGTACTGTAACCATGAGTCCGCTCTCCTCTCGTCGGGTGTCGTCTGACCCCGCAATTTACTTCAGCCGGCGGCCCGCGTCGATGCTCGACGGGCACGCCCGGCGCCAATTGCCGGTATCATTTGCCCTTCACCGCGGACACGCACGTTACTGGAGGAGCCTACATGACGACTGCCCCCGCTTTCGATTTTCTGGATCGCCCGGCGCGCGCGGCCAAGCCGCGCAAGGTCGGACTGACGGTGGTAAGCGACAAGGCCAAGTCCCTCACCCAGGCGCGCGACTTCGTCGAGACGGTGGGCGACGTCGTCGATCACATGAAGCTGCCTGACCACGTCGGCGTCATGTGGCGCTACCCGGCCAAGCTCATCCGGCAAAAGAACGAGCTCTATGCCAAGGCGGACATCCACACGCTGCCGGGCGGCATCCCCTTCGAGGTGGCTGTCGTGCAGGGCAAGGTGCCGCAGTTCATGGGGCGCGTGGCCGAGCTCGGATTCCGCGGCGTCGAGGTGAGCGGCGACTCCATCGATATGACGGCAGAGGATCGGGTGAACTCGATCAAGCAGGCGCTAGCCACCGGACTCGAAGTCTTCACCGAGCTCGGCAAGAAGCTGCCCGATGCGCCATTGAACGCCGAGGAAGCGACCGAAATGGCCAAGCGCGACCTCGACGCCGGCGCGCTCCTCGTCGTCGTGGAGAAGAGCGACGTCGCGCTCATCATCCAGAACAAGTCCGACACGCTTCACCGACTCATGCGCGGCGTCGGCCCCGACAAGCTTATCATCGAATGCGGGCCCGGCGCCGATCGCTTTGAAATCGCGAAGTGGCTGATCGCCGAGTTCGGGCCCGACGTCAACCTCGAGAACGTCGACGCCGAGGACACCTACATCATCGAGGCGATGCGCCACGGGCTAAACCGCGCGGTCGACTACCGATACTTCCGCGAGTGGCGCGGGAAAAAACTGCCGCCGGTTCCGGTGCCCTGATCTCCACATGCCGGACGGCGATCCGCCCCGGCGCCTACGAACCAGGGGGTCGTGGGTTCAAATCCTGCGGGGCGCGCCATACACGTGTGGAGCTGGGCACTTCGCCCGTTTTTATCAGGCCTTGCGCGCTAGCTATTAAGACAACGTGAGGATTTCGGTCCACCGGTGCCCAGCGTCGTACCCGTGGGGAGGCCACCATGTTCCTATCCTAAGGGCTGTTTCAACCATTAGGGTGCCTCTCCGCGACACGTAGTTTTTCGCTCTGACGCCTGGCCCACCATGGCCCGGCATCGATCAATCGATGCTGACGTTCGAGGCCGGATATACGGGTGCAGTCGTGCCTCCACGCCAAAGAACGGAATGCTTGCAACCGAGGAGGATTCCATATACGGACGTTCAGACGCCATCAAGAACACCCCCCGGAAATGGGGTCTGTATTGTCTCCTTTTTAACTTGGCACACAGCGAACCGGTCGGGTCGGCCAACGCTAACGCCGCTCCGCCTGCTCTAGCAAATCTACGAGTTCCTGAGTTCCTTCTTTTAGTACTTCGCTAGTCCGGTGGAGCCGTGACGGCTTAAGCAGGCGCTCAAACATCTTGGGCGAACGGACGGCGCACGCCTCCACCTCGCACCAAAGGGGCCGGTCAGCTTACGACCTACCTCCTTGCTTCACGGACTACCGATCTCCAGTTCGACTGCAGGTGTGTCGGGTGATCATGCGGCGCTGTCGGCAATCAGCGAACAGGATTCCGATTAATAATCAATCCACTTGCCCGCCGCGCATGGACGCGCGTCGCTGCCGGGCGACACTTTGGACTCATGGGCTCGAGCGTTACATATGGGGTAACAGTCTGATTTTTCTCGGTCTCGAGCAACTGGCACAGATCTCGCTGGCCGTCTAGGCAAGCCGGCCTGGACCCGGTGATTTAAATTCAATCCCTAAAAGGAGGCCATCTGATGAAACGAGTCGAGAAACACCTAAGAATGTCGCTGCTTGCCTTCCTTGCTGCCTATGGTGGTATGGCATTCGCCGCACCGGTGGTAGCGGTTCCCGGCAAGTCGGATACACCTGAGTCAGCAGTCGTTTCTTGAGCAATTGATCGAAGCATCACAACTGTTCCGGAAAGGAGACATCATGACATACGGCAAGCGACAACCGGTTTCTCAATTACTGTCCGTCTTGATGACAGGCGCCCTGGCACTGAGCCTCACGGCATGCGAGCAGCCGCCCTCTGCCGAAAAGATCGGCCGCGGCGTCGACAAGAGCGTCGAGAAGGCCGGACAGAAGATTGACCAGGGCGCGAACACCGCAAGGAAAACCATTGAGCAGGCCGTCGACACCGCCGGCGAGAAGTTGGCTGCGGCCGGTCAGGCTGTCGACAACACGACGCTCGAAGCCAGGGTGAAAGCTGCTCTGATCGCGGCGCCTGGCCTCAAGTCCTCGACGATCAATGTCGGCGCCGCGGACGGCGTTGTCACCCTCGCTGGGACTACCGAAGACGCAACGAAGCGCGATCTCGCGGGGCGAATCGCCTTGAGCGTCGGGGGCGTGACCTCCGTACGCAACGACCTTGTGATCGCGACCGGCTCGTGATGCCCGGCAGGTCAGAAGGTAATGAGAGTCACGGGCGGGTTGCGTAAAGACCTTGCGGGGTCCTCTCCGTCAATTGGCGCCGCCCTTGCGCATACGGCTTTCCCGCGCTGCATTTCTTCCCCTCAGGGGCAAGAGGCCACGCGCTCCCGGCGGGGTCATTTTCAAATGAAAGGAGTTTGCTTGAATGGAAAAACCGGCTACTTACATCGGCCGCTCCATTGTGGATGGGTTTCAGACCGTCGCACTCTACTTGCTCGGCGCCACCGTCATTTGGGCCGCGGCCCGTGAATACTTGCTGATGTTCGACGTGGGGCGCGTGGGTCTTCATGACATCCTGACGCTTTTCATCTACCTCGAGCTCGGGGCGATGGTCGGGATCTACTTCAAGACGGATCGACTACCGGTACTGTTTCTCCTCTATGTCGCAATCACGGCGATGACCCGCTTTCTCGTGATCGACATAAAAGACCTTCCCACAAATCAGCTGCTCATTGTCACGGGGTCGATTCTGCTGCTTGCGGTTGCCGTGCTCGTGCTTCAGTTCGTCACGTCGAATTTCGGCACGTCCGAGGAACCGTCCGCAGCCCGAAACTAGAAACGACGTCGAGACCATAACTTATCAGGACAGAAGGATAAGGCACATTTGGAGGATCGGGAATTTAATCTGTTGATTCATTGCTGGAACTGTCCGGAAAACCGGGAACAGCCCGGTGTCGGATATTCGGATCGGTTTCGGCGTCGCGCAAACGCCTTAAAAGCGACATCAATGCGCATCTTGCGGCCGCAACTAAATGGAGGCTGTCCATGACCACCAGAAACGCTACGACAATTCGAGTAATTGTCAGGAACGCCTTGACACCCGCAAGCAGGGGATAACAAAATCAGCTCAAAACTTCCCGGAGGAGCTTCATGCAAACTACCGCCTCTTCCCAGAAAAGTCGCGTCAACACGCTCGACGCGCTGCGAATTGTCCCGACGGACGCCACGCTCGGCGCAGAGATCCAGGGTGTCGACTTCTCGCTTCCCGTTCCTGAGGAAGTAAAGGAGGCACTGCGCAAGGCGTGGGCCGATCACCTCGTGCTGCTGTACCGCGGCCAGGCCATCGACGACGAGCAGCTGCTCGCCGCCGCGGGCATCTTCGGCCCGCCGCACGATTCCGCGTCGCGCAAGTACCATCTCAACGTCGGCAGGAAAGTCGACAACGAGTACATGATCTCGAAGCACCCGAGCGTCAGCATCATTTCCAACCTCGGGCCCGACGGCAATCCGGTCCGGGACAACGGCAGCCTCGGCAGCTACGAAGTGGTGTGGCACACGGACAATTCGTACGTGGAGGTGCCGCCTGCGGGAAGCATGCTCTATTCGCTGGAGATTCCCAGGGAGGGCGGCGGCGGTGACACCTCGTTCAACAATCAGTACCTCGCCTACGAGGAATTACCCGAAGACGTGAAGCGCGCGATCGAGGGCAAGTACCAGGTGCACGATTCGAGCCGCAATAGCGCCGGCGTGCTGCGCCCGGGCGTCAAGCTGCCGGCAAAGCCCGAGGAAGTCGAAGGCCCGACGCACCCGCTGGTGCGCGTGCACCCGGCCACGAAGAAGCGCGCGCTCTACCTCGGTCGGCGCCGCGACTGGCCGTCAAACTACATCGTCGGCATGCCCAATGGCGAGAGTGAGGCGCTGCTGGACAAATTGTGGGCAAACGCGACCCTGCCCCAGTACGCGTGGACGCACCGGTGGCGCGTGGGCGACCTCGTGCTGTGGGACAACCGCTGCTGCATGCACTACCGCTCCGAGATCGACACCACCCAGCGCCGCGTCATGCACCGCACCACGATCAAGGGCGAGGCGCCGGTCGCGCCCTGGTAGACGGGTTCTCTTCCAGCTGCTCCTCGCCGGCCCTCGTGGCCGGCGTTTTTTTTGGAAAGCGTGTGGCTGACAAGTTCAAGTGCAAAATCCATTGAACCGCCAAGATCTCGATACCCCCTTGAGGGGTACCCCAAGGCCGCCAAGAAAAGCTGATCATTCAAACTGGCATCGCGCTTCGAGTATGCCAAGGCGCGAGAAAAGCGGCGTGGTGCCCGATGCGCGCCA
>Ga0326597_10002446_pt1 | contig 27720 bp, 20 predicted proteins | sample RVTome_12_FD_203789 | JGI IMG/M metagenome (GOLD analysis project Ga0326597, IMG submission 203789) | Soil microbial communities from uranium-contaminated site in the Upper Colorado River Basin, Wyoming, United States - RVT100D185 | ecosystem: Environmental > Terrestrial > Soil > Contaminated >... | reverse complement strand
TGGGCACGCGGTGTTGATCGACTTCGGGCTGGCCCGGCTGACCGAGGGGCGCGAGCTCTTGACCCTGTCGCAGGAGATCGTCGGCACCCCGGCCTACCTTCCACCTGAGCGCTTCGAGCCGGGCGGCGCCGCCGGCTCGGAGCAAGGGGACGTCTACTCGCTGGGCACGGTGCTGTACGAGGCGTTGGCCGGCGCGCCACCCTTCGAGGCCGGCAGCGTGCCCGAGTTGATCGAGCGCATCCGGCGTGCCCGGGTGCGACCGCTCGAGGTGCAGAACCGGGCCGTGCCCGAGGACCTGGCGACGATCTGCCAGCACGCCATGGAGGTCGATCCCGCCCGGCGCTACCTGAGCGCCGCCGCGCTCCGCCGCGACCTGGAGGCGTTCCTCTCGTGCCGCCCGATCCGGGCCCGTCGGCCCGGCCCGCTCCGGCGGCTCAGGATGCTGGCGCGCCGCAATCGAATGGCCGTGTTCGCCTCCGTGCTCGTCCTGGCGGCGGGACTGGTGGCGCTCCTGGCCTTTGCGCGCATCGAACACGACCGCGGGCAGAACCGGCTGCGGATCTCGAACAGCGTCCGCGCCACGCTCGCCGAGGCACGCAGGATCGCCGAGCAGGCCGACACCGATCCGGGCGCCGATCCGGGCGCCGCGCTCGCCCGCATCGACGAGGCGCTGGGCGTCGCGCGCGGCGCACATCGCCTGGCGGGCGGATCCGATCTGGATCCTGAGGTGGCCCGGGAGGTCACGAACCTGCAGCGCAAGCTTCTGCGAGCACGGGAGCGGGCGCTCGCGCAAGCACGCGATCAGGTGCTGCTGGACCGGCTTGCGTCAGCGCTGTTGCCTCGCGACAGTGCGCTGTCGTACTCGACGGAAGATGCGACCCGCCGGAATCAGGAGTACACCGCGATCTTCCGCGACGACGGCATCGACGTGGCGACGCTCGGGCCGGACGAGGCCGCCGCCCGGATTCGGGCAAGCTCCGCACGGGACGCACTGGTTTCGGCCCTGGACGACTGGGCCTTCGCCGCCAAGCTGATTCCGGGTCACGATGTCCCGCCTCCGGCCGACCTGCTGGCCATCGCCCGGGCGGTCGACCCGGACCCCTGGCGCAACCGGTTGCGCGACGCCCTGCTGAGCAGCGACGAGGCAGGACGGAGGAAGACGCTGTTCGAGCTGGCCGATGCGGGGTTCGAGCAGCGGCCGGCCCGGACCCTGGTGCTGGTCTCCCTGCTGCTCCGTTCCGTGGGAGAGTCGGAGCGCGCCCTGGAGGTGCTGCGGATCGCCCAGCGACAGGACCCACAGGACTGCGAGGTGAACCTGCGGCTGGCGCTGGCGCTGTCTCCCGATGGGAAGCAACACGCGCAGGAGGCCATGCGCTATCTCACGGCGGCGGTGGCGCTGCAGCCGCGCAGCGCGCAGTTGCGCTTCGCCCTGGCCACGCTCCAGATCGGCGCTGGTGAGCGCGAGGCGGCCGTGGAGCAACTGGAGGAGGCGCTTCGCCTGGATCCCCGATTCGGGTTGGCCCACCTGTCTCTGGGGTCGGTGTTCCTGGTGATGGGAAAGCTGGAGCCGGCGGTGGAAGAACTGCGCCGGGGCCTGGAATTCGTTCCCGACTGGGCCATCGGCCACGCCCAGCTCGGCTCGGCGCTCGTCAATCTGGGCCGGCCGGAGGCTGCCGAGGAGGCGCTCCGGATGGCGCTTGCGCTCGATCCGGACAATGCGCTGGCCGAAAACCGCCTGGGAATCCTCCTCGAACAGCGCGGGGAGCGGTCGCAGGCCCTGGATCGGATGCGACGGGCGGTTCAGCTCGCTCCGGACAATGCCTCGTTCCACCAGAACCTGGGCCACGCGCTGCGGCGCGCGGGCCAGACGCGTGACGCCCTGGACGCGATCGAACGGGCGCTTGCGCTCGATCCCGAGGACAGTGACGGCCTGGCCTACATCGAGCTGGCCTTCCTCGAGCGCGACCTGGGTGACGAGCCGGGCGCGCTGGCGGCCCATCTCGAAGTGGTCGAGCGTCAACCCCGGAACTGGGTGAGTTGGAACAACCTGGCCTGGTTCCTCGTCACCAGCCCCGACCCCGCCGTCTGCGACCCGGAAGCCGCCGTCGTGAACGCGCGCAAGGCGATCGAACTGGCGCCCCAGGAAGGCGTCGCCTGGAACACCCTCGGCTTCACGCTGCTGCGCGCCGGACAGTCTCAGGAGGCGGTCGAGGTGTTGGAGCGCTCCAGCGCCCTTCGAGAGGGAGGCGACCCCTACGACTGGCTTCCGCTCGCGATCGCCCACTCCCACCTCGATCAGATCGAGGACGCCCGCCGCCTCCACCAGCGGTCACTCGACTGGATCGAGACGCAGGGTGCGGGCGACGAAGAGCTGCAGCAGCTCCTTATGGAGTCCTCCAGCCTGCTGCGGGACGCCCGAACTGCCCCCCGCCGCGGCGACGACGGCGGGGGCGATTGACCGCCACGGAACCGCGCCCGCCCTGCCACGAGCCGGGCAGCGGGCCGTCAGATTCCATGCCGCTTTGCAACGGCGACGTCACCCGCGACGTCCGGACCGAACCGAACGGATTCCGAGTCATGAGTCATGGGGCGCGCCACGGGCTGTCACGGGACGGCAGCCGGTCGGTCGCCCCCTTCCGCTCAGCGCGCGGGCGCCAGGGTCAGCGGCTGCACGTCGAGGGCGTACACGTAGCAATACTCGTTCTCCTCGTCGTCGGCGAGGATCAGGGCTCCGATGTACGCCCGCGACCCGTCCGGCGTGAAGCGCGCGCGCGTCTCCGGCGCCAGTTGACCGCCGTTCTCCAGGCCGAGGTCGACCTGCCAGTGGAGTTCGCCCGAGGAGCGGAAGGCCCGGAAGAACCCGGGCACGCCGAAAGCCGGCCGGCCGCCCGTGAGGAGGAGCGACCCGTCCGGGCTCGCGACCGGGCCCCCCACGATCGTGCCGTCGGTGAAGTGCCATTGCTCGATACCGCTTGGCGCGACGGCGACGAGGTGGCCCAGGCTGTGCGCCATGTACGCGGTCCCGTCCTGGCCGATGTCCGGCATGCTCATGCCGTTGGCGGGCCAGCCCTGGTAGCTCCACAGCACCTGGCCCGTGAGCGGATCGAAGCGCTCGAGCAGCCAGCCCGTGGGCGAGCGGCTGGACGTCAGGTAGAGCTCCCCCTGGGATCCCACCGCGGGCTGGGCCTGGAACTGCAGGAAGACGTCCGTCTGCGCGCCGGTCTGGACGGAGAACCTCTGGCCGCCCTGGAGGCCGAAGGCGAACAGGCGCGCCGGCTGCGCGCCGCCCATGTCGAAGGCGACGTAGAGCTGGTCGGCCGGCGAGCCGGGCTGCGACGGCCCGAAGACGATCTCCGCGCCGATCTGGCCGAGCTCCTGCACCGTCGGGTTGCCGGTGTCCGTCCACAGCACCTGCCCGGCGGGCGAGAGCGCCACCACGCCCGCTCCACCGATGTCGGTCACCAGGTACACGTTGCCGTCCGGCCCGACGCTCGGGCCCGCGATCACGCCCTGGGTGTTCGCGTCCGTGAAGATCCAGCGGACCGTCCCGGCCGCATCCAGGGCGAAGAGGTGGACTTCGGGACCCACGGGATCCCCCACCACGTACACGCTTCCGTCCGGACCGACCGCGACCGGTCCCTGGGCGCCCTGGCCGCCGGTGTCGAAGATCCACTTCAGGGCCCCGCCCCGCCCCAGCGCGTACAGTCGCCCGCCGATGCCGTTGACGTAGACGGTCCCGTCCGGCGCGATCGCCGGGCGGTGGATCATGTAATCGGAGTCGAGCGCGAAGCGCCACGCGACCCGCCTCGTCGGCCGCCGCAGCCGCACCTCGAGCGGCACGGCGTTGCTCGGACCCGCGCCGGTGACGACCTGCACCAGGACCGGCCCCGGCCCCGCCGCCTCGGGCACATAGGAGACGATCCTCTGGTCCGCCCAGCTCGTCACCAGCGCAAGATGGCCGTCGATCCGCACCGTTCCCTGCGCGCCCGAGAACCCCGAGCCCGCGACGACGAGCCTCCCGCTGCGCTCGATCGCGGCGTGGCTCAACCCGTCGATCTGGGGGGTCTGCGCGAGTGTTCGGTCCGAGCCGAGCGCGAGAGCGGCGAACACCAGGATCCAGCGTGCGGTCTTCATCTTCCATCCTCCGTGGTTGCCTGTCAGCTTCGGTACGCGCCCGAACACCGCGAACGGCGGCGTCCGCACCGGACGTTCCGGCCGACAGCATACACCGTCATGAAGGACGAGCGGGTCCAAAGCACCTCATCGAGGATCCCTTGAGAGGCGACCTGGCCGGAATTGTCGGTGCGGCTCGGGTTCGGGTCGAGGGCGCCGAACGTCACCGGCCCGCGAGCGGGTCGATCGCCTCCACGTCGATCGCCGCAAAGGTCTCGATCGCGACCAGCGCCTTCTTGCGTTCGATCCGGACCCTCGCCAGGGCCAGACGCGCCTCGAGCAGGGTCCGCTCGGCGTCCAGGAGGTCGGTGAAGCCTTCCTTGCGCACACCGCGGGGCTTCCCGTACCGTGGAGCGCCAACATCGAGGCTGGAAGCATGACCCACAAGATCGACTACGAGGCGATGCTCGCCGTCGCCATCGAGGAAGCGAAGGCCGGGCTGGACGAGGGGGGCATCCCCATCGGCGCGGCCCTCTTCCGCAGGGACGGCACGCTGCTGGGACGCGGCCACAATCGCAGGTTGCAGGAAGCTGACCCATCCGTGCACGGCGAGACCGACGCGTTCCGCAAGGCGGGCCGCCAGCAGAGCTACCGCGACACCATCATGGTGACCACGCTGGCGCCGTGCTGGTATTGCAGCGGACTGGTCGTCCAGTTCGGCATCGGTGCGGTCGTGGCGGGCGAGTCCAGGACCTTCCAGGGCGGAATCGAGTGGCTGCGCGAGCGCGGCGTCGAGGTCATCGATCTCGACTCCGATGAGTGCGTGCGCATGCTCACCGGTTACATCGACGCCCATCCGGAAGTGTGGAACGAGGATATCGGCGAGGTCTGAAGTTTCGGCCCTCGCCGCCTCCGGCTGCGCGCCTCGGGGCCCTCGTCCTGGACCAGGACAGCGTCATCCGCGTGTCGAGCGGCCGGGGAGTCGGTCTGCAGAGTCTCTGAGGGAAGCGCGAAACGAGTCCGCGCTTCGCGCGGTCGCGGTCCGCGGGGGGAGGGTGCGGGCTGGCGCAGTGTGGCCGCTCAACGGGAATCGGTCACGATCTTCTTTCTGTCCCATGGAAAGAGCGTGATTCCCAGATACGGTTCGCGCCGGCCGGACACCCCGCCGCGCGCGCCCGCCGGTACGATGGTCATCGCCCATCCCGCGCCGGGTTGCTCATCGACTCGTCGTTCGCCGGCCTCGCGCCCCTATGGAACGAAACGCGCGACTCGGCCGTCGCGGTCGAGGATGACTCTCCGAAAGCGGGCGAAGAAGTCGTTGCCCAGCAGGCCGGCGAGCTGGCCGTTCCCGCGCAGCGTCGCGAATGCGCCGAGATCGCTGACGCGGAAAGGAACCGCGTCGTACGAGGCGCCCCCGAGTTCGAGGGTCGCGCTGCCCCCGTCGAGGATCGGCACCTTGCCTCCATCCAGGCCGCCGCCTTCCGTCGCGCTGTCCGGATCGACCGTCAGTCCCGCGGCTTCCGCCGCCTGTCCGTCCAGGAACGACGTCGGTGCGCCGCTGTCGAGGATGAACGCAATGCTCGCGTCACGGATCTTGCCCCGCACCATGAAGTGGGTGCGCACCACCGAGAACGGCAGCTCCAGCGCGCCGCATGAATCCGCCCATGGCTTGCTGGAGAGTTCGAGACGCGGCTCCTCTCCCGCGAGCGTGAGAGCGATGAACGGTGCTCGTCCCATCAGGTCCATCCCCAGGATTCCCGCGATCGGCCGGCGGAAGAAGTCGGGAATCTCCTCCATCACGTCGACCGTCACCCCCGGGAAGCGGAGATCGCCGATCTGCAACAGCGGCAGGTCGGCGTGCCCGGCGACGGTCTGGACCTTGCCGGTCGCGCCCTCCGGGGCGTACTTCAACACCTCGCGTCCGGCGCCCGAGTACTGGACCATGCCCGCTTCTCGAACCTCGGTGCCTTCCGGCAGGAACGACCGTGAGACCACGGTGGTTCCGGCGCCGATGTCGACCAGGAACCAGGCCGGCTCGGAGCCGCCGACCGACGCGCGAACGAATGGCCAGCGGTCGACCGTGAGCTCCGCCGATCCCTCGACCGTCCCGCCGGACTTCTGACGCTCCGTGTCCGTGAAGACCGAGTAGTCGCGCGGTCCGAGCGGCACCTTCCCCGCGAACAGGTCGACCACCGGTCCCACCTCATCGACGACGACCCGCTCGTTCCTCTCGATGAGGAACGCCCGGCTCAGGCCGTCGCCGCCGGTCACGCTGACTCGCACGTCACGCAGCGCGAGGTCCTCGATCGTCCTGTCCGGCCGTGTCCAGCCCTCACCGTGCGCTCCGTCCGTGACCTTGATCTTGCCCTGGCCGCAGACGATGGTCAGCGTGCGGCCGTCCGAGAGGGAGGCCATGTTCCCGGAGCCGCCGGGACCGACCGGCAGGATGACGTCGATGATGCCGGTGGTCTCATCGGCGGCGAGGACGGCCACCTCCACGCCCGAGGTGCGCACTTCCCTGGGCTCGATGACCAGTTCGTCGCCGACCTTCATCAGCAGGAAGTAGCGATACGTGGCCGGCTCCTGGCCGAATGCGCTGGAGACCAGGGCGAGAGTCAACGGAATGGCGAATCGGATGATCATGGTTCGGACCTTCTCTGTGAATGTCACCAAGGCTCAACGACGAATGGTCTGCGCTACTTCCCGCCCTCTTTCTCCGGGGACTTCCGCTCCTCGACGACGATCACCGAGCCCTTGGCGGAGTCGTCCCCCTCGATCCGGACGTCGAGTCGTTTCTTCCCCTCCGGATCCTGCGCCGGCGGGGTCACGCGGATCTCCGCTTCGGTGTCCCGCCCCACGCCCAGCCGCAGCGTCCTGCTGCCGTCCTCGTTCTCTCGCACGTCCCGGATGTCGCCCTCGGTCACGCTGCCGTCCGGGCGCAGGATCTTCACCGAGATCAACCACTGGCGGACCTTCTCGATCCCTCCGCCCGCGGCGAAGCCGCCGCCGCAGAGCACCAGGGAAGCCGCCACCAACCAGGCGCCGCGCCGGGAACGCCGGCGCCCTCCAGCGCGCATTCGCAGCAGGAGGCTCGCCTCCTTCTCCGGCGAAAGCCGGTCGCCGGGGAACTCGTCCCGCCGCAGCGCCTCGAAGGCGCGATCGAGTCGATCCCTTGCTTCGTTCATCGTCGCTCCTCCTCGGCGTCCTGCCGCTCCAGGCGGCTTCGCAGGGCTTCGCGGGCGCGCGACAGTCGCGATTTGACTGAACCGGTGCGCCAGCCCAGGACCAGGGCGACCTCGTCGATCGAGAGCCCTTCGATGTAATGAAGGGAGAGGACCGCCTGAGCATTCGCGGGCAGGCCACGGAGCGCCGCGCGCGCGCGCCCGGTTTCCTCCTCCTGGATCGCGTCGGATGGACGGGGCCCCTCGTCCACGCATTCGTGGGTCGCGACCGGCCTCAGCGTCGCCCACCACTTTTCGGAGCGCAGCCGGCGATGAATCGCGTTGGTGGCGATGCGCAGCAGCCAGAAGCGGATCGGAATGCCCCGATCCTCGTAGCGATGCAGGGTCCGGAGCGCGGCGATGAAGACATCGGACACCACGTCCTCGGCGGCGTGGGCATCGCCGATCCGCCTGTAGACGTAGTTCGACACCATCTTGAAGTGCCGCCGGTACAGGGTCTCGAACGCCCGGCCGTCTTGCCGCGCTCGCTCGACGATCTCCCGATCATCCGAGCCCGCGGCCTCGATCCTCTGTTCGACTTGCGCCATGCGCTCCACGCCTCGTCCACGCTCCGTGAATCGGCATCCAGTTCACAGCAAGGAAGCCAACAAGGGGCCGGCCGGTTCCGAAAATCCGCAGCGATCCTCCATTGTCTCCGGATGGATGGTGGGGGATCAGGGAGTGAATGGCCGCCGGTGCGGCGGGCCGCCGTGTATGCCTGCGATCCGAGCCGCATCACCGGCCCGCGAGCGGGTCGATCGCCTCCACGTCGATCGCCGCAAAGGTCTCGATCGCGACCAGCGCCTTCTCGCGCTCGATCCTCACCCTGGCCAGGGCCAGACGCGCCTCGAGCAGGGTCCGCTCGGCGTCCAGGAGGTCGGTGAAGCCGGCGCGACCCGCCGAATAGGCGGTCAGCAGGATCTGCACCGTCTGCCGCGCGCGCGGGACGATCGCCTCGTCGAAGAGCGCCGCCTGGCGCTCGTCGTTGCGGAGTACCGCGAGGTTCAGGACGAAGCTCGCCGCGAGGTCGTTCGCGTACTGGATCCGCAGGGCCTCGGCGGCGCCGAGGCCGGCCTCCGCCTGCCGGATCCCGGCGCGGATCGCCTCGACGCGGGTCGGCAGCACCAGCATGCCGCCGAGCGTCCGCGAGAGGTCGCCCGTGTTGCTGGCGTTCAGGCCGAAATCGGGAAACCAGTCCTGCTTGCGCAGATGCAGTTCCTCCCGGCTGCCCGCGATCTCGCGGACCAGCGCCGCGAGAGCGGGACTCCGCTCGGCCCCGAGCCGCAGGAGGTCGTCATCCTCCACTGGAAGGGGCCTCGGCGCCGGGATCGCCGGCGGCAGCGAGATCGGCGCGCCGGGAGGGCGATCGAGAAGCGCGTTCAGCCGCGCGACGAGCGCGGGGACCCTGGAGCGGAGGTTCAGCAGATCGTTCGTGGCGAGGTCGAGCTCGGTCCGGGCGCGCAGGAAGTCCTGCTGGCCCGCGCTCCCGGACTCCACCCGCGCCGACGTCTGGGCCTCGATCAGACGGAGCACGCTCGAAAGCTCGTCCTGGATGCGGATCGACTCCGAAAGGAGCGCGAGGTCGAGCCAGGCGGTGAGGACGTCCTTCTGGAGCAGGAACTTCGCCTCCTCGAAGCGCAGGCCGGCGGCGCGGGCCACTTCGAGGGCGCGGCGGCCGGCGGTCGACAGCTTCGAGGGAAAGGGGATGTTCGCCATCGGGTCATTCGTGATCCCGAGCGTGGTGCGGTCCCAGGACTTCAACATGCCGGCGTCGAACAGGTAGCTGAAGGTGAGGGCTGCGTTCGGCGGGCTTGCGTCCTGCGGGACCTGCTCGATCGCCGCGCGCCACTCGAGGTAGCGCGCCTTGAGCGCCGCGTTGGCGAGGAACGCGCGGCGGAGGAGGTCCTCGGGACCAGGTGCCTCCGGCAGCTCCGGGACCGGGACCGCCTCCTCGTAGGCCTGACCGGCCAGGGCGATGCGGTCGCGCTCGTGCTTCTCGCCCTCCGGCCGGATCGCGCAGCCGAGGAGCAGTGTCCAGGCGGCGAGCGCGGCGAACAGGGTGGTGCGTTGCGGCGTCATCTGATGCGAGCCTCCCATGGGCGTGGTGCCGGCCGGCCGGCCGGGCGGAGCGTGGCCGAGTGGACGCCGATCATGATCCGAGCTCCGCGACCCGCGCCCGGAGGGCGTCCGGTTCGACCGTCCCGTGCCGCATCTCGAACCGCCACTTCCAGATCGCGTAGATCGCCGGGTAGACGAGCAGCTCCAGCAGGAAGCTGGTGAACAGGCCGCCGGCGAGCGGCGCGGCCACGCGCTTCATCATGTCGGCTCCCGTGCCGGCCGACCAGAGGATCGGGAGCAGCGCGATGAAGGTCGTGCCGACGGTCATCACCTTGGGCCGGATCCGCTTCACCGCGCCCTCCACGATCGCCTCGGTCAGGTCGCCGAAGGTCCGCATGCGGCCCTCGCGGACCCGTTGCTTGTAGGCCAGGTCGAGGAACAGCAGCATGAAGACGCCGGTCTCGGCGTCGAGTCCGAGCAGCGCGATGATGCCGACCCAGACGGCGATCGAGAGGTTGTAGTCGAGGGCCTGCAGCAGCCAGAAGGCTCCGATCGCGGAGAAGGGGACGGCGAGCATCACGATGCCGGCCTTGGCGGCCGACTTCGTGTTCATGTAGAGCAGCAGGAAGATCAGGACCAGCGTGATCGGAACGACCAGCAGGAGGCGTTCCCGCACCCGCATCATGTTCTCGTACTGGCCGCTCCAGTGCAGGGCATACCCCGCCGGGAGGGCCAGGCGGTCGCGGACCCGCTCCTTCGCGGCGGCCACGTAGCCGCCGATGTCGCTCTCGGCGGTGTCGACGTAGACGTAGCCGGCGCGCAGGCCGTTCTCGTTCCGGATCATCGCCGGCCCGTGGACCAGCCGGATATCGGCCAGCTCCTCGAGCGGGATCTGGGCCCCGGTCGAGGTCGGCACGAGCACGCGGCGGAGGCGGTCCAGATCGTCGCGGAACTCCCGCGCGTAGCGGACGTTCACGCCGTACCGCTCGCGCCCTTCCACCGTGGTCGTGACGTTCTCGCCGCCGATCGCCGAGAGGATGATCAGCTGCGCCTCGTCGATGGAGAGCCCGTACCGGGCGAGCCGGTCGCGCCGCAGGTCGAAGTCGAGGAAGTAGCCGCCCGCCGTGCGCTCGGCGTAGAGACTTCTGGTGCCCGGCAGGTCGCGCAGGATCCGCTCCAGCTCCGTGCCGATCTCCTCGATGCGGCTCAGGTCGTCGCCCAGGATCTTGATGCCGATCGGAGTGCGGACCCCGGTCGAGAGCATGTCGATGCGGGCCTTGATCGGCATGGTCCAGGCGTTGGTGACGCCGGCGAACTGCATGATGCGGTCGAGCTCGGCGATCAGCTCTTCCTTGCTGATGCGGTCGGGCAGCACGTGCCGGAACACGGACCGGAGCCACTCCGGCCAGTCCGAGTAGAAGCGGGGCACCGCCCGCCACTCCGAGCGCGGCTTCAACAGGATCGTGGTCTCCATCATCGAGAACGGCGCGGGGTCGGTCGAGGTCTCCGCGCGCCCCGACTTGCCGAACACCCGCTCGACCTCGGGCACGGTCATCAGCACCTGATCCATGCGCTGCATGAGCTTCTGCGCCTCGGTCACGGAGATGCCCGGGAGCGTGGTCGGCATGTACAGCAGATCCCCCTCCCAGAGCGGAGGCATGAACTCGGTCCCGAGCGGGCGGAAGGCGCTGAACCGGGTGAGCTTGCCGAGGAGCGGCACGCGCGACACGTCGACCAGCAGCGGGACGGTGGTGATGACCAGCAGGAACGCCACGATGATCGTGGCGACGCGGTGGCGGATCACGAACCGGCAGGGCCGCTCGTAGAGCCGGAACAGCACCCGGCTGATCGGGTGGCGCTCCTCGGGGTAGTACCGTCCGACCGTCACCTGGTTCCAGAGCCAGCAGACGGCGCGCGGGCGGAAGCGGACCCAGTCCATGCGCGTGAACAGCATCCGCACGGCGGGGTCGAGCGTGATGGCCAGGAGGGCGGCGATCGCCATGGTCAGGTTCTTGGTGTAGGCGAGCGGCTTGAAGAGCCGCCCCTCCTGTTCCTCGAGGGCGAAGATGGGGAGGAAGGCGACGGCGATCACCAGCAGCGAGAAGAAGACCGACGGGCCGACTTCCTTCAAGGCCTTGAGCCGGACCTCGTGGAAGTCGCCGGCGCGGCCGCCGGAGTTCCAGGCCTGCAGCTTCTTGTAGGCGTTCTCGACCTCGACGATGGCGCCGTCCACGAGCACGCCGATCGAGATCGCGATCCCCGCCAGGGACATGATGTTCGAGCTGACCCCGAGCAGGGCCATCGGGATGAAGGCGAGCAGGATCGAGATCGGGATGGTGATGATCGGGACCAGGGCCGAGGGGATGTGCCAGAGGAACAGCAGGATCACGCAGCTCACCGCGATCAGCGCCGTGATCAACTCGTCGGTCAGCGTCCGGATCGACTCCTTGACCAGCGGGGCCCGGTCGTAGGTCGTCACCAGCTCGACGCCCGGGGGGAAGGAGGGCGTGACCTCGTCGATCCGCTCGCGCACGCGGGCGATGACGTTCAGCGCGTTCTCGCCGTGGCGCATCACCACGATCCCGCCGACCGTGTCGCCGATCCCGTCGAGGTCGGCCAGTCCGCGGCGGATGTCCGGGCCGAGCACCACGCTGCCGACGTTTCGGATCAGGACCGGCGTCCCCCGCTCGTCGACGCCGACGACGATCTCCTCGATGTCCTTGACCGACTGGGCGTAGCCGCGGCCGCGGACCATGTACTCGGCGCCGGCGAACTCGACCAGCCGCCCGCCGACGTCGTTGTTGCCCTGCCGGATCGCGTCCACCACGCGCGCAAGCGGAATGTCGTGGGCGACCAGCGCGTTCGGATCGACGTTGACCTGATACTGCTTCTGGAATCCGCCGAGCGACGCCACCTCCGCCACCCCGGGGACCGCCTGGAGCCAGTAGCGGAGCTGCCAGTCCTGGAAGCTCCGGAGGTCGGCCAGGCTGTTCTGCCCGGTCTGGTCCACCAGCGCGTACTGGTAGACCCAGCCGACCCCGGTCGCGTCCGGGCCGAGCTCGGTCTTGACCCCCTCGGGCAGACGGGGGAGGATCTTGCTCAGGTACTCGAGCGTGCGGCTGCGCGCCCAGTAGAGGTCCGTTCCGTCCTGGAAGATGACGTAGACGTAGGAGAATCCGAAGTCGGAGAAGCCCCGGATGGCCTTCACCTTCGGCGTCCCGAGCATGGCGGACACGATCGGGTAGGTGACCTGATCCTCGATCACGTCCGGGCTCCGGTCCCAGCGCGAGTAGATGATGACCTGCGTGTCGGAGAGGTCGGGGATCGCGTCCAGCGGGACGCGCTTCATGGACGCCAGCGCGCTCGCCACCGCCACGGCGGTGAGCGCGAGGACGAGGAACCGGTTCTTTGCGCTGAACTCGATGATGCGTTCGATCATGGACGGCTTTTCCTGGTGGGTCCGCGGTTCCGTGCCGCAGGGTGCTCAGTGCTCGTGTTCCGCGCTCCGGGTCTCGCGCGCGCTGTCGCCGGAGAGCAGCGCGGCCTTGAGACGGCTCTCGGAGTCGATCAGGAAGTTGCCGCTCGTCACCACCCGCTGGCCCTCGTCGAGCCCCTCCAGGACGACGATCCGTCCGCCGGCGCGCGACCCGAGGGTCACGTCGCGCGGCTCGAGGCGCCCCTCGCCGAGGTCGACGAACACGATCTGTCGATCGCCGGCGTCGAGCACGGCCGTGTCCTCGATCAGGAGCTGCTCGCCGAGGTCGACCGAGATGGAGACGTCGGCGTACATGCCGGGCAGGAGCGTCCCGTCCGGGTTGGCCAGCTCGATCCGCACGCTGGCCGAGCGCGTCGCCTCGTTCAAGATCGGGTAGACGAAGACCACCTCGCCGTGAAGCGTTTCGCCCCGCGCCGAAGCGAGCCGGATCGAGGCCTCCTGCCCGATCCGGATCTCGGGGAATTCGTACTCGTAGACGTCCGCCACCACCCAGACCGTGGAGAGGTCGGCGATCTCGAAGAGATCGCGGCCGGGTTCGATGGAGGAGCCCTCGACCACGTTCCTGCGCGTGACCACGCCCTCGACCTTCGACAGGATCGGCAGCTCCCGGAACAACTCCCCGCGGGCCTCGATCTCTGCCACCTGGGCCGGCGAGATGTCCCGCAGGAGCAGCCGCTCCCGCGCGCTTTGCAGGCTCTCCTCCGCGAAGCTCTGCGCGTCCGAAGATGCGCCCGTCAGGAGCGATCCGTGGGCCTCGAGGGCGACCAGCAGGTTCCTCTGTGCCTCGAGCAGTTCGGGGCTGTACACGACCAGGAGCGGATCCCCGCGGCGCACCGGGTCTCCGGTGGCCTTCACGAGCAGCTTCTCGACCCAACCTTCGAACCGGAGGTTGACCGCGGCGAGCCCCCGCTCGTTCACCTCCACCCGTCCGACCGCCCGGATCGTCCGGGTTGCGCGCTCGCGCACGACGGACCCGAATCGCACGCCGATGAGCTGCTGCCGCTCGGGCGGCAGCCGGATCGGAGCACGATCTCCTTCCAGTACGGTCCCTTCATCCTCGTCCTGCCCGGCCGGCACGAGGGCCATGTTGCAGATCGGACAATCCCCGGGACGGTCCGAGCGGTAGGTCGGGTGCATCGGGCAGTAGTAGCTGGCCGCCTGCCGCTTCGATTCCTCCGGCGCGCGCTCGGGCGGCAAGGAGGGCACCAGGTCCATTCCGCATTTCGGGCACCGGCCCGGCCCATCGGCCCGCACGGCGGCGTCCTCCGGCATCGGGCACCGGTAGTCGCCGGCGCCGCTAGTCCCCGGGCGGCTGGCCCGCTCGAGCAGCTTCTCCCGCACGTCGTCGTCCAGGACGACCGCCCCGAGCGGCAGCAGCACGGCGACGAGGATCAGGAACTTCGATCTGGCCTTCATGACACGTCTCTCACTTCAGGAACTGTTGATGGATCTTGGGCCCCACGGGCGCTGCCGCCGCTTGGGGTTCGGGCGTTCGCCGCCGGACCGAGGGGGGTTCGGATCAGATCCGCAGGACGCGGAAGATCGTCGAGGTGGAGTGAGACGGAAGCCGGGCGAGGGGAAGTGCCTTCAATCTGGCGTCGAAGCGCCAGGAACTGACCGGTGCCGCGGCCGGCGACTGGAGCGAGTCGCGTCTCCCGCGACCGGCCACGAGCGGGTCAGCGCCACCCTGGTCCTGGTCCGGCGCCTGCATGTTCTCGCTGGCGCAGCCGCAGGAGTGCTGGACCTGGATCGACGGGCGGGCCGTGGATGCGAACCCTTGATCCGCGCGCGACATATGCATGCAGCAGCACGTCCTGGCCCCGCTCCCCTGCCGTGCCGCGCCTGCGTACGGAAACGACGCCGCCGCGCGCGCCGGCAGGACGGCGGTGAGGGTCGCCAGGAGGAGGCAGGCCAGTCGTGTCATTTGAGTTTCGGGAGCGGTTCTCGATGCAGCGGATCCAATCCAGACCGAACGCATCTAGCAAGTGCAGGGCCGATGTCGCCCGAAGGTTGTGCGGGCTGCGGTTGTCTATCCTGGCCGGTATGCGCGCGCGTCCTTTCCTCCGATCTGCTCCGGTCTCGCCTCTGCTGCTGCTCTGCGCCTGCGCGCCCGGGATCGGAGCGCGAGCCTTCGACTCCCAAGGTGGCGTGGCGCGAACGGACGTGATCCGGGACGAGCCGGGCGCCGGGCCGGCGGATTCCATGCCGCTCGGTAACGGCGACGTCACCCGCGACGTCCGGACCGAACCGAACGGATTCCGAGTCATGAGTCCTGGGGCGCGCCGGTGCCACGCGGCGAGTCGAGCGCGGGAGGAGCCATTGGCGTCAACGGTCCTCAGTCGCCGATGGCGGTTTTGCAGCAGCGATGCAATAGAGGTACCGTTCACCGCGCAGGAACAGTTCGCGGCCGACGGCGGCCGCGGAGGCGCTGAAGGCGTCTTCGAGTCGGTTCACCGCGAGAACCTGGGGATCATCGTCGTGCGTCAGGACCACCGTGGAGCCGGCGCGATCGGTGACGTACACGCGACCGGCCGCGGCGATCGGAGAGGAGAACACGTCGTACAGACCGGCGAGCCGCATGGCGCCGGGCTGATCGCTTCCAGTCCGGGCGTCGGCGCGCGTCAGGATGCTGCTGAAGTGAGCGATGAAGTACAGCGAGTCTGCATACAGGAGGGGCGAAGGAACATACGAGGCGCCTCGGCGGCGCGTCCAGACGACCTGCCCGGTGCCGGTGATGTCGCCTTGCGCGCCGTCCAGGCGAATGGCGAGCAGCGTGCGCTGATCGTACGTGCTGCCGGCATACACCATGCCGTTGCCCGCGACCGGCGAGGAAACCACGTTTTCAGTCGACAGTCCCCGGCATTCCCAGATCATCGCGCCGGTGGCCAGGTCGTAGGCACGCACGTACCGAGACCCGCTGACGATGACCTGCGTTCGCCCATCGTGATCGACCACGACCGGCGTGGTCCAGGATGAATTGACGTCGCGCCCGGTCTTCCAAAGCAGGTCACCCGTGCGTGTGTCGAATGCGGCAACGAACGACGAGCCTTCGTGGTCCCAGTTGAGAATCAACCTGTTGCCGTGAAGCGCGGGGGAACTGCCCTCGCCATGGCCGTGCAGGGTGTGCAGTCGGCCAAGGTCGACCTGCCACTTCAGTTCACCATCGAAGTCCAGGCAGTACAGGCCGTAGGATCCGAACGAGGCGAACACATGCCTGCCGTCGGTGACCGGCGAAGCGGACGCCAGGCTGGACGTGACGTGGCCGCCCTCGTGGGGAAGGTCCTCCCGGACGGTGCGTTGCCAGAGGATCGTTCCATCGCCGCGATCAACGGCGATGACGATGAACCTGACGCGATGGGTGATGGGGTTTTCGTCGTGGCCGCCGGGACGGCCGCTGTATCGCGGCGGCAGGGCGTCGCCGGCGGGTACGGCGGTGGTGACGAACACGCGATCGCCCCATACGATCGGCGTCGAATGCCCCTTGCCGGGCAGCTCGATCTTCCAACGGAGGTTGTCGTCCTCGCTCCAGTGGATGGGCGGGTCAGCGTGCGGCGCGACGCCGGTCTTCAGCGGCCCACGCCATTGCGGCCAGCTGTGCATCACATCCGTTTCATCTGCCGGCGGCGCGGGCGTACTGCCTGCATCGATCGCGGCAGCCGCCGAGCGATCCTGAGCGCCGGGCGGCAACGGTTGACGCGGGTGGTTCATCATCGCGAACGGAATCCCCGCCGCGACCGCGATCACCAGGAACGGCATGAGTAACGGAGAGATGGTCGTTGGTCGAATCATCGTCAGCCGTGTGCTTTCGTGCGGGGCGTGTCCGCGGCTCGTTCACCGGCCCGCGTTGCCGGCCTGGTCGAGCGCCTGGATCACCTCTTGGATGGTGAAGAAGTCGCTCGAGAAAATCGGCTGGCCATGGTGATCGAACACCACCAGCAGCGGAACGGTCCGTCGGCCCGTGCGTGTGAGCTGTCCGCTGGTCAGCTCGCCTCGGGAACTGAAGGTGACAACGGCAGATACCGGGGTGCATCCGGGCGACCGCCATCCGATGCCGCGGCCTGACCCGAGGCGACGAACGTGAAGGATAGGCGGTCCAAGGCAGCTCATCAAGGCTCCCCGGAGAGGCTGCCTGGCTGGAAGTGTCGGTGCGGATCGGGTTTGGGTCGAAGGCGCCGAAAGAAAGGTGTGTTTGCGGGGATCCCGGATCGGGTCACCGGGCGGCCGGGCCGACCGCGATCGCGTCTCCGGGAACCTGCCTCCGGGGGGCCTCGTCGAGGAGCCGATTCCGCCGCCCTCGCCGCGCGAGAGAATCGGAGGAAGTGGAACGAATCGTGAGGGGCGGTCCGCGCCGGCCCTGCCACGGTCGCAGAAACTTCGGGAAAGAGCGTTCGGATCCGCGCGGCCTGTCGACTTCAAGGGCTCATGGTCTCTCTTGCCAGGGGCTCCTCGAACGGGCGCGACACGGACATTGACCCAGATGCTTTCGATGTCCGGCCCGCCCTGCTCCCGGCATTGGTAAAGCGGTCCTGTCGTTCCATTCCGGTGGAAGGAGAAAAACGTGATGAAACCGATCAGCTGGTGGACTGCAATTGCCCTGCTGGGGTGCGGAACCGTGGTCGTGCGTGCGGCCCGAGGCGCGGAAGGGGACTTCGGGCCGGAGCAGGTGGTTTCCCCCACGGCGAGGAACGTCTGGTCCGTGTTCGCAACGGATCTCGACGGAGACGGGGACGCGGACGTGCTCTCCGCATCCGAGGTCGACAACAAGATCGCCTGGTACGAGAACACCGACTACCTGGGCAACTTCGGGCCGGAACGGATCATCTCAACCGCGGCGAGCAAAGCGCATTCCGTCTTCGCCGTGGACCTCGACGGCGACGGGGATGCCGACGTGCTCTCCGCGTCGTCGGGAGACGACAAGATCGCCTGGTACGAGAATATCGACGGCCTCGGCAGCTTCGGATCGGAACGGGTCATCTCCACCACGGCCGACGGCGCGTACAGCGTCTACGCGACGGACCTCGACGGGGACGGAGACCAGGACGTGCTGTCCGCGTCCCCGGGCGACGACAAGCTCGCCTGGTACGAGAATACCGACGGTCTTGGCAGCTTCGGCCCGGAGCGAATCATCCCGGCCGTGGCGCGCGGCGCGACATCCGTCTGGGCGGCGGACCTCGACGGGGACGGAGACCAGGACGTGATCTCCTCGTCCTTCCACGACGACAGGATCGCCTGGTACGAGAACACCGACGGTCGCGGCAGCTTCGGATGGCAGCGGACCATCTCGACGGCGGCGGACGGAGCGATTTCCGTCTTCGCGTGCGACGTGGACGGGGACGGAGACGCGGACGTGCTCTCCGCATCGGTCCACGACGACAAGGTCGCGTGGTACGAAAACACCGACGGTCGCGGCAGCTTCGGGCCGCAGCGCGCGATTTCCGCGTCAACGAACGGAGCGCATTCCGTCTTCGCGGCGGATGTGGACGGCGACGGTGACGCCGACGCGCTCGCCGCGTCGAACCTCGCCGACAGGATCGTGTGGTTCGAGAACACCGACGGCCTGGGGAGCTTCGGTTCACCCCGGGTCATCGCGAACCAGTTCACCGGGGCCCGGTGCGTGTTCGCGCTGGACATCGACGGTGACGGTGACAGTGACGTGCTCTCGGCAGCCGTGGGTGAGGGCAAGCTCGCGTGGTTCGAGAACGATCCTCTGGACTCCGACGGCTTCGGTCCACGGCAGATCATCACCTCTCGCGCCCTCGACGCCCGCAGCGTCTTCGCGGCGGACCTGGACGGCGACGGCGATCAGGACGCACTGTCGGCGTCCCCGGCCGACAGCAAGATCGCCTGGTACGAGAACACCGACGGGCTGGGCGGCTTTGGGCCACCGCAGATCATTTCCACGACGGCGCTCTACGCAAGGTCCGTCTACGCAGCCGATCTGGACGGCGACGGCGATCAGGACGTGCTGTCGGCGTCCGCGGGCGACAACACGATCGCGTGGTATGAGAACACGAACGGCAGTGGCAGCTTTGGCCCCCAGCAGGTGATCACGGCCTTGGCCAATTTCGCGAACACCGTCTTCGCGATCGACATCGATGGTGACGGCGACCAGGACGTGCTGTCGGCATCCTATGACGAGCTCGCCTGGTACGAGAACGTCAATGGTCTGGGGAACTTCGGTCCCGGTCAGGTAATCTCCACGGCGTTCAACGCCCTCCGTCATGTTTTCGCGGCGGACCTCGACGGGGACGGAGACGCGGACGTGCTTTCCGCATCGAGCGGCGACAACAAGATCGCCTGGTACGAGAACGCCGATGGCCTGGGGCACTTCGGCCCCCAACGGATCATCACGAATCAGGCGGCCTGGGCCCTGTCCGTCCTCGCGGCGGACATCGACGGCGATGGCGACCAGGACGTGCTCTCCGCGTCGGCCTCTGATGACACGGTCGCGTGGTACGAAAACAGCGACGGCCGCGGCAGCTTCGGACCACGACGGGTCATCTCGGACCTCGCGGATGTCGCTACTTCCGTCTTCGCGGCGGACATCGACGGCGATGGCGATCTGGACGTGCTCTCCACCTCCATCGACGACGACAAGATCGCGTGGTACGAGAACACCAACGGTCTGGGCTCCTTCGATCATCGGGAATTCGTTCTCAGCCTCTCATCGGACCGTGCTTGGTGCGTGACGGCGGCCGACTTCGACGGCGACGGAGACCCGGACGCGCTGTCGGCCTCGGAAGGCGATGACACGATCGCCTGGCATGAGAATCTGATCTCCGGGTTCTTCACCCGGTACGGCACCGGTTCCGCGGGAACGGACGGAGTGGTCCCGACCTTGTTCGGCCGTGGCTGGCCGAGCACCGGCCTGCCGCTCTCGGTGGAGATCCGGCAGGGTCGACCCGACGCGCTCGGTCTCTTCCTGATCGGGCTGACCGATGCGCATGTGGTTCTGCCCGGCGGCGCGGTGTTGCTGGTCGGCAACCTGATCGGCGGGACGGGCTATCTGATCGTCCTCGACGGTTCCGGCAACCTCTCCATTCCGATGACCCTGGGTCCCGCCGTGACCGGCAACTTCTACATGCAGGCCCTGCTGGAGGACAGCGGCGCCGGAAACGGACGGTTCTCCGCGACCAATGGTCTCGAGTTGAGCATCCCGTAGGCCGACGAGACCGAGCGGTCCTGGATGTGCCGCTTCCTGTGCACCTTGACCTCGGCGCAGAGTTCGGGCCGATGCTGTTCCTGGTGGAGCGGGCTCCTCGGGCTGCCGAACATGAGCCACGTCGGTCACCTGGGCGGAGTGACGATCGGTTGGATCCTCGTGCACCGAATGCAGCGGCGTTGGGTGGTGCCCAGGTGGGGGACCTCCGCGACCGCTGGCAGGCGCGGCGCGCGCAGCGGCCGCCGATTCCCAGCGTGGCCGCGCGCGGAGCGGAATCGGGCGGGCCCGTTCGGTATCCTCATCGACATGCGCGCACACTCCCGCTCTCGCTCGGCTCCACCCGCCGTCTTGTCGTTGCTCTCCGCCTGCGCCGCCGGGAACGAGGCGGGAGCCTTCGATTCCGCCGCTGACGCCGCGCGTCACGACGTGATCTGGAACGAGCCGGGCGGCGGGCCGGGGGATTCCATGCCGCTTGGCAACGGCGACCTGCCGTTCTACGCCGGCAAGAGCGATGGCTGGGGGAACAGCCGGGCTCATCCGAGTCGATCTCAGCAGGGGATGGTCCGTGTCGGATTTGTTCGAAAACCGGGTGACACGGGTCGATCGAGTGCAAAGGGAAGGGCACCATGAACGACCAGGACATCGACCGACTGCTGAGGCGTTACCGCGACACGCGGAATCCGCGGGACATCGCGGCGGTCTTCGACGGCTGCGCCGAGCGGCTGTTCGCGGCCGCGATGCATCTGCTGGGGGACGCGGGGGACGCGGAGGATGCGCTGCAGGAGACCTTCGTCTCGCTCATCCGATCGCCCGGGCGGTGCGACCCGTCGCGACCGGCGCTGCCGTATCTCATCGGAGTGGTGCAGCGCCAGGCACTCTACCGGGCGCGACAGAATCGGAGACGGCCGGACCGGAACCGGATCGAATCGCCGGCGGCCCCCTCGCCCTCCGACGCGGCGGAGTCGGCCGAGCTGGGGCTGGCCTTGCGGGCGGCGATCGGCAAGCTGCCGGACAGCTACCGAAAAGTGCTGGGGACGGTGCTCGAGGAGGGAATCGGGCCGGCCGAGATCGCGGACCGTCTCGGCGAGTCGCCCGGTGCCGTACGCACCCGCATCCATCGCGGTCTGGGCCTGCTGCGAAGGAAACTCCCGATCGGTTTCGCCCTGCCCGCGGCGCTGCTGCTGCTCGAGGGGCGCTCCCTCGCCGCGGTGCGCGGGGCCGTCGTGTCCGAGGCCGGTCGCGCGCTCGCGGCGGGGGCGTCCGGCACGCTGGCGGCGAAGGCGGCCGCGATCCTCTCCGGCACGGGAGCCAAGGTCGCGGGAGCGCTCGCGATCGTCGTGCTCGCCGGGGCCGTGGCGCTGCGAATCTCGACGCAGCAGGAAGTCGGATCCCGCACCGTTCAGGAGGACGCGTCGCCCGGTCCCGGACCGACCCCCCAGGTAGCGGGAGCCGAGGGCCGCGCGACCCCGGGATCGACCTCGCTGCAGGCGGCCGCTGCCCCGAAGAAAGCCGGAGCCGCCCAGCACGACGTCGGGATACGCGAGGAGATCCAGGGCCCGGGTCTTCGCCGGGGGGAGTTCGCGTTTCACTACCAGCAGGGGTACTCGTTCGGACTGGACCGGCTGGTGCCGGCCGAGCAGGCGGACGTCCTCTTCGAAACCTGTGCCGGAGGAATCTCGTCGATCACTCTCGAGGCGCCGTTCGGCGGGCTCACGCTCCCCGTCTCCGAGCAGAAGATCGGCGAAGTGCCCTGCTCGCTCGACTGCTATCTGCGGTCGGTGGTCTCGGTCGATCCCGAGCAGGTCGAGCTTCGGAAGACGATCAAGACGGACAACCGCCGGGTGGTCTCCAACGCGTTCGTCCTCAGGACGAGATCCGGCGGCTGGGCCGCCTGTGTCCTCGCCGAACGCGGCGATCAGGGCGGCTGGACCGAGCATCTCGCGACGGTGAGGTACGTCTACAACCCGAGCGGACCGACGTTCACCGGGGAGGCGAGGGCTGTCCAGGAGAAGGACGGCGTGCGATTCGACATGAGTGCCTTCCTGGCCGATCCCGAACGGGACGCACTTCAGGCCGAACGGGACGCACTTCAGGCCGAATACGAGCGGCGGCTCTCGATCCTGCGGGCGAAACTCGCCCGGCTGGACGAGCTCGCGTCGCAGTCCGCGAACAGCCTCGGCGTTCAGGCGTCTCCCACGGAGGGCGTGGCGGCGGTTCTCTCGAGACGGCGCGGCGCGGAGATCCTGGGTGATCTGCCCGACCGGCTGGGAATTCGAAAATCGCAGGACTACGTGGCGGCCAGCTTCAGCTTCGAGCACGCGACGAGGGACGACGTGGAAAAGACGCGCAACGACTGGGACTTCGTGGTCCAGGAGCGAAGGCCAGGCCAGCTCGAAATGCGGGTCAGCGACCGCGGCCGCATCTGGGACATGGGCCCGCGGCCTCTGAGCGCGATCGGCACGGAGATCCTGCCCGAGCCGGAGACGCTGCTCGAGAAGCCCGATGATCGCGAGTACCCCGTCGCGCAGGAAGGACACGGATACCTGATTCATACGCTCGACCGGGACAGCGATCACTGGGCCGCGGTCGAGGTGCTGCGCCTGACCGAGGACGGCGGAATGGTCTTCCACTGGCGGAGGCTGCCCTGGTCGAGCCGCCTGGGGGAGCTGTCGCGCTCGGCGGGGGGCCGTCCGCTCGACCCGCTCGGGCCGGTCGTTCACGTCCGGATGCAGACGGGCGCGGGCGGAGGGAACCCCAACCGGGTCTTCCTGGACGGGACCAAGAACGGGTACCTGGACGAGGTCTCCTCCACGCCCATCGATGTGACCCGGCCGCTGAACTCGCACGATCGGAGCATCGCCTGGGTCGAGTCGGGTTCCATCCCGGACGGGCGGATCTGGGTCGTGACGTCGATCGACTACGCCGCCAGGACGCCGGGAGACCGCAACGGTCCCGGCGAGTTCATCGTGGGACTGGGAAGCGAGAGGCTGGTCGAGGTCCCGCGATCGCAGACGCCGTCCCGGGGACGTTGGACCGGGCGGCTGGAGCTGCACCCGGGCGACGAGTCGCGCTTCTACGTCGAGCTGGCCAACTCCAGCAGCTGCGACCTCACCATCCAGGGACACTTCGAGAACGACTCTTCGGTCCGGTAGCTTTCCGGCGTGGGCATTCCTGCCACGGGGAGCCACGATGGCAGGCCTCGGCGACCGACGTCGGTTACCAGTATTTGCTGCATATGGGTTGGGTTTGACCGCCACGACACAGAGTTCGAGGCGGGCGGCGGAAACGCCGGCACCATCGATCCCTTGGAGTTGGACGATGTGAGTCCCCGACCCGTGGTGGGCCGAACAGTCCTGTCGATGGGAATCGAACCGTGATCGACGGGTTCAAGAACCTGGGCGAATCTGTGCTGTCACAGGAGGACTTCGGCCACCCGCGGAACCTCTACGCCGCCAACCTGGCGTATGCGCTGTACGATCCGCCGGGAATCGCGATCACCCGGGAGCGCGTGCGTGAGTGATGTCGGTGGAGTGCGGGTGCGGCGCGCCCGGAGCGACGAACGGGACCGGCTGGTCGACCTGAAGTGTTCGGTCTGGCCGCAGCTGGCCCGCGCCAACGAGCTGCCGCGCTGGACGTTCGAGTTCGACCGGAACCCGGCCCACGATCCGGACCGCCTCACCACGCTGGTGATCGAGGACGGCGAGGGGCTGCTCGGCCTGTTCACCCTGATTCCGCACCGCGTGTGGATCGGCGGGCGGGTCGGCCTGGCCTGCGACGGCGTCGACTTCTGCGTCGCGGACAGCCACCGGGAGCGCGGGCTGAGCTCGCTGCCGGTCGAGCGCTGGATGAGCGCGGAGACCTGAGACTTCTCGTTCACGACCACGCCCAGCGACGTCGCGGTGCACATGTTCGAGCGCTGCGGCGGGAAGCTGCTGGGCCCAGACCGCGAGCCGATGGCGTGGTCGTATTTCGTGGAGGGCGACGACCGGACCCCGCGTCCCGGGGCGCGCCACGAGGTCGGTTCGCTGGAGCTGGCCGGAACGGAGGCGGGCGAGCTGTGGGAGGCGGTCAGCAGGATCTGCACGGTCTGCCGCGCGCGCGGGACGATCGCCTCGTCCAGTTCCCACCCGACGTCGTGAAGCCCCTGCCGGCAGATGTTCCCCATCTGTTACTGGACCTCCGCCTCCTCCTTCTGGCGCAGATCGCTGATCTCGCTCTGCCTCCAAAACATGGATGGCTCCCCTTGAACATCGGCTGCTCGGCCGTCTCAGATTGACCGGTTTCGCCCCTGGCGCCACCACTTCCGCCGCCAATGGCACCGCGCGCCGGCTGGAGAAAATGTCCCGCCACTGTCGGGGGGAACTTGATAGCATCGTCCGGATGTGCCGCATTTAGAGGAGATCGCGGAATGGTCAGGAAAGTGGCTCCGCGACACAAGAAGAAGGCCGCCTCCCGGGAGAATCCCGGCCAGACGGCCCGCAAGTCCGAGGACGCGCAAGGAACCTCGGGGACGCAGCGGCGGACGGCGAACGCCTCCCGGAAGGCAGAGTCCACCGCCGAGATTCCGCCGGGATACCCCATCGTCGGCATCGGTGCGTCCGCGGGTGGGCTGGAGGCGCTGGAGACGTTCTTCAAGGCCATGCCCGTCGACACCGGGATCGCCTTCGTGGTGGTGGTCCACCTGGACCGGAAGCACATCAGCATCCTCCCCGAGCTGCTGCAGCGGCACACGAGGATGTCCGTCCACCAGATCGAGGACGGGACGCGGATCCAGCGGGACCACGTCTACGTGATTCCGCCGAACAAGACCCTGACGATCCTGCGCGGCATCTTGCACCTGATGGACCCGGTCGAGCGTCGCGGCGGGAACCTCCCGATCGACACCTTCCTGCGTTCCCTGGCCCAGGACCAGGAACGCAACGCGGTCTGCATCATCCTCTCCGGAACGGGCACCGACGGCACGCTGGGCGTCAAGGCGATCAAGGGCGCACTGGGCATGGTCATGGTCCAGAACGAGGCGTCGGCCAAGTACGACGGGATGCCCCGGAGCGCCCTCGGCACGGGACTGGTGGATTACGAACTCCCGCCCGAACAGATGCCCGGGCAGTTGATCCGGTACATGCGGCACGGAGTACCGCGACCTGCGCCGGCGAGCGTGTCGGCGGATGGAGCGATGTCCCAGACACTGCAGAAGGTCCGCATCCTCCTGCGCGCCCGGACATCGCACGATTTTTCCCAATACAAGGGGAACACCATCTGCCGGCGCATCGAGCGGCGGATGAACGTCCACCAGATCGAGGACGTCGCGGACTACGTGCGCTACCTGCAGGAAAGCAACCGTGAGGCGGACATCCTGTTCAAGGAGCTGCTCATCGGTGTGACCAGCTTCTTCAGGGACCCTGAGGCCTTCGCCATTCTGCAGCAGGAGGTCTTGCCGGAGATTCTCGCGGGAAAGCCGAATGACTACGCGTTTCGCGCCTGGGTTCCCGGCTGCTCGAGCGGCGAGGAGGCCTACTCGGTCGCCATCACGCTGCACGAATGCATGCAGCAGTCCGGCCACCGCTGCCACGTGCAGATCTTCGGCACGGACATCGACGAAGACGCCATCAACGTGGCGAGATCCGGTCTCTACCCCAAAAGCATCCTGGCCGATGTCGGGCCGGAGCGCATCCAGCGCTACTTCACCCGCGAGGATCCAGGGCATTATCGCGTCAGGAAGATGATTCGCGAGATGCTCGTCTTCGCGCCGCAGAGCGTCATCAAGGACCCGCCGTTCACCAAGATGGACCTGCTCAGTTGCCGCAACCTGCTGATCTACCTGGAGGCGGACCTGCAGCGCCGGCTGCTGTCGATCTTCCGCTACAGCCTGCGGCCGGGTGGGATCCTCTTCCTCGGATCGTCCGAGACCATTGGATCGGCCACGAGTCTCTTCTCCCCCTGGAACAAGAAGTGGAAGATCTTCCGCTGCCTGCCCTCGCCCGCGGGTCATCATGCGATGCTGGATCTGCCAACCCGAGCGAGAACGCTCGATCTCCCGCTTCCCGACACCGTCCAGAAGGCGGAGGCGGTCAGCGCGCTCCAGTTGGTCGAGACGATCCTCCAGCAGAGCAGCACGCCGCCCTGCGCCATCATCACCGAGGCCTGCGACGTGATCTACATCCATGGCCGGACGGGCAAGTACCTCGAGCCGGCCGAGGGGAAGGCCAGCGTGAACATCCTCGAGATGGCCCGGCCGGGATTGAGGAAGGAGCTGGCCGCCGCCATCCGCGAGGTCGCGGTCCACAAGCAGGAGGTGGAAGTCAAGGGTCTCTCCGTGCGCTCCAACGGCGGGCGTCTCCTCCTGAATCTGAGGGTCAAGCCGGTTTTGGAACAGACCGCCATGCGCGGCCTGATGATGGTCATGTTCGAGGAGACCTCGGCTCCGGAGAAGAAGAAGGAGCGCGTGGTCAAGCCCAGCGTGCGAAAGCCCGAACCGAAGACCATCGAGCAGCTCGCGCAGGAACTCCAAGGCACGCGGGAGAGCCTGCAGACCACCATCGAGGAACTGGAGACCTCGAACGAGGAGCTGCAGTCGACCAATGAGGAGCTGCAGTCGACCAATGAGGAGCTGCAGTCGACCAACGAGGAGCTGGAGACCTCCAAGGAGGAGCTGCAATCGCTCAACGAGGAGTCGGCCACGGTGAACGCCGAACTGCAGGCCCGCATCGACGAACTGACCAGGGCCAATGACGACATGCGCAACCTGCTGGACGCGACGGAGATCGCCACGGTCTTCCTGGACATGGATCTGCGAATCAGCCGGTTCACGCCCCGTGCCACCGGGATCATCCCGCTGGCGGCCACCGATGCCGGCCGCCCCATCGACCATCTCGCGTCCTCGCTCATCGACACGAACCTCGCCACGTACGGCCAGCGGGTTCTCGACGATCTGGTCATGCGCGAAATCGAGGTCGAGAGCAAGGATGGGCGGAATTTCATCATGAGAGTGCGGCCCTATCGCACCGTGGCGAACGTCATCGATGGAGTGGTGATCACCTTGGAGGACATCACCGTGCGCAAGCGGGCGGAGACGGCGTGCCGCGAGAGCGAAGAGCTACTGCGCATCGTCACTGATGCGCTTCCCGTGCTCATCGCCTATGTCGACGCGGATCAACGGTTTCTCTTCCACAACAGCGGATACGAGCAGTGGCTTGGCATTTCCCGGAAGGAGCTCCACGGGAGGCACCTGAGCGACGTGCTGGGGGAGACAGCCTATCGCACGGTTCGTGCTCACGTCGAGGCGGCCCTGTCGGGAGAGACGGCGAAGTTCGAATACGAAGTTCCGTATCGGGACACGGGGACGCGAACTTGCGAAGCGACCTACATTCCGCACGTCGACGCGGCGGGGACGGTCAGGGGTTTCACCACCCTGGTGCGGGACATCAGCGACCGCAACGGGCTGGACGAAGCCATGCGAGCGGAGGATCCATGACCAGGACCGACGAACAGGCCCAGCGTGAAAGGCGCGAGGATCTGCGCCGGCGGGCGGAAGCCAGGGTGGAGCCGCGGATCATGGACTTCCCGGCCATGTCTCGCGGAAAGATCCGCGAGCTGGTCCACGAGCTGCAGACGCACCAGATCGAGCTGGAGATCCAGAACGAGGAGCTGCGCCGAATCCAGAGAGAGCTCAC
>Ga0326597_10002445_pt1 | contig 27720 bp, 27 predicted proteins | sample RVTome_12_FD_203789 | JGI IMG/M metagenome (GOLD analysis project Ga0326597, IMG submission 203789) | Soil microbial communities from uranium-contaminated site in the Upper Colorado River Basin, Wyoming, United States - RVT100D185 | ecosystem: Environmental > Terrestrial > Soil > Contaminated >... | reverse complement strand
TTCAGCATAATGGATTCATTCGATCGGATGAGATCCGCGAGGATCTCCTCGCGCGGACGCGTCGTCCGGGAGGGCGGCCGCGAATCCTCCAGAAACGGCCACAAGCGGGTGCGAATCCCGGGCGGCAACACGCTCTCCAGATACTCGAGCGCCGTGCCCCGGAGGTTCCGATCGGTCGACTGAAGGCCCCGAAAGGCAATCTGCAGCGTCTCTGGCGGGAAGACGAGCGACAGCAGCGTGAAGACGTGGGCGAGGCTCCGGCCCGCCCGGTCCTTCACGAACTCGTCCACGAACATGTTCTCTTCCTGGGCGTCGAGGCCGTGCAGCAGCCGGTGGCTCTCCCAGACCGGCCGGCCGACCGCCACCTCCCGCTCCACGACCTCGAAGACGAACCGGGCATCGATTCGCACCGGCGGGTTCCGCTGGGCCACGGCGGCGAGCGACCGGGCGCACTGGTAGCGCACCTCGAACCGCATGTCGTCGAGTCCGAGCGTCAGGCCGTCGGCGGCGCGCTGTGAACTGCACACGGAGAAGACGCGCGCGAGGCGGCGACGGATCGCGAAGTCGCGGTTGGGATCGACGAGCGCGTCCACGAGCTCGCCGACGTGCCGCTCCGCCACGCCGCGCAGGACGCGCACCGCATCGTCGGCCACGAGATCCCAGGCGAGCAGCGGGATGACGTGCGGCACGAGGGCAGGCGGCAGTTCCTCGTCGCTCTCGAGCGCGCGGCGGACGCGGTCGGCATCGCGGGAACGCAGTGCGAGGAGCCGGAGCGTTTCGGCGTCGAGATTCGCAACCGCGGCCTGGGCGGCCGATGCGTGGGAGGCCTCGACGGCTGGCGGGACGTTGCCTCCGACGCCGTGCGATCGTCGCAGCTCACGGATGGCCGTGAGCGACCGCATCATCGTGGTGCGCGTCGTCAGATCGGGGATCTCCGACAGCTCGAGCTCGACGGCGCGGTTGCGCAGGCTGCGTTCGAGCGTGTCCACGTAGCCGCGGGTGAGCCGGCTGGCCGCCATGAGCGCCGCGGCCGAGCAGGCGATGGCCAGCGCGAGGATGGCGGGATACGGCGCGAGCGGCAGCATCAGGACGAGCCGGATGGCCCCGCCGCCGAGCGCGTCACCGAGGCGATCGAAGCCGATGTCGATCACCGATTTCGCCGCGCGCTTCTCGGCCGAGGGGATGGGCGTGAAGAAGAGCTCGTACCCGGCGCGGAACAGCGACGCGCGGAAGACGGCCTCGCCGCCGCGCGCGGCCATCGCGCTTTCGAGGCCGGGCACGAACCACGCGACGATGCCGCCGACGAGGAGCGCGAGGGACGGCGTGCCCGTGGTGACGGCGAGACCCAGGCGTTCGAGCGCGAGGCGGCTGCAGACCGTCTGCACGAGGAAGGTCACGACGCCGACCGCGGCGTAGAAGATCGCGAAGAAACGCAGCAGATCGTCGCCCTCGATGAAGGTCGCGGCCGCCTGCGCCTTGAACACGTAGTCGGCCATCGCGGCCGCCATGGTCCCGAGCGTGACGAGCGCCGCGAGGCTGCGGAGGTACGGTGCCCGGGCCAGGACCTCGAGACCCGATCGCGTCGGCGCCGCCGCGAGCTCCCCGGCGATCTCGACCGGACGCGTGCGGTGGCCGGGGTCCGTGGACCGCGCGAGCTGGCGGACCTGCCACGCGCAGAGGAGGTTGAGCAGCGCGAGGACGGGCAGAATGGTCGGCACGTCGGCCACCGTTGCGAGCCGCTCGGCGCCAAGGCCGCCGACGAGGCCGCCGAGCGTGCCCATTCCGGCAATCTGCCCGAACCGCAGCTTCGCGGTGCGCGGGTCGAAGTGTTCCGTGGCGATCAGCCAGAAGCCGGACCCGAGCATCGGCCCGAGTCCCGAGACGTGGAGGTACACAAGGGGAGCGGCCACCCGCGGCGCCGCCAGCGCGAGGACCCACTCGATGGCGAGCAGCGCCGCGCTCACGACGAAGGCGAGCGGCACGAACGTGGCGGACGGCACGACCCGGAGGATTCGCGAGCTCACGCCGACGAGCGCGATCGACACGACGGCGGTCGCGACGATCATCATGGGCAGTGCGGCGATGCCGAGCTGCTCGAGGAAGAGCGCATCCCGCACGGCCTTGCCGACGACGAACTGGGCCGTGACCGCGGCGGCGCAAGCCATGGCCGTGCCGACGGCGGCGTTCGGGTGGTCGTGACGGGACGGCATGCCGGTCAGCGCGCGCCCGTTCGAGCGGCCGGCAGGGGAAGGGCAGCGTACCTCACGGGGTCAAGTGCGCGATAGCCCCGATCTTAGCACTCGTGCTACCATTGAGGTTCCTTACCGGTGACGCGGGGTGGAGCAGTCCGGTAGCTCGTTGGGCTCATAACCCAAAGGTCGCGGGTTCAAATCCCGCCCCCGCAACCAACATAACCGACCGCACTCGAAACGACCTCGCCGCGGCCTTGCTCGGCGGCGAGCATCGACCCCAAGTTCCCAACGACCTGTAGCAGCTCATCGCCCGGCGGGATCACGATCTTCTCGATGAACCCCCGAAGCGCCTGACGGGCCGGGTCCCGCTGGTCGTCGCGTTCCAAGCCGGCGGCCAGTGTCGTGGCCTTCTGCCGAAAGACGTCAGCCATCTGCGGATACAGGGCGGGCTTCGGTGGGTCGGCGTTCGCGGCTGCCATCGCGGCTTCGAGGTCGGCCTTTCGCTCGTCGAGCCGTCGCAGCTCGTCCTTCCACTCCTCATTGCGGAAGCCTTCGAGCAGTAGGTTCAGGATTTCCTGAGACCGCCGCTTGATGCCGGCCAGCTCGCGCGGAGCGGCTGCCAGCTTCGTCCGGTGCTCGCGCCGAAGCCGGTTCAGCTCCTCGGTGAACCCGGCGCAGAACTCGGCGAACGCACCCGGCTCGAAGAATCGTTCCTTCATGGCCCGAAGCACGCGGGCCTCGACGTCCTGACGGCGGATGCTCCGGCGATTCGTGCAGGTGCCTCGCTCCCGGGCGTTGAAGCAGGTGAGCAGGTCATGCGACGAGAGGATGAAGCCGCCGCCGCAGGACGCGCACCGCGTCAGCCCCGAGAAGAGATACTTCGGCCGACGCGCACGAACGAGGGCGTCGGTCACCGCCGATCGGGTGGACGCTTGCCGTGCCTTCGCGGCGTTCCAGAGGTCCTCGTCCACGATCCGAAGATGCGGAACGTCACGGATGATCCACGAGTCGCGCGGATTGAGACGCGCCAAGCGCTTCCCGGTGTCGGGGTCTTTCACGTATCGCTGACGATTCCAGATCAGACGGCCGATGTAGAGTTCGTTGTTGAGGATGCCCGTGCCGCGGCTGACGTGGCCGTGTATTGTGCTTGGGCTCCACGCTACGCCCTGCGGTCCGGAGACACCTTCACTATTCAGCATCTTGGCGATGGCCTTCGGGGACGTGCCGGCGACGAAAGTCTGAAAGATCCGTCGCACGATAGCTGCTTGCGCGAGGTCAATCTCGCGCTCCCCACGCGGTTGGCCTTCCGGCACCCGGACGACACGGTAGCCGTAGCAGAGCCCTCCACCGGAACGACCGACTTCTACGCGTCCTCGAAGGCCGCGGCGCGTCTTTTCCGCCAGCTCCTTCAGGAACAGCTCGTTCATCGTGCTCTTGAGACCGATGTGCAAGTGTCCGATGTTGCCTTCGGAAACGGTGACGATTTGCACCCCAGCGAAATTCAGCCGCTTGAACAATCCCGCCGTGTTCTCTTGGTCGCGGGAGAGCCGATCAAGCGACTCGGCGAGGACCACATCGAAGTTGCGCGTGCGCGCGTCGCGCAAGAGCGCTTGGATGCCCGGTCGCATCAACGAGGCGGCGGAGATCCCGGCGTCCGTGTAGTCAGCAACCACGTTCCAGCCTTGTCTCGCGGCGAACTCGCGGCAATCACGCTGCTGGTCAGAGATGGAAGCGGGCCGCTGCAGGTCGGAGGAATAACGCGCGTAGGTGGCGACTCGCATCTCAGGGCACCTCTGCTTTGCCGAGCAGATCGGCGAAGTATTCGCGGGCAGCTTCTCGCCCGAGTTCACGCGCCACTGCGGCCGCCGCCGCCGTCAACACACGCTGGCTCTCCCGATCGCTGAAGTCCGGCCGCTGGTAAGGCCGAGGCTCCACGAGCCGCAACGCGCGACGAGCGGACCGCCGGGGACGAGGCATCTTACCCAATCCCCGCCCTCATGCCGCGCTCCGGGCGTGCCGTCAGAAGCCGCCCAAATGACCGTCGATGGTGCTTTCGGACCGCTGCCTCCCCTCGGGAGGGGGCAGGGACCGGGCGATGCATCCACGTCGGCGAAACGGCCATCGACGGGGCTGTCGCAGCAGCGGACGGCGAACCGCGAAATTTATTAGGAAAAGTGTGGCACCGTCCCGCCGGCGGGCAGATGTCGATTTTTCCCAGCATTCTGAGGTCGCGGGCTCTCGCGGCAGAGGATCGTGAACCGCCAAATTCGTTGGGGAAACCGTCGCACCGTCCCGACGTCGGGCGGATATGGCGTGGCGCGCGCCCATCCTCGACCACCCAGCCACCGGGACATCCACGACCATGAGACCGTCCCCCGGCGAGAATGACCAAATTCACTGCGAAGATCGTGGCGCGATACCGCCCGGCGGTAGTCCGTGACATGGCGGCTCCGCTATCCCCCGAGCAGTAGCCGCGGCCGACGCTCGACCCTCGACGCCAGCGGCGCAGGCGGGGGAGCCACCGGCGGCGGCTGAAGGACCGGGGCGGCGGGCGGTGCCGGCGGCCGGAACAGCGGCAGAACGAGCGGCGCGGGCGCGGTGAGCGGAGCCGGGGTGCCTCTGACGACCTGCCGCGGGGACACGGAGCCGCGCGTCTGCGCGGTGCGCGGGATAATCGCCGTTCCCGAGCGCCGCCCGATCATCGAGTGGGCGAGGGGATTGCCCCGTGACGGCACCGGCGCCCGTGCGGTCGGCGTGGACGTCACGAGTGGCGGCTTCCGCGCGAGGTGGGGCGGCAGTTTCCATCGGCCGAAGAGCAGCCGCTCCCATCGTGTCTGCTCGGCGCTCATCGTGTGTTCGATGATCGGCATCGAGCGGCTCCTATCGATAACCCGTCGAGAACACGTGCGAGACGATACCCTCCACGATGTCCGGCCGGCTCCCCAAGCCGTGCTGCTTGAGAATGCGGTTCAACGCCGGATGCGCCTTGACGAACTTCTCCGCCCGGACCAAGAGCTTCTCGGCATCCGCCGCGCCGTAGCGGGTGCGGAGATCCGCGCAAAGTTCGGCGTTCCAGCCATCGACCTGCCGCGCCAATGCCAACTCGTCGGCCTCCGGGTCGTCCTGCCGAAACGTCGCCAGCTCGCCGTCGAGGTAGTGCTCGGCGATGCGTGCGACGAGCATCTCGGGCAGGCTGGTGGCTGTCGCAATCCCCACGAACTGATCCCGCGTCTGCCGCTGCATGGCTTCGGTGGCGCCGGTCACGCTCCACAGCTCGTCGCCACGACGCTCGATCGCGCTCTCCAGCGCCGAGTAGCCAAAGAGCTGATGCGCCGTGTCGCGGTCGTCGGTGGCCCCTGCCGGAGCTGGGGCCGACGGAGCACTGCCGCCGAAGAGCTTCTCCGCGGTGTCATCGAAGTCGTCGCTCATAGAGTCCTCCTGCGGTCAGTCGGCAAAGGGATCAGCGTCGAAGATCACGCCACCGGGCGCCTCATCCTCGAACGATCGGCTCGGCCGACGCACGCCTTCAAGTGGCGAGCGCTCATCCTGAAGGCGATTCAACGCTTGCTGCGCAGTCGTCGTGTGCTCGGGCGTCGACGGATCCACGCGCACCATCCACGCCGCCTTGAAGTGCGCGGGGCTCCGCAACGTGAATACGTCGCCCTCGCGCCGGAGCTGAAGGTTGTAGGTGCCTCGACGGGTCGCGCGCACTTTCATCGGCCACCTCCGTATCGAAGGTCGGAATCGGGCAGGTCGTCCATGCACTCGGCGCGACCGACGTGCTGGTCGTCGCCCGCCAGCGCCGCGGGGGCGTCGGGCATGGCGAACGTCAGCGCCAGCGCATCGGCCAGATCCGGCGATCGGCCCAGCCGTCGCTTGATCTGGTCCTTTTCTTCGAGGGCGAACTTCCCGTTGATGAAGCAGTAAGTCGGCGTGACCAGCTCCGCGACCAGCTCGGGCACGTTCGGCAGCATGCCGCCGCGCTTCACCCATTCCGCCATTTGCATCCACATCTCGGCGCGCCGGTTGCGGTAGCGTGGCTCAAGCGCCGGGTCACTGAAGATCACCGGGACGACCGGATAGCCGGCTGCCAACAGGTTGTCGACGACGCCGTGACCCCAATGCCCGGTATCGTCGACGAGGGTCAGCTCCGCGCCCCACTCAGTCGCTCAACGACACGCAGAGCTGCTGTGCGAGTAATGCGTCCTTGAGATTAACCTCGTGCTTTCCGCGTCAGGCCGGGCTCTTGACAAGCCTCGCCCCGGGTCCATAATCGGCTTGAAATCCGCTTCGCGGGCAACCGCGCTGGCGAACGGAGAAGGAGTTGCCATGCGTTTCTGTGTCAACGTCATTCGGACTGCGGCGGTCGCTCTTTGTCTATCTGGTTTGCCCGACGTCAGCTTCGCCGAGCTCACGCGTCTCGAGATCACGGCCCGGGAAGACGTGCTCGGTGGAAAGGTATTTGGCACGACAGGCGCCTACGAAAAGATCCGGGGTATCGCGCATTTCGCCGTGGATCCCAAGAATCCGCACAATCTCATCATCGCGAACCTGGACAAGGCGCCGCGAAACCGCGCGGGGAAGGTCGAGTTCCAGGCGGACTTCATCGCTATCAAGCCCAAGGACGCAGCGCAAGGCAATGGCGTCCTGCTGTTCAATATCGTCAACCGCGGACGATTTGGCCTGCTCGGTCCGTTCAATCGCGGGGAGGGCTCCAACGACCCGACAACCGCGGCTCATTTTGGCGACGAGTCGCTGATGCGTCAGGGCTACACGCTCGTCGCTGTAGGCTGGCAGTTTGACGTCAGCAGACAAGGCGACTTGGTCGGGTTCACGCCGCCCGTGGCGACCGACAATGGCAGGCCAATCCAGGGCTGGATGCGTGCGTGGTTCATTCCGAGCGAAGCGACTCCCTCGTTCGAGTACGTCACCGGCTATAACACGGCCGCCTATCCGCCAATCAATCTCAACAGCCCCGAGAGTCGTCTTACCGTGCGTGAGGGCATCATCTCGTCCCGCGGCCTGCTTCCGCGCGACGAATGGCAGTTCGGCCGAATGGTAGACGGGAAGTTCGTCGCCGATCCGAACTGGATCACGCTCAAGGGGGGCTTCAAACCGGGCATGACGTACGAGGTGATGTATCCAGCGCAGAATCCGCCCGTGTCCGGTCTTGGCCTTGCGTCGATTCGCGACATGGCATCCGCGCTGAAGTACAACTCGAACATGGTCGCGCCAGGTAAATACGCGTATATGTACGGCTCATCGCAGACCGGCAGGTTGATCCGTCAGATCATCCACGAGGGCTTTACCATCGACGAGCAGGGGCGCAAGGCTTTCGATGCAGCGCTAGTCAACACGGGAGGCACGGGCGAAGGGAGCTTCAACGAACCGTTCGCACGCCCGAATCACCTTGGCGCGTTCACAGGCACGGAATTCCCCATCCAGTATCAGACGACAACCGATCCGGTGACGGGCGAGCGAGAAGGGCTGGGCGATCGTATCCCCGTAGGCCTCGAGCCGAAGATCATGTTGTTCGATACCTCATCTGAGTACTGGGACCGTGGCCGGGTGGCGGCGCTGAGGCACACGTCGATTGACGGCACGCGCGATCAACCCGACGCCCCGAATGTGCGCGTGTACCATGCCGCGGGCACCCGGCACGGCTCTGGCTCGGTTCCGGTAGGCGCCGGCAACGGACAGTTTCCAAGCAATACGCTCAGCTACGTGTGGGCGCACCGCGGTCTGCTTGCCGCGCTCGACAAGTGGGTCCGCGAAGGCGTAGAGCCACCCGCCAGCCGTCACCCCTCGTTCGCGGACGGGACGCTCATTGCGCGGGATGATCTGAAGTTCCCCGCTATTCCTGGCGTGCAGTGGCCCACGACCGTGCCGGGTGGTTTCCGCGCTGATGTCCCCGGCCCGTATTCGACCCTGCCGTTCCTCGTGTCCACGCTCGACGCTGACGGCAATGAGGTCGGTGGAATTCGCCTGCCGGAGCAGGTCGTTCCGTTGGCCACGCACACGGGCTGGCAATTCCGCAGCGAGAAGGTGGGAGCGCCCGAAACGCTGATCTTGCTCGGCGGCTCGTATATTCCGTTTCCGAAGACAGCCGCGGAGCGGAAGGCCACACGTGATCCACGCTTGTCGATCATGGAACGCTACACGAGCCGCGCCGACTACTTGCAGAAAATCGAGGCGGCCGGCAAGAAGCTCGCCGAAGAGCGGTACATCCTCCAGGAGGACGTTCCGGCTCTCGTCGAAGAGGCCGGGCGACATTGGGACTGGCGGATGGGAACCGGCCAGAACACGTCTAACTAGACTAGTTATTGGCGTCATTGGTCGTCGGGTCATTTGGATTGGGTCATTGGAGCATCGAGTCATTGGGTCGGGTATTTCGATGACTCGATGACCCGATGCTCGCCGCGACCTCTCGGCCCACCTCGCACCGCGCGCGCGCCTGATCGAACCGCTCGGCGGCGCCTTCCGACGAGGGGCGATTGCCGCGCCGATTAAGTACAACGGCTCCTGCGTGTTGGCCAGCGAGACGATCAACGGGTGATAGCCCCACACGCCCTCATACGAAATGTCCATGCCCTCCTTGCACTGCCCGGTCGTCTCCGCCAGCGTGCCGTCGGCGTCGATCACGGCCTCGTCGAAGAAGGCGGCTGGTTGCGCCCGCCACACCCGCACGCGCGTCTGGTTGATCGCGCTCTGCAACGCCTCGATCGCCGCCTCGTCAAACCGGCGACAAAAATCGCCCGCGGTGGTCGGAATCGCGGTGCTCGTACTGCACATTGCTCGCTCGGTACATCGGCGTCGCTTGTGCCGTCCACGTCCTCGGTCGCAGGCGTCGCTCGATTCGCCGTTTGCGCCGCGCCACATTTTGATGTTTACTCGTCTGCACTCGAAATGTCCTCCCGTGTCAGAGCTTCTGGTTTAGTTACCGTGAATCTCTGCTATGGGGTACGGACATTTCGAGCATCTCGCTTACACGCCGAGCCGCAAACGCGTTTGTACTGGGTCTAGTCAGTCAGCATAAATGTCGTGCGACCTGAGCGTGATCGTCGCCCAGGCGGAGCCGGACGCGCCGCTCAGCCAATGCCTGGCGGCACTGGACCGCGCGTGCAGAAACGTGCACGCCGAAATCGTGGTCGTGCAAGCGTCAGGAATCGCGCCGGAGTCGGTTCCCGTCTGCCACACACCGTCGAGCACGCTGCGGCTCGCCGATCGCCCGCTCGTACCGCAACTCTGGTCTCAGGGCCTTGCCGTCGCGCGAGGCCGGTACATTGCGTTCACGCTCGCAAACTGCGAAGTGTCGGACGGCTGGGCGGCCAGCGCGATCGCGGCCCTGCAGGCCGGCGCCAGTGGCGTCGCCGGACCGATCGCGTGTGCGCCCGGCGTGGGACTCGTGAATCGAGCCGTTTACTTCTTGCGCTACTCGTCGTTCGGTCCGTCACGCATCGCTGATGCCGACGTGCCAGGAGAGATTCCAGGGGACAACGCCGTATATCCGCGAGAGGCGCTCGAACGACATCGCGACGTCGTGGCAGAGGGCTTCTGGGAGGTCCTCTTCCACCGCAGGTTGCGTCGCGAAGGCGGCAGATTGTGCACGCGACGCGCGGTGAGTGCCCGATTCCTCGGGGGCGTCAGCCTGCGACAGGCCGTCCGCCATCGCTTCGCGCATGGGCGGCACTTCGGCGCGTGGCGTGCGGGCGAGTGCCATCGTCCGCGATGGCAGATCGTCGTCGCGGCGCCGGCCGTGCCGTTCCTGCTGGGGTTCCGCGCCGCCTCTCGTGTCATGAGGTCCGCACCGGATCGCTGGTCATTCGTATTCGCGCTTCCTGCGTTCCTGGTCGTCGCCTCGGCGTGGGCGTCGGGCGAAGCCGTTGGTGCGTTGTACGGGGCCGCGCTACCGGCTGTTCGAGTGGCTGGAGACGACGCACGTCACCTGAGCCGCAAGGCCGCGGGCGCCGACACGTTGGCGGTACGTTGAGATGGAGGTCCCTGATCTCTCGGTCGTCGTTCCTTCCGTCAACGGATGGAGCGACTTGGAGGGTGCACTCGACGCGCTTGCCGGGAACGCAGCAGAGGTGTCTCTCGAGATTCTGGTACCCGAGCGGTGCGGTCCACCCGTGCGCGAGCGGATTGGGGAGCGTTTCCCTGCGGTCAGGGTTCTGCCCGTGTCGTCGGGCACGACGATCCCCGAGATGCGCGCCATCGCCTTCGCGGCGGCGCGCAGCGATTCGGTGGCCGTCATCGAGGATCATGTGATTGTCACACCCGGCTGGGCGCGTGCGCTGCTCGAGGCACGCCGCCGAGGCGAGGCCGTGGTGGGAGGCTCGGTGCAGAACGTGGCCACCGAGCGCCTCGTCGACTGCGCGGCGTTTCTCTGCGAGTACAGCCACATGCTGCCGCCGTTGCCCGAAGGGCCCTCGATGTGGCTGACTGGCAATAACACCGTGTATGCACGCGACCTGCTCGTGCGATACGGACCCGAGGCGGCCGGCCGATGGGAGAACGACCTGCACGACGTGCTCCGTCGCCACGGCGTGACCTTGGTGATGCGTCCCGAGATCATCGTCGGACACAAGAAGCACTACGCCGTTGCCGAATACGTCTCGCAGCGGTATCTCTACGCGCGTTCGTACGCCGCGGCCCGATTCGCGCGGGCCGGAGTCGTCAAGCGCGCCATGGCCGGAGCCGCGGCGATCGCACTTCCGCCGCTTCTGCTGTACCGGATTCTGAGTCGTGTGTGGTCCTCCACGGGGCGGCATCGGGGAGAGCTCGTGAGATCCCTGCCCCTCCTCGGCGTCTTTGTGTGCGCGTGGGCTGCCGGTGAAGCCATGGGTGCGTGGGCCGGTGACGGCGGTGCGTTCGCACGGGTCTGCTGACGCGCCTATGGCTAATCCACGCGTCGTCAAGCCACTGATCCCGGGCGCCAGTATTGTGATCGTCGGCGCCGGTCCCGCCGGCCTGACCGCGGCCTACCTGTTGTCGAGCGACGGCTACAAGGTTACCGTCCTCGAGGGCGACACGATGGTCGGCGGCATCTCACGCACCGCCATGTACAAGGGCTATCGGTTCGATATCGGAGGCCACCGGTTCTTTACGAAGATTGGTCCGGTCGAAGCCTTGTGGCGGGAATTGCTGGGGGCCGAGTTCATCTCGGTTCCACGGATGTCGCGCATCCACTACAACGGCACCTTCTTCGACTATCCGCTGAAGGCCGCCAACGCCCTCCGCGGGCTCGGTCCGTGGAATGCCGTCACCATCCTGGCCAGCTATCTGTGGGCGCAGTACCGGCCACATCCCGTCGAGGAGAATTTCGAGCAATGGGTGTCGAACCGATTCGGCAAGCGCCTGTTCGAGATCTTCTTCAAGACCTACACCGAGAAAGTGTGGGGAGTCCCGTGCACGGAGATCAGAGCGGAGTGGGCGGCACAGCGGATACAGGGGTTGTCGCTGGCCCGGGCGATTCTCAACGCCACGGCGCTCAACAAGCGCTCGACGAAGATCAAGAGTCTCATCAACGAGTTTCAGTACCCACGCCTTGGTCCGGGCCAGATGTGGGAGACCTGCCGGGACCGGATCCTCGAGATGGGCGGCCAGGTCCTGATACAGCATCATGTTGCGGCGATCGAGGTGTCCGGACAGCGCGTGCGCGCCGTGCGCGCGTCGACTCCCGCCGGTGAGCGTCGCTTCGCGGCGGACCATGTGATCTCGACAACCGCGCTGCGATCGCTTGTGCGCGCACTCGAACCGGAGGCGCCGGCGCCTGTTCAGGCGGCAGCCGAAGGCCTGAAGTACCGCGATTTCATCGTCGTGGCATTGATCCTCAAGCGTGACAACCTGTTCCCCGACAATTGGATCTACATCCACACGCCTGGCGTCAAGGTCGGCCGCATCCAGAACTTCAACAACTGGAGCGCCGCGATGGTTCCAACCCCCAACACCACCTGCCTGGGCATGGAATATTTCTGCTTCAAGGGCGATGGGCTCTGGACCAGTCACGACCGCGATCTGATCGCGCAGGCGTCCGGGGAGCTCGAGGCGCTGGGCCTTGCGCGCGCTTCGGACGTCGTCGACGGCACGGTCATACGCATGACGAAGGCGTACCCCATCTACGATTCAACGTATCGTGACTGTCTCGACGTCGTGCGGCGTCACATCGATCCAATCGCCAATCTGCACACCGTCGGGCGAAACGGCATGCACAAGTACAACAATCAGGACCACTCGATGCTGACCGCGATGATGGCTGTCTGGAACATGAAGGGCGCGGCTCACGATCTGTGGGAAGTGAACACCGACTTCGAATACCACGAAGAGCAGAAGCTCGAGACCCCTCCTCGACGCGCGGCAGGGTAGGGCGATGCAGATTGGTGTGGATGCGGTCTGCTGGGCGAACACCCGCGGCTACGGACGGTTCACCCGCGAACTCGTTCGGGCGATGGCGGCCGCGGCGCCAGACGATACCTTCGTCTGCTTTCTCGACGCGCGGGCGGCGGGTGCGTTCGACCTGCATGCGCCGAACGTCCGCCGGGTGGTTGTGGCGCTCGCCCATTCACCGACCACAGCAGCATCCGCAGACGGCAATCGGACACCGCTGGACATGTGGCGATTGACACGGGCCGTGGCGTCCGAGCGGCTCGACGCGTTCTTCTCGCCGTCGGTGTACACATACTTCCCGCTCCCACGCTCCCTGCCAGCCGTGGTGACGATCCACGACGCGATTGCGGATCTGTACCCCGCGCTGACGACGCCGTCCCTGAAGGCGCGCCTGTTCTGGCGTCTCAAGATCAGGGCCGCGCTGTGGCAGGCAGGGCTGGTGCTCACGGTGTCGGACTGGGCGGGCGCGCAGATTGCCCTCGCGTGGTCGATTCCTGTTCAACGGATTCGCGTGGCGGTCGAGGCTCCAGCGGCGACATATACGCCCAGCGGGTCGGCGGAGGCGATTGCGGAGCGGGCGATGCGGGTCGGCGTTCCATCTGGCGCGCGCTGGTTCATGTACGTCGGCGGTTTCAACCCGCACAAGAACGTCGACGTCATCGTGCGCGCGCATGCAGCGGTCGTCCGCGCGTGCGGCAGCAACCCACCGTATCTCGTCCTCGTCGGCGCGATCAGCGGCGATGTCTTTCACGGCGATCGATCGGTCATCTGCAGGGCCATTGCCGATGCAGGCACCGACTCGCTCGTGAAGTGGGCGGGCTTCGTGCCGGACGAGGATCTGCGTCATCTTCATTCCGGTGCGATCGCACTCCTGCTGCCGTCCGTGTGCGAGGGCTTCGGTCTGCCTGCCGTGGAGGCCGCGGCATGTGGCGCGCCAGTCGTGGCGACGACGGCCAGCCCGTTGCCTCAACTGATCGAGGGCGGTGGTATCTTCGTCGCGCCGAATGACGAGCCCGCGTTGACAAGGGCGATGCGCGCGCTCATGGACGACGAACCGATGCGGGCGCGAATGGGAACGACAGCCTGCCGGCGCGCCCGCGCACTGAGCTGGGATCGTGCGGCCCGGAGCGCGCTGGGCGCATTGCGCGAAGTCGCAGTTGCAACATGAACCCGCTCCGGTTCTGCTTCTTCACGACCTTTTACCCGCCGTACAACTTCGGAGGTGACGGCATCGCCGTGCAGAATCTGGCGCGAGGACTGGTGTCTCACGGCTGCGAAGTCACCGTTGTTCATGATTGCGATGCCTATCGGGCCCTACACCGCAAGCCCGATCCTCCCGCGCCGACACCTGAACCCGGGTTGCGCAGAGTCGCGCTCGAAAGCCGGCTTGGCCGTCTCTCGCCGCTGCTGACGCATCAGTGTGGACGGCCGATCGTCCACGGTCGACGCATTCGCCGTCTGCTGCGCGAGAGTCGCTTCGACGTCCTCGTATTCCATAACGTGTCGCTCATCGGGGGTCCCGGCTTGCTCTCGTATGGCCAGGGCATCCCGAAAATCTACATGGCGCACGAGCACTGGCTGGTCTGCGAGTCGCATACCCTGTGGAGACACAACCGCGAGCTGTGCACGGGCCGGCAGTGCATACGATGCGCGTTGCACTACCGCCGGCCTCCGCAGCTCTGGCGGTGGACGAGATACCTCGCACGGCAGACACGCCACGTTGACACGTTCGTCGCGATGAGCGAGTTCAGCCGACGGAAGCATCGCGAGCTTGGATTCGAGCCTCCGATGGAGGTGCTGCCACAGTTTGTGCTGCCGGTCGACGAACCGGCCACCACGCGCGCGGAGGACAGGCCCCCGCACCCCAGACCGTACTTCCTGTTTGTCGGACGGCTCGAACGGATGAAGGGACTCGACGACGTGGTGAGCGCCTTCGAGCAGTTCGGCGACGCCGATCTGCTGGTGGCGGGTGAAGGGGAGTATGGCCCTGAATTGAAGCAGCGCGCGTCAGGAAACGCTCGTATCGTATTCCTTGGTCGTCTCGAGAAGCGAGTACTTGATGACTACTATAGACACGCGATTGCACTGATCGTGCCGTCGGTGGGCTACGAGACGTTCGGTCTCACCATCATCGAGGCGTTTCAGCACGGCACGCCCGTCATCGCCCGTCGCGTCGGTCCACTCCAGGAGATCATCGAACCCGCCGGCGGAGGCATGACATTCGAGACCGTCGACGAGCTCGTGTTCGCGCTGCGAAGTGTGCAGGGCGATCCCGCCAGGAGGGCCGCGCTGGGCGACCAGGCGTTTGGCGCGTACCAGAGCTGCTACACGGCTCGCGTCGTGGTCCCGCGATTTCTCGATCTCTCACGGAAGACCATCGAAGCGCATCGGCGCAATCGCCTTCCGGCGGCCTGGCGCGTGGGGAGCGACACGTGAGCGACGCGCCCCTGATTTTCACGCCGGAGTATTACGAGCGGATGCGGCGTCTGGAGCGCGTCAGTTGGTGGAATGCGGGCATGCGCGAGATCGCCGCCCGGTTGCTCGACGACAGCGCCTTGCCACGGTCGGGAACCCTGCTCGATGTGGGTTGTGGATCCGGCCAGACCATGACGTGGTTCGAGACGTTACGTGAGGGTTGGCGGACCTTCGGTCTCGATATCGCCGACGATGGGCTGCACGCTGCCCGGGACTCCGGAGCCCGGGTATGTCGCGCGTCGGCGCTGGCTATCCCGTTCGCGAGTCATGCGGTCGACCTGGTGGTTACCTTCGATGTCCTGCAACATTTGCCGCTCGACGGTGGCGACCTGCAGGCGCTTCGGGAAATTCGTCGTGTACTCAAGCCCGGCGGGTATTGTGTCGTGCGAACCAATGCGCAGGCCTTTCCACGGACGAAGGCCGATCACGCGTTCGAGTTCCGCAAGTACACGCCTGCGGAACTTCGGGAGCGCCTGTGCGCGGCTGGCTTCACGGTGGATCGACTCAGCCGGGTCAACGCCGTGCCCGGACTCGCCGAGATTCCACGAGAGCTGAGGGCTCGGCGTGCGGACGCCGGTTATCACGGGCTCCTCTCACAGCCGCGCACCGAGCCACGTTGGATGGACCGCGTCACATTGCAGTGCCTTCGTTGGGAGGGGGCTTTCGTGCGCGCGGGGGGCACGCTTCCCTTCGGCCGGAGCATTGTGGCGCTCTGCAGGGCCTGCGCGTGACGGCGGTCGCTCGACCGAGGGTTCCGCGTCTGTCGGTTGTGATTGGCGTTCACAACGCGGAATCGGTCATCGCAGAATGTCTGGCCGCTCTCGAGCAGCAGCAGGAGCGTGCGCAGGCTGAAGTCATCGTGGCGGACAGTTCGACGGACGGGACGCCTGAGATCGTTCGGCGGCAGTTTCCGGCCGTGCGTCTGCTTCACGCCGACGCACCGCTGACGCTGCCGGAACTGCGCGGCAGGGGTATCGGGGCGTCGCGTGGCGAGATCATCGCGATCCTCGATCCGTATTCCATCGTTGACGAGCGCTGGATTCTGGAGACGCTGAACGCGCACGACACACACAGCCATGCGGCCATCGGAGGGTCGGTCGACCTGCACGACGCGTGTCGCGGGTCGCTCCTGGCGTGGTCGATCTACATCAACGAGTACGGAATGTTCATGCCGCCAGTCCTCCACGGCGAAACGTGGATCCTGCCGGGCAGCAACATCGCGTACAAGCGACGAGCCCTCTTCGACGAGGCCGATCGTCCACGGTTCGACGTGTTCTGGAAAACGTTCGCCAATCAGGGCCTGGCCTCGTCCGGCCAGCCGCTGCTGCTCGTGCCGGGAATGGGCGTCCGGCTGCGGAAACCGATTCCATTTCTCGATTTTCTGAGCACACGGGTGGACCACGGACGGTGCTTCGGCGGCATGCGCGTGGCGTCCCGCCCGCTCGGTGAACGGCTTGCGCGGGCGGCGACGTGTCCGCTGGTGCCGTTTGTCCTGTTGTATCGATGGGGCCGATCGTACGCCGCGAAAAGGCGGCGCCTGGACATGTTCATTCTCACGCTGCCATTGCAACTGCTGCTGTTTGGCGCGTGGGCCTTCGGCGAGTGCATCGGGTATCTTCGCGGGTCGGGGCGTGCCTGCACGCGGCTCTTCTACTGATGGCTTCCGATTCCAGCCAGCCGCGGTTGTCGGTCGTCGTGGTCTCGTTCGACCGCGGGCTGCATCTGTTGAAGCGGTGTCTGGAAGCGCTCGTCGATCAGCAGGTGCCCGGCGGCCTGGAGATCATCGTGGTCCGCGCGCGGTCGGCCATCGATGCGCATCAGCGCGAGATGGAAGCTGATTTCGCTGATGTGGCGTTCTTGCGTGCGGCAGCGCACGCCACGATTCCTGAGATGCGCTGCGTTGGAGTCGCCCGCAGTCGGGGCGAGGTGGTGGCGTTGATTGAAGACGACTGCCTGGTCGCCGCCGACTGGACGGGGTCCGTCCTGCGCGCTCACGGAAGCCGTCATGTCGCCGTGGGAGGCGCGGTTGAACCAGGAGCGTATCGATCGCCGCTCGATTGGGCGGCTTACGTCTGCGACTACGGGCGATTCATGTTGCCCTTCAAGGGTGGCGACACTTGGGCGTTGCCTGGCAACAACGTGTCGTACAAGCGCTCCGTCATCCCGGAGTTGCTAGCCATGACGGCACGCGAGGGGTTGCAGGAGGTATTCGTGCACGAGCAGTGGCACGAAGAAGGAAAGCCCATGCTCGCCGACCCGGCAATCGTGGTCCGCAACGAGCACCGGTGGAACACCAACGACGTGTTATGCGTCCCCTTCTTTCACGCACGTGCATTCGGCGCGCGTCGAGCTCGCGCGTGGGGCATCGGCCGCAGGGGAATACGTGCGTTCGCGACTTTAGGGCTCCCTCCCATTCACATCGCACGCAGCCTTCAGCGCGTGCTCAGCCGCAGACGCGGTGTGCTGCGGACGATAGGCGCCCTGCCGTGGATCGGGGTGTTCGGGCTGTCGTGGGCCGCCGGTGAGTGCCTCGGGTACATGGCGGGCCCCGGAGACAGTCTGCGGCGTTGGCGCTGATGAGCCGACTCGTGCCGTTGCTTTTGTGGCCGACGCCGCATATCATCGCTGCCAGTCCTCAGCGGCTGGCGATCCACTCGACGCCGGTGCGCACCCGGTGTGGGAATCATTTGTGAAGACCCGTGGCGATTCTCGGACTTCCCAGCCGTCGCCGGTGCTGGCGTACGCGTTCTCACCCGTTCACAAGTTCGCGCTGGGCGTCGCCTCCGGATTGACCAGTGGTGGTCTCGTCGCCATTGTCACCGTCGTGGGCCTCGCGATCTCCCCCCGTGGCGAATGGCTCGGCTTGCTGAGCCAGTTCTTCTACGGATACGAGGTTTCCTTGAGGGGGGCGGCGGTCGGCTTCTTCTGGGCATTCGTGGCCGGATTCGTGACGGGGTGGTTTGCCGCGTTCCTCAAGAATCTCTTCACCGCCTTGTGGATGTTGCGGGTGCGAATGAAGGCGGCGCCGCCATTTCTCGACCACATTTGATCGAGGCCTTGATGCAGGAGCGGTTTGAAGACGACGAACTGCTGCAGGTCCGGAAAACCTTGCTGAGGATGAACGAGCAGGGGTGGGGCATCACGTTCGGATTGCTGCTGGGTCTCGGCTTGTTCATGGCCACCAACGTCCTCGTTCTGAAGGGTGGCGACGTCGTCGGGCCGCACCTCGGGCTCCTGTCCATGTTTTTTCCGGGTTACAGCGTCACGTTCGTCGGGAGCCTGATCGGTTTCGTGTATGCCTTCGTCCTGGGCTACGCCTTCGGGCGGACGGTCAGCCTCATCTACAACCGCCTGATCAGCTGAGGAAGCCCCTTCGTCACATGCGGGTTGCGCTGGTTGGCCTTGGAAACGCCGGGTACACGCTGCACTTGCCGGCTCTGTCCGGTATTCCTGACGCCACGGTGGTCGGCGCGTGCGACGTCGACACCGCTCGGCGCGATCGCGCGGCCGGGCGGTGGAAGGTGCCGGTGTTCGACGACTTCGGCGCGATGCTGCAGACCGCGACACCAGAGGTGGTGGTCGTTGGCACTCCTCCAGATACCCACGCGGATTATTGCGTCCGCGCATTCCGAGCCGGCGCTCATGTGATCTGTGAGAAGCCGTTCGTCCCGACGCTCGCCGAAGCTGACCGGGTTCTGGCGGCGGCCGCTGGAGCGGGCCGCTCGATTGCGTTCAACCACGAGTTCCGCGAGATGCCAATCTTCCGCGCCATTCGCGGAGAGATCGAACGTATCGGGCGCGACGACCTCGTATTCGCGCAGATCTGGCAGCTCATGGATCTGCCGCCCTGGGCCGAGCCCGGATGGCGTGGGCAGCTCCTGCAGCGCACGCTTCACGAGGCCGGCGTGCACCTGGTGGACCTTCTGCTCGCCATGTTCGGTGAGCAGCCTGAGGCGGTGCAGGCTGCGATCTCGACCGGCGGACTTCGCGAGGAGCAGACGGACGCGGTGGCGCTCGTCACACTGCACTTCTCGCGAGGACGCCTCGCGCAGATCGTGCAGAACCGGTTGTGCAAAGGGGACTGGCAGTACTTTGAAGTCCGCGCCGACACGGCGCGAGCCTCGCTACGCGCGTCGTTCGGGGGGCGAGCCCGGCTGTCGGCCGGCCTGTGCCGGAGTGTCAAGCCGCATCTCCGCTTCGAGTGTGGGACCTCGGGCATGGCGTGGCGCGAGGAAGGGACGCGTCGAACGGTGCTGGCTCGCAACGGGAAGGACCCGGGCATCGTTGCGACGCGCGAGATTATCGCCAGGTCGCTCGTGGCGTTCCGCGATGGCACGCGTCCACCGGTCGACGGCGCCGAGGCGCGGCGCGTCCTCGAAGTCATCGCTGCCTGCTACGAGTCAGCGGCGACCGGTCGGCGGGTCGCGCTGGACGGGTCTGAAGCCGCCACCTTGAATGCGATGACCTTGTGACGGGCCGCGTACGAGCGGCGGTCGTCGGTGCCGGCCTCATGGGCTGCTGGCACGCCCGGGCACTGGCGCGCACGGGCGGCCTGGTCGCCTTGGTTATCGATCAGGATCTCGATCGCGCCCGGCGGCTCGCCCGGCGGTGGCGCGGGTGTGTGGCCCATTCGCATCTCGACGAACTGTCGGCTCATTCGATTCGCGTGGCGCACATCTGCACGCCGACGGCCAGTCACGCCGCGGTCATCCAGGCGGCGCTCGAGGCCGGGTGTCACGTCCTCGCGGAGAAGCCCCTGGCGAATGACGAACCCACGACACGCGCATTGCTCCGTCTGGCCGAGTCGCGTCGGCTCCTGCTCTGTCCCGTGCATCAGGCGCTGTTTCAGCCAGGCGTACGGCGCACCCTCGCGGCGCTGGATCGCCTGGGTCCGCTGCATGTTGACCTGGTGATGTGCTCGGCCGGGGCACAAGGGTGCACGGCCGCGGACGACCAGCTGATCGCCGAGATCCTGCCTCATCCGCTGTCATTCCTGGCTCGTGTGGTTCCCGGAGTCGTTGATGCAGGCAAGTGGATGATTTCACGTGCTGCTCCTGGAGAGTTGCGCGCGACGATCACCGCTCCCTCAGGCACCGCCTCGATTCTGGTTTCGGCGCATGGCCGACCGACGGTGAACGCGGCGCGCATCATTGGCGAGCGCGGTACGGCGCACATGGACTTGTTCCATGGTTTTGCGCTGTTCCAGAGCGGGGCGGTCTCCCGTACCCGTAAAGCGGCGCAGCCGCTCGTCTACGCCGCGCATCTCGGACGTGCCGCCGCCTGGAACCTCGTGAAACGAGCCATCCGCCGCCACACCGCGTACCCCGGACTCTGGGAACTGGTGTCAGCGTTTTACGGCCAGCTAGGCCCAGGCGGCGTCAGTCCCATCTCGGTTCAGGAGACTCTGCAGGTCGCCGCCATGCGCGACGCCGTCTTGACGGCTGCACGGCAGTCACCCGGTGCCATGGGTTGCGCGACGGATTCAGCCGAAGGGATGTGATGATCAGGGCCGAGATTCGCCCCATTGGCCCCGCCGGTGGCGTTCCGTTGTACAGACTGAGCTGTACCGCCGCCTCGACGGTGACCTTGTTTGGCGTTCCTTTCTGTCGCCCGCCTGTCTTTTTACCCTTCATCGATTTCCGTCTACTTTTGACGGCCCCAGGGGTGAGGCGTTGGCAACACGTCCTCGTGGGTACCCTGCACCTCCAGGGCCCTGAGCGCGTGGCGCCTGGGAGTTCGACGCCAGTAGCGTCAAGATTGTGGCACGTTGCCAGCCTGAAGCTCGTTCCTTTGATTCCTCCTGTGTGGTCGCTAGCGTAGAGGAATGCCACCGCAATTCCTCGGGCTGTGACGGCGTGTGTCCTGACCTGTGGGCTGCACGTCGGAAACGCTTGGCATCACGTAACGTTCACACGCGGCATTTCATCGTACTGGCGCAACGTGAGATTGAATCGACCGGCGAGCGCGAGGCCGGGCGGCGCCGTCCTCGGGATCGTCCGGGACACCCCGTGATACCGCAGCCGTGCCGGTCCACCAAAGATGAAGACGTCGCCCGACTCCAGGGCCAGTGTTTCCACCGGATCTCGTCGACGTAGGCCGCCGAAGAGAAATCGTGCGGTATCGCCGAGGGAAATCGACACGACAGGCAAGCCGGCTGCCAGCGATCGCTCACGCTCATCCTTGTCCTGATGCAGGCCCATGCGTCCGCCTGCGTTGTAGTAGTTGAGAATGCAGACGTCCGCGTCGAGCGTCATCCCCACCGACTCGGCACAGGATCGAGCGAGTGCGCGGAACGTGTCCGGCACGGGAGGAACGGGCAGGCCATCGAAGTCCGTCCGCGTCGGTTCGTACGTGTAGGTGGTGCCGTTCCAGTGGCGGCCCAGGCACAGCATCCGCACGTGCATCGTGCCGCCGCCACGAACGGTTGGGACGTACCCGGGCACGGGGCCGTCGATGAGCGTGCGGCACGCCTCGACGAGCGCGCGTTGCACCTCCAGCGAGAGCGCGCCGGACACGTGAAACGCGCCGGGCACCACCTCGACTGTTGGCCTCCACCTTTCACGATCGAGCCTGTGCACGAGAACCGTCTTTTGAATAGTACTCGCCGAGGTTTGCCGGTCAGAGGTGGCCCCGACAGCCGTCGGCGGGCTTCGACGTCCCTCCCGATCCTGCTCGCCCCACGCCTCCGCCTGGCGCCGCAGGTCGAAGCATCGCTCGCACCAGCTCGCCATAATGGTCCCTGTGAAGGCTGAACCTCCTTCGGGCCCAGGGGGTGCGCCTCTTGGACTGGGAACACGGTACGTCGGCTTCGACCATCGACGGGACTTCCGTAGACCGGCGCGGATCGCTCGCGGCAGGCTTCGAGCACTCGGTCTTGGCAGCTACAGGCTGCGGTAGCATCACCTCGTAATTGCAGAACGTCCGAGGAGGAGCAGAAGACATGCGGACCATGCTAATCGACCGATTTTCCCTCGTGCCGGCTCTGACGCTCGTCCTGCTGGTGGGCTGTGCGCCTGCCGAAGAGGCGCCGCCACCGATTGAAGGCGCGCCGCCGGAGGCGCAGGCCCCGGTAGAGCCGATGCCGATCACGCTCGCGGGCTGTCTGGAGGGGGCGAATGGGGCCTATGCGCTGGTGGTCACCGAAGCCGCGGGTGAGGTCGCGCCCGGCGCGCGGTATCAAGTGATGCCGGAGGCGGGGGTGGACCTCACGGCTCACGTGGGCCACACCGTGCGGCTCAGTGGCACCAGGGATGCGGCGGCCATGACCTTCGCGGTCACGTCTATGGAGCACGTGTCGGCCGAATGTGAACCGCCGACGAGTCCGACGTCGTAGACGCCGTGCGGCACACGGCTTCGCAGGGCGCCTGTGAGGTTCGATCACACCGCGGCCGTCGTGATTCGCTGGACGCATTGGCGCTGAGCCAGAAGAGGCGTTTCAGATCGACCACGTGTGGCGATCGCACACGTTGGCAACCGGTTCCTCAGTCCGGCGAAATGGTCTCAACCGCAGCCAGCCGGCGGCGGCATAGACCGAGAGCATTGGCATGATCGGCACGCGAAACCGTGAACTCGAGTAGCTGACGATCAGGAAATACCCGAGGATTCCCCACATCAGCAGGTCGCGGCGGGAGAACGCCCTGCGCCGCCAGGCGGACGCCGCCCACGCAAGAAGGCCGACGTTCAGCGCGACGATGTGGAGTGCCGCGACGGCGAACGGCAGCATCGGCCAGTGCAGCGCACGCAGCCATTTGGCGGCGAATTCGCCGGGCGTGAGTGAAGGACGATTCGGCTCCGGCGCCACGACGAGCAGCCGGAGGTCGAGGCCCGGCGCGTCCGGGGCGGCGTACCCGAGCAACCGGATGAAGCGATGTTCACCCGGCCCCAGCATCAGCCCCGCCGCGTTCTGCAGGATCGTTGCGCCGAGGACGACAAGCCGCGGCGCGTGGCCCAGATCCGGTGAGGACTCACCCTCGACGCTCCATCCCTGGCGCGTGCCATTCAAGCTCTCCACCATGACGGAGCGGTCGGATCTGGCCTCCAGTTCCACGCCGCTGAAGACCCACGTGCCGGCGACCACCTGATTGCGGAGCTGCCAGGCGCCGATCCCGACCGCCGCGGACAGGCAAACGGTCAACGCCGACCGGAGCGCGAGACGCCATCCGATCTGCTTCACGGACCCCAGCGCCAGCGCAGCGGCGAATGGCACAGGCAGGTAGTACCCAATCGGGCGGACGAGCGCAGCGGCGCCGAGAAGCAGCCCGGCGGTGGCGGCCCACGGAACGCCATTCGCCGCTCGAAGGGCCCGAATGCCTGCCGCCGCCGCGGCTGCCAGCACGAACGTGAACAGCGATTCCGTCAAGAGCAGCAGCGAGAACGAGGCCGAGACCACATCCAGCGCGGCAATCCAGACTGCGGCCACCGGCGCGCGATCATCGCTCACGATTTCCGCGGCAAGCCAGCCGACGATCGCCAGCGTCGCGACGCTCAGCACGATCTGCAGGAGAATCGGCCACAGGCTGGCTTCGCCGAACAGCTGTATGGCGCTCGCGAGGAACGCCGGATAGCCGGGCGTCCTGTACGTTTCCGGCGTCGACAGCCCGGGACCGGTGGCAAACGTGCCGGTCTCCGCCAGCGCACGAGCGGGCGCCATGTAGCTCGTGGTTTCCGTTCCTTCCCAGAATCGCGACGGATCGACCGTCGCAATCCAGCCCCAGAGCGCCAGCTTCACGACAAGCGATCCGATCAGGACGGCTGCCATGCGGCGACGAGTCCGCCGGGGGCCTGTCGGACTATCCGGCACGCGACCGGCTCCGGAGGTGAGCGGCTATGGCCTCGGCGGCAATCAGGTGCCCCCGTGAGTTCCAGTGCGCGTACGCGGGGAAATACGGATCCGTTCCGACCGCAATTGCGCGCGCCAGCGGGTGCGTCAAGTCGACGTAAGAGGCGCCCACCTGACTGGCGATGGCGCGAAGCGTGCGCTCCGTGCTCGCGACAGCGGGGTCCGTCAGATCCGGCGAGGACGATGCCAGCCGGGATGCCTCGGCGCGCCCCGGAAAGCCGACGATCACGAGCTCCGCCCGAAGGTCGGCGACAGTCCGCGCCATCTCGCTCAGGACCACGCGCAGCACATCGAACGCCTGGTCCCTTTCCTGCCCCGTCCCGCCGCCCTCGTCGTCTCCGCGCGCCTGGCCGGCCGGCGACGTTAGCCGATGCGAGGCTCGCGCGAGCACGTGGTACAGCTCGAATCGACGCAGGCCATAGAGAAACGAATCGATGGCGCGCGGCGCCGGCACCGGCAAATTCTCGATGACGAGCGACCCACCGGGCCCGATCAGCGCCCGCGGCCGGCTGTAGCCCGCCATGAAGCCACCGCTATCGCGCAGATCGTCAAGGTCGTTCCCCAGGTACAGCATCAGGACGACGACGTCCGGGGAGAAGAGCCGTGCGCGGTCGCCGAGCAGCAGGCATTCCTGCAGCGGTCCATATCCGCTGACCCCGAAATTCAGCACTTCCGTGCCCGGCAGAAGATCGCGTTGAAGCCGCGTCGTCACCAGGTCGGCGTCGGCAACACCGAAGCCGAGGAGAAACGAGTCCCCGAGCACGGCGATCCGGCGCACCGCGGGGGCCTTGGCCAACACGCGCGGCTGGTCCCGCATGCCGTATGCATTGATCGAGATCGGCGTCGCAATCCCGTCCGGAATCTCGACGACTGACACGGCGTGGGGCGCGAGCTGCCACCCGAGCCGCTCGCTGAACTCGAACAGGACCGTTTCGCCGCGCAGAACGGATCGCGGCAGCATGAACCGGACCGTCCACTCGCTCAGGCCGGCAGCGACACTCATGCTGCCGACAAGCAGCAGCGCTTTCCAGATTGTCTGTCGTTTCACGCCGGGTTGACCGCAGGCCGCGTCGACGCGGCACGTTAAAAGCCGTAGTGTATCGTAGTGAGCCACCCGGGGCACGAGCGGGCCGATCCAGCAAGCCGCCGACCGGGTCCTGCGCTTTGGGGGCACGATGTTCCGGGACGGACGATCCATTCGAGACGGCGAAGAAGTCGAGACCGATCTCTGCATCATCGGCGCCGGTGCCGCAGGCATCACCCTGGCCCGAGAGCTCGCCGGGCGGGCGCTCCGCGTCACCCTGCTCGAGCGCGGCGAGTTCGAAGCCGAGGAGGACACGGAGGATCTCAACGACGGCGACAGCCTCGGTTTTCCGTCGAACCGGCCGTCTTCCGCCGGAAGCCGTTCGCGAGGCGCAGCAGACCGAGGCGTATCGCTCGCTGTTCCATCTCATCGGCGGGCTTCGCGCGCGCCGATTTCCGACAGACTTCACCGATCACCTCTGGAACGTCCTGTCCGACCTGGGGAGCATCCGCGAGGTGGCGTCGTGGCGCCTGTTCGATCGTGGCATGGGCTATCACCTGGGACTCCGATCCGAGCAGGCGGCGAACCGTGACAGCCGCGTGGTCTTGATTGCGAAGAGAGATCGCTTGAACGTTCCGCGCGTCGGGCTGGACTGGCGTCTGACCGAGCAGGACACGGCGAGCATCGAACGGGGCTGGACGTTGCTCGCGCAGGAATTCGGCCGGTTGGGCCTGGGACGCATCAGGCTGCCGGACGAACTGGTAGATCGACCGTGGCGGGAGTACCTTGTCGGAGGGGCCCACCACATGGGAACGACCCGGATGGCCGTTGATTCGAAGCAGGGCGTCGTGGATCCGAACAGTCGCGTCCACGGCATGGCGAACCTCTTCGTAGCCGGAAGCTCGGTGTTTCCCACGTCCGGCTACGCGAATCCCACGCTCACCATCGTCGCGCTCGCAATCCGGCTCGCGGACCATCTCAAAGGGCTGCTGTCGTGACGACGAGGCGCGACGTCTGCCGGGCTCTTCTGCAGTCCTGCGGCGCAGCACGGCTGCCCTTCTGGCGCGCGCCCGTCGCGAGCGAGAGCCCGGTGGATTTCCGCTCGCCCGAGCTCTGGCGCCATGTGATAGCCTCTCGGGAGAGCGCGCGAACGATTGGACGCACCTATCTGGCCTCTCTCCCGGAGCCGCTGGACGCCACGATGCTCATCGCGCGCCTCGTGCCTTCCTCGTCCGCAACCGGACCTGTCGCCGGCTCCGATGCACTCAAGGTACAAGCGGAAATGGTCGCTCGTGTGCACGACCCACAACATGCTGAAGCTGTATCGACGCTATGGATGATCGGAATACCCACGCGCGCCCCGGGCTCGCTGCGGGCGCAGGACGCCACTCAGACGTGGCCGAGGTCAGCCTGGCCATCGCCCGCCGACGGAGTGGGCGCGCAGCGCGAGGCAATGTGATCACCACAACGATTACTCGGTCGGGCTCCTAGACAGCGCGACGGCCAACGATTTCGATGCTGACGATTCCACGGGGGTATCCGTTCCAGTCCATCGCCGCGCCGGCACAACCTCGGCATCAGTGTGGCGCGCAATCTCGGATTGGCAAGCGCCAGCGGGCGGGTTTGTTGCCGACATCGACTCGGACGCGCGCGTCGATCGTACTTCAACGCGTGATGGCAACTCGCGCGGGTCGGCGAACGAAAGGGAGGGAAGATGCCGCTCTATCTATCGAGGTTCAGCTACACGCCGGAGACCTGGGCTAGGTTGATCGGCAACCCAGAGGACCGCCGAAAAGCCGCTAAGTCGTACATCGAGTCGGTCGGTGGGAAGCTCCATGGGTTCTGGTACGCCTTCGGCACACACGACGGCTACACATTATGGGAGGCCCCCGACAACGTGTCCATGGCCGCGGTTGCGCTGGCCATTGGTGCCGGCGGTGCGCTTAGCTCGCTCGAAACGACAGTCCTTCTGACCGTCGACGAAACGATCGATGCCCTGCGCAAGGCCGAGCAAGTCAAGTACCGAGCGCCCGGCACATAGCGGCCACGCACCCGTGTTGCGCCGTCTGCACGTCGCTGAGCTGGCGGAGGCACTTGTCCACCGGTCGGGTTCGACGATCCGCGCGAACACTGGAAAGCCGTATCCCCAGATCCGCGCTGTCTAATCCGCTTGCTGCAGACGCCGCAGCAGCAGAACCTTTCCCGGGCTTGAGCATCAGCGTGGTTGTGATGATGGCTCCGAGCAACGACGTCGACGACCTCCGCCCATTGTTGCCGGGTGTTGAGCAGGCCCTTACACGGCTGCCGCCCGGAGAAATCAGACGAATGGGTGGCTAACCTCCAAATGGTGCGCGCCTAATCGTCTGTGCGATTGTGCAACCGCGGCGCACGGCTCATGTGGACCGTCGAGGCCCGACAGACGCAGGGCGATGCCCAATACGTTTACACCTATGTTCAAGACGGTCACGCTGTCGTCGTGGGACGAGATCCACGCGTATGCTTCGCGCCGGGGGTTGGATGTTTCGAGGCGAGCGGACCTCCGCGTGGCAACCAAAAACCTCTCTCGAGAGATGCTGCGACCGGCTGGGCGTCCAGCCAAAGATGCGGAGAACGATCGAGGCCAGGATCATTCGCGAGTTTCGCCGGGCTTACCATCAATTCTCGGCACGCGTGCCTGACCGCGAATCCACCGTCGAGTGGTTGTCCCTCATGCAGCACCACGGTGCTCCGACACGACTGCTCGATTTCACCTACTCCGTGTATGTCGCCGCTTACTTCGCAGTCGAGGATGCAGACAGCGATAG
>Ga0326597_10002444_pt1 | contig 27728 bp, 25 predicted proteins | sample RVTome_12_FD_203789 | JGI IMG/M metagenome (GOLD analysis project Ga0326597, IMG submission 203789) | Soil microbial communities from uranium-contaminated site in the Upper Colorado River Basin, Wyoming, United States - RVT100D185 | ecosystem: Environmental > Terrestrial > Soil > Contaminated >... | reverse complement strand
AACGACGCCCCAGCATCGCGCTCACCTGGTGACGCGCAGCGCGTCCTCGAAGGCGCCGAGCGTTGTGGCCAGGTCCTCGTCGGAGTGCGCGAGCGACAGGTACATCTTCGCGCCGGGCAGGACGAAGATGCCGCGCCGGATCAGCTCGTGCCCCAGGCGCGTGGCGAGCTTGCCGTCGGCGGCGCGAAGGTCGCGGTCAACGAGGATGGGTCGGGCGGCATCGATGAAGACGGGCTGCGCGATGGGTCCGTCGCCCAGTGCCTGGAACGGCACGCCGAGGCGCCCGGCGATGCACGCCATGCCCTCCCGGAGCCGGCGCCCGATGGCGTGGAGCCGCGCGTACACGTCGGGCCGGGCCAGCTCGGTCAGGGCCGCCACACCGGCCGCGCACGCGAGCGGGTTGCCGCTCAGCGTCCCGCTCAGCGCCGCGTAGTCGAGCCTCCCCTTCCGCGCGGGATTGGCCGTCTCCATGATGTCGGCCCGGCCGCAGATGGCGCCGAGCGAGTACCCGCACGTCAGCGCCTTGCCGTACGTAGCGATGTCCGGGGTCACGCCGTAGTACTCCTGCGCGCCGCCGTACGCCAGGCGGAATCCGGTCACCACCTCGTCGAAGATGAGGACGGCGCCGTGCCGGCGCGTCAGCTCCAGGAGTCCCTCGAGGAACCCGGGCTGCGGACGGATGGCGCGCTGGAGCGGCTCGACGATGACGGCGGCCACCTCCTGGCCGTGAAGCGCGAGGATCTCCTCCGCGGTGCGGAGGTTGTTGAACGGCGCGACCAGCATGCTCTCGAGCGTGCCCTTGGGGATCCCGCCGACATCGGGCACCGGCGTCGGGTACGGGACCGCCCCCTCGCGCCAGTTGCCGATCATCGCGTAGTCGTGCAGACCGTGCCAGCCGCCCTCGAACTTGAGGATCCGGTCGCGCCCGGTGAAGACGCGGGCCATGCGGATGGCCAGCATCGTCGCCTCGGTCCCGGTGCTCACGAAGCGCACCTTCTCGGCGCACGGGGCGGCGCGACAGATCCGCTCGGCCAGGCGGACCGTCGGCTCGGCGAGGAGCTGGAACGTCGAGCCCTTCGCGGCCTGGCGCTGCACGGCCTGCACGATCGCGGGATGCGCGTGGCCCAGCAGGAGCGGCCCCGAGCCCAGGTGGTAGTCGATGTACGCTCGCCCCCGCGTGTCCCACAGGCGGCTGCCTTGCCCGCGCTCGACGACGAACGCGAGATCGCCTGGCGGCGCCCAGAGCCAGGTGGAGCCGCCGGGCAGGTACCGGGCAGCGGCCGCGAGCAACTCGTCGTGATCGGTCATGGCTGACATCTCCTCAGCGGCCGTTCCCTGGTCACGGGTTCAGGCCCCCAGGTACGCGGCGACGACCTCAGGGTCGGCGATGAGTTGGGCTGCCGGGCCCTCGGTGACGACGCGCCCGCGCTCGATGACGTAGCCGCGGTGCGCGGCGCGCAGGGCCATGGCGGCGTTCTGCTCCACCAGCAGGATCGTCATGCCCGCTCGGTTGACCGTGTCGATCCGGCGGAACACCTCCTCGACGACGATGGGCGCCAGCCCCAGCGACGGTTCGTCGAGCAGGAGAAGCTTCGGACGCGACATGAGCGCGCGGCCGATCGCCAGCATCTGCTGCTCGCCGCCGGACAGGGACCAGCCGAGCTGGCGCCGCCGCTCGGCCAGCTGCGGGAAGAGGGCAAAGACCTTCTCCATCTCCCCCGCGCGTTCCGCGCGCCGGGCATCCCAGGCCGCGGTCCCCACCTCGAGGTTCTCCTGCACCGTGAGGCCAGGGAAGATGCGTCGCCCCTCCGGCACGAGCGCCACGCCACGCCGGGCCACCGCCTCGGGCGCCAGCCCGTCGATCCGGTCCGGGCCGAGGGCGATCCGGCCACCGGTCGGCGCCACCAGGCCGGTGATGGCCTTCAGCGTCGTGGACTTTCCCGCTCCGTTCGCGCCGATGAGCGTGACGATCTCGCCCTGCGACACGGTGAGCGAGATCCCGTGCAGCGCGACCACCGGCCCGTACCCCGCCCGCAGCTCGTCACACCTGAGCATGGGACCACTTCCCCAGGTAGGCCTCGAGCACGGCCGGGTCGCTGCGCACCGCCGCCGGCGGGCCCTCGGCGATCTTCCGGCCGAAGTCGATCACGCTGATCTGGTCGGCGAGGTTCATCACGAGGCGGATGTGGTGCTCGATGAAGAGGACGGTGAGGCCGCGGGCGCGCAGCATGGCGAGCAGGCGCTCGAGCTGGCCGGTCTCCGTGGCGTTCATCCCGGCCGCCGGCTCGTCCAGGAGGAGGAGCGCCGGCTCCAGCACCAGCGCGCGGGCGATCTCCACCAGCCGCTGCTGTACGAAGGTGATCGAACGCGCCGGGCGATCGGCGTCGGCGGCGAGCCCCACCAGGGCGAGCGCCTCCCGCGCGCGCGCCTCGACCCGGCGCTCCTCGGCCCGCGCGCTGCCGAGCCCCAGCAGCGTGGGCACGAGGCGCAGCCTGGTGCGGCAGTGGTAGCCCACCATCACGTTCTGCAGCACGGTGAGGTCGACGAACAGGCGGGGCACCTGGAACGTGCGCCCGACGCCGAGCTTCGCGACCGCGTGTGGCCGCAGGCCCTGGATGCGCGCGTCGCGGAAGACGATCTCCCCTGCGCTCGGCGGCGTCACGCCGCACAGCATGTTCAGGAGCGTCGTCTTCCCCGCGCCGTTCGGCCCGATCAGCGCCCGGATCTCGCCCTCCTCCACGCTCAGGTCCAGGTCGGACACGGCCGCCAGCCCGCCGAAGCGCTTGGTGAGGCCACGCGTGAGGAGGACCGTGCTCACCGGACGAGCCCGGGCAACACGCGGGCGAGCCAGCGCGGCGGGCGCTCCCGGGGGCCGCCGCGGCGCGCGACGCCAACGAGGCCCGTGGGCATGAAGACGATGACGAGGATGACCAGGAGCGCGTAGACCGCCATGTAGTAGACGCCGAAGATCCGCAGGAGTTCCGGGAGCGCCACGCCGACGAGCGCGCCCACCAGGGCGCCGGCCAGGCTGCCCAGCCCGCCGATGACGAGCATGCTGAGCATCAGGAGCGACTGCTCGAAGCCGAACACGTCCGGCGAGACGTAGCGCAGGAGGTGGGCGTAGAGGGAGCCGGCCAGCCCCGCGTAGGCGGCGCCCAGCGCGAACGCGAGCGTCTTGACCGACGTCGTCGGGACGCCCGCCACGTCCGCGGCCAGCTCGTTGTCGCGCACCGCCATGAACGCGCGCCCGAAGCCGGAGTCGCGGATCCGCGCCGCTCCGACCGTGAGGAGCGCGACGGCGACCAGCAGGAGGTAGAACTCGCGCCGCTCCGTGTCGAAGGCGAAGGGCCCGATGGCGAGCACCGGGATGCCGGAGACGCCGTCGGCGCCCCCCGTGACCGGCCGCCAGTTGTTGAACACGAGCTGCACCACCTCGCCGAAGCCGATGGTGGCGAGCGCCAGGTAATGGCCCTTGATCCGGAGCGTGGGCAGGCCGAGGAGGACGCCGGTGAGGCCCGCCAGCGTTGCCCCGAGCGCCATGGCCCCCCACGGCGACCAGGCCGCCAGCTTCGCCGTCAGGATCGCCGTGGTGTAGGCGCCGACACCCCAGAAGCCCGCGTGCCCCAGCGAGACCTGTCCGGTCCAGCCGACGGTGAAGTTGAGTCCGAGGGCGAGGATTGCGTAGACGAGCACGACGTTGCCGACGCGGAGGAGGTAGTCCGAGGGCGCCAGCCACGGGTAGGCGAGGACGGCCAGCCCGAGTAGCGCGCCGAGCCAGCGTCCCCTGAGTCGCATCATGCCTTCTCCGACACGAGCTCGCCGAACAGCCCGCGTGGCACGAAGATGAGGAACCCGATCATGATCAGGAACGTGACGGCGTCCTTGTACGCGGAGGAGAGGTAGGAGGCGGCCAGGATCTCGACCAGCCCGACGAGCACGCCGCCCACCACCGCGCCCGGCACGCTGCCGAAGCCCCCGATGATGCAGGCGGCGAAGGCCTTGAGCGCGACGGAGCCGCCCATGTCGATGCTCACGTTCCACATGGGCGCCAGCAGGAGACCGGCAGCTGCGCCAAGCAGCGCGCCGAGGACCCATGTGGCGCCCACCATCCGGCCCACGCGGATCCCCATGAGCCGCGCGGTGTCGAAGTCCTGGGCGGTCGCCCGCATGAGCAGCCCAGGCTGCGTCTTGAAGAAGAAGAGGTAGAGGGCGAGCAGCAGCACCCCCGTGAGCACGATGATGGCGAGATTCTGGAGCGGCAGCACGACGCCGCGCACGACGATGAGGCTGTCGGGCAGCAGGGACGAGAGCGACATCGGATAGGGCCCCCAGACGAGCAGCGCCGTACTCTTGAGAAAGGCGCTCACCATGGCCGTGCAGATGATGATGGCCAGGAGCGGCTTGTCGCGGATGGGCTGGTAGGCCAGGCGCTGGAAGAGCCAGCCGGCCAGGCCCATGCCCACCGCCACGAGGAGGAGCCCGGGCAGGGTCGGGATGCCCCACTGCATGAGGGTGGTCACGGCGAGGAAGGCGCCGAGCATGACGAACTCGCCCTGGGCGAAGTTGATGACGCCGGTGGCGTTGAAGATCAGGATGAACCCCAGCGCCACCAGGCCATAGATGCAGCCCATCGACACCCCGTTGACGAGGAGCTGGACCAGCTCGTTCATGCCCGAGCGCCCGGCCCCGCGCCTACTGCGCCGACCGCACCGTCTCGATCAGCTCGTAGTTCTTGGTGCCGGGCTTCGGCTTGACGACCACCACCTGGTGCACGCCCTCGCCGCGCTGGTCGAACGAGAACGTGGCGCCGATGCCCTTGTAGTCCTTGGTCGCCGCGATCGCGTTGCGGATCGCCTGCGGCTCGAGCCCCGCCTTCTCGATGGCCTGCTTCAGGATGAACATGCCGTCGTAGTAGGCGACGCCGTACACGTCCGGCGGGAAGTTGAACTCCTTCTGGTAGCGCTCGGCCCAGGCGTGCACCTTCGGGTCCGGGTTGCCGACCAGCAGGCTGTCCGTGAAGCAGTACGTGCCCTCCATGTCTTGCGCAGTCATGACGTTGGTGGCGGCGGGCAGGCACGAGCCGGACGAGCCGATCAGCGGGATGCCGAGGTTGAGCTGCCGCCGCTGGCGGAAGATGATGGGCGGCTCCGCCACGTAGGTGAAGACGACGATGGCCTCGGCGCCCTTGTTCTTGAGCGACAGGAGCTGCGCTGACATGTCCTTGTCGGCCGCGCGGTAGACCTCCTGGCCCACCGCCTCCACGCCGAGCTGCTTGAGCGCCTCGGCGGCCACCTTCATCCCGCCCTGGCCGAAGTCGCCCTCCACGCCCATGAGGCCCACCCGCTTGAGCTTGAGGCTTTTCGCCACGAACTGCGCGGCGCCCTTCGCAGCCACCTCGTCGTTCGGGCGGATCCGGAACATCCACGCGTCCCCCCGCTCGGCCACCGCCACGCCGCCGCCCGCGTACATGACGGGCACCTTCGCGCGGGCCACCTCGGGCTCGACGGCCAGGTTCTGCACCGTGTAGCTGTTGAGGAACACGAAGGGCGACTTCACGGTGTCCATGACCTTCTTGAAGGCGTTGACGGCCGTCGTGTTCGAGTTCGACGTGTCCTCGAACACGATCTTGACCTTCCGCCCCTTGATCCCGCCCTGCGCATTGATGTCCTTCTCGGCCATCTGCAGAGTGTTGTAGTAGGAGCGGCCGGACAGCGCGTAGGGGCTCGTGATCGGCACGGTGGCCCCGATGCTCAGGTCGCCCTGGGCCGCGACCGGCCTGGGCAGGCCCAGGAGGCCCAGCAGCAGCAAGACAGCGGTCGCACAGGTCGTCACGGAGGTCACTCGTCGCATGGTTCGGTCCTCCTTCAGGGGGTTTTCGCTTCCGCGAGGCTCGCCGCGAACGTTTCGAGAAAGCCCTCGACCTCGACGTCGGTCATGGCCGTCGACAGGCACCCGAGCCCGGTGGGCGCGATCAGGACGCCGTGCTCCAGGAGGCTCCGGACGAGGCGGTCGAGTCGTGCCGACTCCGCCGCCTCGAGCCGCGTGCTCCGGTAGTCGAGGAACTCGCGGCTCGTCGCATGCACACGGAAGAGGGAGCCGATGCCCGTAACGCGCCCGGGCGCGCCCGCCTGAGCCAGGCAGTCCTCCATCGAGGCCCGCAGCTTCGCCCCGAGGTCGTCGAGGCGGGAGAAGGCGGCGCGATCGAGGAGCTCCATGGCCGTGAGCCCGGCGGCCATCGTGACCGGGTTCGCGTTGAACGTCCCTCCGTGTGGCACCGGGGCGTGGCCGCCCCGCGGGTCGAACACCGCCATGACCTCGGCGCGGCCGCCGACCGCGCCCACCGGGAACCCGCCGCCGATGATCTTGCCCAGCGTCGTCAGGTCCGGGAGGACGCCGAAGAGGCCCTGGGCGCCGTGATACCCCACGCGGAAGGAGATGACCTCGTCGAAGATCAGCACGATGCCGTGGGCGCGGGTGACCTCCCGCATCGCGCGCAGGAACTCGGGCTGGGCCGGCACCAGACCAACCCGGTTGGGCAGCGGGTCGAGCACCACCGCCGCCAGCGAGGCGGCCTCGCGCTCGACACGGGCGACGGCCAGCTCGGTCCGGTTGAACGGGAGCACGACCACGTCCTCGAGGACGGCCGCCGGCGTGCCGCGCGAGTAGGCGACGCTGGCCGGAGCCGCCGGACTGCCCCAGTCGGCCGGCGTCGACGACAGGCTCACCTCGGCGTAGTCGTACGAGCCGTGATAGGCGCCCTCGAACTTGGCGATCTTAGGCCGGCCGGTGAAGCCGCGGGCCGCCTTGATCGCCATCATCACCGCCTCCGTGCCCGAGTTGGTGAACCGGACCTGCTCGACGGAGGGCAGGCGGTCGACCAGGAGCGCCGCGAGCCGGATCTCCTCCGGCGTGGGCAGCGGGAACGACGTGCCCCGCCGCATGCGCCGCTCCGCCGCCTCGAGCACGCGGGGATGGGCGTGGCCGTGGATGAGCGACGTGTAGTTGTTGATGCAGTCGAGCCGGCGATCGCCGTCGACGTCGGTGATCCAGCAGCCCTCGCCGGAGGCCGCGTACGGCGGGTAGGGCGCCATGAAGACCGTGGTCCGCGAGTTGCCCCCCGGCATCACGCGCTGGGCCTCGGCGAAGAGCCGGGCGGCGGCGGAGCCGGGCTGCGCCCACGCCCGCGTGACGGGCAGCGCGCGCGCCCGCGTCATGACCGGGCCTCCCGGCGCCGCTCCGCCCGCAGCGCCGCGGTTGCCTCGCGATCCAGGACCGGCGGCTCCCCGCGGAGCACCACCGCGAACCGGGCGAGCGCCTCCTCGGCCGTGTAGTAGCCGCGCCGCGCATCCCGCTCGACCAGCTCGGGCGCGCGGTCGAGCGGGCTGCCGTAGCCGCCGCCGCCCGGCGTACGCACCTGAACTCCATAGCCTTCGGTCAGGTGGATGCCCTCGTCCTTGCTCCAGTGCGGCGAGCGATACTCGCGCCCGCCGAGGTCTACGGCGATGTCGTTCGGCGCGCCGTCGCCGCCGCCCAGGAGGCCGGGGGGCCCGAAGCGGCCGTGGTCCATCATGAACGACAGCGTGGCCTCGCCGCGACGGAGCCGCAGCCGGTAGTCCACGCCGAAGCCGCCGCGCGCCGCGCCCGCGCCGCCCGAGCCCTCGCGGAGCGCGTACTGCTCGAAGAGGAGCGGGTAGCGCTGCTCCAGCACCTCGACCGGCTGGGTCTTGGAGATGCCGATCGTGGAGCAGCCGTTCGTGAGCCCGTCGCCCTCGAAGCTCCCGCCGTACCCGCCGCCGCTGAAGAAGTACATGATGTAGTGCCGCTCCTTGAGCGGGTCGTACCCGCCCAACGTGAGGTTGCCGCTCGTGCCGGCCGGCGCCGCGAAGAGCCGGTCGGGGATGGCCCGCGCGAGCGCGGCGAACACGGCCTCCGCGATGCGCGAGCTGACCTCCGCCGCGCAGCCGGAGACCGGGCGCGGGTACCGGGCGTACAGGAACGTGCCCTCCGGCTCGGCGATGTGCAGCGGCTCGAAGCACCCGGCGTTGATCGGCACGTCGGGGAAGACGTGCTTGATGGCCAGGTAGACCGCCGCCTTGGTCGTGGCGATCACGCTGTTGAGCGGACCGCGGCAGGGCGGGCTCGACTCGGAGAAGTCGAAGAAGAGGTCGGTCTTCTCCTTCTTGAGGGTGAGGCGGATCGCCAGCGGGTCGGGATCGATGCCGTCGCTGTCGAGGAAGGCCTCCGAGCGGTACACGCCGTCGGGGATCTTCTCGATGTGCGCCCGCATCATCTGCTCGGAGCGCGCGCGCAGCTCGCCGATGCAGGCGGTGACGACCGGATCGCCGTACCGGTCCAGCAGCGCGGTGAGCCGGCGCTCCCCGACGGCCAGTGCGGCCGTCTGGGCCTTGATGTCGCCGACGCGCTCCTCCGGCACGCGGATGTTCGACAGGATGATCGCGAGGATGTCGTCCTGCAGCACCCCCTCCCGGAAGAGCCTGACGGGCGGCAGGCGGAGCCCCTCCTGTTGCACCTCGGTGGCGTGCGCCGAGAAGCCGCCCGGCACGGAGCCGCCGGTGTCCGGCCAGTGGCCCGTGTTCGAGAGCCAGGCCCACAGCCGTCCCCGGTAGAAGAACGGCTTCACCATCTTCACGTCCATCAGGTGCGTGCCCCCGAAGTACGGGTCGTTGACGATGAAGACGTCGCCGGGCTTCACGTCCCGTGCCTCGGCGATGACCGCGCGCGTCGTGAACTGCATGACGCCGACGAAGATCGGGAGCCCCAGCTCGCCCTGCGCGATCACGTCGCCCCGCTCGCGGTCGTAGATGCCGTCGGAGCGGTCGAAGGCCTCGGAGATGACGGGCGAGAAGGCGGCGCGCTGGAACGTGAGGTCCATCTCGCTCGCGACCTGCTGGAGGCCGTTCTGCACGACGACGAGGGTCACAGGATCCATGCGCTGCATCGTTGCTCCTCAGGCGCCCATGGCCGGCGCCACCGCGATTTCCAGGTTTCCCAGCGGGTCGACACGCACCGTGTCGCCCGGCTCCACCACCGTGGTGCTGTCGAGCTGCTCGACGATCGCCGGGCCGGCGAAGGCGGCGCCCGGCGCGAGGTCCTCGCGCCGGTACACCGGCGTCTCCCGCCAGCCCCCGTCGAACCACACGCGCCGGGTCCCCGCCGGCTCGGCGCGCGCCGCTCGCCCATCGCGCGGGGCCAGGCCCTCGAGCCCCACCGGGCGCCGATGGCCCACCACCGCCGTGCGGAGACTCACCACCAGGCAGCGCATCGCGCCCAGGTCCGTGTCGAAGCGCTCGCGGTACGCCTGCTCGAACGCCGCCCGCAGCTCCTCGCGCTCGAACCGCGTGCGCGGCAGCGGCACCGTGAGGACGTGGCTCTGGCCCACGTACTGCACGTCGGCCTCGTGCCGCACGCTGACCGTCTCCGTGTCGGCGCCCTCCTCGCCGAGCGTCCGGAGCCCCTCGTCGACCTGGCGCGCCAGCACCTGCCAGGCCTCGGCGAGGTCCATGCGCAGGACGTCCTGGTTCACCGTCTTCACGTAATCGTGGCGCACGTCGGCGACCAGGCAGCCGAGCGCGGACGTGATGCCCGGGCGCGCCGGCACCAGCACCTTCGGGATCGCCAGCTCGCGGGCGAGGGCCGTGGCGTGCAGCGGACCGGCGCCGCCGAACGCGAACAGCACGAAGTCACGCGGATCGTACCCGCGCTCGAGCGACACCAGGCGGATCGCGCCGGCCATCTTGTCGTTCGCCACGCGGACGATCGCGGCGGCGGCCTGCGCGGGGTCGAGCCCGAGGAACGCACCGAGCTTCTTGTCGAACACCTCGCCGATGGCCGTCAGGTCCACGCCGCGCTCGACGCCGAGGAGCCCACCGGGGTTGAGGCGGCCGAGGAAAAGATTCGCGTCGGTCACCGTGGGCTCGTCGCCGCCCCGGCCGTACGCGATGGGGCCGGGGACGGCGCCCGCGCTCTCCGGGCCGACCTGGACGATCCCGGCCGGGTTGATGCGGGCGATGCTCCCGCCGCCGGCGCCGATCGTGTGGATATCGATCATCGGCACCCGGACGGGCAGGCCGTAGCCCATCTCCAGCTCGGCAGTCACCGACGGCTCGCCGCCGCGGATGACGCCGACGTCGAAGCTGGTGCCGCCCATGTCGCAGGAGATGACGTTCCCGTGGCCCGCGGCGGCGGCCGTGTAGGCGGCGGCCTTGACGCCGGCGGCCGGGCCGGACATGAGCGTCGACACCGCGTGGCGGACCGCCACGGCGACCGACATGGTCCCGCCGTTTCCCTGCATGACGAGCAACGCCTTCCGGGCGCCCTGCCGCCGCAGCTCCTCGGAGAGGCGCTCGAGGTAGCGATCCATGATCGGCTGCACGTAAGCGTTGATCGCCGCCGTCGTGCCCCGCTCGTACTCGCGGTACTCCGGGAGGATCTCGGAGCCGACCGTGACGTAGGCGTTCGGCCAGCGGCGGGCGGCGATCTCGCGCGCGCGCCGCTCGTGCCGGTCGTTCACGTAGGCGTGCATGAAGTGGATGACGAGGGCCTCGGCGCCGCCGGCCAGCAACGCCTCCACCGCCCGCTCCACGCCCGCCTCGTCGAGCGGTGTCACCACCTCGCCCTCGGCGTCGACGCGCTCGGCGACCTCGACCCGCAGATCCCGGGGGATGAGCGGCTCGAAGGAGCCGGTCAGGCCGTATGCCTTGGGCCGCGTCCGGCGCCCCAGCTCGAGCACGTCGCGGAAGCCCCGCGTGGTAACGAGGCCGGCGACCGCGCCCTTCCGCTCGAGGAGCGCGTTGGTCGCCGTCGTCGTGCCGTGGACGATGGCGGCGACCGCCGCCGGCTCCACGCCCGCCGCCCGGAGCGCCGCCATCACGCCGCCCGCCTGGTTCCCGGGCGTGGTCGGCACCTTGGACACGCGCACGGCGCCCGTCGCCTCGTCGACGACGATCAGGTCCGTGAACGTGCCGCCCACATCGACTCCGACGAGCTTCGACTCCATGCTCACGGCTCCTTGCGTCAATCGAGACGGGGCGACGAGGCGCGGGCTCGAGCGATCGGGGCCGGCCGTGGTACCCGGACTACGAGCTCGCGGCCCCTCGCGTCAACCCGCAGTCCGGCGACTCTTACTGCTGCATGAAATCCTCATGGGGCGACTGCTCCGTGAAGGTGTCACCCATGGAGACCTCCTGTCAAGCCATTCTCAGTTCCCGCCGCTTCGCCGCAGCCGGGCCGTCTCCGCAAGGTCGATCTCCCGCCCGCCGGGTCGTAGCGCGACCCCGTAGTCGTCGCGCGCCCGCTCGAGCGAGACGAATCCGCGGCGCACGTCGGCGAGCACGGCGTCGGGAGCGCGCTGGCGCGGGTCGCCGAAACCGCCGCCGCCGGGGAAGCGCATCCGGATGCGGTCGCCGTGCGCAAGCATGACCTGCGAGCTCTGGCCGAGGGGGGCGCCGTCGTTCACGGCGATGACGCCGGTGCCGCCGGGCGCGCCCGCTTCGAGGCCGGGCGCTCCCTCGTGGAAGCGGCCGCCGATGACGGACGCCACCACGGGCGTACTCGAGACGTTGCGGATGACGATCTCCTGGCCGAGGCCGCCGCGGTGGCGGCCGGGGCCGCCGGAGTCGGAGAGGAGCGCCTTGCGCTCGCAGAGCAGCGGCGCCTCCACCTCCAGCAGCTCCACGGGTGTGCTGGCGACGTTGGGCGGGAAGACCAGTGTCGACACGCCGTCGCGGTCGCGGCGGGCGCCGGTGCCACCCTGCGCGTTGAAGTGCATCACGAAGCGTGCGCCGTCGTCGAACTGCCCGGCGAGGTTGACGAGCCAGAGCGGATACGTCCCGCTCGGCGCCATCACCTTGCCGGGGATGGCCTGGGCCAGGGCGCCGAAGATCGCCTCCACGACGTAGTACACCAGCGACGTGCGGAAGCGCACGGCGGCCGGGTAGCGCGGGTTGAGGCACGTGCCCTCGGGCACCGTCATGCGCACGGGGCGGAAGCAGCCCTCGTTCGCCGGGATGTGGGGGTGGAGCGCGCACTTGATGGGGAACACCGTGTACGCGTACGTGATGTTCGTGACCGCGTTGATGGGCAGCGCCACCTGGTCGGTCGTCCCGGTGAAATCGACGTGGACCTCGTCACCGGCGATCTCGACCTTGGCCACGATGCGGATGGGCTTGCCGTCCGGATCGGGGCGCTCCAGCGTCACCTCGTGCCGGTAGACGCCGTCGGGCGCCTCGGCGATGGCCGCGCGCATGGCCGCCTCCGTGTGGTCGAGGATCTGGCCGGTGAGGCCGCTGAGATCCTCGAGGCCGCGCTCGTCCATCAATTCCACCAGCCGGCGCGTGCCCACCCAGTTGGCGGCGATCTGCGCGCGCAGGTCGCCGATGACCTTGTCCGGCATGCGCACGTTGCGCGCGATCATGTCGAAGAGATCCGCGTTCGGCTGCCCGGCGGCGTACAGCTTCATGATGGGGATGATGAGGCCTTCCTCGTATACGTCGCGCGCGTCGGGCGCCGACAGCCGGCCGCCGAAGTCGATGTGGTGGGCAGAGTTGACGGCGAAGCCGACGAGCTGCGTGCCGCGGAAGGCCGGTGCGGCGACGAAGACGTCGGGGGTGTGGCCGGAGCCGAACCACGGGTCATTGGTGATGAGGACGTCGCCGGGCACGAGCGTGTCCGCCGGGTAGCGCTCGAGGAAGTCCTTCATCACCTTCGGCATGGCACCGATCTGGCCGGGCGTGCACTGGGTCGACTGCGCGGGCATGCGGCCCTCGGCGTCATAGAGGCCGATGGAATAGTCGTGGTTGTCCCGCACGACGTGGGAGAACGCGGTCTTCACCAGCGTCGCCGATACCTCGTCGGCGATGGAGATGAGCCGCGACCAGAGCACCTGGAACGTGATGGGGTCGAACGGCGCCGCCGTCATAGCGTCACCATCACCCAGCCCCGCCCATCCACGGCGGCGGTGGCGCCTTCGCCGACGATCAACGTCGACGCGTCCTCCTCCAGGATGGCCGGGCCCGCCAGCGAGGCGCCGGGCGCGAGCCGGTCCATCGCGTACACCCCGTGTGGCACGAAGCGCTTCGCGCGCGGGCTCCACGCCGGCCGCTCGCCCTTGAGCGCCTCGCGCCCGGGGCCGGCGGGGGCCGGGGCCGACGGCTCCGGCGTGAGGCGCTCCGCCGACGCCGTCACGCGCAGGGTAACCAGCTCGATCTCGAGGTCCTCGTAGGTGTAGCCGTAGCGCGCCTTGTACTCGGCGAGGAAGCGCCCGGCGATGATGGCGGGCGCGAGGCCCGCGTCGCCGGCCGCCAGCGTCACGCGAATCTGGTGGCCCTGGCCGTGATAGCACGCGTCGGCGGCGCGCACGAACCGCACGGGGGCCGCGGGCGCCGCTTCGCGCACGACCGCGGCGGCCTCGGCCTCGAGCTCGGCGAAGAGCGCGGCGAGCCGGGCGGGGTCGGCCTGGGCCAGGCGCACGGGGCGCGTGCGCGAGACCTCGAACGACACCGGCGCCACGAGGAAGCCGAGCGCGGAGAAGACACCCGCCCCGCGCGGCACGAGCAGGCGCGGCACGCCGAGCTTGCGCGCCACGCCGTCGGCGTGCACAGGGCCCGCGCCGCCGATCGCGATCAGCGTGGTGTGGGCGAGATCGCCGCCCTTCTCCGCCACGTACATGCGGATGGCGGACGCCATGTTCTCGTTCACCACCTCGTGAATGCCCCACGCGGCCGCCTCGACCGGCAGCGAAAGGCGCTTGCCCACCTCGCTCTCGATGCCGTGCCGCGCGCCGGCGAGATCGAGAGGCATCGCGCCCCCGAGGAAATATGCCGCGTCGAGATAGCCGAGCACGAGGTCGGCGTCGGTCACCGTGGGCGCGGTGCCGCCGCGCCCGTAGCAGATGGGGCCCGGGTCCGCGCCGGAGGACTGGGGGCCGACCTGCAGCAGGCCGACGCTGTTCATGCCCGCGATGGAGCCGCCGCCCGCGCCGATCTCGATGAGGTCCACGGCGGGCACGCCGAGCGGGGTGCCGCTGCCGCGCTTGAAGCGGTGGACGCGGTCCACTTCCAGCTCGGTGGCCATGGGCATCTCGCCGCCGCGGATGAGGCACGCCTTCGCCGTGGTGCCGCCCATGTCGAACGAGAGCACGTCGCGCAGCCCGGCTCGCCGGCCGAGGTGCACGGCCGCCAGCGCGCCGCCCACGGGGCCCGACTCGATGAGCCGCACGGGGAACTTCCGCGCCGTCGCCGTGGCCGTGATGCCGCCGCCGGAGAGCATCATGAACAGGCGACGGTGCAGGCCGCGCGCCGCCAGCCGTTCTTCCAGCCGCTCGAGGTAGCGGGCCACCAGCGGCTTCACGTAGGCGTTCACCGCCGTCGTGGCCGTGCGCTCGAACTCCTTGATCTCGGGGAGCACCTCGGAGGACAGCGACACCGCGAGCGCGGAGTGCGCGGCGGCCAGGCGCTCGATGGCCCGCTCGTGGGCGGGGTTGGCGTAGGCGTGCAGCAGGGAGACGGCGACGGACTCCACGCCCTCGGCGGCGAGGGCGGCCAGCACCCGTGCCGCGTCCGCCTCGTCGAGCGGTGTCAGCACGCCGCCGTCGCTTCCGACCCGTTCCGTCACCTCACGGCGACGGTTCCGCTCCACGAGGGGTGTCGGGTACACGGCGCCGATGTCGTAGATGTCGTAGCGGATCTCGCGCCGCATCTCGAGAATGTCGGCGAAGCCGCGGGTGGCGATCACGGCGGTCCGCGCGCCCTTGCGCTCGATGACGGCATTGATGACCAGCGTGGTGCCGTGGATCACGTGCTCGGTGGCGGCGACGAAGCCGGGGTGGCGCGCGAGCAGCTTGCCCACGCCGTCGTCCACGGCCTCCGAGGGATCGGCGGGCGTGGTGAGCACCTTCTCGACGGTGAAGGCGCCCGTCGTCTCGTCGAGGAGGACGAAGTCGGTGAACGTGCCGCCGATGTCGCAGCCGAGCCGCCAGGACGAGGCGTTCATCGCGCGGCTCCGGCGAGGGGACGGGTGGCGAGATCCCACGCCAGCGAGCCCAGAAGCTTGACGCCGAGGGGTAGCGCCGCCTCGTCGAAGTCGAAGCGCGGCGTGTGATGCCCCGAGGCGAGCGCGGCGCCCACGATGACGTAGGCCGCCAGCCCGCCGCGCTCCTGCACGCGGCGCATGAAGGCGCACGCGTCGTCACTGGCCGCCGCGAAGGCCGTGTCCTCGAACGTCGTGACCTCGGGGACCTGCGCCGCCGCCTCCCGCACGCGGGCGATGAGGGCGGCATCGCTTGTGGCGCTCGGCGTCGCGCCGGCGATCGTGATGTCGATGCCGAGCCCGTGCATGGCCGCCGCCGCCGCGAGGACGGCGCGGGCACGCGCCTCCATGTACTCGTTCACCGCAGCGGTGGCGCCGCGCGTCTCGAGCTTGAGCACGGCGCGCCCGGGCGTGACGTTGCGGCCGGTGCCCGCCTGCAGCACGCCCACGTTGATGCGCGACTCGCCGGCGCTGTGGCGGGGGATGGCGTGCAGGTTCAGCACGGCGGTGGCGGCGCCGAGCAGCGCGCTCCGCCCCGATTCGGGCTCGAGGGCGGCGTGAGACTCGGCGCCGGTGAAGACGGCGTCCAGCTTGGTCGTCGCGAAGAAGCCGGAGATGCCGCCGACGACGTGGCCGGTCACCCTCGACTGCGCGCCGAGGTGGCAGCACACCATGATCGACGCGTCGTCCACGACGCCCGCCTCCACCATGGCGCGCGCGCCGCGCACGCCTTCTTCAGCCGGCTGGAAGACCAGCGTGACCGCGCCCGGCCACTCCGGCCGAAGCCGGGCCAGGACCTCGGCGAGGCCGAGGCCGATGGTGGTGTGGCCGTCGTGCCCGCACGCGTGCATGGCGCCCGCGTGCACCGACGCAAAGCCCTCGCGCGCGGGCAGGTGGACGGCGTCGCGCGATTCGTGCAGGTCGTTGGCGTCGATGTCGAAGCGGAACGCGATCGACGGGCCCGGGCGTGCCCCCGCCATGCGCGCGACCACGCCCGTGAAGCCGCCTTCCATCTCGCGCAGCAGCTCGCCGCCGGCGCCCTCGTCGCGGGCGCGGCGGTAGGCCGCGTCGATCACCTCGGGCGCGGGGACGCCCATGCGCGCGCCCTCCACCACGACCTTGCGGCCGAGGGCGACATCGAAGCCGAGCGCCCGGAGGCGCCCGGCGACGATGGACGCGGTGCGGAATTCCGTCCACGCCGTCTCGGCGTGCCGGTGGAGATCGCGGCGCAGGCCGACGAGGTCCGTGCGGAGCCCATCCACCTGCGCCGCGATCGCCGCCGCCGTGCCGCTCGCCATGCTACGCGCCCCACTTCGGCTTCGGGAAGGCCGCCTGCGCCTTGGCGAACTCCTTCGGGGCCACGGTGATCCACTTCTTGTCCTTGACGACGAACACGAGGCCGCCCGCCCGCTCGTTCTCGCCGCTCGCCACGAACTTCGCGCCGCGCAGCTGCATGTACATCTTCTCGCCCGTCTTGAGCTGGGTGGCGGCGATGGCGTCGCGCAGCTTCTTGCGGTCGGCGCTGCCCGCGCGCTCGAGGGAGTCCCAGAGCACGGAGAACGCGGTGAAGCCGCCCGCGCTGGTCGAGTCCATGGGCTCCTTGAACCGGTCCAGGTACTTCTTGGCCAATTCCTTGAGGCCGGGGATGTCGGCGTCGGCCGACCAGCTCGTCGTGGCGAGGACGTTGTCCGCGTCCTTGCCGAGGGCGTTGACGTATTCCGTGGAGACGTGACCGCCCAGGATGCCGCCGTACGCCATGGGATTGAAGTTCAGCTCCTTCATGGTGCGGGTGATGAGGATGGCGTCGCTCGGCTTGTTGTGGCCGATGACGACGTCCACGCCGCCGCCCTTGTACTTCGAGATGTAGCTGGCGAAGTTCTGCGTCTTCGCCGCGTCGTAGGTGTCGCCCGCCACCACCTCGTAGCCCATCTCCTTGGCCACCTTGGTGGCGCCCTCCACCGACGACTGCCCCACGATGGAGTTCTCGCTCAGGATGGCGAGCTTCTTCGCCGGTTTGCCGGTCTTCGCGCCCAGCTCCTTGATGTAGCCGAGGAGGTCGGCGGCGTATGCCGAGACCAGCGGCGACGTGCGGAAGGTGTACTTGAAGCCGCGCGAGGTGATGAGCGGGTCCACGTCCGTCGCGCACACGAAGGGCACGCCTGCGCGCTCGGCGATCTGCGTGGCCACGATGGTCGCCGCGCTCTGGTTGGTGCCGGTGATGGCCACGGCGCCGCGCTGCACGACCTTCTCCGTCTGCGAGCCCGCCACCTCGGGCTTGGACTCCGTGTCGGCGACGATGTAGGTGATCTTCGCGCCGCCCATCGACTTGAGGCCGCCCTGCTCGTTGACGAGGTCGCAGCTGAGCTGGAAGGCGTTCCACGTGCGCTGGCCCCAGGCCGCGTTGGGCCCGGTGAGCGCGACGACCGCGGCGAGCAGGACCTCCTTGCCCTGCGCCGTGGCGAAGCGGGGGGCCACGGCGGTGGCGGCGGCGGCCATCGCGGACGATGTGAGGAACTCGCGTCGGGTGGTGCGGGCCATGGTGGTGTCCTCCTTTTCTTCTCCCGGAGAGCCGTGCTCTACGAGAGTCCCAGGAACGCCTTGCGTGTGTGCGGATTGGCGAGGAGCTCCTCGCCCGTGCCCGCGAGAACGATCCGCCCCGTCTCCAGCACGTAGCCGCGGTGCGAGAGCCGGAGTGACTGCGCGAGATTCTGCTCGACCAGCAGCACGGTGGTCCCCTCGGCGTTGATGCGGCCCACGGCGTCGAAGATGGCCTTGACCATGAGCGGCGCCAGGCCCAGTGACGGCTCGTCGAGGATGAGCAGGCGCGGGCGGGACATGAGCGCGCGGCCGATGGCGAGCATCTGTTGCTCGCCGCCGGACAGCGTGCCCGCGAGCTGCTCGCGCCGCTCGCCGAGACGGGGGAAGAGCCCGGTCACCCACGCCAGCGTCCGGGCGGCCGCGCTCTTGGCGCGGGGCAGGTAGGCCCCCATCTCGAGGTTTTCCCCCACCGTCATGTTGGTGAAGAGCTGCCGCCCTTCCGGCACGTGGGCGATGCCCCGCTCCACGATGCGCGAGGGGGGCAGGCCGGTGAGCCGCTCGCCCTCGAACGTCGCCTCGCCGCCGAGGACGGGCAGCAGCCCCGAGACGGCGCGCAGCGTGGTGGTCTTGCCCGCGCCGTTGGCGCCCACCAGCGAGACGATCTCGCGCTCGCCGACGCGCAGCGTGACGTCGTGCAGCACCCGCACGTCGCCGTAGCCCACCGAGAGGCCGCGCACCTCAAGCAAGGGAGTACGCCTCGCCGAGATAGGCTTCGATGACACGGGGATCGTCCACCAGCTCATCCGGCCGCCCCTCGGCGATGACCTCGCCGTAGTTGAGCACGACGATCCGGCCGGACAGGCGCATGACCGCCTCCAGCACGTGCTCGATGATGAGCACGCTCACGCCGCCGGCCGCGATGCTCCGCACGAGCGCGATCATCTCCTGGATCTCGTTCGGCCGCAGCCCCGCGGCCACCTCGTCGAGCAGGAGCAGCGACGGCTGCGTGGCCAGGGCCCGCGCCATCTCCAGGCGCTTGCGCTCGATGACCGTGAGCGTGCGGCCCAGCTCGTCGCGCTTGCCGGCGAGTCCCATCAGCTCCAGCACCTCCAGCGCCTTCACCGTGGCCCCCGCCATGTCGCGGATGCGGTTGAGGGCGCCGATGCGGGCGGTCTGGAGCACCGTGAGGTCGGCGAACGGCTTGCTGATCTGAAAGGTTCGCGCCGCGCCGAGCTTGCAGATGCGGTGCGGCGCGGCACCGGTGACGTCCGCGCCGCGAAAGACGACGCGCCCGCTGTCGGGCGGGTACACGCCGGTCACGACGTTGAACAGGGTGGTCTTGCCGGCGCCGTTGGGACCGATGATGCCGACGATCTCGCCCTCGGCCACGGTGAACCCCACGTTCGAGAGCGCCTGCAGCCCCCCGAACCGCTTGGACACGGACTGGACCTCGAGGAGGGCCGCCATCGGCACCGTCACGCGCGCCTGCGCCCGAGCGTGATGAGGCCGCCGGGCAGGTAGATGAGGACCACGATGAGGAGCACGGCGTAGACCATCTTGCTGCCGATGACCACCTGGCGCGTGTTCTCGAGAAAGGGCAGGTTGCGGAGCGCCTCGCCGAGCCCGCTGAAGAGCATGGCCCCGATCACGGGCCCGAACGCGGTGCCCGCGCCCCCCACCATCGTGCCCAGCATCATGGTGAGCTGCGGCTCGAAGACGAACACCGTCTCGGGCGAAATATAGAGGTAGAACTGCGCATAGAAGCTTCCCGCGAACGCGGTCAGCGCCGCCGAGAGGCCGATGGCGATGGTCTTGTAGCGATACGTGTTCACGCCGGACGCCTCGGCGGCCTGCTCGTCCTCGCGCACCGCCAGGAAGTACTGTCCCAGCGGCGAGCGCTCCAGGACCAGGCTGATGAGGATCATCGCCACCAGCATGGCGAGCGCCACGAAGTAGTACGGCTCGCGACGGAGGAAGAAGAAGTCCCCCGGCGCGTACTGCATGGTGAGAAGGATGCCCACGGGCCCCTTGATGAAGTCCCAGTTGTCGGCGAGCCCCTTGGCCACTTCGGCCGCGCCGAGGGTGACGAGCGCGAAGAAGATGCCGTACACGTTGTAGCGGTAGACGCCGAGGGCGAGCAGCACGCCGACGACGCCGGCGAGGGCGGCGCCCGCGAACATGCCGGCCCACGGCGTCAGCCCCAATCGCAGGTACAGCACGGTCGAGGCGTAGGCGCCGATGCCGTAGAAGAGGCTGTGCCCGAGCGAGAACTGCCCGGCGTAGCCGGCGGCGACGTTCCAGGCGAGGGCCATGAACGCGGCGTGGAGCGCCACGATCATGGCGGTGAGCAGATGCTGCCCGGCCACGAGCGGCAGCGCCGCGGCGGCGACCAGCACGGCCACCGCCACCGCGATCCGGCGTGCCGGCCACCGGCTCACCGCGTCAGACCCGCGCCTGGCCGAAGATGCCCCACGGACGGTAGAGCAGGACCGCGATCAGGATGGCGAACACGATGGCGTTCCCGAGCGAGGCGGAGATGTACAGGCTGGAGAGCGCCTCCACGAACCCGATGAGGAGCCCCCCGATCAGCGCGCCCGCCACGCTGCCGAGCCCGCCCAGCACCGCGATGACGAACGCTTTCAAGATGAACTCGCCGCCCACGAACGGGCTCACGAGGGAGAAGGGCATGATGACCGCGCCCGCGAGGCCGGCGGCGGCCGTCCCCAGCGAGAAGGCGATCAGGTACACGCGCCCCACGTCGATGCCGACGAGGGCGGCGCCCTCGCGGTTGTTGGCGGAGGCGCGAATGGCCTTGCCCAGCGACGTGCGGTGGAGAAAGAGCGCCAGCACGATGACGGCGGCGAGGCTGACGGCGGCGGCGCCCAGGCGCGCGATGGGGATGGAAATGTCGCCCACGATGAGCGACGAGGTCGTGTACGTGGTGGTGATGCCGCGCAGATCGCCGCCGAAGAAGAAGTTGGCGACGTTCTCGAAGAAGATGAGCAGGCCGAGCGTCACCATCATGTGGGCCGAGTGCGGCGCCTCCACGATGCGCTGGATCACCACCGTGTAGAGCAGGGCGCCGAGGGCGAAGAAGAGCGGCAGGACGACGATGAGGCTCACGTACGGGTCCACGTTCGCGGTCTTGAAGAGCAGGTAGGTGACGAACATCGCGCCCATGACGAGGTGCCCGTGCGCGAAGTTGACGATGTTGGTGACGCCGAAGACGAGCGTGAAGCCGATGGCGATGAGCGCGTACACGCTGCCCATGAAGAGGCCCGAGAGGCAGGTCTGGAGGATCGCGTCGAGGCCGATCATGGCCCGCGCAGGGTGAAGCACCGGTAATCGTTCTCGCAGACGGGCCCGGGGCAGAGCCACAGCTCGCCCTCCGCGAGGTCCATCACCACGGAGGCGACGGTCTCGATCTCGGTGCCGTCCGGACGGGGGGCGCGGTGGCGGCACACGGAGTCCGGAAGGCCGAAGTGGTCGCGCAGCGCCTCCTGGAGGTCCTTCACGCCGAGCGTGTGACCGCGCTCGGCCAGGTGCGCCCGCACGCGCCGGTCGCGGAAGAGGCTGTCGGGATACCGGGAGAGCCCCGTGTCCCGCACGCGGCCCTGCGCGCCCTTGAAGTGGTTGGAGTGGACGAGCAGCCCGTCGTCGGCGAAGAGGGCGAACACCTCCGGCGGCGAGGCTTCGAGGTCCACCGCCTCACCGTCGCGGTGGGCGAGGAGGTGATTCGACGAGAACGCGCGCGGCGCCCGCAGCACTTCGCCCACCGCGGTGGGCAGCGAGGGCGACATGAGAATGGCGCGGCGGATGACGGGGATCGGCACGCCGCGCTGCATGCCGTCCATGTCGGAGTTCAGGAAATTGCCGCAGAGCCCGATGCCGGCCGAGTTCATCCCGCTGCGCGCGAGCATGCCCGCCTCCACGAACGTGAGGAACCCCGGCCCGCGCTCCGGCGTGACGCGCAGAACGATGGCCGCCTCCCGACAGGCCGGCCGCCAGTCCCAGTTCTGGCCGACGATGACGCGTCCCCCGGTGCGCTCGGGCAGGAGGACGGCTCCGGTGCAGCCGTCCGCGGGCTCGCCGTAGAGCAGCTCCGTGCGCGCATTCAGCGCGACGATCTCCTCGAGCGCGCGCCCGGCGCCCTCGGCGATGCCGCGCATCTCCTCCAGCAGCTCCGGGTAGCGGTCGCCGATGACCGGCTCGAACTTCCGCGCGCGGGCGAGGAGCCCCGGGCGCGCGGCGGCGGCGCCGGCCGTCCACGCCGCCATGTAGATGCGCAGGCTCGTCGCGATGCGCTCGGCGGCGAGGCTGCCGTACTGGCGGCCGCGCTCGCGCGCGTCCCCTTCGACGTCGACGAGCGGGAAGGCAAAGGACGAAGCGCTCACGCCAGCTCTCCCAGGAGCCGGGCGATGAGGCTGATGGGGAGCAGCGCCGGCGCGCCGGTCACGTCGCGCACGACGGCCTTCGTGGCCGAGGTGAAGCCGAGGCAGCTCATGACCGTCAGCGTCACGCGGGCCCGCCGCAGCTCTTCCGCCGCGCGCATCACGTCACCGGCGCCCTGATAGGGCGAGGCGACGGTCACGGCGACCTGGGGATCGACGTGCGCCCACCGCGCCACGGCCGCCGCCCGCTGGTGGGGAATGGGGACGATCACCCCGAGCCGCCCGCCCTCCCACACGGCGTCGACCGCGGCGGCGATGAGGCGCTCGGGCAGGAGCACCGGCCGCGGGCTGCGGAAGGGCGGGAACTTTCCCGCGCAGAGGATCACGCAGGCCTCGGTCGCCGGCGCCAGCCGGTCGAGGCAGCCCTGCAGGCGCCCGAGGATGGCGGACTTGGCCACGATGACCTCGCTGCCGTCGGTGAGCCGCGTGATGAGCGCGTCCTGACCGTCCGCCGGCGCGAGGGCGGCGATGTCGGCGCGCGAGAGATCGTCGAGCGCCCCGGCCTGGAGCACGCGCACGCCGGCACCGAGCAGTTTCTCCATCTCGGGCACGACGTCGTCGCGGGGAGCCTGGCCGATCGTGATGGCGGCGATGGTTCTCATGTGCGCGACCATCGCAGGGCAAGGCGTGGTTGTCAAGACGGGCCACTGCAACCTCGGAGTCGGCTCAGCGCGTGGACTGCCAGCGAGGGCGTGGCCTACCGGTCGAAGGTCGCACGGGGTGTCGCGCCGTCGATCTGCACGATCGTCGGCACGATCATCGTCAAATTCGTCTGACCGCGGCGAACGGCCTTGGTGGCGCTGAGCGTCTCGATGGGGAGAAAGGGGAGGATCGACACGCTGCCGAGCGGCCCCAACAACTCCTTGAAGTCCTTCGCCGAGAGGTCCGGCTTGAACGTGGCCCACAGCGGGCGCCACCGCCGCCTGCGCGGTCGACTCAAGGAGGTATGGCGCCACCTCCCTGCTGCAGCCACCACCAGCGCCGCCGCCCACGGTCATCAAGAACGGCGCGAGCGGGCGTGTGCGAGAGGAACCTCGCGCCAATCAACCCGGCGCTGCCACGGCACCAGTCGATCGCCCGGGCCAAGTGGGACCATCCACTCGAGGCGAGCGGTAAGACCGCGTCGGATTTCAGGGGACCTCATCCTGCAGGTTCTGGTCGGGTCGAGTTCCCACTGAAGCTGCGGGCTAGAACTATTCAAAACTACGGGTGAAAACATAACCGTCGGTGAACATGGACCCTCAACACCGACCAGCGCGCCACCGTCGTTCCGCTTCGAGGGCCGCACGCGGAAGAGCGACGTTCCCGTCTACAGCGTCTGCATCCCGGTGCTCGAGCGAGTGAACCTGGGCCGCCGGCCGTTCCGGACGGTCGACCTGGATCCCGCGGAATCGCCATCAGCGGTCACCCGAAGACTCCGCGTGGTTCAGGGAAAGACCGACACGACCTCTGGGAAGATCTGACCGAGTCGCGGTCAGCCAGAGCCCGTCGATCGCGCCCTTTCCGATCATTTCGCCCCTGATGCGCTCGCAGCGACCTTGGCACGCGCATTGCCTCAATGAATGGCAGAGGATCGTGGGCGGACATCGACCTGACGATCGACGGAGGACGACGACTATGCGTTTGCTGACTCTTATGAATGTGGGGCTGGCCGCGGTGAGCCTGGTCGCCGCGCCCGCGTACACGAAGGCGGAGGACGAGAAGCCCAGCACGACCGAGAAGATGGAGCAGAAGGCCGACGAGGCCGGCGGCAAGGTCAAGAGCATCGCCAAGGACGTCAAGGGGGCCGTCAGCGATTCCTGGGTGACCTCGAAGGCCAAGATCGCGCTCTTCGCCGACGAGCGGGTCAAGGGGCGCCAGATCAGCGTCGAGACCAGGAGCGGCATGGTCATGCTGAGAGGCAAGGTCGATTCGGAAGAGGCCAAGACGGCGGCGGGTGAGGTCGCTAAGGGCGTCAAGCACGTCAAGGGTGTGCGCAACGAGCTGCAGGTCGTGCCGCCGGCGGACCGTCCGAGGGTCGACACCGACGACAAGGCGATCATGAGCATGGTCGAGCAGCGGCTGAAGGAAGATCGGCAGCTCAAGGGCGCGAAGATCAACGCGCGCGTCGACTCCGGGATCGTGACGCTGACGGGTGAGGTGAAGAGCCTCGCGCTGAGTTCGAGGGCGTCCGAAATCCTGAGCGATGTGCCGGGCGTCCGCGCCGTCAGGAACGATCTGAATTACGAGCCGCGGAGCAGCAGCATCGCGCCGGCGGGAAGGAACTAGTAGAGCGGAAGGGGAGAGGTCTATGCGATCGTCATCCGGGCTCCGATTCAGGCTCTACTCCTCGTGCCTCATCGCAGCGCTGGTCACCGTCTCCTGTGCGAGTAGCGACATGCATCCGACGGCCATGTCCGGCGCCGGCGGACAGCGGGCCGGCTTCGACGAGGTGATCGGTCAACACGCTCGGACGATGCTCGACGAAGGGCGCCAGACGTTCCGCTTCGATACGTTCGGCAGCGAGGCCTTCTGGGGCGACGCCCTCCAGCTTCACCGAGCGATCGCGGGGGCCAAGCTTGGCGGCATCGGCCCCGGAGTCAGCCCGAAAGCGGCGCTCGCCGTCGGGCTGAAGGTCGATGCCGCCGCGCTTCCGGCTACCCTCGCCGAGCAGATCAAGCGGGGCAAGGTGAATCTCGACGATCCGGCGACGACCGTGGCTCTCCTCAAGCTGAACGCGGTCGTCGGCGTGAAGGGGTTTGTCAACGAGGCGGGGAATCTCGACTCCATCGGCATCACGTGCGCCATTTGTCACTCGACGGTGGATGACTCCTTCAGCCCCGGTATCGGCCGGCGTCTCGACGGCTGGGCCGCCCGCGACCTGAACATCGGCGCCGTCGCGGCGCTGGCGCCAAATCTCCAGCCTATCGCCGACCTCCTCAAGGTCGACGTGCCGACGGTGAAGAAGGTGCTGGAGAGCTGGGGTCCGAGTCGCTTCGACGCCGTCCTCGACAAGGACGGCAAGGCGTTTCGGCCCGACGGCAAGCAGGCGGGGACCCTGATACCGCCGGCCTTCGGGCTGGCGGGCGTGAACCTGCACACGTGGACGGGGTTTGGCTCGGTGCCCTACTGGAATGCGTACGTGGCGGCGACCGAGATGCATGGCTCGGGGGTCTACTTCGACGCGCGGCTCAAGGACCCGGCGCAATTCCCCGTGGCCGCCAGGTCGGGCTCGTGGGACACGCGCGGCACGCCCGACAAGGTCACCGCCAAGCTGGCCGCGCTGCACTTCTACCAGCTCGCGATCCCCGCGCCGAAACCGCCCGCAGAATCGTTCGACGCGCGCGCCTTCGAGCGCGGCAAGGCCCTGTTCGAGGGCAAGGCGCGCTGCGCGACGTGCCACGTCCCGCCGCTCTACACGGAGTCCGGCAACAACCTCCACGCGCCCTCGGAGATCGGCGTGGACTCGTTCCAGGCGGATCGCTCGCCGACCCGTGCGTACCGCACGGCGCCGCTCCGGGGGCTGTGGACGCACCAAAAGGGCGGCTTCTATCACGATGGACGCTTCGCGACGCTCCGGGATGTCGTGCACCACTATGACGGGGTCCTGAGGCTCGGCCTCACGGAGCAGGAGAAGAACGACCTGGTCCACCATCTGCTCGGGCTCTAGGCCCGTGGGGAGCGGTGTGGCAGGGGCATCACGCATCACGCCGGGCATGCGCGCGACGCTCGCCATGCTCCTCGTTCTCGCGCCGTGGTCTCCTCTCGAGGCCGCGCCCATCGAGGTGCGGCTGATCGAGGGAACGACACATGGCCTGTTGCTGGTGCGGTCCGCGAGCGGTGAGATCGTGGGCCATGGCGATTTCCTTCAGGCCGCCCACAGCGACCGCGTCGAGAGCCGGCTCGTGCTTCGCTTCAAGGACGGCTCCCTGCACGAGGAGACCATCACCTTCTCGCAGCAGCGCGTGTTCACCCTGCTCACCTACCGGCTGGTGCAGCGCGGGCCGTCGTTTCCGGAGACGCTGGAGGTTGCGCTCGATCGCAAGACCGCGGCCTACACGGTGCAGTCGACGCGAGGCGGCAAAGTAGAGGCGTCTAGCGGGAGCATCGCGCTGCCCTCCGATGCGTATAACGGCATGGTGCCGATGCTCCTGAAGAACCTCGCGCCGGCGGCGAGCGAGACCGTGCACATCGTGGCGTTCACGCCGAAGCCGAGACTGATCCAGCTCGAAATGGTCCCTGCGGGCACCCAGCGCGTGGTGTCCGGCGAAAGCACCCGGCAGGCAACGCGCTACGCGCTGAAACCCAGGCTCGGCGCGACCCTTCGCATCTTCGCCACCCTCATGGGAAAGGCGCCGGCCGACCAAGCATGCGTGATCCTCACCGAGGAGGTCCCCGCCTTCGTGCGCTGCGACGGCCCCCTGTTCCTCAAGGGACCCGCCTGGCGTATCGAGACGACGAGCGCCAGGTGAAATCATCATTGCCCCGCAGCAGAAGCGCGGCATGCCGTAGGGCTGGCCCGTGGCGGGGTTCGTGTCGGTCACGATGCGCGTGCCGTCGGCCGACACCGTGCCCGTGCTGTACTGCTCCCAGCGGTTCGGGGCCGTGCCGTCCGGGGCCTCGTTGAAGTAGAAGAGCCCGATCGGCTCGCCCGGCAGCGCGCCCAGGTCATTGGCGGTGTCGATGACCACGTTCCCCGTCGGGAGGCCGCCGCCGACCTTGCCGAAGGAGAAGAGATAGATGGGCCCGGCCCTCTGCCCGGGGCCGAGCGGGAGCGGGGGTAGGGGCGAGCCGTCCGGGGGCACGGCGGTCACCGCCACCTGGGTGTTCGGCTGGCCGTCCCAGCCGATGATCTGCACCCCGGCCGGGATCGTCATCGTGAAGCCCGGCAGGTCCGGGTCCGTCACCACCACGGCCTGCCCGGGGGGCATGAGGGTGAGCTTCGCCGCCGGGATCGCGCGCAGCGTCGGCACGAAGCCGAGGGCGTTGACGACGCCGGGCTGGATGTCGACCGTCACCGGCACCGTGGGGTAGAAGGCCGTCGCACTGTTCAGCGGCGAGCCGTCGATGAGCACGACCTGCGGGCCCGTCACCCCGAGCGGGACGAGGACGTTCCCGCCCGGGTCGCTCGTCCCGAGGGGCGTGATGGTCGCGCCCCCCAGGCTGATCCGGACTCCGGCCAGGGGCAGGCCGCTCCCGTCGTGCACCTGCGCGGCCAGCATCGTCTGCCCCGGCGCCTGGACCTCCAGGCTCGTGGCGCCAGCGCGGGTGACCGGGCTGCCGTCGAGCTGCGCCGTCCCGTGCACCGCGATCAGATTCGCACCGAGGGGGGTGCTGCCGGCCGTCGTGAGCGTGAGCGTGGCCGTCCCGTTCGGGGCCAGCATCGGTGAGGAGAAGCGCGCCGTCACCCCGGGCGGCAGGGGGCCCGTCCCCAGCGTGACGAGCCCCGTGAAGGTGCCCGTGGCGGGCGCGGTCACGCGGACGGCGACGCTCATGCCTTGCACGGCGGGGACGCTCGCGGGATCCACGGTGAGGCGCAAATCCCCGGTCGTCGTGACGGTGAAGGGCTGGCTCGCCGTCCCCTGCAGGGTCGTGACCGTCACGGGGCCCGTCGTGGCCCCGATGGGGACCGCGGTGGTGAGCGTCGTGGCCGTGAGCGTCCGGATCGCGGCCGCCACCCCGTTGAAGGCCACCTGGGTCGCCCCCGGCGCGAAT
>Ga0326597_10002443_pt1 | contig 27747 bp, 20 predicted proteins | sample RVTome_12_FD_203789 | JGI IMG/M metagenome (GOLD analysis project Ga0326597, IMG submission 203789) | Soil microbial communities from uranium-contaminated site in the Upper Colorado River Basin, Wyoming, United States - RVT100D185 | ecosystem: Environmental > Terrestrial > Soil > Contaminated >... | reverse complement strand
AACCGCTCTAGCGGCACGCACCAGCCTTCAACCCTTCGCTTGCGCAAGACCCGGCAGAACCGGTGACGTCTCCGGGTGAGGTCGCGTTGTCTCATAACGGGACAACCGGCGACGAGATCCGGCCTTCTTACAGCCCCCTCGTGACGACTGCCACAGGCGACGACTGACAACAACACACTACCTGTCAATGCGATGGCGTCTTTCCTGGCTCTGACACGAAGCCTGGCTGCACTATTGCGATATGAGACATCGACGCCGACCGCGGTCGCGCAGATTGAACCAGATTTCGGTCGGGCGAGTGCAACGCACGGTGAGATCGAATGACTGCACCTGTTCAAGAAGCGTTCGGGAATCGATCAGCGAGGGCACGCCCATCCGAGTTTCGACTATCGGAAGTCCTGTCTGGACTCTCCTACGCGCTCGACCTCACCGAGGGCCAGCGTCCCGGACATTCGCTACGAACCTGCGCAATCGGCATTCGGCTCGCGAACGTCATCGGCCTTCCGGCAAGTCAGCGACCCGCACTGTTCTACGGTTTGCTGATGAAGAACCTTGGATGTTCAACCAATGCATCCCAGTTTGCAGCGTTGTCTTCAGCTGACGGGGCGTCCGCCCTCGAATCATTTCAGTTCGCCGCTGCCAACGTGGCGCCTGGCCACTTCTGGTTGCGACGTCTGCGGCAGGCGCTGGTCGTGCTCTCGCACGGTGCAGACGGTGCGCGCGAAGTCGTCCTGGAGCGATGCGAACGTGGAGCTGAGATCGCGGCTGTCCTGCAGTTGCCAGAGGAGACGGCCGATGCGATCCGCGCGCTGGACGAACACTGGGATGGCGCGGGGCAACCCTACGGCAAGAAGGGCGACGCAATCCCGCTATTGGCGAGACTCTTGAGTCTCGCTCAAGCGCTGGAAGTGCATGTCAGCGAATTTGGAATTCGAAGCGCGTACGACATGGCGAGATCGGGCCGCGGGTCTCGGTTCGATCCCGATCTCGTGGATGCGCTGACAGATCTTCGCTCCGACGAACATTTCTGGGGTCCGTTGGAAGAGACCAATGTGGAGCGCCTGCTGGCGTCGGTCGGCCCGAAAGACCCCGGAGACCCAATCGACGACGACCGTGTGGATCTTGTCGCTGAGGCGTTCGCGGGCGTGATCGACGCAAAGTCACCGTGGACCTATCGCCATTCGACCGGCGTTGCGCGTATCTCCGTTCAGATGGGCTACGCGATGAACCTGCCGCTCGACCGTTTGCGGACCTTGTATCGCGCCGCCCTGCTCCACGACCTCGGCAAACTGGGGGTATCGAGCCTGATCCTTGACAAGCCGAACCCACTCACCGACTGCGAGACACTGGTGATGCGACAGCACACCGAGCACACCCACCAGATCCTCACCAGGATCGGGTGCCTACGTCATCTGGCCGAGATGGCCGCCTCTCACCACGAGCGCGTTGACGGCAGGGGGTACCATCGCGGCCTATCCGAAGCGGACCTGCCGCTCGAATCGAAGATTCTGTGCACCGCCGACATCGCTGACGCGCTGCTGTGCGCTCGCCCGTATCGTCGAGCACTCGATCCGGACCACGCGCTTGACGTCCTCTCACGCGAAGTCGGGGCCACCATCGATCCGGAATGCTATGCGGCTGTCACACGAGTCTTGCACGGAAGGACCGCCGTTCGTGAGAACAAGACTCCTGCGGTACAGCTTGTGGATGCGCTACGGGAAGACTACCAGCAGGCCGCGTGAGTCGACTCGCGCATCGTCAGGTCCATTACCGAGCGGTTTCAACGCGTAGCGGCGCGACAAACGCCTCAGGTGCACGGCGGACGACGGTGGGCATCGAGCCCAGATCCGCACGCCGCATCTGGATCGTCCGCGATCCAGGGCACCGATGAGACGAGCAGGAGCCGAAGCAGGGCGATTGTAGGCAGACAAAGAGGACGCAGCTGACAGACATACTATCGTTTCTGTCATCCCGCCCACCAAACCGAGGCATGAGAAGGACCTGAAGGTGACCATCCCATCATTACAACCTCGTCAGTATCATGCGCGCATCGTCCTTGGGTCGCCGCCAAACGTGCCCCATCAGGCGAGTTCGGGCTGAACCCAAATCTGTGATCGACAGCCCGTCCTCTCTCTGGTGGCCGCCTGCGATGCCCGCGCACACATTGTGCAACGGTTCTCAAGGTTGACCGCGGCGCCGCAGGTGCGCCCTTCTAGCAGGTGCGGCCTTCACATAGACGAATAGACAGAGTGAGGACATATGCGCCAGCACCGAGTCGCGATCGCCACCCTGTTCGGACTCTTCGCCGTACTGCTTCTGACAGCCGCACCCTCGACCCAGGGCCGGCGAAACGGTCGGGACGTCGAGACGATGGACGGCCAGCCCGTCGCCGCTCGCGAAGTCATCGTCCGGTTTCGCGGACCGGGCGATAGCACCCGCGATTCCGAGCTGGAGCTCGACGTCAACGCCGACGAGGTCGAAGCCATCGGTCGCAGCGGCGCCCGTCGCGTCCACTCGCGCAACATGAACGTCGCCAGACTTATCGAGCGCCTGAGCGCTCGAGACGACGTGTTGTACGTCGAGCCCAACTACATCGTTCAGATCTTCGCCGAGCCAAATGATCCCGACTTCCCGCTCCTGTGGGGGCTGCGGAACGTCGGTCAAGCGGTCAACGGAGGCCTGCCAGGAGTTCCGGGGGCCGACATCGACGCACAAGCGGCCTGGGATGTGTCGTTCGGATCGACCGCCCACGTGGTCGGCATCATCGACACGGGCGTGGACTACACACACCCGGACCTGGCGCCCAATATGTGGTCCGCGCCGAAGCGATTCACCGTGGACGTGGGAGGCACCCTTGTCACATGCGCCAAAGGCACGCACGGCTTCAACGTCCTCGCAATGAATTGCGACCCGATGGACGATCACAGCCATGGCACCCACGTGGCTGGCACGATTGGCGCGGTTGGCGACAACGGCATCGGCGTGAGCGGTGTCAATTGGAACGCGAGCATGTTGGCAATCAAGTTTCTCGACGAGACTGGCAGCGGTAGCGTGGCGGACGCGATCAAGGCGATTCAATTCGCCGTCGCCGTTCGGGAGGAATTTGCGCTGACGGGGAATGCGGCGGATGTACGCGTGCTGTCAGCGAGCTGGGGCGGAACCGAATTCTCTCAGGCTCTGGGCGACGAGATCGCGCTGGCCGGGGATCAAGAGATGCTGTTCGTGGCGGCCGCGGGCAACACAGCCTCGAACAACGACCTGCTGCCACAGTATCCAGCGAACTTCGACTCACCGAACATCATCGCAGTCGCGTCCACAACCAGTGCAGACCGCCGATCCTGGTTCTCGAACTATGGTGCGTCCAGCGTGGACCTCGCCGCGCCAGGCTCCGACATCTACTCAACTCTGCCAGGCGGCCTGTTCGGCTACTCGAGCGGGACGTCGATGGCGACGCCGCACGTGTCCGGGGCGGCAGCGCTCGTCCTGGCCCGGTGCGCCGTCGTCGATACCGCCGAACTGAAGGACATCCTGATGGGCTCGGTCGACCCTGTCGCGGAATTAGTGGGGTTGACCGTCACCGGCGGGCGTCTGAACGCCAACAGTGCCCTGCACGCGTGCATCGCTCCGCCATCGGCCCCATCGGATCTCATGGCGAACGGGCAAGACGGCGTGGTCGAGCTGACCTGGTCTTCCGGATTAGGGGCGACGGGGTACACGGTGAAACGCAGCGTCACCGCAGGGGGTCCGTATGTGGAGGTGGCACCCGACGTCAAGGCGGTGGCATACTCGGACACGGCGGTTGTCAACGGCACGAAATACTACTACGTCGTGTCCGCGGCGAATTCCCTGGGAGTGAGCGGCGACTCGAATGAGGCGTCGGCCACGCCGAGTGCCCCGTCGGACCTCATCGTACAGGCACTGTCGGTCCCCGTCACCGGCTCGGCGGGCGCATCCATCGACATAACTTCCACTATCAAGAACAACGGACCAAACGGCGCACCAGCGTCGGTCACGCGATTCTACCTGTCGCCGAACAGCCTCCTGGACGCGGACGACCCCGAGCTGTCAGGGTGGCAGAGCGTGCCTGCTCTCGGACCTGGAGCACAGCATACGTCGACGATCACCGCTGTCCTCCCAAGTGACGCCACCGCCGGCACCTACCTCGTGCTCGCCAAAGCCGACGCGGACGATGACGCCAACGAAGTCTACGAGACGAACAACGTGCGGGCTGACGTCATCAAGCTCGGACCCGATCTTCTCTTCACCGCCATGACAACCCCTTCGTCGGCCGCGGCGGGTCAGCAAATCGCGGTAGACGACTCCGTGAAAAACAATGGCGGGGACGACGCCACGGAGTTCGTTATCCGCTTCTATCTGTCGGGCGATGCCTCACTTGACGAAAACGACACGCAGCTCGCCGGCAGCCGGTCCGTTCCGGGCCTGGCAGCCGGGGCATCGAGCTCGGGAACCACTACGGTCACCATGCCGACGACGGTACCAGACGGAACGCTCTACATCATCGGCAAGGTGGACGCCGACGACCAGGTGGACGAGCTGACGGAGGGCAATAACACCCGGAGCAGTTCCGTCCAGATTGGCGCCGATCTCACCGTGACGGCTCTCACGTCTGCCTTCGCTGTCGGTGCCGGAGAGCCTGTCGCGGTCAGTGACACGGTCAAGAACGTAGGCTCCAACCAGGCAGGCGCGTCGGTTGTGCGATTCTACCTCTCGTCGAACTTCAGCCTGGATACTACGCAAGACATACTCCTCGACGGCAGCCGCAGCGTCGGGCCGCTGGCGGCCGGCCAGACAAGTTCCGGATCGACGACGGTCACGCTCCCTGCGAGCGTGGCCACCGGGGCGTACTACATCATCGCCATGGCCGATGCGGACGAACAGGTCGCCGAGACGCGAGAGACCAACAATACACGGGGTCGGGTTGTCTCTGTCGGGCCAGACCTTCGCGGGAACGTCACCGCGTCCCCGTCGAGCGTCGCGCGTGGCGCGACGCTGGTGGCAACCGACACCGTGTCCAACACGGGGGGGGGCGCAGCCGGCGCGTCGACAACCCGATTCTATCTGTCGACGAACTTCTATTTCGACGTAGGAGATCTCCTGCTTGACGCCAGTCGGGCGGTACCTGGAATAGCGGGTGGCGCCTCCAACAGCGGGTCGACGCCGATACCTATTCCGGCGACGGTCTCGGCGGGTACCTATTACCTGTTGGCGATCGTCGATGCGGACAACCAGGTGGACGAGAGATACGAGACCAACAACGTCGCCATACGAAAAATCACTGTCACGAATTGATCGGGTCAGTGAACCGCGTTCGAGGAAGGGGGCAGAGGCCGTTCAAGCACTCGTGAAATCATCGATTCGAGAGCCACCTTGTCGATGTCGAACGGCCCGGCGATGGCGGCTCCCATCGTGATCTCAATCGCGATGACGACACCGCCCTCGTCGTAGGGATTCACGATCCAGCTGATTCCTCTCAGGGCGACCGTGCGATCCTTCTCGTCCGGGTGCTTCAGGCCGTGTATCGCCAGCAGCATTCCCTCGAGCACCAGCCGCACGTCTTCATCAGTCCACGCGTCCGGCTCCCGGGACACCTCTTCTATCACTTTCGTTGACGCGAACTCGTCGCCGCGCAGCCACACATCTACTTGGACGATCATGTCAACCTCGGCGCCATCGGCAACTGTGCCTCCAGCGCGCTCACAGACCTCGCGGGGGCCTGACACGAAAACTCTCGACACACATAGGCAACCGCCTGGCCGTCCGTCGCCTGCATCGCCGTGACCCACGGCATGAGGTTCGCCAGCGCCTGCTGCTGATCCGGCCTCAATCGCAAGACGATGGCAAACGGGAGGTAGCGGGATTCGACCGCTCGCTCAAGCTCCAGCCCTTCGTCCCCCACGATGAGAATCTGACTCAGCCCAGCGGTGAAGGCCGAGAGTGCCGCCGCCATCATCGGGACTGCGCGCCCCATCTGCTCGAGCCTGGGCCCGAACAGCCGTAACGTCCGCTCGATCCGGGTCGGCCAGTCGGGGTCCTCGACGAGATGGGTCAACACGAGCAGGTTCAGCACCGATATCGCGCTCGCCGTCGGCTCAGCGCCGTCGTAGTCTTCCTTCAGCCGAAGCAACACGGTGGGATCTGTTCCCGTCGTGCTGAACCAGCCGGCCTCGGCGTCATCCCAGAATAGCTCGTCCTGGCGCCGCTGAAGGTCGACAGCCCATTCGAGCCAGCGTGGGTCCGGATCCGCTTGAAACAACTCGAGCAATCCAAAGATCAGATAGGCATAGTCCTCCGCATAGCCGTTGATCTCCGCGTGTCCGTCTCGAAAGCGACGCAGGAGGGTGCGAGCCGCGGGGTTCCACATGCGATCGTGGAGGAACGTCGCTGCGCGTCGAGCCGCCTCTAGGTATGGGTCGGCAGCCGACCGAGCTGGAGCGTAGGCACGGACTGCACGGGCGGCCCTGGCGAAAGCCCCGATCATCAAGCCGTTCCAACTGGTCAAGACCTTGTCATCGAGATGCGGTCTGGGACGGCCAATCCTCGACCGGAACATTGTCAGCCGGGCCCGACCCAGCGCCTCGTGAAGCTCGTCGGCGGCCGTGCCCTCGTCTCGGGCGAGCGCGTCCTCAGATCGCGCCACGTACAGAAGGTTCTTGCCAACGAACTCCTGCTGTGGATCGATCGGGGCATTTCCATCCGTTTCGATTCCGAAATGGCGCTTGACCATCCCCGCGTCCCGGCCGAGCAAGTCATCGACCTCGCGTGCCGTCCACAGATAGAACGCGCCCTCGGATTTGTGAGCGTCCGGATGCCCGAGCTGCTCCGGAGGGATGCTGTCGGCGTCCTCGGCTGAGTAGAACCCCCCCTCCTCGTCGGTCATCTCCCTCATGACGTAGCGCAGCGTGTCTTCGGCCACGTCCAGGTAAACACGGGAGCGCGACGCCTGCGCCGCCTCGATGTACGCGAGCACCAACTGCGCCTGGTCGTACAACATCTTCTCGAAGTGCGGCACTCGCCACGCCCGGTCGACTGAGTAACGATGGAACCCCCCGCCAATGTGGTCACGCATCCCGCCGACGGCCATGCCACCCAGGGTTGCCAGCGCGATCTCGCGGGCCTCCTTCGATCCCGTGCGAGCGTGCTCTCTGAGCAGAAAGAGGAGCTCGCTCGGACGGGGAAACTTCGGTGCGCTGCCAAACCCGCCATACTTGGCGTCGAACGCCTGCTCAAACTGCTGTACGGTACGCGAAAGGGCGTCGGCCTTTGGCACCGACACCGAGGCGGACGCCTGCTCGCGCGCAGCGCTACGGAGTCGGTCGGTCATCGAGCTCGCTGATTCCCGAACCTTGTGTCCGTCCTCGCGCCACGCGCGAGAGATTTGCTCGAGCAGATCGACAAATCCAGGCCTGCCCCATCGAGAATCCGGTGGGAAGTAGGTACCACCAAAGAACGGCTTCAGATCGGGGGTCAGCCAGACGCTCATCGGCCAGCCGCCTGAGCCCGTCGTGGCCTGCACGAAGCTCATGTAGACACGATCGACATCTGGCCGTTCCTCTCGGTCCACCTTGATCGAGACGAAGTGCTCGTTCAGCACCCCCGCAACGGCAGGGTTCTCGAACGACTCGTGTTCCATCACGTGACACCAGTGGCACGTCGAATACCCAATAGACAAGAAAATCGGCTTCTCTTCCAGGCGGGCTTTCGCGAACGCCTCCTCAGACCACGGAAACCAATCCACGGGATTACCGGCATGTTGCAGCAGGTAGGGGCTCCGCTCACGGGACAGGCGATTCATGTTCTCATTATGAAGTAAAATCGCCGAGTGACCGACGTTCCCGGGCTTGCCGGCAAGCGCGTCGCGATGCTCGTCGAAGACGACTTCGATGATCGCGAGCTGGCGGGGCCAGTCGAGGCGCTGCGAGCCGCTGGCGCGAACGTGGTCATCGTGGGCTCCCGGGCCGGCACCGAGCACCGCGGCAAGCGGGGCGACGTCGTGGTGAAGGTCGAGCTGGCGGCCGGCACCGCGAAGGTTGCCGATTTCGATGCGGTCGTCATACCCGGCGGCTACGCCCCCGACAGAATGCGTATGCGACACGCCATGGTCGATCTGGTCAGGGACATGATGGAAGCTGGTAAGCCGGTGGCAGCCATCTGCCATGGTCCGCAGTTACTGATCTCGGCGAACGCGCTGAAGGGCCGGACGTTGACCTGCTGGCCGTCCATTGCCATCGATGTCAAGAACGCGGGCGGGCTGTACGTCGACAAGCCGGTCGTCGAGGACGGTAACCTGATTACGTCGCGTAAGCCGGACGATGTCCCTCATTTCAGCCAAGCCATCATACGGGCGCTATCCAAGGTAGCGGTCCCGTAGTGTCGGGCATGTACGCTGGGCCCAGGCAGGCCTGAAGACCTGCACGACAGGCGAGAGTCATGCGGCGAAGACCGGCCACTCGTAGTGGCTGACGCGTCTAGCTGTCGCCGCGGAGTCGAGCGTAGGCCGCCGTAAACTCCACCCCGTATAGCATGATGACCGCCTGAATGTAGACCCAAATCAGGAATGTGACAACGGCGGCAATCGAGCCATTCACTCGGGTGAATCGACCCATATCGCGAATCACCCACGAAAATCCAGCCAGCGCCACCGTCCAGAGCAGGGCAGTGATCACCGCTCCAATCCACACGTCTCGAAATCGTACCTTGGCGTTGGGGACAAAGTAGTACACGAGCCCAACAACGAGCACGAACAGCGGCGTGGCCGCGTACCGCACCAGCAGGCTCCTCAGCATGTTGAGTCCCGGAAAGACCAGAACGAGCTCGGAGAACCATTCCATCCCCACCATCCGGTAGCCAGACACGAGAAGCAGCGCCGCGAACAGCAGGAGGCCGGCAACCATCAGCATCAGGAACGAGAAGAGCTTGTGCTGCCAAAAATTACGCTGCTTCTCAACGCCCCAGGCATGGTTGACGGCAGTACTGACCGCGCCAAAGACGCCGAGAGACCCCCACAAGAGCCCCATCGATCCGAAGACCCCGAACGTGAATGACGTCGCGCGAAGGGCGTCGAGCTGCCGGGTGATGAAATCGAACTGGGCCGGGAAATAGCGCATGACGAGGTCGAGTGCCGCTTCTCGTACGCCCTCATCGGTCGTCACGTTTCCGAGCGCGGCAAGAGCAAGCATCAGAAACGGAAACAGCGATAACAACGAGTAATAGGCGATGGATGCCGCGTACGTGAGGTCGTCGCTCTTGTAGAAGCTCACGAAGGCCCGCCAGGCAGACCGGCCTGTCAGGGTGGCGAGGTCGCTGACCATCAGCCAACCTCGCGTCGCCGCGGTCACGAAGCGGAACCGCTCTCCGACGACCTGTTCGTCCGCGCTGCTTTTCTCGTGTCGTGGATACCGTGCTTCTTCATCTTGCTGTAAAGCGTCGGCCGGTAGAGGCCGAGCACGTGTGCGGCCTCTTGTTTGTTCCACTTCGTGCGTTGCAGCGTCTGGAGGATGGCCATCTTCTCGATCTCGGCAAGAGTGCGGTGCGCCGGAATGATGAAATCCGTCACGTTCGACGTGTCTTCTTGAATCGAGTCTGGTAGATCCGAAACGGTAATCTCGGTCCCTTTGGCAACCAGTATCGCCCGCTCGATGGTGTTCTCCAGCTCACGGACATTGCCGCGCCAGCGGTTGCGAATCAGCAGATGGTAGACCGAAGGTGCCAGCGTCTTCACATGTTTCTGGTAGCGCTGACGAAACTTGTCAAGGAAGTGGTCGCACAAGAGTGGTATGTCCTCTGTTCGCTCGCGGAGCGGCGGTACGTGCATCATGATCGTGTTGATGCGGAAGTACAGATCCTCGCGGAGTCGTCCCTCGGCAAGCGCGATGTCGAGGTCGACATTCGCGGCACAGATCAGACGAAAATCGACGCGGACGACCCGGTCGCTGCCGATCGGACGGTACTCGCGCTCCTGGAGCACACGGAGGAGCTTCGTCTGCACGTACGGAGGCATCTCTCCAATCTCGTCGAGGAGGAGCGACCCTCCGTCGGCCATCTCGAATAACCCAATCTTGTCGACAGTGGCGCCGGTGAACGCACCCTTCCGGTACCCAAACAGCTCGGACTCGATGAGGTCCTTTGGAATCGCGGCGCAGTTGATCTTGATGAACGGCCCTTTTGACCGCCTGCTGCCGCAGTGCACGGCGTTGGCAATGAGCTCCTTGCCCGTGCCGCTCTCCCCTTGGATGAGGATGTTGGCCTCGCTGGACGCCACGCTCTCGACAAGCTCGAACAGCTCGTGCATCTTGCGGCTCCGACCGATGACGTTCCGGAACTGGTACCGGTCATGGAGACGTTGGCGAAGCTGCTCGTTCTCGTCGGCCAGTGCCTTCTGTCTGAGCGCTTTGGACAGTTTGTCGAGCAGCCAGTCGCCGTCGAGTGGTCCTTCCATCGCATCAAAGGCGCCGGCCTTGACCGCTTCGGCTGACCGGCCGGTGGACCCGGAGGTGAAGGCGACAATCGCTGTTTCTGGTCCACGTTGCCTGAATTCTCGAATCAGCTCGAGCCCGTCACGATCGGTCAGCGCGAGCTCGACGACCACGGCATCGGGCCGCCAGGACCGGAATAGATCCTCGGCCTCGCCGCCCGTGCCCGCGCGGGTGACCTGATAACCGGCCGTCGCGAGCAAGGACTCGACCGGCGACACTTCGGTTTCGGCTGCGTCGACGATCAATACGCGGGTCAAGCGCGGCTCGTTCATTCTTTTACTCTAAATCGAAACACGCATGATTCCAATACACACAAGAGATCTCAAGACCATAAACAATACACGTATCAGTACTTGGGTTTCGACTGATGAGCTTCTCTCCGTTCGGTGGAATAATTGAGCCCCCATGCAGCGCCTGGCCACCCACGTCAACGCATCGGATCCGACCTTTCAAGCAAACCGCGATTACATGAAGCGGCTGGTCTCCGAATTTCGGCAGCGAACCGCTCACGCGCGCGCCGGGGGCGGCGAGAAGCCGCTGGAGCGACATCGCCAACTGGGCAAGCGTCCCGTTCGGGAGCGCATCGATCTCCTGCTCGACCAGGACTCCGCGTTTCTCGAGCTATCGGCCCTCGCCGCGTTCGACATGTACAACGATGAGGCGCCATCGGCCGGACTGGTCACGGGCATCGGCCGCGTCTCCGACCGAGAGGTCATGATCATCGCCAACGACGCCACGGTCAAAGGCGGCACGTACTATCCGATCACGGTCAAGAAACACGTTCGCGCTCAGCAAGTGGCACTCGAGAACAGGCTGCCGTGCGTCTACTTGGTTGATTCCGGCGGCGCGTACCTCCCGTTGCAGTCCGACGTGTTCCCGGATCGGGAACACGTCGGACGAATCTTCTTCAATCAGGCCCGCATGTCGGCCGAGGCCATCCCGCAGGTTGCGGTCGTCATGGGCTCATGCACAGCCGGAGGCGCCTACGTTCCGGCGATGTCAGACGAAACCATCATCGTCAAAGGCACGGGAACGATATTTCTAGGTGGACCCCCACTCGTAAAAGCGGCGACCGGCGAAGAAGTCACGGCAGAGGACCTGGGCGGCGCCGACGTCCACACGCGCCTGTCCGGCGTTGCGGACTATTTTGCCGACGACGACGAAGATGCGCTCCGTATTTGTCGCACCGTGATCACAACGCTCAACCGCACCAAGACCTTGCCGTCCGATGTCACAACGCCTGAAGAGCCCCATCATGATCCAACCGAGCTCTACGGAATCGTGCCGGCCGATCCAAAACGTTCGTACGACGTCAGAGAAGTCATCGCTCGCCTCGCGGACGGTTCGCGCTTTGACGAATTCAAGGAGCGTTATGGCGCGACGCTCGTCACAGGTTTCGCGCGTCTCCATGGATTCCTCGTCGGCATCGTTGCGAATAACGGCGTTCTGTTCTCGGAGTCGGCACTCAAGGCTACGCACTTCATCGAGCTCTGTAACTTTCGAGGTGTCCCTCTGATTTTCCTGCAGAACGTCACTGGGTTCATTGTGGGCCGCCAGTACGAACGCGAGGGGATCACCAAGGACGGAGCCAAGATGGTGCACGCTGTGGCCAATTCAGTCGTCCCGAAGTTCACGGTTATCATCGGCGGGTCGTTTGGAGCCGGCAACTACGCGATGTGTGGCCGCGCCTATGAGCCTCGGTTGCTGTGGATGTGGCCCAATGCGCGGATCTCGGTCATGGGGGGTGAGCAGGCGGCGGCGGTATTGACGACGGTTAAACGCGACCAGCTGACCAGAGACGCAAAGGTGCTCTCCGACGAGGAGGAACAGGCCATTCGCACGCCGATCCTCAGCAAGTACGACCACGAGGGGTCCGCGTACTACTCGACGGCCCGCCTCTGGGACGACGGTATCCTCGACCCGGTCGATACTCGACAGGCACTCGCGCTCGGTCTGTCGGCCTCGTTCAATGCGCCGTTTCCTGCCTCGAAATTTGGGGTCTTTCGCATGTAGGCCAGATGCACGCGACACGACAGCAGCGCGAGCGGCATGAAAACACCAACTGAGGTCACCGTATTGCCCCGGACGCGGGGATCTACGAAACAACCATTGACTGCGCACACACGGACACGCGGGTGATGCCCTACAAGCACTTGAAAACGGCGCGTGATGGTGGAGTCGAACGCCTGGTCTTGAATCGGCCGGAGGCTCGTAACGCCTTGAACGATGAGGTCATCGCCGAGCTCATCGACTGGGCCGACGCCGTACGCAAGTCAGGCGACGTGCGTGTGGTGGTGCTGGCCGGAGCCGGAAAGACGTTCTCGGCCGGCGCGGATGTCGGCTGGATGGCCCGCACCATCGAACACAGCAGGGCCGAGAACATGCGAGACGCGTCGGCATTTTCACGCATGTTTGTCGCGCTGGACACGTTGCCAGTCCCGGTCGTCGGCCGCGTGCAGGGCGGCGCGCTGGGTGGGGGCGCCGGACTAGCAGCGGTGTGCGACATCGTCGTCGCCGAAGATCGCACGGTGTTTGGCTTCACAGAAGTTCGGTTGGGCATCGTGCCAGCCGTCATCTCCCCTTTTGTCCTCTCCAAGATCGGGCAGTCCGCGGCGCGCGAGCTGTTCCTCACCGGCGCGCGATTCTCCGCCGAGCGGGCGCGCGAGATCGGGCTGGTACATTTGGTGGTGGCGCCGGAGGCGCTCGACGAGGCGGTTGAGGCAACGGTTCGCGATCTTCTCCTGGCTCCACCGGAGGCCATCGCGACGGCGAAGGGGCTGATCTCAGACGTCGGGAAGGCGTCGCCCGGCGACGTCCACGCTCTGACCGCCCGGGTGATCGCGGCTCGGCGAGTGTCAGCCGAGGGGCAAGAGGGGCTTCGAGCGTTTCTCGAAAAGCGCGAACCACGTTGGGTGGTGGACGGTGAGTGGCCCCGGCGGGAGACCTCCAACCCGCTAGCTCAAGGCCCCCGGGCACCCGGTACTGACAAGCTCCGATGATCAAACGCCTGCTCGTCGCCAACCGTGGAGAGATCGCGCTTCGAGTCATCGCCGCGTGCCGAGAACTCGGGATCGAGAGCGTTGCGATCTTCTCGGAGCCTGACCGTCATGCGAGGCATGTACTTGCTGCGGATCGGGCGGTTGCTGTAGGTCCAGCCGCACCTTCTGAGAGTTACTTGAATGCCCGGGCGATTCTCGACGCGGCTCGATCGTCCGGGGCCGACGCGGTGCATCCCGGCTACGGTTTTCTGTCCGAGAATGCCGACTTCGCAGCCAGGTGCGAGCAAGCCAGCGTCGTCTTCGTCGGACCGCCAGCGTCCGTCCTCAGGCAGCTGGGCTCCAAGATACAGGCGAGGCGTCTGATGCACGCCGCTGGCGTGCCCGTGGTGCCGGGCGAGACGCCAACCAGCCAGTCGGACGATGGGCTAGCGGCCGCCTTGAAACGGGTTGGCTTTCCGGCGCTGGTCAAGGCCGCGGCGGGCGGGGGCGGCAAGGGCATGCGACTTGTCTCGAGCGCCAACGAGGCGGCCGCTGCGATTCAGGCCGCGCGACGAGAAGCCCTGGCCTCGTTTGGCGACGCCACGTTGTATGTTGAGCGTCTCCTCGAGCGGCCGCGCCACATCGAGGTGCAAATCTTCGGAGACGTCCACGGCTCGATCGTCCACCTCTTCGAGCGCGACTGCTCGATTCAGCGCCGGCATCAAAAGGTCATCGAGGAAAGCCCTGCACCATCGATCGGTCCTCGATTGCGCGACCGGCTCCTGTCGACGGCCGTCCGCGCAGCCAGCGCCGCTGAGTACAGGAACGCCGGAACCGTCGAGTTCCTCGTCGACCAGCGCGCCGGTTCACCCGAGGATGCCCCGTTCTTCTTTCTCGAGATGAACACCCGGCTTCAGGTTGAACATCCCGTCACGGAGCAGATCACGGGACGTGATCTCGTTCTGGCCCAGCTGCTCGTCGCGTCCGGCCAGCCGCTCCCTTGGCTACAGAACCAGATATTGCCCCGGGGCTGCGCCATCGAAGCCCGCGTGTACGCTGAAGATCCCGCGAACGACTTTCTTCCCCAGGCCGGCCGCGTGCTGCTCTACCGGGAGCCGAAGGTGCCGGGAATCAGAATCGATTCTGGAGTCACGGAAGGGGATGATGTCAGCGTTCACTACGATCCCCTGATCGCGAAGGTGATCGCGACGGCTGAGACTCGTGAGCTGACAATCGCGCGACTTGCTGCCGCGCTTCGCGCGTACCCCATCCTTGGAATCCGGACGAATGTCGCCTTCCTGCTTCGTGTGATTGAAAGCGACGCCTTCCGCACCGGCAACGTCGACACCGCGTTTCTGGATACTGAAGGCGCGTCGTGGGCGCACGAGGAACCGGCTGACATCCCCGGACACGTCCGGGCAGCTCTCCGTGCGCACGAAGCTAAATCCGATCAAGTGTCGGTCCCCGATCCGTGGGCGCGTTCGAGGAGCTGGCGACCGTGACACCCGTCTTCAAGACCACGTGCATCCGGCCGGGGACATACCACGTCCAGGCAGGTGATAGGTACGAAACCGTCTACGTGACAGGGCCACAACGCGACCGGTGGGCATACTGGAATGGACAGGTCTTTCGGATCAAGAAAGGTGCAGCCGACGCACCGGCCGGCAGAACGCGCAGGTCCGGAGGTTCACAGTCGCTGGCGGCGCCCATGCCGGCAACCGTGGTAAAGGTGCTCGTATCACCAGGCGCGCCGGTGCGCGGCGGCGATACACTGGTCGTACTGGAGGCCATGAAGATGGAGTTGCCCATTCGAGCGACGGGTAACGGCACAGTCAAGGCCGTCTACTGTCGAGAAGGTGAACTCGTCCAACCCGATCACGTGCTCGTTGAGATGATATGACGTTGGACCTGTCGTCGCTTCGAGGCCGACAGATTACCGTCGTCGAAGTTGGCCCGCGGGACGGACTGCAGAACGAGCGCATCCCTGTTCCAACGCGCGACAAGATCACGTTTGTCGATCGCCTGAGTTCGGCTGGGCTACCGGCGATCGAGGTGTCAGCGTTCGTCGGACGGAGGCGGGTGCCTCAGATGGCCGATGCGGCCGAGGTCTTTGCGGGGATCAGTCGCAAGAGCGGGACGCGGTATACGGCGCTTGTGCCGAATCTGGAGGGACTCGACCGAGCGCTCGAAGCGAATGTCAGCGAAGCGGCCGTCTTTGCGGCAGCCAGCGAAACGTTTAGCCGCAAGAACATCAATCAGAGCGTCGCCGCATCACTGGAGACCTATCGGGCGGTCTGCGACCGCGCGTTGAGCGCACGGAGGCGTATCCGCGCCTATGTGTCCACGGCATTTGGCTGCCCATACGAGGGACCCGTGGCACCCGCGACGGTTGTCGCCCTCAGCAGACGTCTGTTGGACCTTGGTGCCTTCGAGGTCGCCATCAGCGACACGATCGGCGTCGCCCACCCAGCCCAGGTCGCGAGCGTCCTTGACGCCGTGCTCGCGGAGATTCCGGCTAAACAGGTTGCCCTTCACTTCCACGACACGAGGGGGATGGCACTTGCGAATGTCCTGACGGCGCTCGGGCTCGGCGTCTTGACGTTCGACGCATCCGCGGGAGGGCTTGGCGGCTGTCCCTTCGCGCCAGGCGCGACCGGCAATCTGGCGACGGAAGACCTCGTCTACATGCTGGACGGATTAGGGGCCGTCACCGGCGTCTCGCTGGGGGCCCTGTCTGCAGCGTCAGGGTTCATCGCCTCTCGGATCGACCACCCCCTGGCTTCCCGCTACGCTCAGGCAGCCGCGGCGTCAGGGCAGGCGTTGGGGCGATCATCAGGATGACCGCCCCCTTGCCGGCCGCTTCTCAGCCAGTCTGTCGGCGAGCCAGAGGATTCGCGCGAGATCGCGTAACATGATCAGAGTGGAGAAACGATGACCTTTAGATCGGGCAATCCGGCGCTCAAAGCGGATACATTCTCGCGGTACCGAGTCGTCTCCGGGTCAGAAGCGATGACGCTTGCCGGCACCGTCAACAAGACGGCCCTCTCGCTGGGCATCCTGATGGTGGCGGCCAGCTACGTCTGGAACAGGGGAGCTGCGGATCCGGCTCTTGGAGCGTTCGTGATGGTGGGCATCATCGCCGCCTTTGTGGTCGCGATGGTGACCGTATTCAAACAGACGTGGGCGCCCTACACGACGCCTTTGTACGCAGGCCTCGAGGGCCTCGCGCTGGGCGGAATCTCGGTTGTATTCGAGGCGCAGTACCCAGGCATCGTCAGCCAGGCGGTCTTTCTTACCTTCGGCACGCTTGGCGCGCTCCTTTTCGCGTACCGATCGGGTCTGATCCGGGCGACCGAGAACTTCAAGCTGGGTGTAGTCGCGGCAACGGGCGGCATCGCGCTCGTGTATCTGCTCAGCTTCGTTCTGGGATTCTTCGGCGTGAACGTTCCACTCATTCATAGCAGCGGCACGTTCGGAATTCTCTTCAGTCTATTTGTCGTCGTGATCGCAGCGCTCAACCTCGTTCTGGACTTCGACTTCATCGAGCAGGGGGTGGAGCGTGGCGCACCCAAGCACATGGAGTGGTACGGAGCGTTCGGACTACTCGTCACGCTGGTGTGGCTCTACCTCGAGATCCTGAGGCTCCTCGCGAAACTGCAATCTCGGCAGCGATAGCGGCTAGACCGGCGCCCAGGCTGGCTCGGCTGGCTCTTCCGTGAGTGCCTTCACCACGTCGTCGAACGGCATCATGTTGATCGCGTCATAATCGGCGGGACAGCCGAACTCACGCTGTTGAGGCGCGGTGGGGTTACCCAGGGTCACGCAGAGTCCGCAGCCGATGCAGAGGTCAGCGCGGACGGCGCAGACCATCCGCCCATCGACATCGGGTTCTTCCACGATACAGTCCGCGACAGGGCACGCCGCCTGACAAATCGAACACGCAAAGGCACCAAAGCAGCGGTCGGGGTCGATCACTGCAATCGTACGCGGGGCCTTCTTGCGAGGGGCCTTCATCATCTTGGTCCACATTGGCCAGATTATACGTCAGGCCCTACCTGAGGACGAAGCCGACCGGCGGTTCGCCTGCCTCAGGCATGACCGCCAGGAGCGAAGCCGTATGTTCCCAGATCTGAGCGTTCGCGTTGACGGCAAAATAGCGCCGGAACGGCGGATAGGCCGGGTCGGCCGCGGCCTTGAACGCCTGGCCCGCTCCTCCAAAGGCAACGCCGTTGCAGCTGGCCGGCGCCCCTGGGAAGGGGGTTGCTTGCATCGTGATGATGAAGTTACCGCGCGTCACGGTGTCAGCCGTACCGAGCGTCGGGCTAATGAATCCAACCACGCTCGCGGGAGGCGGAGTCCCGAGCGTCGTCAAATTCGGCGCGTAGAAACCCGCCCCGCAGGTGAGCGCAAACGTCAGTTGCGCACTGCTGATGGCCCGCAGCGAGCCAATCGCAGAGGCTGCGCCTGCAGAATGCTTTGCGAGCATCAGACGCGGAAAGGCGATCGCCGACAGCACGCCGATCATGCCGATGACGAAGATCAAGTCGATAAGTGCAAAGCCGTTAGGCTTCCGAGTCGGTGCGCGCATTACCCCGCGCTGCTCAGTGCAGAGGTCATGCCGATACCCGTTCTCTTCATAACGTCAATATTAACAAGCGCTTACGCGATTCATCTGGGCTCTGGCCGCTGACGTTTTCTGTCAGCCGGCGGGTTGTACTGACAATTCCTGGCAGTACCGCCCCCCAAGTGAACGAAAGCTTCGCCTTCCATATACGCTGTAGAGGCCGCCCGCTCGGGGGCGCCTTCGTAGGAAATGCCGCGCGCGTACGCGCGTATTTGATCGTGCCGGCTCGACCCAGAGCTGGACTGGAGGGAAATGATGTTCACCGAAACGCTCCTCGAGGGGTCTGACCTCATCCGCATCGGGATCGCGATGGGTATCGTCGTGATTCTCGCCTACATCGCGTCTCAAGCCGCAGCGCGGGCGGCAAGGGCACTGTTCGTCAACGTCGTGCAGAGCGGCCCCGAGGTGGGATTCACGAGTCCGATTGTTAAGCGACCGATCCGCATCGTGCGTCTCTCCGTGTTTCTTGCGACCCTCGCCGCGTTGGGGTTGCCGGCCCTCGACGTCGCCGGAGTGCATACCGCAACCGGTACGTCCGAGTCGCTGCGCGTCTGGTTCTTCGGATCGGGCCTTCGCATCGTCGTCATCGCCACGCTGACGTACCTGGTCGTGCGCATCGTCTCCGCAAGCGTCCGCCGACTTGAGGAGGAGATCAGCAGGGGAGAAGGCTTCGACGCGCAAGAACGTCTGAAGCGCGGGCGGACGATCAGCGGTCTCATCCAACAGGCGGTCACCGCGTTCGTCATCGCTATCGCTATTCTCATGATCCTGCGCGAGCTCCGAGTCGACATCATGCCTATCCTGACCGGGGCCGGTATCCTTGGCCTCGCCGTTGGCTTCGGGGCCCAGACACTCGTCAAGGATTTCATCGCGGGGTTCTTCCTCACCATCGAAAACCGGGTTCGGGTCGGCGATGTGGCCACGATTAACGGAACCGGGGGCCTCGTGGAGAGCGTCAACCTCCGCACGACCGTGCTTCGGGATCTGGAAGGCACCGTTCACGTCTTTCCCAACGGCTCGGTGGAGACCCTCGCCAATCACACGAAAGACTTCTCGTACTACGTGATCGACATGGGCGTCGCGTACAAGGAGGACACGGACAACGTCGTTGCCGTCCTCAGGGAAGTGGCGGCAGACCTCCAGGCAGACAGCGCCTTTGGCCCGCACATCCTCGAGCCGCTGGAAGTACTGGGCGTCGATTCCTTTGATGACTCACAAGTCGTGGTGAAGGTGCGGATCAAGACCGTGCCGCTGAAGCAGTGGGCGGTGGGGCGCGAGCTCAGGCGGCGCATCAAGATGACATTCGACGCGCGTGGTATTGAAATTCCTTTTCCCCATCTGTCGCTCTACTTCGGAGAGGCCAGCAAGCCGATCCTGTTTCAGCAAGCCGCGGTTTCCGAGGGCCGATAGACTGACGCCATGATCCGCACCACACTCGCCCTTCGAGCGTGCCCGGGGTGCGTGGCGCTCGTGCTCGCTGGCGGTATCGCAAGTGGATGCGGTGGAGGCTCGGACGGGCGGCCTGTGCTGACCTTCTCCGGAAGCGCCGTGGGACGCGAAGCCGAGATCCTCGAGCGACAGTTCGACCGGTTCGAGACCGCCCACCCCCCGTGGCGAGTCGAGCTGCGGTCGACCCCTGACTCGGCCGACGAGCGACGGCAACTGTACGTCCAGTGGCTGAATGCGCGCGCCGCGCGGCCAGACGTGCTTCAACTCGACGTCATCTGGACGGCGGAATTCGCCGCAGCCGGATGGATTCGCGCGCTGGATGACTTCGCTCCAGTGGTGTCAGACTTCTTCCCAGGATCCATCGAAGCCGATCGCTGGAGAGGCAGCCTGTACGCACTTCCCTGGTTCGTCGACGTCGGCATGCTCTACTGGCGGACCGATCTCATGCCGCAGCCTCCGGCGACGTTCGAAGCCCTCATGCAACAGGCAGACGACGTCATGCAAGGCGAGGGTCTGCCGTTCGGCTTCGTCTGGCAAGGCGCACGCTACGAAGGCCTGGTCACCGTGTTTCTCGAACACCTGGGAGGCTTCGGTGGGCAGATTGTCGATGAACACGGAGAGATCACGGTCGATTCGGAGGAAGCGGTCCGCGCCCTGACCTACATGCGAGACGCCATCTGGAGTCGGCACGTCGTGCCGTCTGCGGTCCTCACGTGGCAGGAAGAGCAATCGCGCTTTGCGTTTCAGAATGGTCAGGCAGCGTTCATGCGCAACTGGCCGTATGCGCACGCGCTCATGCAGGATTCGAGGGGCTCACGGGTCGCTGGCAAATTCGACATCTCGCTGATGCCGGCGGCGGCTGGTGGGTCGCCCACCGCGGCTCTCGGCGGCTCGCATCTCGCGATCAATGCCTATTCCGCTCACGCAAACGCCGCCTTCGACTTGATCGCGTTCTTGACCGCACCCGATCAGATGCTCGAGCGCGCGCGGGTCGCCGGACAGTTTCCTTCCCGACTGAGCCTGTACGACACACCGGCGCTCACCGAGGCGCTCGGCCTTGCCGCGAGCTCGGCCCGACGGGTCATCGAGAGCGCCAGACCTCGCCCGGTCACGCCGATCTACAGCGAACTGTCGGATATCCTACAAATCCGTCTCCATCGTGCCTTGAGCCAACAGCAGGAGCCACGAGAAGCCCTCGGTGAAGCCGCGAGCGCGATGCGCGCTGCGCTCACGCGCGCCGGACTGGACGGCGGTACCCGACGATACGACTGATGCCACAGCGAATGAGCATCGCCGAGTCGCGCGAAGTCAGAATGGCCTGGCTCTTCGCAGCGCCTGCCCTACTGGCGATCGCGCTCGTCGCGGCATTTCCGGTCCTGTGGACGTTCTGGGAGAGTCTTCACCGCCACGACCTCAGGCTTCCGTGGCTCGGGAGGCCGTTCGTCGGGCTCAGCAACTACCGAGAGGCCTTTACCGACGCCCGCGCATGGAGCGCGATCGCCCACACCCTCTTCTTCACGGCGACGACCGTCAGCGCGGAACTGGCACTGGGCCTTGCGTTGGCGCTCGGGCTGAATCGTCCGTTGCGTGCCAGGGGCCCGCTACGGGCGGCCGCGCTGCTGCCGTGGGCCATGCCAACGGTGGTCGCGGCGTTGATCTGGCGGTTCATGTTCGAGAGCCCGGGCGGCAGCAGCTGGTTCGTCGATCCCCTCGCAGCCTGGGTGCCGATTGTCTTGGCCGACGTGTGGAAGATGATGCCGTTTGTCGCGCTCCTCCTCCTGGCAGGACTCCAGAACATCGACCACAGCATGTATGAAGCCGCAGCCCTCGATGGCGCCGGACCGGTTCGACAGTTCGCCTTCATCACGCTGCCGCTGCTGCGCCCGGCGATCGCCGCGGCCGTGGTCTTCCGCAGTCTGGATGCGTTCAGGGTGTTCGACGTGATCTACGTCATGACCGGAGGAGGCCCAGGAACAGCCACAGAACCAATCTCGCTGTACGCCTTCACGGCGCTGTTCCGCGATCTGCGATTCGGATTCGGATCTGCTCTCGCCATGATGGTCTTCTTCGTGAGCTTCTTCCTGGCACTCGCTTGGATACGACTGCTTGCGACCCCGGAGTCCGTCACGTGAGACGGTGGCTCCCCACTTTCGCGACGTGGCTCCTCGTAGGCGCGGGACTGTTCCCCCTGTACTGGGTCGTCGCCGCCTCGCTCGGTCCTGAATCAAGCCTATTCGAAGGAAGATCGGTCATTCCATCGGTGATCGTCTTCGATCACTACCGTGCGCTCTTCGACGAGCGCGACTTCTTGATTCCAATCCGTAACTCGCTGATCGTCGCCAGCGCCACAACGCTCCTGGCCGTGACCGCCGGATCGCTGTGTGCGTACGCGCTGGCCCGTCTGCGTTTTCGCGGCAAGACGACGATCCTCGCCGCGGTGCTGGCGATCTCAATGTTCCCTCAAGTTGCGATCGTGTCGCCGCTGTTCCTGGCACTTCGGGCTGCTGGTTTGATCAACACGTATCCTGGACTCATCCTGCCCTATCTGACCTTTGCCATGCCCTTGAGCATCTGGCTACTCGTCGGGTTCTTTCGTCAGCTCCCCGACGACATCGAAGAGGCAGGACTCATCGACGGCGCGAGCCGAATCCGAACATTCTGGGAAATCGTCGTGCCGCTCTCGTGGCCCGGGGTGACCGCCACTGCCATCCTGACGTTTCTGTACAGCTGGAACGAGTTTCTGTTCGCCCTGTCGTTCACGCTTGAACCGGAACGCTACACGGTACCGGTCGCCATTGCGCTGTTCCGCGGCCAGTATCAAGTTGCCTGGGGACAGATCCTGGCAGCGGCCATCGTGGCCACGATTCCGGTCGCGCTGCTCGTCCTGATTGCGCAGCGTCGGATCGTCGGCGGCCTGACGGCCGGAGCTGTCAAGGGATAGGTGGCGCAGATGTCATCGATCACGCTTGAAGGACTGTCCAAGACGTTCGCCGGTGGTGGCGTGGCCCTGCACAACGTGTCGCTGGCCATCGATGCTGGGGAACTGATGGTCATGGTCGGTCCGTCCGGCAGCGGCAAGAGCACGGTCCTGCGCCTCATTGCCGGGCTCGATTCGCCGAGCTCCGGTCGCGTCTTACTCGACGACCAGGATGTCTCACACCTGCCGCCGCAGGATCGCGACCTCGCCATGGTATTTCAGAGCTACGCACTCTACCCGCATCTGACGGTTCGGCAGAACCTCTCGTTTGGCCTCCGGATGCGGCGCGTCGCGGCCAGCGAGATAGCAGAGCGCGTCGCGCGCACGTCCGCGACACTCGGCATCGATCAGCTGCTCGACCGAAAGCCTTCACAGTTGTCCGGAGGGCAGCGGCAACGCGTGGCGCTGGGGCGTGCGATCGTGCGCGAGCCTAGAGCCTTCTTGTTCGACGAGCCGCTGTCCAATCTCGACCCCGCCCTCCGGGGCGACACGCGAGCCGAGCTGGCCCTCCTCCACCGACGACTCGGCACGACCGTCGTTTACGTCACCCACGATCAGGAGGAAGCAATGACGTTGGGGACGCGAATCGCCGTCATGCGGAACGGTCGAATCGAGCAGGTCGGCGCCCCTCTTGAGGTCTTTCGAGAGCCGGCCAACAGCTTCGTCGCGGGTTTCGTGGGCTCTCCGGCAATGAATCTGCTGGCGGCGGACACGGTGCCGGCGCTGTCGGTCGCCAAGGTTGGTGTCATTCTTGGAGTCCGGCCGCACGACGTTGGAGTCGTGCCGCGTGACGAAGGCGTGATCACCGCGCGCGTCAGGGTCATCGAACCGCTCGGAAGTACCACACTGCTGCACGTCGAGCTCCACGACCCACGCGACACCGTGCTACGGGTCATCGTGCCGGGCGACCTACGAGTTACTCTGGAGGAAGACGTCGGTCTGAAGGTTGACCCGAAACGCGTGCACGTGTTCGATGCGGCAACCGGCAGGCGCGTCCAAACGCAAGGTTGACCAGTCTACGGACCTTCTCAGAACCAGAGCGTAAGCGGCGTCGGCCGACAGGAGAGCGGTACTACGCTGGCGTGTCGCCGCAGACACCGGTCAGGACAAGTGCTTCAGCGCCCTCGAGCGTCATGGGCTCTCCGGCGCCGCGTCGCATCGTCGCCGTGACTGTCCCGGTCAGGGGGTCGTGCGCCTCGACGGTACACGAGCGGCGCGGGCTCACGCTCAGAGGGCGGCGCATGCCGGCTACCGCCACGACGAACTGGTCGCCGCTCGTGGCCGCGTAGGCCCCCGCGAGTGCTCCGCGCGCTATCGCGCTGTCAAATCCAACGAACGGATGAGACGCGTCGCTCGGACCATGTCGACTCCAGTTGGCGATGCCTGCCGGCAGGTAATCGTCCGCCGCCCTCATGCCCTCGAGCGCAGCTTCGAGCCCCGGCACATCGAAGAGATTGGCTTCTCGGCCGGCCGCCACGTCGGCGGTGCCGCCGCCACGAACCCCCGCACCAGCATGCACAACGTAGGCGGCGTTCTGACTGACCAGGGTCGTCACGTACGCCATCACCAGCCGTACCGGATCGGACTCGCTGCGAACACTTGCACCCGGGCCGCTTGGCTCGTTGTTCACCGCCGTCGGAAGCGCCCCCTCGCACGGGTCGTCGTACTCCGCCGGCCACCGCCACGGCTCCAGCACGGCTTCCCACCCTTCGTTGCCGGCCGTCCGCGGATAGTGAACCGTCGCCAGATCGGCGGCCGATGCCGCGTAGACGCTGCACGCTCGGCCTTTTACGGGTGACGACAGAGCGACCAGCACGTCCGTGCGATTGGCAAGTCGGCGCCCGAGCTCACGTAACTCCCTGATGTCGCCCAGGCCATTCTGCCAGTGCTCGTTGCTGATCTCGATCAGAACGAACCGACCGGGCTCACGGTTGACGCGGTCGGCCCACGCCTCGACAAAACGCGCACGGACAATCGGATCAGGCATCATGACTTGAGCGTCCGCAAAGATGGTGACTTCAGCTCGCATGCCGTGCCTCGCCAGGCGAGCGAGGAACCGATCGACCGTCGCCCAGTAGTCTGGCGTCTCGGGATCGACTCGACGGTCGCTCCAGCTGTCGCTACCCACCATCCCGAGGACGCGCACGAAGTCGACTCCCAGACCGGCAAGCCATGCGAGGTTGGCATCCAGGCGATCCGGGTCGCTGCGTTCACCCCATAACGCCCAGAACAGCGAGGCGCCCAGGGCATTGAAGGGTCCTCCATCGTCAGCCAGCGCCCGCCCGTCGAGTCGCACGCCTCCCTGACCGGGCGAGACCGGGGGGCGGCCGACGTCGGCCAGGGCTGCCACCCGATCCACAGGAGGGGTGGCCATGATAGCCACGACCGTGGCGACAGCGAAGCAGGCGAGGGGCATGCGCACCGCGCCTCGGAGTGGACGAACCACCAGCACGTGTCGATCATATCCGCTCGGGTAAGATTGCGCCTCATGACCGTCGCGTACCACCTTTGCGCTTGTCGCGTTCGCCGCGAACTCGCTGTTGTGCCGCATGGCTCTCGGAACATCGGCCATCGATGTCGCGAGCTTCACTTCCATCCGCCTCGCGTCCGGCGCTGCTACGCTGCTCGCCCTGGCTTCCCTGAGCGGCAGACGTCGTCGCTCCCCACGTCCACCGTGGCGGTCCGCGCTCGCGCTGTTCGCGTACGCGCTGTCGTTTTCGTTCGCATACCAAATCCTTGAAACGGGAACGGGCGCGCTCGTGCTTTTCGGATCGGTACAGGCGACGATGCTTGGTGCGGGACTCGTGGCGGGCGAACGGCCTCGGAAACAAGAATGGGTGGGACTTGTTCTCGCTGCAGTGGGACTTGTCTATCTCGTGTTCCCTGCGCCGACCGGTGGAGGCGCTGTCATCTCGTTACGGCTGCTCATCTCAGGGAGTTTGATCCTCGGCGGCGTCGCGCTCGCATCGTCGTCTCGTGTGTCCCCAGAAGGGCCATAAGCGACCTTCTCTGAGTTTCACACGATCGCGCTCGACTGCAACCGTGATCGATCATCAATGCATTCTCACCGCGTCATGAGCTACGAACCGATGCTACATTAGCAAGTGGAGTACGCCGCCGGAATGTTTGGAACTCATTCACAATGGACAGGACTGCGTGATCGCTTCGGCGAGCGCGACGTGATCATCGACGCGAATGGCGAGTCGATTTCGCGCTTGCGCGTCGCGACGACACTCGCGGTCGACGAATCGGTCCTCACCGCGCGCATCGCGCAACTGCAATCGTTCGACCGTTCAACGTTCGCGCGGCCACTGGGAGTGGACCACGACAGTGAGACCGGTCGCACCATCCTTCTTTCTGAGCACGTCTCCGGGCTGCGCCTGTCTGAAGTGTTTCGTCACTCCGCTGATGGTCTCGTTCCGGACCTTTCGGCCGTTCTCTTCGTGGTCCGTCGCCTGCTGGTTGCTGCCGAACGGGCGCAGGCCGCCACTGGGCTAGACCATTTCGGAATTGCTCCGGAGCGAGTGATCGTGACGCCTCGAGCAGAAGTCGTGGTGGTCGATGCTGCGATCGCAGCCGCCGTTGAATCCCGCATACGGGTCGGTGCGCCACCGCCTGGAGCGCACGAAGACATCGGGAACATCGCTCGGATCGGCTTGTCCATGGTTCTTGGACGACTGATGACCGAAGACCAATACATCGATCCGCTCAGCAGCGAACTGGGCGACGTCGCCGAGGTGGCCGCGATCCGTGCGGATGAGACATTCGCCTCAGTCTTGCGCCTGTGGTTCGAGCAGGCCCTGGTCACTGATCGCGAACTGTCCTTCAGTGACTTCGCTGCGGCAAGAGAGACCTTCGACGTGGCCGACCCTCGTGCGGCGGGCTGCCCGCCTTCTCGGCCCGCGTTCAAGTCGTTCCTGACCGAACTTGGGATCGACGAGTTCTTCAGTCCCGAATCAGCGCAGCTCGAGACCCGTCGGATCAAGTCGGTCAAGGCCAGACACCTCGAGAAGCATTGGGGCACGGTCGAAATCGCAAGCGCTGTCGAAGAAGTCGACCCGCGGCTCAGGCCCTTCGACGAAGGCGCACGCGAGTCTGTCGTGTCCCCAGCAGCACGTGGACAGGCGTCGATCATCGTCGACCCGTCAGCGCGGCCCGAGCCGGAGTCGGTCCTCATCGACATCGAAGCGACGCCCGACCCAGAATGGGCTGCGCAAGACACACCCGAACCGATCGCCGAGGCTGAGCCGCAAGCGGGCTGGCTGCGGCGAATGTTTCACCGAGCTCGAGAGGAGGAGGAAGCATCCGCGGGGGATGGACCCCGCGCTGAACTGTCGCCCGAGCCAGCAGAATCCTTTCCAGACGGTGGGTCTGGGGACGGCGCGCCACTCATCGAACCTTTCTCGACGGGCGAGAGCGTCGCCGACGCCAGAGCCGTCGAAAGTGCCACAGCTGCTCCGCCCGATGACGAGGGCTCGATACTGAGGCCGTCGACTGAAGACAAATTGCCCAGTTCCTCGGCGGATGCATCCATGGAGCCGGTCGCCGAGCACGAGCTCGTTTCCGATGCGACGGCCGAGAGGAGCGACATGGAGCTCGAGGAGCTTCCGGTCGCCGAGGCTGCTCCCGAGTCGTCGTTCGAAATGGATGAACCGGCGCGACCGTCGTGGCTCCGCCGAGCATTCGCGCGGGCGCGCGAGATCAGTGATCCGCTTGCTACTGAACCAGACCACGAGATCTCTCCAGACGACACGGAGGATACGGGGAATGCCGATGCGCCCGCTTGGAGTGCCGAGGTCCAGCACCCGCCGTCGAGCGCGTCCCAGCCAAGCGTCGGCGAGACCGAGCCGTTCACCGTTGAGCTCGAACCAGCCGCGCACGCTGACGGCGGAGAGTCACTGCGCGCGTCCCCGGAAGGCAGCATCGATCAGGGGGAACAGTCCAGCCCGCTCTTCAATCCGGCATCCGCGAGTGCGTCAGTGTCCGCGGGGCCGCTGGCGCACGAGACGGCCGTCGGAACGTTCCCGCTCGACAGCATGGCAGCTCGGATCGACGTGGGTGGCAAAACGACGCTCGACGCCGCAGCGTCCGACCACTCCACCGTCGGGACGATGGCATCCGATCCATTGACACTCGACTCCGTGCCTCATGAACGCTCACCTGAGCCCGCAGCGGTGAACGCGCCCGACGGGCTCCTGACCAATCTGCCCGCACCTGGCGAAGCGG
>Ga0326597_10002442_pt1 | contig 27757 bp, 23 predicted proteins | sample RVTome_12_FD_203789 | JGI IMG/M metagenome (GOLD analysis project Ga0326597, IMG submission 203789) | Soil microbial communities from uranium-contaminated site in the Upper Colorado River Basin, Wyoming, United States - RVT100D185 | ecosystem: Environmental > Terrestrial > Soil > Contaminated >... | reverse complement strand
CGAGTACGGTGTCCAGATACGCATCAGTCAGGCCCTCAAACTCCTTCGGAGTGGTATGTGCAGCCAGGTACGTCCCCACCAGCTCGACCGGCTGCATCGCGTTGAGCCTTTTGACCGCTTCGAGCATTTTGAACTCGTCTGCGACGGTCAGGCCGTATCCGCTCTTGATCTCTACGGTCGTCACGCCGTTTTGGAGCATCCGCCCGAGCCGGGGAAGGGCCAATGCGACCAGTTCATCGAGGCTAGCCCGGCGCACGGCCTCGACCGTCAAGCGAATGCCGCCGCCCGCTTCGGCGATCTCGGCGTAGGATCGGCCCTCGATCCGCTGCACGAACTCCCGTTCGCGCGTGCCGGCAAAAACCGTATGCGTGTGGCAGTCGATCAGGCCCGGCACCACGCTTGCGCCGTGTACGTCGATTTCCTCGTACCCCGCCGGCGCGTTCAAGTCATCCTCGCGGCCGAACCACGCAATCCTCTCCTGATCGATGACGACGACCGCGCTGCGAATACGATCGACGTGTCCCATCGACAGGCCCCCTATCGGGCCCGGCTTGACAACGGCTAGCTCAGCGATGTTTCGGAGGATCAGCATGTGATACACTTCTTACGCCGAAAGATTCAAACAGTGCAACGCCGGAGTACCAGCGCAGATGATACCGAAGACTTCGCCGCGACGCCCGCCCACCGGTTCGCAAGACGCTGCATCGAGAATCTCGGCGAGCCACGCGAGCGCCGCGTGAACGTGCCCCTTGAAATTCCATTAACCTGCGCAATAGACGCGCAAACTGAATCGCGCTGGTCGCTTGCCAGGATCATGGCGTTGGGCTGGCTGCTGCCGGCTAGAATGGCCAGGGGCAGCGTCCACATTTCCATGCCGCGGGCTTTTCTTTTGCATCTGTTCGCAGCGGTTGTGACGCTCTACTTCATTACATGGGGGATCGCGCTGGCAGATTTCACCGGCGAGGTTACACCGGCTCGGCTCCTGGCGGCGTGGGCCCGGGTATTTGAATCGCTGACCGCGGGGCTTCGTTCAGATCCAACCGCGTACTTTTGGGGGGTCGCAGGCATCGTCGTTCTCATCGAGGTGACCCTGTTGATCGGTGCGTTCCTTTTGACTCCGTGGGGCGCGCGTGACGAGCCGGTGCGCGCCAGTGTTGCTCACGCACTCAGGCAGGTCTGGCTGCGCACGACGCATCTGATTCCCATCGTGATTATAATGGCCGCCACGGTTTTTGTTACTGGTATGGTCAACCAGATGTGGACCGACTCGCATCCCCTGCCAACCGTAGACAACTCGACAACGGCGCCCACGCTGACTTCTTCCGATCCCGGATTGAAGCAGGCCCAGAAGGACTACTTGAATGCCACTGCGCAACGGGAGTTGCAAATCCGGCGCCGCGCGGAATGGCACCTCAAGAGGCCGTGGTACGTGGAATACCACGAGCCGATCCTTGTGCACACGGGCGTTTTGCTTTGGCTCTGGTTTTGCTGGGGATTGCTGCGCGCGGTGGGCGTCGAACGCGAAGTGGCCCCGATCGAGCGCCCGCCTACGTGCGAGTTCTGCGGGTACAATCTGTCGGCCCTTCCCATTGAAAGACGATGTCCGGAGTGCGGTGAGCCGGCTGCAGCTTCAATCGGCGCCGGTGCGAGGCCGGCGCGAATGTTGCAGCGCCTCCGCGCGGAGATCGGATTCCTGCGGGCGTGGTGGCGAGTCTGCGCCGACGCGATCCGCCGACCGGACCGCCTCGGTAGGCAACTGCGCCTTTGCCATCCAGATTCCAGCCACCGATTCTTTCTGCTCCGGCATGTCCCGATCTTCTTTGTTTGCGGGCTCCTCGGCTGGACGGCCTGCCGGTTCTCAGGTGGAGACTGGGGGCGGGGGGTCAAAGAACCTCTCGAATCGATGTTCATAGCGGGATTGTTTGGGTACTTCGGATTGATCGCGGCCACCGAGTTCATATTGTTCAGCGCGCTTGTCGTCGGTCTACGGTATGGCCGTGAAGTGGGGCGCAACGTCATGCCGGGTTCCGCGCAGATCGCCGCATACCTTAGCGGCTACGTGGCGCTTTGGATGTTGTTCGCCGGGGGAAGCGCGGCCGCGCTTATCACCATGGTGCGCTACAAATGGTTTGAACCCGTGGAAGAGTTCACAAAGCTGGATGAGAGCGGATTCGCGATGCTTCTCTGGACGATCCCCAATCTGGCGCTGCTTGTAATATATTTCGCACTACTGGGCCGCGGCACTGCGGCGATGCGCTACGCGAACAAGTGACGGCGAATGGCCGACTACCTGCTGGCGTGGTCGGGTTGTGAGCCCAGACGCTGAGGCATGTCCGCCAAGACGTACGCGACCGTCGCCAGCGCCGCGACGTTCTGCGACAGCTCCGTAGGATCGACCTTGTCGATCGTGTCCGCGTGGGTGTGGTGATAGTCGAAGTAACGTGAGCCGTCGACGTTGTGTCCCAACAGCACCACGCCCGCGGTCTTCATCGGGCCGATGTCCGCCCCTGCGTCCCCGCTGCGCACGTTCATCGGGCCGAGCGGTGCGAGCAGCTTCACGATCTCCTGCATCTGTTGTACGACGATACGCTCGCGCTGCGGATCCTCGCATTCGGTCGAATAGCCCGTCGGCCTGAACACGCCGCTGTCCGACTCGATCGCGGCCACGTGATTCGGCATTTCCCCGGCGTGGTCCTTAGCGTAGGCTTTTCCACCGCGCAGGCCGTTCTCTTCGTTGGTCCAGAGCACGACGCGAATCGTGCGCTTGGGGATCATCCCCAGCCGTCGCAGCACGCTGATGGCCTCCATCGCAATGACGCATCCGCCGCCGTCGTCGTGGGCGCCGTGCCCCACGTCCCATGTGTCGATGTGCCCGCCGATGACCACGACCTCATCCGGCCAGACGGATCCGCGAAGCTCGCCGATCACGTTCGCCGAAGGCACATCCGGAAACTGCTTCGCCTCCATCTTCAGATTCACGACGACCGGCACGCCGCGTTCTTGCAGCGCGGCGATCGTGTTCGCGTCCTCCGTCGTCACCGCGGCCGCGGGAATCTTCGTCTCCGCGTCTGCGTAGGACAACATACCCGTGTGCGGCGAGCGCATGCTGTTGGCCGTTACGGAGCGAACCAGACACGCAACCGCGCCCTGCGCGGCCGCGAGCCGGGCACCGTGATGGCGAAAACGCACGGTCGTGCCGTAGCCCGAGCCGCGCACCGGGTCGTACTCCGGCATCGGGTTGTTGAACAGCACGATCTTCCCCCGCGCACCGTCACCGAGAGTCTCCAGCTCGTCCTCGTCGCTTACGACCGCGACCGGCGCCGTGATTCCCTCAGGCGGCGTGCCCACCGATCCACCCAGGCCGAGGATAAACAGCGCTTCCTTCCGCGGCTCGAGCAGCATCGCAGACTCCGCCCCGCGGACCCACTTGGGCACCATGACCTCCTCGGTGCGGACGTTTTCGTGGCCGTCCTTCTTGAGATTGTCTACCGCCCAGCGGATCGCCCGGTCGAGCGCCGGCGAGCCGCTCAGGCGGTGGCCGATCTCCACGCACAGCTCTTCCAGCCGGCCGTAGGCGTTGTTGTCGGCCAAGGCGGCGTCTATGATACGCTTCGCGGCCGCCTCATACCGCGACGTGATCGAGCCGGGATCGGTCGCCTTGGCCGGCGGCGGTTCCGTCTCCGGATACGCCGCCAGACCCCGCCCGGGCACGCACGCGATCGCCGCAATAGCGAGCGCGACAATTCGCGTTCGCAGTCCGCGACGACACATGGGCGACGCCGCAGAATCAAACGCACGTGCGTTCGAATGAACCACGCCCGACGCCTCTTCGCTTAGCAATAAAGTATTCCCGAACGTCTGGTTCATTACGCCTCCCCAAATCACGATACGAATCGCCCGCGCCGCCCGATCTTGGCAACTCTCCGTCGCACAACGACGCTCCGCCCAAACTCGAATGGGATTCTAACGGCATCCGCCCGCACCGCCACCGCCCGTCGCGGGGCCTATGACATGCGGAGGCAAGCGGCACGGTCGTGATCGCGCCGAGGTCGTCGTTGACCATTGACACGCGGCAACGGACCAAGTCCGTCGATCGCTTCGCGATCGGTCCCGCGAAGCGGGATGCCGCGAGTCAAGGGTTGATGATGTCCCGCCGGTCGATGGAGAGCAGCAAGCCGTAGGTGCCTGCCCGTGCGTGGCACGCAGACAGGTCGGCCTTGTTGGTGTATGATTCTTCCCCCAGCGTCCCGTGCTTGAGTTCGCCGCCCGGGGCGACCTTCTCGTACTGATCCTTGCCTGTCCTCACCGGAACAGGTATCATGTGGATATGAAGTACACGGTTCTCATTCGGGCGGGCAACGAGTGCGGATACGTGGCGACCGTTCCGGCGTTGCCTGGATGCGTATCGCAGGGCCAAACTCGACGACAGACTCTCCGCAACGCCAAAGAGGCCATCGAAGCCTACATTGAGGCGCTTCTGGAAGACGGCTTGCCAGTGCCCGTTCAGACCGATGCGGAGCTTGTGGATGTCGAGGTATCAGCCCGGTGAGCCGCCTGCCGCGCGGCCTGTCGTATCGGCGCATCGTGGCCGCGCTGAAGCGGGCCGGGTTCTCCGTTCGGCGGCAAAAGGGCAGCCACATCGTAATGCGTCGCGACAAGCCGTTCGCACAGGTTGTCATCCCAGTTCACCAGTCCCTGGATACCGGTACACTGGCCAGTATCATCACCGGTGCAGGGATGACCGTGGACGAGTTCTTGGGACTGCTGTGATGCGAATCGTCTCGCCGGTGGGTGCAGGTGCATCGGAAGTCTGCGCGGACATTGCTTCGGTCGGCGACTCGCCACGCCCCGACCCGAAGGAACCGACGTTTCTGGCCGTCGATCCCCGCACGCCGTACACGACCGACTTCGATGGTGCCGATGCGGGCTTTGGCAGCCCATTACATGCTGCGCTGGGTGAGCACGACCGGCGAAAAGGGACCGTGGGCGAGACGGCGAGTGCGACGATTGGGGCGTAGATCGGTTATGATCTTGCGCAACAGACGCCTGCACGCACAACGAGACGAGAACGCATGGCCAAGGACACGAAGCGAACCGCGAACCGTGCCAAACCAGGCAGAGAGGCGGTGGTGACGCCCAACAAGGGGTTCGGCGACTACAAGGCCGATGCTGCCAACTGGATCACGCTCGCGACGGGCGAGTATTACCCCGACATCCTGCCTACGGCTTGCGAGTTGTACAATCCTGTTCTTGTCATGTTCGGCGACTTGGTGAAGCGCTCCGAGTCGTCACAGGCATTGTTCATGAGCATCTGCGAGCTGACGCAGACCTGGATGCGGATTCAACTCGCGCGCGTGTTTCGCAAATACGTCAGCCCGACGCTTTCAGTAGAGATGCTCAAGCAGAAGGCGAAGGCGAAAGCGATATGCGACCAGTTCGCGCACGGGTTTCGACCTATCGTTGAGGTTCAAAAAGCGTTTGCGTCGCGCCCGCTGCCTGACGAGGCACTTTGTGCGGTACTCTGGGAATACAAGGATCGCGGCAAGAAGGGCTATGACCTGACGGAGAAATTCTTCGCCATGATCCGCGGCCAACTCCCCGGATACACGATCACCGGACCCGAGCGGGCTGGCGCTGATGTGCTCTTGGGAAAGGTATGGGACGACTATCCCAAGCCGGATCGACCGGCCGACTTCGTCATCAAACGTGGGTCGGACGTGGTGGCTGTTGGCTTTGCCCGCTACGACAGCGATCGTGGCGGTGCACAGGAGGATGACCGGACCGGCGGTTACCGCGAATGCGCGAGCGAAGTCCTCGGTTTCGCATCTCGCAAGAAGCTGCGTAAGCTCAAAGTGATCTTTCTCAACGACGGTCCCGGGCTGCTGCTCGGCTCCATGTGGGCTGATTACACCACGCTTGAGCGCTCTGGCAAGGGCAAGGTCCGTGTCGTGACGTTGCGAATGGTGCCGGAGCGAATCACGCCGGAATGGCTGGAGGCTTGAACGATGGCGACCGGAGTACCCGGCAGGCGACGCGTCCACAAGCAAGCGTATGCCTTGCAATATGCGGGCAAGCTCGCACGCGCGGCAGTGCTGTCACTACCGGCGGTTGAACCGCGCGAAGTCGCGATTGCAAGCGAAGTGGGGCGATTGTTTCAAGGCGACAATTTGTCCGCGATGCTCTGGCTCCGGGCGCAGCCGAGCGTGCGCGGCAAGATTCGCAGCGTGTACATCGACCCACCCTATGCTACGTCGATGGCGTTCGTGGATCGAGAAGTCAATCATGCTTACGACGATCACCTGGACGGCGCGGAATACTTGGAGTTCCTGCGACAGCGGCTCATTGCGCTGCACGATCTTCTCGCCGGAAACGGTTCGATTTTCGTCCACCTCGATCAGAACATGGTTTTCGAGACGAAGATTCTCATGGACGAGGTTTTTGGACGCCAGAACTTCCGCAACTTCATCACGCGGAAGAAGTGCAGCACCAAGAACTACACGCGCAAATGCTTAGGGAACATTGCCGACCACATTCTATTCTACACGAAGTCGGACGAGCACGTGTGGCATCGACCCTACGACCCATGGTCGGATGAGAAAATCCAAAAGGAGTATCCCTATATCGACCATAAGACGGGGCGGCGCTACAAGAAGGTTCCCGTTCATGCCCCGGGCGTCCGGCGGGGAGAGACCGGCAAGCCGTGGCGCGGCAAGCTGCCGCCACAGGGGAAGCACTGGCAGTATCGGCCTTCCAGGCTCGACCAACTCGACGCCGCGGGCGAGATCTACTGGTCGCCCAACGGCAACCCGCGCCGCAAGGTGTTCTTCGATGCGAGCAAGGGCATCCCCGCGCAGGACATCTGGATGGGATTCAGGGATCCGCACAATCAGAACGTGCTGATTACGGGGTATCCCACAGAAAAGAACTTCGAATTGGTGAGCCGGCTGATTGCTGCAACGACCAACCCGGGCGATCTTGTCCTCGACTGCTTTTGTGGATCGGGAACTACGCTGGAGGCTGCCGCTTCGTTGGGCCGTCGGTTCATCGGCATTGACGTCGCGGATGCGGCGATCGAGGTGACTGCCAAACGACTGCGCGACGGGCGCAGTCGGATGGGTGACTTCGTCGGTGCCCGGTCGCCCAAGAAATCGGTGCCGCACGAGCCGGACCTGTTTTCATTGGCCGCCGGCAATAACGGTGGGTAATCAGATATCCCGGGACCGTACGAGCCAGCCGCCGGCGCCACTGACGGTGTGCCACTGCTCTTGAGCAGTGCTGGTTCGCAACGTGTTCGCCAGACGCAATGCTTGAAAGCAGTGGCACATGGGTATTGGCGGGCGGGGACGCCCGTTCCACCCTTGTTGTACGCCGCGCCGCCGCCGACCTGTGTCCAGACGCCGTCGGCGTCCATCGTGGCATGTAGAGCGCCGCCGCGATGTTGAACGGCATGTTCAGGCAGCGGGCGATCTCGTTGATCACCTCGTGCTTGAGGTCGCCATAGACCGTGGTCGGCTGCTCGGCCGGCCGGTCAGGCGCGTCCGGCTTTGGCGTGAATAGCCCCGCTCCGGGCCGACATGAACACCTTGGCCGCGGAAAGAAACAGCAGCGTCAGGACAAGCATCCCCCATCCGGAAACGGTTGGAATAGTCCCGCCGCACATGGGGGCAAAGATAGCGTCGTTGACGCCGGGGCAGTGATCCGCGCAGTCCGGGGTTCCGTCGCCGTCCGAATCGCCGGTTTCATCCGCTCCACAGCCGCAGAAACCCGCGGCGGTTTTGTCGGGGTCCGCCGGGCACTCGTCGTGGCAATCGAACGTCCCGTCGTCGTCCGTGTCAACGTCCTCCACGCCGCATCCGCACACTCCCGGCGCGTCCTTAGTGGGATCGTCGGGGCACAAGTCCGCGGCCGCCGAGCCGTCATAGTATGCACTGGCGCGTTCGAACGCCGCCTGTCCGATTGCCGATCCCATTTGGCGCCCGGGCAGGTCGTCGGCCGGGGGATGAATCCCACCCCAAATCCTCGAGAGGCTGCACTGGTCCGACGCGTCGACATACTTGGCCCATTGCAGCGTGACATCGACGCTCGGTCCTTCCTCGAAAACCAGGAACTCGTTCTTCGGGCAGAGGAATTCGCCCATTCCGCCCGGAAAATACTCATTGCCGGTGAGCAGCGTCATGACCAGGGCGGCGGCTCGGCTATAAGTGCTGTGTCCGGAAACATATCCCGCAAAAGGCGGGGTTACGAACGTCGGCCGCTGATATGGCCACCAGTTTCCCGCCAGGATCCACCCCACGCCGGCCGCATCAACGTCAGGGTCGCTTATATAATCGTGGCCGCGCCACGTATAAAGCGCGATATTGCCCTCGCGGCCCGCCAAATGCTCGTGTCGTTCGCTGGGCGCCGTAGTTGCAGACGTGACGACCTCTATGAAGCCCGGGTGGAGAGTGATTCCGTTGGGATTATAAGAAGGGCCGGCCGGATCGGAACTCTGGCCCAGCCCGGCCATGTATCGAATCGCGGAGACCGGGCGAATGTAGTCGTACCATCCCTTTACGCCCCAGGCCGAGATCGCCACGTCGTGCATGGCGCCGCCCATTACCAGAAACGCCTTCACGTCCCACTCAAGGTCATCCAGAACCGGCCCCGCTCCACCCATGCGTTTCTCGAAGAGCGGATGATCTGACACATAGTTGAGTATCACGAACCAGTGTCCGGGCGGCGTTTCCGACGCGGGCCCGTCCGCCCAGAACTCGGCCAGAATTCGGGCGTAGTCGCCGCGTGGGACGAACTGAGGTTCATAGGGCATTCCCGTCACCGGGTTCAGCGCATGGCCGATGCCCCAGTCCCCGCCGTCGTAGAGGTCGTAGAAAGCCTCGAAGTCCGCCGGATCTGGCAGGGAAGCGTTTCCGATCGACGCCGGGGATACGTCCCACAATACTCCGTCGCTGGGATCCAAGTGCGCGGCCCAGATGGCGACCAGTTCGAAACCCCATTTATAATAATCCTCACCAACTCCGCCCATCTGGGGAGGAGGGCCGGGATCATGGTAGACCCAGTAGTCAAAGCCGTCCCGCTGATAAACGGTAAGGTCGTCCTGGGTCAATGCAAACGGCGCAACAATTCCCCACTCCGGGCTCAAGAAGCCCGGATAATCGCCTATGTGGATTCCCGCTTGATCGACAAAAAACTCCAGGGCCAGCGGCTGCCAGCGATTCGGGTCGATGATGTCCGGATTGCCGGGGAGGTCCGGAAGTAACGGCGGGTTGACGGGTTCGTAATAAAGGTTTTCGTAGGCGCCGGACTCGTTGGCTCCGTCCGCCAGGCCGAACGCCAGGATGGACGCGGCTACGCGATTTCCGAGCGCCGCCGGTGAATCGCCGATGGTGGACACGAAATCACGATCGTATCCCAGGTCGCCCATCTTCTGATCGAAAGACGCGAGTGCCACGGCCGAATTGGGGGAATCCGCGAACCGCGCCGACAACACTCGGTATGCTGCGTAGCTGATCGCCTCTTTACGGGCCGCGTCTACGTCCGCGGCAAGAGCGTGTTCGTCGTGGATAACGGGATCGGCAACGTTGTCAAACGCCGCCCACGCGTCCCACATCGCAAACGAGACGTGGCAGAGATTACGGGCGTGGACCGTGGGGCGGGCGAAGTCGATCCGTATCGCGCCGAGGAGTTCTTCGTTCCACTGCCTGGCGACCGAATGCTCGGCCAGCACGGGTACGCCGGAAGCCGAGAGCACCAACGCCGCCCGGAATACGCAGCGCGCATGACCCCGGCCCCGGCGCGGTGCGAACGCAGTGCAATACATGGCGCTTTCTTCTCGGCTGTCCCAGTTCTGCGCGGCCCAGGAAGTTGCATCGGCCCTGATGTTTCGCCGCGCCCGACCGCAGGAGTATACGTGCGTTCGCCGTCCCTTTCAATCGAGAGCGTCAGTCGCAATCCGATCTCCCCCGCGTTATTATCACGCATCAGCCGATATCTCCAGGAGGCTTCGGATTCTCGCGAGCCGGTCGGCGAAGACTTCATCGGAAAGCACGGGCGCAGCCCCGGCCGTGGGCACGTCGACTTCGAGCTCTACCCACGATTTGCATCCGGCATAATGCCCCGTCATGGGAAGAGTGATCGGGCTCGGCAGGGCGTAGACGCGAGCGATGAGCACGTAGACGGACTCATCCCCCCGCCGATGGAACCGCCCTTCGACGACCGCGTCCGACCAGACGTGATCCGCGCGAAGTTTGCGAAGCGCCGCAAAGGATTCGACGCGCATCGAGTCGGTCAATACCGCATAGTGGCTTAACCGAAGCAGACCGGCGGGCGGTTGGTCCGCTTCCGCCTGTTCCCAGAGCACCTGCGCCTCGGGCACCACCTGTGCCCGTGATTGGTGAAAGCCGGTGGGAAACAACAGAAACTCGCGGTGGGCCGGGCGAAACTCGCCCCCTTGCTCGGCGAGGCCCCCTTTGCGAAGTATGAGAATCTGCCGCCCCGTGCCCAGCGCGCGACAGACAACGGCCCATTCTTTGAACGCGGTTTTCATTCACTCGATTGTTGCGGCCGTCAAGCCAATGCTTCGCGGCCGGCCCGTCCCGGCATCACCCCACGGGTGCGGGGCGTTTGCGGCGAGCCTCGTTGCGCACGAGAGGAAAACCGCTAATTAAGCGCCGGGCTATAAGGCTACCCCGCCAACTGTCCGGCGCACTGCAAAGCGCCGTCGTAGTCCGGGTGGTCGGCTACCTCCCGCACGTACTCGACGTGACGGATGACGCCCGCGCGGTCGAGAACGAAGAGGGCCCGGCATTCGATGCGCAGGTCGCGAATCAGCGTCCCGTAAGCGCGTCCGAAGCTCGTATCAAAGTGGTCGCTGAGAACCCACAGCCGCGACCTGTCTATGTTCTCGGCGCCGCAAAATCGTGCCATCGCCGTGGGAAGATCACAACTGATGGTGTAAAAATCGACGTCGGTCAGATTCGCAGCCTCCTCGTTGAACCTCTTTGTCTGCTGTGCGCACACCGGCGTATCGAGCGACGGCACGACACTGAGAATGCGTACTCTGCCGTTGGTTTCGCCGATGCTCGTTTGTTCTACGAGACTCGCTTTGAGTTTGACGTCCGGCGCAGAATCACCGGGCTTCAGTTGTGGACCTTCAAGTTCGAGGCTCTTGCCCTTCAGCGTGCAAGTTCTAGCCATTGCTATCCTCCATTGTGAATGCGACCCCGTGCCCGAAAGACCACGTGTCAGGCCAGTTTACCGGCCGGGTAGTCCGGCCGGAGTAGAAGAAACACCTATACCGCACGGGCATTGTAGGCCTTGCGCGGCGCAGGTCAACAACCACGGCCGGCGGCCGGCACGCCCCACGGCGTTGACACCCGCGAACTGGTCATGCCACGCTTCACCGAGCCGGATGCACAACAATGGCTGATCCTGGAGAAGCTGATTCTGAAACTCCCGAAGCAACCGCCCCCGAAAATACGAAGCGGAGAAGTCATCAAGCGACCGGACAAATCAACGTGACTTTGTGGTGCAGACCGTTGTGCTCAAAATCCCATTCCTGACCCCGCCAGGCAGGTTCAACGCTCAAATCTGCGAAGGTTGGGCTAGTTGCAGCGAATCCCACCCGGCCGCCCAGGCCTTTGCGTAGAGGACTGCGGCTTACTCGCATACATCGCGGACCGAGCGGCGTAGATCGTCAAACACGTCGCGAAACGTGTTACTTCGGATAACGTCCCCCAGTGTCGTCTTCATCCGTCGCGTCCAGTTTGGAAACTTCGCCACCGGCACGCCGGGGAGATTTACAGGATCCATCTCGCCGGCCAGGTCATCCAATGAAACGCCGACGAGCCGGCAGTTCGTGCGTGCCAGGAACGCATATACCGCGCGGCACAACTGCTGAGCCATCTGGCGGTCGATGGGGGAGCCCGGCGCCGGAGTGCGAGCTTGCGAGCCCGGCGGGGGAGGGTGGGACGGCTCGAACTCGATCCCAGCGTCATTGATGGCCCGCAAGAGCGCATGTTGCAATTGGGTTCGCGCCTCCCGGCCGCCATCGGCAGTCTGCGCATCGATCAATCCGTGCTCCAGCCGCACGTCCAGGTCGCGCCCATTCCAATACCCGGCCAGCGGCGGATAATCATGGTTAGTGGCCATCACCAGCGCCTCGCGCGTACAACGCTGCGGTGGCCGAAACGAGCCGTCCCACTCGCGCTCGAAGATCATGAGTCGCGACGACAGAATCCCATAGCGCTCCATGGCCGCGGGCACCTCCGGCGGTACGGTTCCCAGATCCTCGCCGACGATGACGGCGCCATGCCTCCGGCTTTCCAGAGCGAGAATTCCCAGCAGGTCCTGCGACGGGTAACGAACGTAGGCACCGCCGCGCGCGTCTTCCTCGCGCGGGACCCAGAACTGTCGGAACAGACCCATTACGTGGTCGAGGCGAAGCAGCCCCGCGTGGGCCATGGCGCTGCGCAGTATTGCGATCCAATAGTCATAACCGCGTGCTCTCAGTCTGTGCGGATTGAGCGGAGGAAAGCCCCACTTCTGGCCGACGGCCGAGTATGCGTCCGGCGGTGCGCCCACTTCGATCCCGTCTACAAGAAGTCCGGGGTACGTCAACGCGTCGCTTCCGTCAGCGGTCGAGCCTAGCGCCACGTCGTCGTACAGACCCAGCCGCATTCCCGCCTTTAAAGCGCGCATGTGCGATTCGCCCAACTGCCGATCGAGCTCAAACTGCATGTAGCAATGAAGGTCAACGGCGGCTTGCGGCACGTCTTGAGATTGGCCGAATGCGGCGGGCGTCGCAGCGTCACCGTTGATATACGGAAGATCGTGCCGCTCGCGGCGGGCCATGAATCTCGCGAACGCTGTCAGCGTCTCGCCGTGGCCGGCGACGTAGTCGCGATAGGCCGCGCCACGTGGCGACGCCCGGCGCAATTCGAGTTCAACGAACGCGGCGTGAAGCGCCCGCATGACCCTCAGTTTCAACGCCATGACGCGTTCGTAGTCGACGCGATCGCACGATCGCAGCCGGCAGAGTTCGCCCTGGACCTCTGCGGACCCGACAATCCCCTGGGCCTCGGGCGAGCGGGCAAGTTCCGGTACGGCCTCGACGTCGATGTAGATGGGATTGCGAAACAGGCGGCTGACGGGGTTGTACGGACTGATTCCCTCTCCACGATTTGACGTGGCATGAAGCGGGTTAACACCGACGAAGTCGGTGTCGTGCCGCGCGGCTTCGCGCGCCAGCGTGTCCAGGTCCTGAAGGTCGCCCGCTCCCCAATTGGCTTCGCTTCTTACCGAGTAAAGGTTAGTCCAGACGCCGAACGCCCGGCCCGCGCCGATCCGCTCATCGAGCGTACGGCACCGCGAAGGCGTGATTACGAGCCGTTGCCGGGCCTCGATCTGATCCCCGCGGCGCGCGACGGCAAGCCGCAGTTCGTAATATCCCTCGTCAATCTCGTCGGGGATGGAAATCGCCGAATTCGCCCCGCCGGAAACTTGCGCTGCCGCGTCGAAATCCCCCTCCCTCACGATCAAGCCGCCGTTCTCGGCCGCGAATTCCGCCCGCCATGAACCTCCGCCGCTCCAATCCGGTGGCAAGCGAACCGGGATGGCCGCGTCGCGGCCGGCGTGTGCGCTAACGTGAACGGGCGCCAAAACCGTCCCGTGCTCCTCACGTTTCAGGCGGGCCAACTCGGCCTCGGCCCCTTCTTCCGTCGATGCATCGACCCCGCAGGCCGAAAGAAGCCGTTCGCGCACACGGTACTCGGTGAATCGCTCGACCCCCTGCAAGTCCGTGTAGACCGGAAGGATTCCGAAACTGTCGGCCAACTCGGCGAGTCGCGGGCGGTCAGCCATCAACGTGCTCGGGGGCGAGGATCAACGCTCCCAGCGGCGGCAGGGTAAGTTCCAGAGATTGGGGCAGGTCGTGCAAGGGGATGGCGTCGGAAGTCACGCGCTCATTCGTAGGATAGCCGCTTCCGCCGTACACCGCGTGGTCCGTGCACATCACTTGAACGTACCGGCCGGCCGCGGGAACGCCTATGCGATAGTGATCGCGGGGCACGGGTGTCATGTTCAGCGCCGCTATCAAGAACTGCGGACCGTCGTGTCTTCGATATACGAGCACCGAATTGTTTCGGTCGTTGCAGTCAATCCAGGCGAAGCCGTCCGAATCGTGATCGCGGCGCCAAAGGCTGGGCTGCTCATGATAAATTCTTCCCAGGTCGCAGAGGAATCGTGCCAAGCCCACGCGCATGGGGTCGTCGGCCAGATACCAGTCCAACTCCGCCTCGGCGTTCCATTCGTTGTACGGAGCCAGTTCCACGCCCATGAAGAGGTGTTTCTTGCCCGGCCTTGTGAACTGATACGCCAGCATCAGCCGCAGGTTCGCGAATTTTCGCCAAAGGTCTCCGGGCATTTTCTCCAGCAGGGAGCGCTTCCCGTGGACGACCTCATCGTGCGAGATAGCGTTGATAAAGCGCTCGGTGTGCTCGTACAGCATCGCGAAGGTGATGTCGTCTTGATGGTGCTTGCGGTGGATGGGGTCGCGGCTGAAATAGCACAGCGTGTCGTGCATCCACCCCATGTTCCATTTGAACGTAAAGCCCAGTCCCCCTTCGCGCGTCGGCTTGGTGACACCCGACCACGCGGTCGACTCCTCTGCGATGGTGAAGCAGCCGGGGCATTCCTCGGCTATCACGTCGTTGACGTGCCGCAGGAACTCGATGGCGTCGACGTTCTCTTTGCCTCCGTACTTGTTCGCCAGCCACTCGCCGTAATGCCGGCTGTAGTCCAGGTACAACATCGACGCTACTGCGTCGATGCGCAGCCCGTCGACGTGGAACTCCTTCAGCCAATAAAGAGCATTGGCCATGAGGAAGCCTTGGACTTCGTGCCGGCCGAAATTGAAGATCAACGTTCCCCAATCCGGATGCTCGCCAAGGCGCGAATCTTCGTGTTCGTACAGGGCCGTTCCATCGAAACGGCGCAGGGCGAAATCGTCCTTGGGAAAGTGCCCCGGCACCCAATCCAGAATCACGCCGATGCCGTTCTGGTGGCAATGGTCTACTAAGTAGCGAAAATCGTCCGGACTGCCGTAGCGGTGCGTCGGGGCGTAGTATCCAGTGACCTGATACCCCCACGAACGGTCCAGCGGGTGCTCGGCGATGGGAAGCAGTTCGACGTGCGTGAAGGCGAACCTCTTGACGTGTTCGACGAGCCTCACGGCGATCTCCCGGTAGTTCATCGTGCGGTAATTCCCGCCTTGCACGCGAGCCCACGAACCCAAATGCACCTCGTAGACCAAGAACGGTTCCCTTATCCAATCCCGCTCCGGCCGGCGCGTAATCCATTCCTCGTCGTCCCATGCGTACATCGAGTGACTGACGCGCGCGGCGTGATTCGGCGATCCCTCCATCTCCCGGCCGAACGGGTCGGTCTTGAGGCGCAAAGCGCCGTCCTGAGTCTTGATCTCGAACTTGTATAGATCTCCGGGCATAAGATCGGGGATGAAGATCTCAAACACGCCCGAGTTTCCCATCGTCCGCATTGGGAACAACCGGCCGTCCCAGCCGCAGAAATCACCGAGTATCGACACGCGCCGTGCGTTGGGCGCCCACACGGCAAATGCCACGCCGTGTTCGCCATCGATATTGCGGACATGAGCGCCCATGCATTTCCACAGGCGCCGGTGCTTACCTTCATTGAACAAATGTTGATCGACCTCGCCGAGCGTCGGTGGAAATCGGTAGGGGTCGCCGCGATTCCACTCATTCCCGTCGGCAAAGTGGAACCGCAACCGGTACCGTAGCGGCAACAGCGCCCCGGCGATGAACGTCGCGAACAAACCGCCCTTCTCAATCTCGGTCATCTCGATTCCGGCACGTGAAACTCCGCCGGAAACATTGTCGGCACGAAGGAGGGTACATTCCACGAGCACCGCATCGGGGTGAAACACACGCACGACGACCCCCGACCGCCCGCCGACTCGCGCAGGATGGGCCCCGAGCACGCGATGCGGCTCGGTATGGTCGAAGTTCCGAAGCCTACGCCAATCGTCCTTGGGAATGGCTAACACGTCGCCTTCGCTCCATGGCCCGCGGCTTTCTTCGGCGGCGGGTTCGTGCCTTACCACGTTGCTGCTGCCTGTCCTCTTTGTCGTACTCATGCTTTTGCGTATTCGTACACGACCACCGATCGCGGCTTGATGATTATCTTGTCGCGGGCGTGACCGTGTACACTTGTTACTCGGCCGCTCGAAGCCCGCCGCGCTGCAACAGAGAGCGCCGTGTCCACCAGGCGCGACCATCGGCCGGAAAACGCCGGCGCGGGGAGCGAGAAGGACACTCTGTCCGCACTCGCATGAAACACAACCAGCAACGTGGCGGAGTCGTCCGGCCCGTTTCTTTCATCGTCGTCGTGGCCGTGTAGCACCATTCCAAGCGTCAGGCGCAAGGGGTCTTGCCAAGCGTCCGGCGTCATTTCCGTCCCGTCGGGTTGAACCCAGGTTATGTCCTTCAGGCCACAACGACAAATGACCTCACCGCGATAGAATTCGCAAGAGCTGACAATGTTAAAGCGTTGCCGTAAAGCAGAGATGCTTCTTGCGAATAGGCGCAATTGGCGGCGTGCAGAATCCAGTCTCCAATCGATCCATGAAACTTCGTTGTCCTGACAATAGGCGTTGTTGTTTCCTCGCTGAGTATGGCCGACGTCATCTCCTGCCAGGATCATAGGGACACCGCGCGATAAGAACAGTCCCGCCAGAAAGTTGCGCTGCATTCGTTGGCGCATGTTGCCAATTCGGGCGGCATCAGTTTCCCCCTCCCAGCCCCAGTTGCACGAGTCGTTGTCGCCCGACCCGTCGTGATTGCCCTCCCGGTTGGCATCGTTTCGCTTCTTTTCGTACGTGGTGAGATCGTGCAGGTTGAAGCCGTCGTGCGACGTGACGTAGTTGATCGAAGCGCACGATTTGCGGCCGCTTGGGCCGAACACGTCGCTGCTGCCGGACAAACGATAGGCGAGCTGTCCCAGAGTCGCGCCGTCGCCGCGCCAGAATCGTCGCAAAGTTCGGGAATACTGGTCGTTCCATTCCGACCAGCCGTGGGGGAAGTGCCCTAGCGCGTACCCATCTCGGCCCGCGTCCCAGGGTTCGGAAACCAGCTTAACATCATGTAGAATCGGATCTTCGGTGATTTGCTTAACAAAGCCGTCGAACTCTGGCTTGCCGTCGGGCCCTCGCGTGAGAACCGTGGCAAGGTCGAAGCGGAAGCCGTCGACGTGCATTTCTTGTGCCCAGTACCGCAGGCAGTCCATGGCCATACGGCGCGTTATCGGGTGACCAAAGTTCAGCGTGTTGCCGCAGCCGCTCAGGTTTTCATAACGCGACTTGTCGTCGCGCCGCAAACGGTAATACTCCGCGTTTCCCAGGCCTTTCAGGCAGAGCGTCGGGCCGGTATGGTCGCCTTCGGCGGTGTGGTTGAAGACTACGTCGAGGATGACCTCAATCCCTGCGCTATGCAGGCGTCTGACCATTTCCTTGAATTCCCTCACCTGCTGCCCGCCCTCGCCGGTCGCGTAACGAGATTGAGGCGCGAACCATGCCAGCGGGTTATAGCCCCAGTAGTTGATGAGTCCGCGCTTGACCAACGCCCGCTCATCAACCGCGTGAGCGACGGGAAGCAACTCGACGGCGGTGACGCCGAGTTTCTTAAGGTGGTTGATGATCGGTTTCGACGCAACTCCAAGGTAGCGCCCGCGCTGATCCACGGGTACGTCGGGATGGAGGGCGGTCAGCCCCTTAACGTGACACTCATAGATGAGCGTATCTCGCCATCCTACGTTTGGCTTGGCGTCGCCCGCCCAATTAAAGCTAGGGTCCACAATAACACCCTTGGGAACCAGCGCGCACGTGTCATTTGCCTGTAGCGGTTCGTCCGTTTTAGCGCGCGCGGAATCTCGCAAGTGCTGTGGAGCGTGGCTGGCGAGGCATTCGTGCCACGTCAATTGCCCTTGTAAGGCCTTGGCGTAGGGGTCCACAAGGAGCTTTTGCGCATTGAAAAGAAGTCCATTCTCGGGATCGTAGGGGCCGTGAACGCGGAAGCCGTATCGCAAGCCCGGGCCAACTCCCGAAACGTAGCCGTGCCAGACATCGTCGGTCTTGGACGGCAACCGGATCCTGGCCGATTCGCGGTGGAAATCGGGACCATAGAACATGCAAAAGTCGACGGCCGACGCGTGGACGGACCAAACTGCGACGTTTGCGCCGTCGCCGTCCCAGTAAACGCCGAACGGTTCCGGCTTACCGGCGTGGACGATAGTCACGGAGCCCGGTCCTTGCCGCCGACTGGCGCGGTGTACATACTCTGAATCACTTTCCAGCGTCGCTGCGTGGTGAATTCGCGGCGTTGAACTCGTTTTTCTGGGGCCTCCGGTTGGGGCCGAGCTGGTTTGTCATCTTTACATACCGACGATGAACTACACTTGGGGCGGCGCCAGGCTGGGGAAATAACCCATCAACTCGCGTCGCCCGCGGACCGAGGATAACACTAGATGGAACAACAACCAAGGATCGCGTACTTCTCCATGGAGATCGGTTTGGATGCCGCGATGCGGACGTACAGCGGGGGTTTGGGCGTCCTCGCTGGGGACACGATTCGCTCGGCTGCGGATCTGCGCGTCCCGATGGTGGCCGTCAGCCTCCTGCATCGCCGGGGGTATTGCCGGCAGAGTCTCGACGAACACGGGAATCAGATCGAGGAGCCCAACAACTGGCCGATCGAGGATTTCCTCCGCCGCGCGGACGGCCGCGCAAGCGTGGAAGTCGAAGGCCGCGAAGTCCACATCATCGCTTGGATATTCGAGGTGCTCGGATTCGGCGGTTTTCGGGTTCCGGTTTATTTTCTCGACACCGACCTCCCGGAGAACGACGACGCACACCGCGGATTCACCCATCACCTCTACGGCGGCGACAACCGCTACCGGCTTTGCCAGGAAGTCGTGCTGGGAATCGGGGGCGTCCGCATGCTGCGGGCGCTGGGCTACGACGGGATCGACCGGTTCCATATGAATGAGGGACACGCGGGCCTGCTGGCTTGCGAGCTTCTGCGGGAATATCTGGCCGGCCACCGAGAATCGCAGATCGATGAAAAAGTGCTGGAGAAGGTCCGCGAATCGTGCGTCTTCACGACGCACACGCCGGTTCCCGCCGGGCATGACCAGTTCCCGGCCGACGTCGCCGGCCGCGTTCTGGGCGGCAAGTTGACCGAAACGCTCCGCCGCCTGGACTGTCTGGACGGCTCTTTGAACATGACCGAACTGGCCCTGCACATGAGCCGCTTTGTCAACGGCGTGGCCCGCCGCCACGGTGAGATTTCTCGAAAGCTGTTTTCCGACGAGGCGATCGATTCCATCACTAACGGAGTCCACGTTCGAACGTGGGCGGCACCCACGTTTCAGAAGCTCTTCGATCAGTACATACCTACCTGGCGCGAGGACAGCTTCGGGCTGCGAAACGCGCTATCTATCCCCAACCACGAGGTGTGGGAAGCGCATCAGCGGGCGAAAGAGCAGTTGATCGAGCAGATCGCGCAACGGACCGGAGAGCAATTCGACGCGGATGTGTTCACCGTCGGGTTCGCCCGGCGGATGACGGCTTACAAGCGCCCCGATCTGTTTTTTCACGATCTGGAGCGGTTGCGGCGAGTTCATCGCGAAGTGGGCCCGTTGCAAATCGTATTGGCGGGCAAGGCCCACCCGCACGACGAAATTGGCAAGGACATGATCCGGCGTGTCTTCCACGCCCGAGCAGCGCTGCGCGACCAGATTCGCGTCACCTACCTTCCGGACTATGGCATGAGAATCTGCCAGTTCATGGTCTCCGGAGTGGACCTTTGGCTGAACACTCCCGAACCGCCGATGGAGGCCTCGGGCACGAGCGGCATGAAGGCGGCGATCAACGGCGTGCCGTCGCTGAGCGTGCTTGACGGTTGGTGGCTGGAAGGATGGATCGAGGGAACGACAGGCTGGTCGATCGGCCGTTGGTCTGAAAGGCCCGATCGGGAGCGCGACGCAGCGAGTCTGTACGACAAAATGGAGCACGTGATATTGCCGTTGTTCTACCGCCGGCGCGGGGAGTTTGTGGACATCATGAGGCATTGTATCGCACTCAACGGCTCCTTCTTCAATACGCACCGGATGATGCACCAATACGTGGTCAAAGCCTACTTCGTGTGATGACCGCAGGAGTTAATGCGATCTTTACCGTTTTTGCTCTGGACATCGCAACGGTGTTTGCTACAACTGATGTGGCACGATGGGGCATTTCCTCTCGCGCGCGGCGCTACGCCTCGCGACACGTGCGTATGGTATCACGGGGCGCCGAGTGTTTGTTAACTGGGGATGCTGCTCATGCAGATCGCGCTACTTTCATGGGAATCCGTGCACTCCATTCACGTCGGGGGCTTGGGCGCACACGTTACCGAGTTGGCCTCCGCGCTACGCCGCTGCGGACACGAAGTTCACGTGATCACGCGCCTGGGCCCGGGGCAGACGCGCTATGAACGCATTGACGGCGTACACTACCACCGCTGCCCGGTGGAACCGCACACCGATTTCCTCATCTACATTCGGCGGATGTGTGAGGCGTTCAGCGCTCGGCTCGAGGAATGCGAACGCTTCTTCGATCGTCGCTTTGACGTGATCCACGGCCACGATTGGCTCGTCACCCACGCCCTGGTTTGGGTCAAAAACGTAATGCGCCGCCCGGTCGTCCTCACGATGCACTCGACGGAGTACGGCCGCTGCGGTAACGAGTTCTGGAACGGACAATCGCGTCACATCCGCGACATCGAATGGGAGGCAACGTACGTCGCCAACCGCGTGATCTGCGTGTCCGGGGCCTTGCGCGATGAGACCGCGCGGATATACGACGTGCCCCTGGACAAGATGCATGTCGTCTACAACGGTGTGGACTTGCGGAAGTTCAACGTCCGCGTGAACCGCCAGGCCGTTCGGCGCTCGTGTTACGTCGGCCGGGGCGACCCCCTGGTGCTTTTCGCCGGCCGGTTGGCAAGGCAGAAGGGCCCGGACCTGTTGATGGAAGCCATCCCGGAACTTCTGCACGAGCATCCCTTGGCCAAGTTCGTGTTCGCGGGCGATGGAGACATGCGCCACACCCTCGAGTCCGATGCCCATGCCACGTCGGTGGCCTACGCGACGCGCTTCCTCGGCTACCGTACGGGCTCCGACTTGATCGGTCTGTTCAAGACGGTCGACGTCGTATGTGTCCCCAGCCGGAATGAACCGTTTGGCATAGTGATCCTGGAGGCGTGGTCGGCTTCCAAGCCCGTCGTCGCGACCAGAAGCGGCGGTCCCGGAGAGTTCATCCGCAACGGCGAGACGGGCCTGACGGTGACGGCCGAGCCCGGAGCGATCGGGGCGGCCCTCGCTTCCACATTGGCCGACGCGCCGTACGCCCGCCGCCTCGGCACCGCCGGCCGCCAGGAAGCGGAATCACGTTTCTCGTGGGATACCATTGCCCGGGAGACTGAAACGATCTACGCCCAAGTCTGAGAAAGTTGACCACCCGTTGGCTCGCGTTAGTTGGACGCGTTCACGGTCCATCCTGCCGCTATTACGCGCCGCCGAGTGCTACCCGCTAGTGAGCCTGACGCCTGAGTGCGAGCTTTCGAGCGCGAAGGGTCGGCCGCGCGGCTGTGGTCAACGTGACTACGGGCGACGATTTGGTCATGTTCTTCCGTATCATTTTCGTTCAAATGAGAATTCAGCAGCAATGCCAAGTACGCGATAACTCCTGTGAATATAAGTGGTTACACGTCGACAGCACGGAACCGGTTACGCGCCCGCCGTTTCGGGACGGTAAGAATCTTGAAAATCACGATTGACTAATGACCGAAGATCATATAGGCTTCCCGCTAGTATCGATCTTCGATGGTTTCTCTCCTTCCCGAGGATTTGTCCGCTCGCGCGGGTAAACTCTTCCGACGAGGACAGGTCACTGAGGCTCGAATGAAGGGCTGGCGCCTCACGAGACAGCGCGTTGCTGTCCGGTTTCGCAGTCGCCAGGCCCACGATGTGCGGCAGGTGCCGCAGAAAGCTTAGAGAGCCCGAGCATCCAATCTTCGCCGACCTCAGCTACGCCCGCCCGACCTCCGTCTGTTTCCTTCGACAAGAAGAGACGTTCGTCTCGCAGGTCCGTGCGTGGAGGTGTGTACCTTCACTCATGGCGCTTTGCGCCATTGTTACGAAGCAGTGTGTTTGCCGCAGCATTTGGATTTTGTTCGCCGAACTCTCAAGGAGATTTATGATGGGTAGGAAATTGTACGTAGGAAACCTCGGTTACGACGTCAGCAGCTCAGAACTCGAACAGTTGTTCGCTGCGCACGGAAACGTCGAGAGCGCCAGTGTGATTTCGGACCGGGCCACGGGCCAAAGCAAAGGCTTCGGGTTCGTCGAAATGAGCTCGAACGAAGAAGCCGCGGCGGCGATCACGGCGCTGGATGGAAAGCAGGTAGGTGGCCGAGCGATCAAGGTAAATGAAGCCAGGCCGCGCCCTGTAGGAAGCGGTGGCGGTGGTGGTGGTGGCGGCGGCGGTGGTGGTGGTGGTGGCGGACGCCGCTCGCGCTGGTAGGCGCTGCGCGCTAGTTATGGCGCGGAACACGAGCCTCGAATCCTCGGCCAGCCGCAGTGGAGTTAGACATGCTTACCGTGACGGAGGCTGCTGGCGTTCATCTTGCGGAGATTCTGGCGCAGCAGCGCGTTCCGGAGGACATAGCCGTCCGCTTCGTATACGAAGGCCAAAGCATTGTCCTGGAGCATGACAGCGCGCGCGATGGCGACACTACGTATCAACATGACGGCCGGACGGTCTTGCTGTTGGATGCGCAGTTGTCGGGACTCCTCGCCAAAGCCATCCTTGACCTTGATGGTGCCCAGTTGAAGCTGCGGCCCCCGGGAGAAGACAAGTAGCGCCGCCCATGATGCCCGACGAGAAAGCGCAGTTACTGGCGCTGCTTGAGCGCGAGAGCAGTTGGTGTCGCGATGCGGAGGCGCGAGATTCCGACGGTCGCGCCGTGCACTTCGACGACAACACGGCAGTCGCGTGGGATATCACCGGTGCGCTCTGCCGGCTCTTCGGCTGGCAGCGTGCCTGTGAGCTTTTTAGACAGTTGGAACGGCACATTCTAGGAAAGCCTAAAGCCGCAGGTTGGCCCGTTCCCGATCCGAGTATCGGGGCGATGAAATCGTTGCAAGAATTCAACGACCATGCCGACACCACGTTGGAAATGATACGCGAGGCGATCGAGAAGGTGCCTGCGTGGCACGGCCAACGCCCGGCGGATGTGTCGGCTGCGGGAGCATGAACGGGCCGGGCCTCGTACTGCCGGCGCACCAGCGCCGGCTGCGACGCTTGTTTGACGGCGGTGCCATGCAGGACTGACGCACGCGCATAACTCGTAACGGAGCCAAAATGGCAAAGAAGCGACCGTCGACGCAAAAGCGCCAACGTGAGTATCAAAAACGGGAACGCGAGATCAAGAAAGCGGAAAAGGCGGCGATAAAGCGAAATCGCCGCCACAACCGCGAGTACCCGGATGGCCCACCGTTGGCTGACGACGGGCGGGCGCTGCTCGGTTCGGACGACGAGATCGCCGCGCCAGGTGAGTAGCGAGATCTGGGCCGCGCCTTGAGGCGCCTCGTCACTTAGACTTCTTCGCACGCAGCACGGGCGACGTGGGATGGGTGATGTGTACGATCTCTTCTCTCGTCGCCGTACTTACGTCGTGGTGCCGACCTACCGCGTTTGCTCCGCAAATCTTCAGAACCATCGTTTTCCGCACCGGCCGGGCCGTTTCGACCAACTGAGTTCTGATCTGATTTAGAATCTCCCTCGCCTTTTTCCGCGGGGACCGACCCGCCCGATTGCTGCTCGTCCGCCGTCATAACGTCCTGGAGCCGATCGACGGGGAGATCGCCGATCAGGTGACTTTGAATGTCCTTCGGTCTTCGCCCCATGTAGTCCTGCCCAAAACGGCGGACACCGTCGGAAATCGCGGCTTCGATTTCTGCCTGAGTCTTCGTTGCGTCCTCTACGTGTAGCTGCAAGTCGTCGAAACGTCGCACGCATTTGACACTGCGCATCCACGCTGCCGGCGCCCATGCAGCCCCACGCGCGCGGACCATTCGGACGATGGCCAATTCGCCAGCGGTGCTGGAGGCCATGCAGCCCCACGCGCGCGGACCATTCCGCCGGCCGACTTGTGTCCTGCGGACCGCGTGGTATGATAGTCAACGTAGGAATGGGCGCGAAGCCCGTGTTAACGCTCCGCGCGCGGTTTGGCGTGAAGTCAACGGATGACGATTTGAAGGGCCACCCAGCAAGTTCGGGGATCCCCTTAACGAGTAAGCCGACGTGGTCGAATATGTCGGCGTGTTCGGCCACGTCGGCTTATTTGTCCTTAGTTTCAAGGACGGCACCGGCCGCCAAGGACGGATTAGCTTGGATAAACCCAGGTCGAACGTGGCGCGTTCCGCGGGAAATCGGACGGATCACCGGCGTTAGAGTGCGAGAAGCAGCCGCCGAGATAGAACCGACCACGGGAACCTCGGTCAAGGTGTTTGCGCGTACAGCCCTTGTGCAGGCGCACCTTCTCGCGGAGACCGTGGGAACCGACGTTCGGAGCAACGATAAGCAGCCCGCGATGGACTTAACCCCTTGCGAGCGCTGTGTTTACCCGCAAAGCCTTGCGGTGAATGGGAACTAGGCGCCGTGGCCGGCGAAACCGTGTGAACGTGGGGTCGTCCGCCGCGTTTTGGTTGTCGTCGTGTGCGAATGGAGACCGATTATGCTAATTGTGACAGCCGCAGCACGAGCTCGTCTGTTGTCTAAGCTGGAACGACGTAAGGCCGCCGATGACGTGGCGATGAGATTCACGCGAAAGAAGAACGGCTGGAAACTGGGCGTAGACCGGGCGCGCCCGGACGACACGACCTTCACCCACGGAGGCAGAAACGTACTGCTGTTGGACACCGCCGTGACCAAGGCCATGGCCGCCCTCACACTTGATGCAGGCGCCAGCGCAACGGGTGCCAGACTCAAGCTGCGCCGGATCACACGCGGGAGCGCGTAGGCCATGGAACTACCCCGTCGCACCAGAGGTGATGAGCTTCTCAAGCCCGGCGAATTGCGAGGTCTGCGCCGCCGAGTGCGAAGCATCGCCAATAGACACGACCTGACAAGCGTGATCGCCTATGCGTTCGATCACCGGACTCGGATGCTGCCCTTCATCTACGCCGACTTGCACATGGCTCCGGCGGGCGTGCGTGCCGTCGGTTCTGCGATGGCGGACGTCGGATTCCCCAAGACCCGCATCGTGCTTCAGCAATGGAACCGCAACTTTCGGCCCTCACAGATGAGGCTGGACGGGCGCATTCCGGACGTCTTCATGGTCTCGAGCATGCAGCTTCACGCCGCGGCTTGCAGTCAGCTCATCCGCGACGCGTGCCGAATCGATCCGTCCCGCCGCCCGTTGATCATTGCGGGTGGGCCGAAAGTCATCTACGAACCATGGGATGTGTTCGGCACCGATCCGCAAGACCCGTGGGGCGCCGACGTAGCCGTGACCGGCGAAGAGTACGTGCTCCTGAGCTTGCTCGAAGTGCTGCTGACCGCCCGTGCACGAAACGAATCGATGCGAGCGACGTTCCTGCGCGCGCGCAACAACGGCGTGCTCGACAGCGTTCCCGGGCTGGTCTACGCCCGATCGGGTGGTGGTGACGTCGCGGAGGAGTTGATCGACACGGGCATCCAACGGTTAGTGGGAGATCTGGATGAGTTGCCCCATCCCGTGCTCGGCTATCGGTTGCTCGAGCCACCCAGCCGAGCAGCCACGCTGGGCGCCCAAGCCCTGCCCGCCGCGCGCGTGGGGCGGCACAGCCCGATCGGCTCGCTCGTGCTGACTTTCGGGTGCAAGTTCGCTTGTCCATACTGCCCGATTCCCGCGTACAACCAGCGGCAGCATCGCGTCAAGAGCGGCGCGCGCATCGCCGATGAAATGACCCGCGTGCAAAACGAGTTCGGCGTGCGGTACTTCTTCGGAGCGGACGACAACTTCTTCAATCACCGGCAGAGAACGCTGGATATCGTCGAAACGCTGGCCCGGGTGCGCAAAAGTGAGAACCGGCGCCGCTATCGGTTCCGCTGGGGGACTGAGGTTACGGTACACGACACGTTGAAGCTGGAAAAGCACATTCCGCTTATTCGAAAGGCGGGCGTCCGTTCTCTGTGGCTCGGCGTTGAGGACATGACCGCGACGCTGGTCAAGAAGGGACAGAGCGTTGACAAGACGAGTGAAGCGTTCGGGCTGCTGCGGAAAAACGGCATCCACCCCATGCCGATGATGATGCACCACGACGAACAGCCGCTGATCAGTTCCGGGCCGAAGCCGTACGGGCTCTTGAACCAGGTGCGGCTGCTCCGGAAGGCCGGAGCCGTCAGCATGCAGGTCTTGATGTTGGTACCCGCTACCGGGTCGCAGCTTTTTTCGGGAACTTATACGTCCGGCATGGCATACGACAGCGTCGGCGGCCGCCCGGTCGAGGAGCACATGCTCGGCGGTAATTACGTCGTCGCGTCTCATCACGCCAAGCCGTGGCTCAAGCAGATCAACATCCTGATCGCTTACGCTTATTTCTACAATCCGCTACGGCTTTTGGGGGCGCTCGTGCGCCCGAAAACCAAGCTGTACCTGGCCGACGCGATCTGGCAGGTGCTCGGTATGTGGGGGCTTGCGCAAACGGTGAGAAAGACGTTCGGATGGACCTTCCGACTCCGCTTCGGGAAGATCCGACGCAGAGTCACGCCGCCGATGAACGAAATCCCGATGCGGGACGTCGATGGATCGCGGGCCCGCCACGCACTGCCCAACTCAACGTCATTTGCCGGCGAGGAGCCGGAGCAGTTGCGGCCACATGCAGCGCGTGCGAAGACCACGCCGTTGCCTGTACTGATTTCGGCATAACATGGAGAATGCCATCGCAGACATCGCTCGGGACGCAGATTCGGTAACGTCGGTTTCGGCGGCACATGAAGTCGGTACGTTCGTTGGGGTTGTTGCGCCCCTCGTCGGACTGCTCGTGGCCGTCTACGGACTATGGGGGTGGGGATTCTCCTGGATCGATCTGGTCATCCTGGCGGTCATGTACACCGCTACTGGATTTGGAATCACGATCGGCTACCACCGCCTGTTCACGCATCGATCTTTCGAGACCAATCGCCCCGTGAAATTCATCTTGGCCGTGTTGGGCTCGATGGCGGTTGAGGGACCGCTCCTTCGTTGGGTCGCGACGCACCGACGACACCATCAACACAGCGATCAGGAAGCGGATCCTCATTCACCACATCGATTTGGTGACGGCTTCTGGGGGGTCCTTGCCGGTTGGTGGCATGCTCACGTGGGTTGGATATTCAAGCCCATAGTGCCCGGTCTGGACCGTTACATTCAGGATCTCAAAAAGGATAAACTACTCCAGAGCGTAAGCCGCCTGTTCGGCGTGTGGGTGGCGCTCGGTCTCGTCATACCAGCCGTAGCCGGAGGCCTGCTTACCGGCACATGGATGGGAGCCCTCCTCGGCTTCTTGTGGGGCGGACTCGTTCGCGTGTTCCTGGTGCATCACGCTACGTGGAGCATCAACTCGGTGTGCCACCTGTGGGGATCGCGCCCGTATCCGACCCGCG
>Ga0326597_10002440_pt1 | contig 27763 bp, 28 predicted proteins | sample RVTome_12_FD_203789 | JGI IMG/M metagenome (GOLD analysis project Ga0326597, IMG submission 203789) | Soil microbial communities from uranium-contaminated site in the Upper Colorado River Basin, Wyoming, United States - RVT100D185 | ecosystem: Environmental > Terrestrial > Soil > Contaminated >... | reverse complement strand
TACAGCCGATCGACGTTGCGATTCGCGAGATCGCCGAGTACAGCCTCCAGCGCCGGCAGGTTCCCGTGGATATCGCTGATCACTCCGATCTTCATGACATCTCCTTCTGTCAGTACTTAGTAGGCTTCGCCGCGAAGCGTAAAGCGAACACGGAGAGCGGGGTCTGCTGTGAGCCGCTGCACGTCGAGTGTGAACACATCACCTGCCACGCGTCGGAAGGTCAGTCCGCCATCCGCCGCGCTCACAAGATCGAATTCCCGCGCGAGGCGCGGCTGCACCCAGTCGCTATTCGCGTAAGCGGATATGGAACGCAAAAAAAAATCACCTGGGGCAACAGCCACCCGCGGCGCGGAGGCGCTCGGCCGTCGCTTTGTCCCTGGCGAGCGCGGGCACGTCACGAAAACACGTGTCGACACATTCGATCAGCTTGCGATGAAAGCTCGTCTTCGCCGCGGCGAGTGTGTAGTAAGTCCAGTAGCTGTTTTTGCGTGAAGTTATGAGACCCGCTCGTTTGAGGTAGGCAAGATGACGTGAGGTGGTCGCCTGCGGCACGTGCAACACGGACACCAGATCCCCGACGCACATTTCGCGCTCGCGCAAGAGATGCACGATACGCAGGCGTGTCGGATCGGAGAACGCCCGAAACATTCGGTCCACCGGAGTCGCGGCCATATCCGGATAGGCGGATGTGATTAAAGCAACCATCAGTAAAGGTGTCAATCACCGCACCTCCTCTGGCTCAACCGTTGCGCTTATTGAGAATGGCAAGCCCGCTGATCTCGCCGTGAGGCAACGTCGCTGGGCCTCGTGCCCGAACGATGAGCGCTGCGCCAGCGTTCGCGCGGCTGCGAAGGGGCGGGTGCAATGAACGTGATGGTCCAGCCGTGCGGCGGCGGGATGACGGGCAGGCGGCTGAGTGACCGAACAGCTCAACGAGGATGAAGTGAAGGATCTCGTGACTGTCCGGCGGCGAGCGAGTCGGTGAATCTGGGGGCAGGCGTTGTCCGAAATATGTCTACAGATTTCGAACAGACCATCGCAACGCAGCATGGCAGTTCCGCCCCGAATGCTTCGGAAAAGCAGGAGGGCGCGAGGTCCGCGAGTTCATGCCGCCGTCAACAGCCAGTTCCGAAAATCGTCCCTAACACCCAGCCAATCTCTGACGAGAACTCCAACCACTGACGGCGCAAGGCGTTGCGCGTTCTGATTTCGACCGTGGTCTAACACCGACTCAGTAGGCGGTGCTGAGCCACGTCGCGTAACGCCCATGTGGTCAATGCCTTGGCGCCAATCCGCGTGGTTCGAATCCCAGACAGGTGTTCAAAGCCCTGCCTTCCTCAAACGCGCGAGAAAGCTCGGCTTCTTGGCGTGCGCCTCACGCAGCGCGCGAATGTGCTCAGTGAACTCCTCTCGCCGGCCCTTTCGCTCGCCAATCTCGCGCAGATCCCTGAGCAGGGCGATCGCGGCGTCATAGTCGCGAGGACGCTTCGTGATGACGAGCGCCTCGACACGCCGCCAAGCGTCGGCTTGACGCTTCGCCAACGTGCTCAGATAACGGTCACGAGCGGCGGCCTGCTCCCGCTCGCCACGCATGCGCTCCTTGGCTGCGCGCACGCGGATGACCTCTCGGCGCTGTTCCGCGAGTACCTCGGCTCGGGCGCGCAACGCGCCTGCGGTGCGTAGAGGCAGAGTGGCCGCGGGTGCTGGCACCCGCTGCCGGAAGCGGCGCATGAGTTCGGCACCGACAGTGCCATCGCCGCGAGCGACGCGCGAGAGCAGTGCGACGCGCTCATCGGCGTCGAGCCTCCCGATCCATATGTCGATCTTTCTGGCGAGCGGTGTCGCCGACGCTTTCGATGCTCCGTCCACCGCCGCTGCCAGGAAGCCGCGGTCAAGCCCCATGATGTCGATGTAGAACCAATGAGCGAAGGACAGGGACGCATCGAAGTACCGGACAAGCAAATCGCGCGGATTCGCCTTCAGGTCGCCGTAGGTGTAGTAGTTGCTGAACCGCGTTCGTGAGATCGTCGCGCGGCTCGAGATCGTCCGCAACTCTCGCATCTGCCGATCGGTGAGCTGCCGATCAATCGTCTGGAACTCGTAGTACTGGTATTCGCTCATCGATACAGGGTCTCCGTCTCGACGCGATCAGCGTCCCCGCGCCCAGCGGCGGTACGCCTCGATCCACTCCCAACCTGCCGGCGGTGGGTCGGGCAACGGGAGCTCGAGAATAGGGATCGCCTGCCGCGCGCGTCCTCGATGGCACACTGCCACGACGTCATAGGCATCCGTGATGTCCACCCGCTTCACTGAGACGGTCACTCCCAGCACGGTCGTCTCGAACGGCAGCTCAAGTTCCTGTTCGATCAGCACGTGAAAACTTCCTGCCTGTTCCGACTCGGTGTAGGCGTCGACGATGGCCTCTTCGATCATCGCCTCAAGGCGTCGTGGCGGAATACGGAGGCGCTGGTCCGTCGCCGATTTTGGCCTTCGCGGTCGATGACTCATGCCTCGTCCAGGCACATGGTCATCCGATGCGATGGCGCGGCGCCATCTGCGGGGCGCGCTCGATATATCCGCGGTCGACTCGGAAGCCGTCGGGTTCAGAGCACTTCCGAGCCGTCGACATCGCGGTGCTTGCGGTACATGCCTGCACTGCCTATAATAGGTGCATGCAATACACCATCCGCCGCATTCCGGTAGCGGTCGACAATGCCTTGCGCGAACGTGCGCGTAGGGCCGGAAAGAGCCTGAACGAGGCAGCGGTCGATGCGTTGGCGGAGGGCTCCGGTATGACCGGTAGCCGACGCAAACGACGAGATCTTGCGGACATCGCACGGACCTGGAAAGCCGACAAAGCGGTCGAAGCAGCGCTGGCGGATCAGGACCGGGTGGACGAGCACCTCTGGCGGTGAGAGTCGCTCTCGACACCAATCGCTACGTCGATCTGTGTAAAGGCGTCGCGGAAACTTTGGCGCTGCTGGAGGAAGCTGAGGCCATCATGTTGCCGTTCGTCGTCGTCGGCGAGCTTCGGGCGGGCTTCGCACACGGCCGTCGGCAAGCCGAGAACGAGCGCGTACTCCGGCGGTTTCTGCTGAAGGACGGCGTGCGCATGATCTTCGCCGACGACCAGACGACTCACCACTACGCGTCGGTCTTCCGCCAGCTTCGCAAACAGGGCACGCCGATTCCGACGAACGATATGTGGCTGGCCGCTCTGGTGCTGCAGCACAATCTTGCCCTGCACGCGCGAGACAGGCACTTCGATCACTTGCCGCAAATAGTCCGCGTCTGAATGGAAACCCTGAAACGCTCAGTCATCGACTCGACACCTGTCCGAAGTATGTATACAAATTTCGGACAGCCCCGTCACCAGTCAACTCGTCCCGGTCGGTGATAAGCAGAAGATTCCGAAGATTTTGAAAGGCCGGGCGCTGGCCGACACCCACTCCGAGCGGATCAGCCAGTTGCGGAAATCGTCCCTAACTCCCAGCCAAAGAAAGCCTCTTCAATTCAACAACTTGCCTCCGCCACGAGACGGGGCGCGTTTCCGATCGTGGCCCCACCGCGCTCGGGGCGACCAATGAAGGACGATCCGTCGTCCATAAGCCTTGTGATCGCAGCGGCTTGTACAGTGTCGGCTCGGCCCCTTCCTTCTGGAAGAGCCGCGTCTGAGACACGAATGAGACACGTTGGCGGAAGGGAGTCCGTCCTGCCGCCGTGTCCTGCATAGAACGCGGTGGATCCCCTCTTGATGGACCCTTTATCCTGATCGACGACAGAGTCCTGGTCGAGCGGAAGACGCACGCGGACTTCGTCGCGTCGCTGATCGACGGACGACTCTTTCCGCAAGTGGCCCGTCTGGCGCGGAGCGAATACCGTTCCCTCATGCTCATTGAGGGCTCGGCGCGGCCACATGGTCCGGACGTCCATCCATATTCGGTTGAAGGGGCGCTCGTCTCGATCGCGGTGATGTGGAGGCTCCCGGTCCTCCACTCCACCGATGCGGACGAGTCCTGCCGCCTGCTGCGGTTCCTCGCGGATCAGGCGCGCGAGCCTCGCCAGGCGGTGCTGGTCCGGTATGAGCGCAAACCCAAGCGCCTCGCGACACGGCGGCTGTTCGTCCTTCAGGGACTGCCGGGAATCGGGCCGGAGCTGGCCCGCCGGCTGTTGTCGGAGTTGGGCTCGGTGGCGCGCGTCATGACTGCGGCCGCTGCCACGCTTGAGCAGGTCCGCGGCGTCGGGCCGAAGAAGGCGGCCCGAATCCGAGAGCTCGTCGGCGGCTAGAGACCATCCGGTCGGCGTTTTGGCCCAATCGCAAGATGTCTGGTCTGGGCCAGCCAATCCCCGCTCGCGGTGACGCCCGCTGTCGGCTACACTAGCAAGGGAGACGCCCATGATTCGGACTGTCGAAGCCGTGATCGACGAGCACGGAAACGTGATGCTGCTCGAGCCCGTCCGTCCGATGTCCACTCGGCGGGCCCTCGTGACGATTCTCGAGGAGGAACCCGTCGCCGAGACAGTGCTGCTCAGCGAAGCCGCGCTTGCGGAGGACTGGAACCGGCCGGAGGAAGACGAGGCGTGGGCACACCTGCAGTCGGCGCGGTAATGCTCGTCCGATTTCCGTTCTCCGATCTGTCGCGCACGAAGCTGCGGCCGGCCATCGTGCTCGCCCATGCCGGCCGGGGCGACGCCGCCCTCTGCCAGGTGACGAGCAGATCGTACGGCGATGCGAGGGCGATCGCGATTGCCGAGACCGACTTGGCAACCGGCGCGCTCCGGGTCGAGAGCTTTGCCAGGCCTGGCAAGTTGTTCACCGCGAACGAGATGCTTGTCTCCTCGACCGTCGCCACGCTCAGGCCCGCGGCTGTGACTCGCGTCATTGAGGCAGCCATCGAGGTCCTCCGCGCGGGCGTGACCGATGATCGGCAAGACGCACGAGTCGAAGATCGGCCGCCGGGAGCGGCGAGTCGCGATGACAAGACCGATTAGGAATGAGGTTACGTCGATCCGCGCGCGCATCCATCAGTTGCGGCGCGCCGGCCTCGTCGTGTGGAGCGGCCGTCGTCTGCGACCGATCAAGCCAGTCGGCCGTGTGCGAGGGAACCGCTCGGTCGCCGATCTGGTCAGCGAGAATCGTGACTGATTGACCTGTCGTGCTGATGGCCCCTCTTGCCGCGAAATCCCGCACACCCCCGAAGCTCGTCCACCAATTCCTCATCGCCCTCAGCGGAACGGACCCGCTTGTCTGGCGTCGCATCCAGGTGCCCGAGAGGTACTCGTTCTGGGATCTTCACGGCTATGCGGAGTTCCTGCAGATCATTGCCGATCGCCGCCATCCCGAGCACCGGTCGATGATCGAGTGGGTTGGCGGCGCCTATGACGCGGACGCGTTCGATCCCCGCGGGGTCGTCTTCGACGATCCCCGGAAGCGATTCAAGAAGGCGTTCAAGTCCTGACCGGCATCGCGGAACGTCGCCGGAGAAATTTGGGGGAGCTCCGTCGCCCTTCGGCTGAGACACAATGCGACATTCTGCACAAGAACAGACCAGAAGGGACCGGAGCAAACCGAAGCGCTGGGTGTGAAAACCGGAGCAGACGAGAGCGGACCGGAACGGACCAAAGCACATTCACCGCTCTCTGGACCACGGTATCGTGGTTCGACTCCCTGCCTCCCAGCCAATTCTCATTTCTTGCGGGTTCACCACCGACCCGGTCGCCTGTCTCGGTAAGAAAACACGTCAGCGACTGACTGCCGACTGGAAGTAGAAGTCGAGCATCGCGGTCAGCGGCGCGGCGCTCCCCCGCAGCCGGCTACGAAGCGCTGCGCCTTCCCAGCAGTCCACCAGCAAGCTTGCCATGCGCCGCGTATTGGAATTGGCTGGGATGTCGCCTTTTTTCAGAGCCTCTTCCAGGCAAACGGCGATCCGCTCGGCGATTTCGGACAAGCACCCCTCGATCTTGCGCCGGAACACCTCGCTCACGCCCGACAGTTCCTGTCCGAGTCCGCCCAATAGGCAGCCCATGTAACCCTCCTTCCGGTAGTTCTGCTGCGTCAATTCGAAAAACCGGCGCACCCGCTCGAGCGGCGGACGGCCCTTGTCTCCGAGGCAAGCGTCAAGGCCCGCATGCGCTTGCCGCATGTACTGGTCGATGACCTGGAGCGCGAAGTTCTCTTTGTCCTTGAAATGATGATAGAAAGAACCCTTCGGAGTATCGGTGGCCGCAAGCAGGGCCTGGATGCCCAGATCGTTGTAGCCATGCTCCAGGAGCATGGCCAGCCCCACATCGAGCAGGCGCTGCTTGGTTGGATGTGTCAACGGCACTGTGGATGTTCGAGTCACTAAATCCATGGAGCGAGCCGCCACGCGCAGCCGAATTCAGACTCGAACGGCGACGCGGCCTCGCCCGCGCCGACGCTCGCAGCCATCGACCCTTCCGCGTCGCGGCTCCCTGTTTCCCCGGGAACGCGCTAGCCCTTTACCTTCTCGATCATGTGGTTGATGACCTGGCTGTGCTCGCGCTGGGGACTGAACATGACGATCTCCGCGTCAGCGTCGACCTTGACGTTGTGCCCCGGCGGCCAGTAGAAGAGGTCGTTTGCATTCACCGTCTCGCGCGCGCCATTCGCATCGGTCGTCGTAATCCGCCCGCGCAAGACGAACCCCCAGTGGGGGCACTGGCAGAGGTCGCCCTTTAATCCGACGAACAGCGGGGTGGTATCAACGCCAGCTGAGAGAGTGAAATACTCGCCGCTGATCTTGTCGAATCCTTCCACGTCGCCAAAATCCATTCGCTGACGGATCACGGCACCTGGAATCTCCATCCTGACCTCGACATCGTCCTTTGGTACGCGCATGTGGCCTCCTATCGGCTGACGAGCGGCGGGACTAGACCGATCGGTCTAACGCCGTAGCATACCACGATCCTGGACGAACCCGGTACATATCGTGACTGTTGAAAAAAGGTGCCGGACAAGGGCGCCGCCGAGGCTCGAAACACCTCGCAGCTGTCTCATCTCCATCTGGCGCGCATTCGGCCTGTGCTACGTACCCACCGCAACCCCTGCGCAAGCCCTTCGCGCCTCTCGTTCAGCACCGCTTTCCCAAGGTTCGCCTCGCGCCGCCTGGCACGATCTTCTCGCTTGATCATCGACCAACGACGATGGCATCGTCGTCGCCGGACACTGCTCGAGCGAGTTTGAAGCGGTCAATGGGACCGGCAGTCGCCAAGAGACGGTGCGACGAAGCGGAGGAGGTATGCCGCAAATCACGCTGAATGAAGGGCTCGCGTGGCTGAAGACGCTCAAGAAACGACACGAGGAACTGATCGGCTGACAAGGAAATCCTCAGAGAGCCGGTGTACGACGTCAAGCCTGTGGGGAAGCCGTCGGGGCGCGCGCAGTCTAGTCTAGCGGGCGCAAGCCCGCGAAACCTACGTGGATGACTCCAGCCGTCTCGAAAACGGACCTGGTTGGTCGTTCGTCGTGGGTTGACCGTTATGCGGAGGCGCCTGGCGCCGACGTGGTTGTCCGGAGGTGTGTGGTTTCACCAGACTGCGGACCCGGGGGCTTCCCCTCCAAACGATGCCCAATCCGGTTCATCAGCTTCACGTCGATCCCGCGGAGCGGCAGTCGGCATTGTTTGATGCCGTTCAGAGAAGCGGCACGTTCGACGTGCGACTGGTGCGTCTCGTGACGGGCGACTACTTGATTGACCACGAGATGCTGGTCGAGCGCAAGACGATCGCCGACTTCGCGGTGTCGTTGGTCGATGGCCGCCTGTTCCCACAGGTCGCACGACTCGCCCACAGCCGACACCGGTCCGTTCTGCTGATCGAGGGCCCTCCGCCCGCCGCGATGCCGGATGTCCATCCCCGTGCGCTCGACGGCGCGCTGGTCTCGCTGGCGGCCATGTGGCGGCTTCCTGTACTCCATTCACGCAACCCGGACCACTCCTTGCGCATCCTGCAGTTCCTGGCGGCCCAAGCCCGCAAACGGCGGGACCAGGTTCTGCGCCGAGTCGGCCGGAAACCGAAGCGTCTGACCTCGAGGCGGCTCTTCCTGTTGCAGGGCCTGCCCGGTGTCGGTCCTGCTATCGCGCACCGACTGCTCTGCGAGTTCGGCACGGTGGAAAGAGTGATCACCGCCGACGAGGCCGCATTGACAGCGATCCGCGGCCTGGGGCCCCACAAGGCGGCGCGAATCCGCGAAATCGTCGGCTGGCCGGCGGCTCCCCCGACCTCACGGTCCCAGCGTGCCGCCGGCGAGCGAAGTCTTGCCGCTGTCTTACCGAAGAGGTAAGATGTCGCATGACCACGACGACCGTCTCCTCCAAGGGCCAGATCGTGATACCGCGTCATCTGCGAGAGAAGCACCGGCTGACATCCGGCATGCGTCTGCAGATCAGCGAGACAGACGAGGGATTGGTACTGTCGCCAATCCAACGTACACGGCCCTCGCGTGGTCGGGCCGGATGGCGGTTCCTGCGCGGATGCGCGAAAGGCACGGACGCGCTAAAGCAGCATCTGGCGGAGCACCGGCATGAAGCGAAGCGGTAACCCCAGGATCTGCCTCGATGCATTTGCGTGGCTGGCGTGGCTGCAAGACGAGCCGGGCGCCGGCGCCGTTCAGCACTGCCTCGATGAAGCCGAACGTGGACGCACCGAGTGCGTCACATCCATCATCAACCTGGGCGAGGCGTACTACCGCCTGGTTCGCGTCGAGCGGCGCGAGGAGGCGGAATCGCTCTGGCGGATGGCGCTCCGAAGTTCGCTCCCCGTCTCGGTGAAGGAGGCGACGCGTCGGAGAGTGCGGCGGGCCGCCGAGCTGAAGGCCAGTCATGCCATCGCGTACGCGGACGCGTTCGCTGTGGCCACGGCCCTCGAGTTTCGCGCAACGCTCCTCACGGGCGATCCGGAGATCAGGCCGCTCGAAGGCATGCAAGGTCTCGAGGTCCAGTGGCTGCCCCGGCGGTCCTGACGGCAACCCCGACGTCGACGGCCGACTCGGGATCTACCCCCCTGCCGGACTCCGCGCTGTCGCCGGCTGCCGTGCTGCCAGGCTCTGCAGCTGAGACTCAAAGAGACAAACTGCACCAGAGCGCACCTCGGGAGTTGGCCCACGCGCAGCGTGCTGGCCGAGCCAGGGGCAGAAATCCATAAATGGACGAATATTTGATTCAATCAAGATGTTGATCTACTCTAGCTGCGATGTCCACCCCGGCTGACCTCCTGCGTCAACACGGCATTCAGGTCACGGCCCAGCGATTGGCTGTCTTGCGGGCAGTCGCGGGTCGGCCCCACATCACAGCCGACGGCGTGGCCGAGGTCTCCAGGGCCGAGATCGGTGCCATCTCGCTCCAATCGGTGTACGACGCCCTCGGCGTCCTGGTCGCCGAAGGCCTCGTCCGGCGCATACAGCCCGCCGGGTCCCCGGCCCGCTTCGAGGCTCGGGTCGGCGACAATCACCACCACGTGATCTGTCGCATCTGCGGCCGTACGGCCGACGTCGACTGCGTCGTCGGCTCCGCGCCCTGCCTCACCGCAGCCGACGACCTGGGGTACGAGATCGACGAAGTCGAGGTCATCTACTGGGGTCGCTGTCCGGAGTGCGTGTCCCAGGGGCGAACGTGAACCCGCTTCAATTCACCGATACGCTGGCGTCGAAGCCAGCGAACAACCGCCGGTAGGAAGGTTCCGATCATCCCGTGCCAGACAACCGCGCAGCAATCAAGGAGAGGACGACATGGACGGCGAGAGCAAGGGCCCGTTTTCGGGCGAAACGCAGAAGGGCACGTCGAACCGAGACTGGTGGCCGAATCAGTTGAACCTGAAGAGTCTCCAGCAGACCTCACCCACGGCCGATCCCATGGGCAAGGACTTCAACTACGCGAAGGAATTCACGTCGCTCGATCTCGATGCCCTGAAGAAGGACATCGAGAAGGTGATGACGACGTCGCAGGACTGGTGGCCGGCCGACTACGGCCACTACGGGCCACTTTTCATTCGGATGGCCTGGCACAGCGCGGGCACCTACCGCATCAGCGACGGCCGCGGCGGCGCAGGGGCCGGCTTGCAGCGCTTCGCGCCCCTCAACAGCTGGCCCGACAACGTGAACCTCGACAAGGCGCGCCGGCTGCTCTGGCCGATCAAGCAGAAGCACGGCCGGAAGATCTCGTGGGCCGACCTGATGGTCTTCGCCGGCAACTGCGCCCTCGAGTCGATGGGCTTCAAGACCTTCGGCTTTGCCGGCGGACGCGAGGACGTCTGGGAGCCCGACGAGACCTACTGGGGAGCCGAGCGCACGTGGCTGGCCGACGAGCGCTACAGCGGCGACCGGAACCTCGAGAATCCGCTCGCGGCGGTGCAGATGGGCCTCATCTACGTGAATCCCGAAGGGCCGAACGGCAATCCGGATCCGGTGGCCGCGGCCAGGGACATCCGCGAGACGTTCCGCCGGATGGCGATGAACGACGAAGAGACGGTGGCGCTCATCGCCGGCGGACACACGTTCGGCAAGACCCACGGCGCGGGACCTGCGACCGCCGTCGGCCCCGAACCCGAGGCGGCTCCCCTCGAGGAGCAGGGCCTCGGCTGGAAGAGCAGCTACGGCACCGGCAAGGGTGGCGACTGCATCAGCAGCGGCCTCGAGGTCACGTGGACCACGACGCCGACGAAGTGGAGCAACAACTTCTTCTGGAACCTGTTCGGCTACGAGTGGGAACTGGCCAAGAGCCCGGCGGGTGCGCACCAGTGGGTGGCGAAGGGTGGCGCGGGCGCCGGCACGATTCCGGATGCCCACGATCCTTCCAAGCGTCACGCGCCCACCATGCTGACCACGGACCTCTCGTTGCGCGTCGATCCGGCCTATGAGAAGATCTCGCGGCGCTTCTACGAGCACCCTGAGGAGTTCGCCGCCGCCTTCGCCAGGGCCTGGTTCAAGCTGACGCACCGCGACATGGGGCCGGCCTCCCGGTACCTGGGCACGCTGGTGCCCGCGGAGCCGCAGGTGTGGCAGGACCCCGTCCCGAAGGCGACGCACAAGCTCGTCGGCCCGACGGACATCGCCGCCCTCAAGAAGAAGATCCTCGCGTCGAAACTGTCCATCTCGCAGCTGGTCTCGACGGCCTGGGCGTCGGCGGCCACGTTCCGCGGCACCGACAAGCGCGGCGGCGCCAACGGCGCGCGCATTCGCCTCGCGCCCCAGAAGGACTGGAAGGTCAACAATCCCGCCGAGCTGGCGAAGGTGCTGCAGACCCTGGAGAAGATCCAGAAGGACTTCAACCGCACGCAGGCCGGCAAGAAGAAGGCGGTCTCACTGGCCGACCTGATCGTGCTGGGCGGCTGCGCGGCCGTCGAGCAAGCCGCGAAGAAGGCCGGACACAACGTCAAGGTCCCCTTCGCGCCGGGACGCACGGATGCGTCGCAGGAACAGACCGACGTGGAGTCGTTCGCCGTGCTCGAGCCAACGGCGGACTGGTTCCGCAACTATCTCGGCCAGGGACACCGGTGCCCGGCCGAGCAGCAGCTGATCGATCGGGCGACCCTGCTGACGCTGAGCGCGCCCGAGATGACCGTGCTCGTGGGCGGCCTGCGCGTCCTGAACGCGAACCACAAGCAGTCCAAGCTCGGCGTCTTCACCAAGCGGCCCGGGACGTTGACCAACGACTTCTTCGTGAACCTGCTCGACATGGGCACGACGTGGAAGGCGACGTCCGAAGCCGGGGAGACCTTCGAGGGTCGCGATCGCAAGACGGGCGCGGTCAGGTGGACCGGCAGCCGGGTCGACCTCGTCTTCGGCTCGGACTCGCAACTCCGTGCCATCGCGGAGGTCTACGCGTCAGACGACTCGCAGAAGAAGTTCGTGCACGACTTCGTGGTCGCGTGGGACAAGGTCATGAATCTCGATCGATTCGATCTGGCCTGATCCCGACGGGCGGAGAAATCCGCTTCAACACCGCGATTTGTCCTGGAAACAAGACCAGTTCTCAGGCAAGCTCTTTCGGGGGGTTGGCGGAGGGTACGCCCGGCCGAACGCGAGACAAGCCGGCGATGCTCGTTCGTGATGAGACCCGGCAGCAGACTCCAGCCGTGAAGCCCAGAGTTCGTGACACAGCCGGAGACCCCATGAGACCCATTACGACACCAAGGGCACGCACAAGAACTGGTGGGACTGCGAAACGGGCGTCGCCTACGTCACGTCAAGCATCACAGGGTGGCGCAAATGGCGCAATCTGCAGGCGTTCGATTTGAGCCGGCCCGAGGAGCCTCGTCACATTCGCGATTTCAACCTGGTCGGGACCCAACCGGGCGCTTTCACCCGACAGAGATCGGCTACTACATACCGGATGTCACCGCGAATACGGATCCGCGTTGTGTGACCGTGAATGGCGAGCGCAGCTGCAAGACGGTGATCCAGACCAATAACGTCAATTACGATGACCGGGGCTATCTCTACGCCGTCGATCGCGCCAACACCGGCCTTCACATTCTCAGGCTGACGGGTTCGGCAAGGGCGATTGCGGGGCTGCCGGGCGAGTAGGCTCCGTCTGGATCGCATGTCTCCTGCGCGTGTCGATCGCCGAGATGACCGAACCAGGCCAGTTCGCTGCCTGTCGCCGAAGCGGGCCCGTGTGATCTCGCTGCTGCTCGCCGCGGGATGCTGTCTGCTCTGGAGCGGGCCAGCCGAATCGCAGGCGGTCGTGTCCGCACGGAACACGGCCCAGAAAGCGCCGCCCCACACCATCGCAGGTCCGCCCCCACCCGTGCCGCCCGCCGTCGTGTCCCGTGACGATCAGGGCCGGGTGACCGTGAGGGCGGTTCGCCTCGACGAACCGATCGTGATCGACGGGCGGCTCGACGAGCACGTCTACGCGACGGTGCCCGCGGTCAGTGACTTCGTGCAGCAGGAGCCGCTCGAAGGCGAGCCGGCCACCGAGAAGACCGAGGTCTGGGTGTTCTTCGATCGCCAGAACGTGTACGTGTCGGCCCGCATGTGGGACAGCCACCCCGAACGCATCGTGGCCACCGAGCTGCGGCGCGACAATCGCGGCATCCTCATGGACGACCACTTCGCGGTCGCCTTCGACACGTTCTACGATCAGCGGAACGGGTTCTACTTCCAGACCAACGCGCTGGGCGGCCTCCGCGATGGCCTGGTCATCGAGGCGACGACTTCAAGCCGGAGATCGGATTCCTCCGGCGCAGAGGCTTCCTCCGCGACTACGGCGGCGTGCGCTACAGTCGCCGTCTCCGTTCCAATGCGGCCATTCGCAAGCTCAATTTCGCGGCGAGCCTCGACTACATCGCCAACAGCGTGGGCGGGCTCGAAACCCGGACGCAGACCGGCATCTTCACCATCGACCTCACCGACGGTGGCAAGCTGGACTTCCAGTTCACCCGCAACTACGAGCTGTTGGAGGAGCCGTTCGAGGTCGCCGAAGGCGTCGCGCTGCCAATCGGGGGCTACGACTACGACGAGTTCAGGGCGCGCCTGACGCTCGGGCCACTCGGGAAGATCACGGAGACCACGGTGACTCGGGGCGGCTTCTTCAGCGGGAATCGGACCGAGGTCAGCCTCGGCGCGCGGCTCGACGTGACCACGCAGTTGGCCTTCGAGCCGCTGGTCTCGGCCAACTGGGTCGACCTGCCGGAAGGACAGTTCACTACCAAGCTGGTCAGCGCGCGCGCGACGTTCAGCCTCTCGCCCCGCAGCTTCCTGGGCGCCCTGGTGCAGTACAACTCGAGCATCGATTCCCTGACGGCCAACGTGCGCTTCCGCTGGGAGTACCAGCCTGGCAGCGATGTGTTCGTCGTGTACTCCGAGGGCCGAACCACGCGAGGCCTGGGCGATCCCGCCCTCGAGAGTCGGGGGTTTGTGGTCAAGTTCACCAGGCTTCTTCGGTTCTGAGGCGATCGCCGCCGTCGCACCCCCCGGGCTACTTCGGATTGCAGACCATCAGGTCCTCGCACGGCCACAAGGTGATGACCTTGTGCCCGGTCTTGGTGACGATGACCTGCGACTCGATACGGGCGCCGTCGTCTCCCTCGCCGTAGAAGGTCTCCAGCGCGAAGTGCATCCGCTCCTCCACCGGCACCGGATGCTCGAGCGAGTAGGCGCGCGAGATCCACGGTTTCTCGTGATGGCTCAGCCCGATGCCGTGGCCGACGGCGAGCGCGAAGGCCTCGGCCTCGCTGGCGTAGCCCAGCTCCTTGGCCGACGGCCATTGCCTGGCGATGTCGGCCGTCGTCACGCCGGGCCTGACCACGTCGATGGAAGCCTGCAGCCAGTCCATCGCCCGCTTGTAGACATCCTTCTGGCGCTCGGTGGCCCGCGTGACGGCGAACGTGCGGTAGTAGCACGTCGCGTAGCCCAGGTAGTGGCTCATGATGTCGATGAACACCAGGTCGCCCGGGCGGATCATGCGGTCGGAATAGTCGTGGGGATGCGGATTGCTGCGCGGGCCCGAGACGCAGTTGATCCCGCTGATGCGATCCACGCCGTGCTCGATCAGCCAGCCATAAATCCTGCCGACGACCTCGCACTCCTTCACGCCCGGCTTGATGAAGTCGACGATGTGGCTGTAGACCCCATCCACGAGCGAGGCCGACAGCTCGATGATCTGGAGTTCCTCGGGCGACTTGATGAGCCGGGCGTCGAACATCGCGTCGTATCCGTTGCCGACCTTCAGCCCGGCCCCGCGCAGCGCGTCCATCAGGTACATCTCGACCTCGTCAACGCCGACCGGCAGATCCGCCACGCCGTGCTCTTCGAGGATCTTCTTGATCTGCGCGACGGCGTCGCCGGCGAGCGCCACGCTGACCGCGCGCACGTTGGCGCCACGGTTCCAGGTCACCGCCAGGCGGATGTTCTCCCGCTTCAACCACGGGCAGAGTTGCCGCTTCACGACCGCGGCGGTTCCGACCTCGAAGAGAATCGGCTCCCCGCCCCTCGGGAGCAGGCACCAGCGAAAGTACTTCCCGCGCGTCCACTCGGCCAGGTGCGTGCCCGTGATGTAGCGGATGTTGTCGTTGTCGAAGCACAGGAGCGCACCGAGATCGTACTTCTCGATCTGCGCGCGCGCCCGTGCCAGACGATACTTACGCATTGCGTCGAAATCGATCCGCTGTTCGACGTCGGTCGCCATGGTTCCCAGTGTCATGGTCACTCCTCCCTGCGGATTCCGTGCACCACCTCACGACAGACCCGCGGAAATCCGAACGGCTTCGGAAATCGCGGTCCAATCCTTGTTTTCCAGACCATGGCCCATCGCGCTCAGAAATCGATCCCGGAGGACGCTGGCGAACGGCATGGGTACGCGCACGTCGGCAGACGCCTGCATGACGAGGTCCAGGTCCTTGTAGCCCGACCTGACCTCGAAGGCCACCTGGTCGAAGTCCCTGGCCTGGATCCGCCGCGAGTATTCCTTCAGCGCCGGATGGCCCGTGACCGTCTCGATCAGCTCCGCCACGAACTCCTTGCCGATCCCGCTGCGCTCCCCGAAGGCAAACGCCTCCGACATCGTCTCAATCTGCGCCAGGAGCATGAAGTTGATGGTCAGCTTCACGCTGTTGGCCACCTTGTGGTCGGGTCCGAGGTTGACGTAACGCTTCGCGTAGGCCTTGAAGAGCGGCTCGCATCGCGCGATGGCATCCTGGTCGCCGGCGAGGTGGGTCAGCAACTGTCCGGCTGCGGCGGCATCAGGGCGTCCCGAGACGGGGCCCGCGACGTAGCGGCTGCCGTGGGCGTGGTGCATGGCCGCGATCTTCGCCGCGCAGTCTGGAGAGATCGTCGCCGTGCCGATGTGGCAGGCGCCGGGCCTCATCCCGGCCAGCAGGCCCTCGTCGCCACCCGTCACGTCGAACATGGACCTGTCGTCCATCAGGCAGGTGAAAACGACGTCAGCCCCCTCGGCGGCCTGCCTCGGCGAAGCTGCGACGGAGGCACCCTGCTGGGCGAGCGCAAGCGTCTTTTCCGGCGTGCGATTACATACGGTGAGCGGAAACCCGGCTTTCAGGATGTTCCGTGCGATGCCCACGCCCATCCGACCGAGGCCGACGAAGCCGACGCGCGTGATTTCATCCCCCATTCGCATCCCCCCTAGACTGCACGTAGCGTAGGCGAACTGGGAACCGGGCGCCAGCGCTAACCCTGGGCTAATGGAGGCAGTCTGCACCGGGCGGGTCTGAGGTTCTGCAACTCCCGGTAATCGTAGATTTGAACCGGCGCACGCGCATCAGCTTGACAGTGCGTTACGAGCAATGTCAGGGTGCGGTGAGCGGCCTGGACGCTGCGCGGCCGTTTCGGGAAAGATGTGAGGTGAGGTCATGAAGTTCGGGCGTGGTGCCTTGATCGCGTGTGCGGCACTCTCCTGGCTGGCGCTTCCGCTCGAGGCGCAGCGTCCATCCGACTGGCGGCAGTGGCGCGGATCGGCGCGCGACGGCACGGTCGACGCGTTTGCGGTGCCGCCGACCTGGCCCGAGCGCCTCACCGAGCGATGGAAGGTCGAGGTCGGCGAAGGCTACGCAACCCCACTCGTCATCGGCAACCGCGTCTACATGTTCGCGCGTCGGGGCGAGCGTGAAGTGATGAGCGCGCTCGATGCCGACACGGGGAAGGAACTGTGGCAGACCGGCTACACCGCCACGTTCACGATGCACAGCGCGACAGTACGGCACGGTCCGGGCCCCAAGTCCACGCCGGTCTTCGCCAACGGCCGGCTGTATGCCATCGGCATGACGGGTGTCGTGACCGCGTTCGACGCAGCCACGGGCGAACAGATCTGGCAGCAGCCCGGCTCGAGCCTCGTGCCGACGTTCACGACCCACGCGTTCTCGCCGCTGGTCGACGGCGAACTCGTCATCTTCCACGTGGGGGGCCACAACCAGGGCGCGCTCACCGCCTTCGACGTCCAGACCGGCGAGGTCAAGTGGAGCTGGGCCGGGGACGGCCCTGGATACGGGTCACCGATCATCGCGACGCTCGGAGGCGCGCGCCAGATCATCACGATCACGCAGCGCAAGGTCGTGGGCGTGGACGCGGCGACCGGGGCGCTGCTGTGGGAGCGTCCCTTCGTCAGCCCGAACGACACGAACACGACCACGCCGATGCTCCACGGGGAGACGCTGATCGTCTCCGGCAACGGCGGACCGACGACCGCCTTGACGGTGGCCAGGCGCAACAACCAGTGGGTCACCGAAACGGTCTGGGAGAACGCCGACGTGCCGCTGCGCCTGAGCGATGCGGTGGTGGCCGGCGACGTGCTCTTCGGCCTTACGACCCGCAACAGCGGTCAGTACTTCGCGGTGGACGCCGACACGGGCCAGACGCTCTGGACCTCCGTGGGGCGCCAGGCCGGCCATGTTGCCATTTCGAGAGCCGGCGAGTTCCTCCTGAGCCTCGAGGACGACGGCGAGCTGGTGGTGGCGCGGACGAGCCGGACGGCATTCGACGAGGTGCGGCGCTACAAGGTCGCCGAGGACGCCACGTGGGCGCCGGCCGCGTTCTCGGGGAAGCGGATCTTCGTGAAGGACGTGTCGAACCTCGCCCTGTGGACGATCGACTGACGGACGGGAGTCGTGTGGGTCCCCCCACGCCCTCCACGTCCTCGCCTGTGGCGCCATGCGCCGCAACTGATTGACAGGACCCACCGTGTCGCACGAACGGCGCGCCGGGGCGGGGCACAGGACCGCGTCAGCGGTCTTGTCCTGTGCCGCCGCCCGGCGTTGCTGACGCCCAGGGATACGGGCCGGGCATCTTCACGCCTTTCGCCTCCAGCACGAGCTCGATGATCCGCTGCCACGACTCGGCGGCGGTACGCCGCCCGTAGATGTTGTGCGTCTTGTGCGCCACGACGAGATCGATCGACGGAAACACCGAAATCCACTGGCCCCACGCGCCCACGGCGGTGTAGGCGCCCGCGAAGGGGCCCACGGCCCTCGGACCGTCCCACACCCACCACATGTGGCCGTACCCGAAGTAGCCGTCCCGGCGCGCGACGGGGTTCATCTCCTCGAGCGGCGTCACGACGCGGACGATGCGTCGGGCCCAGTCCCGGGAGATGACCTGCGTCCCGTTCCAGCTTCCCTCGTGAAGCATGAGATACCCGATGCGCGCCATGTCCCGGGTGGAGACCCAGATGGGGTAGGCCGCATACTTGGAGATCGTGAGGTCGCCCGCCTTCTGCTGGACGCTCCGGTCCCAGTCCTCGAACTGCAAGGGGATGGCGAGCTGGCCCTGCAGCTCGTCGTAGATGTCCCGGCGGGTCAGCTGCTCGAAGACGGCGCCGGCGGCATTGAAATCCCAGTTGCTGTAGAGCATGTAGGTGCCGGGCTTCTGCGACCCCCTCGGTGGCGCCTTGGCCAGGTCGTCTCCCGAGTAGGAGGCTGGATGGTAGACGCCCGAGCGGGCCGTGATGAGGTCTCGGATGGTGGCCTGTTTCTCGATGGGGAGGAGCCCCCCGATGTCATCGAACTTCAGCGCTTCCAGCGTCGTGTCCAGCTTGATGGTTCCGTTCTCGACCCAGTAGCCATAGAGCATGGAGAGAATGCTCTTGCGGACCGAGGCGACGTAGGAGAGCTCCTCGACGTCGCCGTAGCGGAACACCACCCGGCCGCGGTCCACCACCACGAGGCCCGTGGTGTTCGAATGGTCCCGGATGAAGGTGGTGGCCTGCCGGAGCACCTCGGGAGACCAACCGTACGACTCGAGATTCTCCCTCGCCACATACTCCCAGCTCTGTCCGGGGAAGACCGTCTCGGTCGAGATCTGCGCTCCAACCGGCGGAGTGAGGAGCACCGGAACGAGGAGGGCAAGAAGGAGGACCAGACTCGGAACGCCGTCTCGAATGCGTCTCATGGATCGTCTCCCAGCTGATTTCGGTCAGGATGTTGTGGTCGAGCGGCTCGCCGCCCGCCCTGAAGTCTACCGCAACGTGTGTCTACCGCGACGTGCGACCCACGGGCGCGCGATGGGCTAGAATGCCCCGGCCGCACCGGCGCGCTGACGCGTATCCCCGAGATCATCGTGGTCACACACAACACAGAACGTGACGCGTCGGGAACCCCCGCGCCGCGATCCGCGCTCACCCGGTGGGCAATCGTCGCGATCCCCATCCTCGCGGTGGTCGTTCTCCCGGCCCCGCCCGCCGTCACGCCGCCCGCCTGGCGGATGCTCGGCATTTTCGCCGCCACCATCATCGGCGTGATCGCCCAGCCGGTGCCGATGGGCGCCGTCGTGCTCACGGGCCTGACGGCGGCGGTGTTTGCCGGTGTCGTCACGATCGAGAAGGCGCTGAGCGGGTGGGCGAACCCGCTGGTGTAGCTCGTGTTCACGGCCTTCCTGATGTCGCGGGGGATGATCAAGACCGGGCTCGGCCGGCGGATCGCGCTCGTCTTCATCCGGGCGATCGGACACAGCCCGCTGGGGCTCGGCTACGCGCTGCTGTTGACGCGGCGTGCATGATGCTCATTCAGCATCCCCACGCGTTCGACGTGCTCGTGGCGTCGAACCTGTTCGGCGACGTGCTGTCGGAGATCGGCGCGGCGATCACCGGCAGTCTCGGGCTCGCGCCCAGCGCGAACCTGAACCCACCGCGAACATGGCCGTCGATGTTCGAGCCGGTTCACGGCTCCGCGCCCGACATCGCGGGGCAGGGTGTGGCCAATCCGCTGGCGGCCATCCTGTCCGCGGCCATGATGTTCGAGTGGCTCGGCGAGGGCGACGCCACAGCCGCCGTGCGCGGGGCGGCGATCGAGACGCTGAGGGAGGGCCGCGTCCGCACGCCCGATCTCGGCGGCACCGCCAGGACGTCGGACATGGGCGCCGCGGTCCTCGTCAGGCTCGGAGCTGGCCGGGACACCCCGGCGTAGGCACGGCCTCGCGGCAACCTGATCTAAGATCGTCTGACCTCTTCCGGAACATGCGCGGGCGAGCGCTGGAGTGGGCCATGAAGAAGGGGCTCGTCGTGATCATGTCGGTCGTCGCCGCCGGGTCGCTGGCGGCCCAGGAACCGGCCCGGAAACCGGAGCCGCAGGCCCCGGTCCACGGTCCCACGTTCCGCACGGGCGTCGACGTCATCGCCGTCGACGTCGCCGTCGTCGACGGGCGGGGGAATCCGGTCGAGGATCTGCTTCGCCCTGACTTCTCGGTCAAGATCGACGGCAAAGAGCGCCGCATCGTGTCGGCCGAGCATGTGAAGATCGACGTGAACGCGGCTCGCGAGCGCGCCGCCAATCCCTTCGAGAGCTTCTACACCACCAACCTCGTCAAGTCCGACGGCCGGATGATCGTCCTGGCCGTCGATCAGCTCGGCATCCGGATGGGCGGGGCGCGGCCGATCCTGGCGTCGGCCTCGAAGTTCCTCGACAAGCTGAGCCCCGAGGACCGCGTCGCCTTCGTCGCCTACCCCGCGCCCGGCGTCTCGGTCGATTTCACGGACGACTTCCCGCGAATCAGGCGCGCCATGGACCGCGTCGTGGGCCGGCAGCAGCGCCTCAGGAGCCGGGTCAACATCGGGCTGTACGAGGCGATCGCCATCACGGAACGGTTCGACGAGGGGATCTTCATGGTCGTGGTCGACCGGGAGTGCGGCCGCGCCGACAACGAGGCGCGCAGACTGTGCGAGCGCGACATCCTGTCGGAGTCCGAGTCGATGGTACGCGCGGCGCGCCATCAGAGCGAGGAATCGCTCCGTGGTCTGTACGATCTGCTGCGAACCCTGACGGCGGTCGACGGTCCCAAGATGCTCATCCTGATGTCGGAGGGGCTGCTGCTCGACACGGCCCGCGATCTCGACGCCATCCTCCAGATGGCCGCGATCGCCCGCGTCACCATCAGCGTGCTTCTGATGGACGTGCCGCGAGACGACGTCACCGAGAGCGTCCTGCGCCCGACGGTCTCCGACGACAGGACCATGTACGTGTCGGGGTTGAGCGATCTGGCCGGCGGCGGCGCGGTCTACCAGATCATCGGATCGGGCGAGGGGGTTTTCAATCGCCTCGCGTCGGACATGCTGGCGTACTACATCCTCGCGGTCGAGCAGGAACCGGGCGATCGCGACGGCGAGGCGCATCGCATCGACGTCGAGGTGCGCCGGCGCGGCGTCACCGTCCGGTCGCGCCGCGCGTTCGTGCTGTCGGCGCCCTCCACGAACCGGCGCACGGCGGTGGAGACGTTGATGGACGCGCTGAAGGCGCCGTTCGGCGTGGCGGAGGTGCCGCTCCGGGTGACCACGTTCACCTACCAGGACGATGCCAGCGAGAAGGTGCGCCTGCTGCTGGCCGCCGAGGTGGGGCAACCTGGCGCCGAGCCGGAGGAGTTCACCGTCGGCTACGTGCTGCTCGACCCGGACGGGAACGTGGTGGCGAGCGGCGCGGAGCAGCGCCGGCTCTCCCAGCCGGACGGGCTGACGAACGTGCCGCTCGACTACCTGCGTGAGGTCGTCGTCGACCCGGGCGTGTACTCGCTGCGCCTGGGCGTCGTCGATTCGTCGGGACGCCGCGGCGGCGTCATCCGACCCGTGACCGCCTGGCAGCTGACGGGCGAGGAGTTCGCGATCGGCGATCTGATGGTGGGCGATGTCGGCACCGGGGCCGAGTCCCGCCTGCGCCCGGGCGTCGAGCCGCACGTCAGCCACGCGGTCGGCGCCTTCGTCGAGCTGTATTCCACGTCGCCGGCGGTGCTCGACGCCGCGACGGTGAACATCGAGATTGCCGAGGACCAGGATTCCCCGTCGCTCCTCACCCGGAGCGCACGGATCACGCTTGGCGACCGGGAGACCGAGCGGGTCGCCCAGGGCGTCGTGTCGGCGGGGACGCTGCCGCCCGGACGGTACGTTGTGCGCGTGCGCGTGATGCGTGGCGACACCATCGCGGGGGTGCTCTCACGTCCGTTCGTTCTCGCCGAGCCTGCGGAGCCAGCGGACGCGCTGATTCCGACGATGGAACTGGCCGGCGACGTTCCGGCGTTCGATCCGAGCGTGATGATGGCCAGCGACGTCCTGGGGGGCGTCCTCGACTCGCTGGAGGCGAGCGCGCCCGCGCTCAGGGGTGTGGTGGCCGAGGTCCGGAAGGGCCGCTACGGCCCCGCCGCCCGGGACGCGTTCCTGGCGGGGGACCAGACCACCGCCTCGTTCATCAAGGGGCTCGAGTGGTACTCGAAAGGGCAGTTCGCCCAGGCCGTGACACAACTGCAGACCGCCGCCGGGTCCCGGTACGAGTTCTTTCCCGCAGCGTTCTACCTGGGCGCCGCGTTCGCGGCCGCGGGCCGCGATCGCGACGCGGCCGGCGTCTGGCAGATGGCCATCGGCAGCGAACAGCGGCCGTCGCTCGCCTACACGCTCTTCGCGGACGCGCGCCTGCGCGCGGGGCAGCCTGCATCCGTCATCGACGTCCTGCAGCCCGCCTACGAACGCACGCCGGAGGACGACGCGATTGGGGAGCGGCTGGCCGCCGCGTACCTTCTGACCGAGCGTTTCGGGGAGGCGCTTCCCGTGCTCGACGGCTACCTCTCGCGTCATCCGGACGATTACGACAGGCTGTTCACCACCGTCTACGCGTACTATCGGCACACGACCCGCGAGCGCCTGGTGCTCTCGGAGGCGGATCTGGCCAAGGTCACGCGTTACGTGAGCACGTACCGCGGACCGTGGACCGCGCTCCTGGAGAAGTACCTCCAGGCCATTCGCGGTCGCTGATCCGGAACCGGCGTGTGTCGTACGCCGTCTGCGATCGCCGGCGTGCCGACGCGAGCGGGACCGAATCCCTGCTGTGATTCCTCGCCTTCAGCTCGGTTCTCGGCTCGGCCGGTCTTGCGGGGCCGCCGAGGCGGCCCCGCAAGCCGTGCTACCTGAGGTTCTTGTTGAGGAAATCGAGGGTCCGCTGCCACGCCAGCTTGGCGGCGGCGGCGTCGAAGCGCGGCGTCGTATCGTTGTTGAACCCGTGCTGCGTGCCAGGGTAGAGGTGCCGCTCGTACCGCACGGTGGCGGCCTTGAGCGCGGCTTCATACGCCGGCCAGCTCGCGTTGATGCGCTCGTCCACCTCCGCCGACTGCACCATGAGCGGCGCCTTGATCCTGGCGACGTCCTCGGTGGGCGGCGAGCTGCCGTAGAAGGGCACGGCGGCGCCCAGGTCGGGTAACCGCGTGGCCAGCATGTTCACCACGCCGCCGCCGTAGCAGAACCCCACCGCGCCGTACTTGCCGGTGCACTCCGGGCGCGCCTTCAGCCACCCGGCGGCGGCGACGAAGTCCTCCCGCGTCTTCGCCTGGTCCAGCTTCGGAAAGAGCGCGCGCGCCTCGTCCTCGCTGCCGGGATAGCCGCCGAGCGGGAACAGGGCGTCGGGCGCAAACGCCACGAAGTTGTCGAGCGCCAGCCGGCGGGCGACGTCCTCGATGTGTGGATTGAGGCCGCGGTTCTCGTGGACGACCAGTACGCCGGGGAGCCTGCCGCCCGGGCCGGCCGGACGCACGAAGTAGCCGCGCATCGTGCCGTAACCGCTCGGCGAGGCGTACTCGATGTGCTCGGCCTTGATGCGCGCGTCCCCGGGCGAGACCACCTGCGCCTCGGCGAACTTCGGGCTCAGCTGATCGAGCAGCATGGCTGCCGTCACGCCGCCCACCGCGAACTTGGAGGCCTTGTCGAGAAATCCGCGACGGTCGACGTGGCCGTGCACGTAGGCGTCGAAAAGGACGAGCAACTCCTGGTCGAAATCATGCGCGGTCTTTCGCTCCATGGGCTTGGTCCTCCCGGAAAAGGCCTGGTCTTGGGGGGAAGGGTAAAGAATACACGTTGTGCCCGGCCGTCGTCACGTACAGAATGACGGCTCAGGCAAGGGGTCCGGCTGCTGTGGTATGCTATCCGGGTCAGGTTGGATAGCGCATTCCCGCACTGCCCGCGTCAGAGTCGAATCGAGTCTCACGCCTCGCTTCCCCCGAGCACGGCACCAGTTCAGGAAGGGCCTTTCTCCATCCCGCCCGAGGTCCGCTCCCGGATCCGCGGCGACTGCACACGGATGAACGGACGTTGACGGTCCGCCATCACAACCTCCCGCACGAGCGGGCAGGAGATTGAGCCATGGCTCGAAAACTCTACGTAGGAAATCTGCCGTACGAAGTGGGCGAAACGGAGCTCCAGCAGCTGTTCGGCGAGGCTGGGACCGTCGAGAGCGTCAACGTCATGCGCGACATGGCCACCGGCCGCGCGCGTGGGTTCGCGTTCATCGAGATGAGCACGGACGAAGAGGCCGGGAAGGCGATCGCCCAGTTCAACGAGCACTCGATGGGCGGGCGCAACCTCACGGTCAACGAGGCGCGTCCGAAGCCGGAGCGATCCGGCGGCTACGGCGGCGGTGGCGGCGGCGGCCGGCGCCGGTCGGAACCGCGCTGGTAGCGAGTGCCTCGGCGACGACAACAATCGGGGACGGTCTTTCCGCCGTGCCGCATGTGCACGACCCGGAAGGACCGTCCCCGTTTTTCGTGTCGGGGGTCATGGGGATCCAGAACGCGAGCCGGCGCTCCCCGCTACCCGCGCGTAGAATGGGGCAATGTCCGCCGACAAGGAGATGAGTTGGATGAGCGGCGCTCCGCCGGAGGTCGAACGAGGAGGGCGGTCGCCGCTGGACATCACGCTCGCGTACCACGAGCGGTCGAAGCATCTGCCGTTCGCGTTTGCGCCCGCGCTCGGGTACATGGACTGGGACACGCAGCCCGACCCGTTCCGCCGGTTCGAAGGCGCTCCGGTGCTGCCCCTGGATCTCCTCGAGGTCGGACGCGAACCGCGCTACGAGGCCGCGTTCACGCCCGGTCTCATCGCTCCAGCGCCGCTCGATCGCCTCTCCATCTCTCGGCTCTTCCACGATGCGCTCGCGCTCTCCGCGTGGAAGCAAGCCGGGACGGCTCGTTGGGCCCTCAGGGTCAATCCGTCGAGCGGCAATCTTCACCCGACCGAGGGGTATCTCGTCGCCGGGCCCATCGCCGGCCTTCATCCGCGACCTGCCGTCTTCCACTACGCGCCGCTGGAGCACGCGCTCGAGCTTCGCGCCGAGCTGTCGGAGGACGCGTGGCTGAAGATTGCGGCGCAACTCCCCGAGCGCGCGGTCCTCGTGGGTCTGACCTCGATCCACTGGCGCGAGTCGTGGAAGTACGGCGAGCGAGCCTTCCGCTATTGCCAGCACGACGCCGGGCACGCGATCGGCAGCGTGGCGGTGTCCGCTGCCGGGCTCGGCTGGGAGACGAGGCTGCTCGAGCGCGTCACCGACGCGGACCTGGCGGCGCTGCTCGGCGTGCACACCCAGGCCGGCGTCGAGGCCGAGCACGCCGATTGCCTCATGGCCGTCTTCGCCCCGGACGCGCGCTTCACGAGTGACGAGCAGCAGCGGTTCGCTCTTCCCGGCACGGTGTCCGACGAGGTCCGTGGCGCGCGCTGGTCTGGAGTGCCGAACCGGCTGAGCCGCGATCATCATCCGTGGCCCGTCATCGACGAGGTGGCCGCCGCCACGGAGAAGCGCTCGCCGCCCGACGAGGCGTTCTGGTCCGCGGGCGCCTCCGAGCCGCGCCCCCTCGAGGTCAGCGACTCGTCGCTCGCGCTGCGACAGATCATCCACCAGCGGCGCAGCGCGGTCTCGCTCGACGGGCGGACGGGTCTCGCGCGCCGCGTCTTCTACCAGATCCTGTCGAAGGTCATGCCGGGTTCACGGCGGGTCCCGTTCGCGACGCTGCCCTGGCGCCCGTCGGTGGATCTCCTGCTGTTCGTCCACCGCGTGGCGGACCTGACGCCCGGCCTATACGTCCTCTTGCGAGATCCCGCGCGGAGAGAGGCGCTCCAGGGAGCGATGGCTGGGTCTCTCGCGTGGACGCGGGCGGAGGCGTGTCCGACGTCCTTGCCCCTCTTCCTGCTCGAAGCTGGCGATGCGCGCCGCGTCGCACGACAGACGAGCTGCGATCAGGACATCGCGGCGGACGGGGTCTTCGCAGCGGCGATGCTCGCCGAGTACCGGGCGTCCCTCGAGGCGTTCGGCTCCTGGCACTACCGCCGTCTGTATTGGGAGACCGGCGTCATCGGTCAGGTCCTCTACCTGGAGGCCGAAGCGAGCGGTCTGCGTGGCACCGGCATCGGCTGCTACTTCGACGACCTCACACACCAGGTGTTCGGGCTCACCGGGGACCGGTTCCAGGTGCTCTACCACTTCACGATGGGCGCGCCGGTCGACGATCCACGCCTCCAGACGCATCCGCCGTACCAGCACCTCGCGCGCCGAGGGGCGTGAGAACCCGGTGAATGACCGGGCGAGTGCCTCCTGAGCCCACGCCGTTTGCCAGCACCTACCGACCGTCGGCAGCGCGCCACGCCTCGCGGGTCCGATCTGCGATCGCCTTCGGTGCGAGCCTCAGAACCGCACGCGAAGTCCGCCATTGATGTTGCGGCCCTCGAGCGGTGCCCACGCATCGACCGTCCACCGACCGTCTGTCCCTCGTGTCGGGCGCACCAGGGGATCCCAGCGCTCCTGGCGCACGCCCGTGAGGTTCTCGCCGTTCACGAACAGGCGGAGTCGCCCGAACTGACGCTCGACCAGCAGACCCACGATCACGTACGGCTCGCTCGTGGATCGGTAGGGATTCTCCTCCAGCCGTTGCCGGCCGGTGTAGTACCACTCGACCCCCACGCGTCCGACGGTCTCCTTCTCCCACATGCCCACAACGCCGGCGCTGTGGCGTGGCGTCATCGGCACATCCTCGCGGGCGGCGTCGATGGTTTCGCGAGCGCGGACATACGTGTAGGTTGCGGTCACCGAGAACGCCTCGTGGCGGAAGGTCCCGAGCAGCTCGACGCCCCTGTTCACGGTGGGCTCTGTCTGGTTGCCCAGCACGAACGATGGGGATCGCTCGACGTGCACCGAATGCGCGATGCGGGAGGCAAACAGGGTCACGGTGGATGTGAAGGGGCCGTCAGTCCTCGAGAGGTCGAACGACGTGCTCACGCCGCGCTCGGCGACGAGAGGGGTCACGATCGTCAGACGCGTGAGCCCTGCCGCTTCCGTCTCCTCGGTAATGGGCGTCGGGCCGAAGAACCCCGTCCCCACAGAGAGCCGGCTCGTCCAGCGCCCCGCACGCACCAGCGCCGACGACCGCGGGCTGAAGAACGTGCCGTACTCGCTGTGCGCGTCGACTCGGGCGCTCGAGGAAAGCGACAACGCAGGAACGAGGTCGATGTCGTACTGCGCAAAAACGCCTGGCACAGTGAAGGCGTACTGGAAGCGTGGCAGATCCCGTGGCGTGTATGCGTCGCGCTGGAGCACGAGGCCAGCGACCCACGTCTGTCGTGCCGTCCCTCCCCGGATCGCCGCCTCCCCGAACGCCGCATCGTGCCGATCGTGCTCGGCGACCTCGCCGAAACGGTGATCGTGGATCTGGCCGACGAACGAGGCACGCATCGTCAGGACGTATCGGTCGCGAACAAGGGTCTGTCCCACCACGCCGACGTCGTAGCGCCGGGTGTTGAGCGCTTCCCCGTACGGCTGTCCTGTGGCCGCCAGCACCTCGCCGTCGCCCGTCCCGCCGCTACGGTTTTCGGCGGTGATGCCCGCCGTTGTGAACAGCGTGCGCCCGTTCCCCCCATCCCAGAACACCCGCGGACGGACGACGGCGCGCGCATAGCCCGGCAGGTCGGCCCACCCATCTCCCGTGACGTCGTTGGCCTCCTGCCAGTGGCCACCGGCGAGCAGCGACGCACTCCACCCATGCCTGAGCGGACCCGACAGGAAGGCCACC
>Ga0326597_10002439_pt1 | contig 27765 bp, 28 predicted proteins | sample RVTome_12_FD_203789 | JGI IMG/M metagenome (GOLD analysis project Ga0326597, IMG submission 203789) | Soil microbial communities from uranium-contaminated site in the Upper Colorado River Basin, Wyoming, United States - RVT100D185 | ecosystem: Environmental > Terrestrial > Soil > Contaminated >... | reverse complement strand
TAGGAACCCCTGCCCCACTTTCCACCACCTTGTCCCACTATATTCAATAATAGGGGGCTGGGTCAAGCTACGAATCACGCTTTTCTTTTTTTATGACAAAGACTTATGGCCAAAAACTCTAACCCGGCTCAGAATTAAATTCAGCCATAAATATTCATTAAAAACAGGTGCGTAAGAAACGAAGCAAAAGTAACACTTTAAATACTTTTGCGCTTTGAAATCAGATGATTAGGCGCGACAGAGTGTTGCGGTACCGCAACACGGCGGGAAGAAAATGAAATGAAGCTGGCCGGTAAGCCGGGTTCTGTAAGAAGCCTTGCGGCTTCCAGACAGCCATTCCTCTAGGCCCTGGTTTGCGCCAGGGCTCAAGCCACCTACCCGCAAGCTCGGCGGGTCGCGTCGTCGCTTGCCTATTTGGTGTTGCTCCGGGTGGAGGTTGCCGCGTTTCACCCCCGACGCTTGCGCGCCGGGACTCGTCTCTGTGGCCCTATTCCTCGCCTCACGGCGGACGGCCGTTAACCGTCACCCTACCCTGTGGAGCCCGGACTTTCCTCTCCGCGCCGCGAGGCGCGCAGCGGCTGCCTAGCCAGCTTCACCGAACATTCTAACACCTCGCCCTGCGGGCCTCATGGCGCGCGCGCCGCGCGCCGGGAAACTCGTCGCCGCGGCAGGTCTCCAAAGGTAACGCGGCCTCACAGCCCGCCCACCGGAGAGGAGGGGACCATGCTGATGGGTCGCCGAGTGTACTTGGTGCTGTCCGTTGCCGAGAGCGCGCGCGGCATGCTCGATGAAATGCTGCTCGCGCGCATTGAGATCAAGCACATCCATTGATGGTGGACGTCCCGATGTACCGCGTGCAGGCGATTTCCAGCCTCGCCGCCAGCCGTTATCCGAAAGCGGCCTCCGGCGGCGTCGAGCCGAAAATCCCGGCGTTTCCTCAAGACGCACGGCAGCATCCGATGAGGCACGGCTGCGCCCCGCGCTCAACGGTTGCGCGGGGCAGCCGCGAGCGCCTGTGCGACGGCGAGGACGCGCTGTAGATGGTGGTCGTTCACGCCCAGTTCCCTCAGGTGATCGACCGTACGGATGAGGTAATCGATGTTGGAGCCGCGCGCGCCGCAGCAGTTCGCCACGCGCGCTGCAATCTCCTCGACCGTGAGCTGGCCGGCGTACTCCGCATGCGTCGGATCGGCGACGAACCCGAGGGCGCGCACCTCGCGATCGGTCAGCCTCGCGCGCAGCAACTTGGGCCGGTAGATCCGGCGCCGCATCTCGCGCGCCCACAGTGCTTCGAGCGCGGTTGCGACATCGCTTGCCAAAACGCGCAACGCGATGCCGCGGCACGCGCCGCCACGATCCAGTCCCAACACCAGGCCCGGACGCTCCGGCGTGCCGCGCCAGCGGTGGGACGAAATGCACAGCGCGCGATGGTAGCCGTAGACGAGCGCCGGGGCCCATTGCACATGCGGAAAACCCGGATCCCACATAAGCGACCCGTAGCCGAAGACCCATAGCTCGCCATGCGGCGGTCCGAGCTCAGCGGGATAAGGCGCGGGAGCCGATGCAACTGTCATCATTGCTGGTTTAACGCTTGAACCTTGCCGCGGACTACGCGATTCTCCAGCGCACGCTCTCTCCGGCGCGGAACGGAACGAGCGCCTCGACGCCGAAGGCGACCTCGTCCGGTACGCACCACGGCTCGGCGAGGAGCGTGATCTTGTCCGTATTCCGTAGCAGCCTGTAGAAATCCGCGCCGAAGTGGCTGGCAAAGTCCCCCAGACGGTCGAGCGCGCTGGCCGCCGCGAAGGCCTCCGCGTAGAGCTCGATGCCGGCATTGGCGGTGTAGATGCCGGCGCAGCCGCAAGCCGTCTCCTTGGCGTGCCGCGCGTGCGGCGCGCTGTCGGTGCCGAGGAAGAATTTCGGATTTCCGCTCACTGCCGCGCCGATGAGTGCCGCGCGGTGCTCCTCCCGTTTCAGTACCGGCAGGCAGAAATAATGCGGGCGCACGCCCCCGGCGAACAGCGCGTTGCGATTCAGCAGCAGGTGGTGCGCAGTAATGGTGGCAGCAACCCGCGGCGGCGCGGCCGTCACGAACTGTACCGCCTCGCGTGTGGTGATGTGCTCGACCACCACCTTGAGCCGGTCGAACCGGTCGATGAGCGGCGCGAGCACCCGCTCGAGGAACACTCGCTCCCGGTCGAATATGTCGACTTGGGGATCGGTCACCTCGCCGTGCACCAGCAACGGCATGCCGGCCGCCGCCATCGCCTCCAACACGCCATGGCACTTCGCGATATCGGTCACGCCCAAGTCCGAATTGGTCGTCGCGCCCGCGGGGTAATACTTCACTGCATGCACGGCACCGCTCGCCTTCGCACGCTCGATCTCAGCCGGACGCGTGTTGTCCGTCAGGTACAGCGTCATCAGCGGCGTGAATCTGCTCCCCGTCGGGAGCGCGCCGAGGATGCGGTCGCGGTAGGCGAGGGCATGCGCCGTCGTGGTTACCGGCGGCCCCAGATTGGGCATCACGATCGCGCGCGCGAAGCGCCGCGCCGAGTCCGCCACCACCGACTGCATGTACGGGCCGTCGCGCAGATGCAAATGCCAGTCGTCGGGGCGGGTGATCGTGACGCTTTTCATAGCGGCGTGATTCGTGATTGCTGACGGGAGATTGGCCCCGCGCGACTCGTGGCCGGTGAGTGCTCCGGGCCGACACGATACACGAGTCACCGGTCACCTTTCAGTTTGAGCGCAATCGCATAGAACTCGTTCCGCCGTCCGCTCGCGATCTTCGCGGCCAGCGCCGCCGCCTGCTTCACCGGCAGCTCGGCAAGCAGGATCTCGAGCACCCGGCGCGCCTCGGCCTCGGCCTTGGCCGCGCCCGCCGCCGCCGGCGCGGCGCCGTCGACCATCAGCACGAACTCGCCGCGCTGGCGGTCTGCATCAGCGGCGAGCCAGCCGGCGAGATCACCGAGCGTGCAATCGTGTATCTGCTCGAACACCTTGGTCAGTTCCCGCGCGATGACCACGCGGCGCTCAGCACCGAGCACCTCGCGCATGTCGTCCGCGCTCTCGGCAATACGGTGCGGTGCCTCAAAAAAAACCAGCGTAAACGGATAACTTGCCAGATCGGCGAGCGCCCGCCGCCGCTGTCCCGACCGCGACGGCAGAAAGCCGTAGAAGAGAAAATGCGGCGCGCCGAGGCCGGATGCGGACAGCGCTGCCAGCGCCGCGCTCGCGCCCGGCAGGGGGGAAACGCGCACGCCGGCCGCGCGCGCTGCGGCTACCAGCTGCGCGCCGGGGTCGGATACGGTCGGCGTGCCCGCATCGCTCACCAGCGCGACCGACTGGCCGCGCGCGAGCAACGCCAGCACCTGCGGGATCGCGCGCCGCTCGTTGTGCTCGTGCAACGCCAGGAGCTTTCCGGTGACGCCGAAATGCTGGAGCAGCCGTGCTGCCATCCGCGTGTCCTCCGCCGCGATCACGGCAACGTTCTTCAGGACGTCCAGCGCGCGCAGCGTGATGTCGCGCAAATTCCCAATCGGGGTGGCAACTACATATAATGTTGGCTTCGACTGTTCCCCGGTGTTGCGATGCGCTGCGGCTTTCTCCATCGTTGGCCAATCACGTTGTCCCTCACGGCGCTACTATACGGCGCGGCCTCCGCCTTCGCCAGCGAAGCCGAACCCGCGGCGGCGTACGCCGCGCCGCGGCCCGATGTTCCGGTTGCCGTACCGCTCGACCGTACGGTACCCATCGAATTTGCCGGGGCGATTCCCCACATCGCTCTGCTCCTTCCGGTCAAGTCCGGCGCTTTCGCCAACGCGGCCCGGGCGGTGCGCGAAGGATTCCTGTCCGCGGCCAAGGTCCAGGGCAACGTGCCGCTGCCGATCCGGATCTATGCGGTGTCTGACGAGGCCGAGGACATCGTCACCGCCTATCGCAACGCGCTTGCCAGCGGCGCGCGCCTGGTCGTGGGCCCGCTCACGCGCAACGGCGTGACCGCGGTCGCCGACAGCGACATCGTGGTCGTGCCCACGCTTGCGCTTAACGTGCCAGAGGGCAATCTCACGCTGCCGCCGAATCTCTATTCCCTGAACCTGCAGGTGGAATCCGAGGCGCGCCAAGTCGCGCGGCTCGCGCTCAAGCAAGGCCAGCTCAACGCGATCACCGTGTACGGAGACACGCCGCTCTTGCGGCGCGTGCACCAGGCGTTCGTCGACGAATTCCTGCGTAGCGGCGGGCGCCACGTCGCGCAATTCCCGTTCTCTGCCGACCCCGAGATGCTCGGCCACCTCAAGGAGACTGCGTTGCTCGGAACGGCCGATATGGCGTTTCTCGCGCTCGACCTGCCCCGCGCCCGGCTCGCCCGACCGTACCTCGACCCGCTTGAGCTGTACGCGACCTCCCAGGTCAACCCGGGAGACGCCGGTCCGCTGGCCGGCTTCGATCTGACCGGTGTACGGTTTCTCGACATGCCCTGGCTTCTGCAGCAGGACCACCCCGCGGTCATGATTTATCCGCGCCACGAATTCGGCGGGGCGCTCGACCTCCAGCGGCTCTATGCGCTCGGCATCGACGCCTTCCGCGTCGGACAGGCGCTGCTCACCGGCACCATCGGCCCCGCGCTCGACGGCGTCACCGGGCGCATCACGCTCGGCAGCGACCGCCGGTTCGTGCGCGAGCTCGCGGCCACGCAGTTCACCGGCGGCAAGCTCGTCACCCCGGAGCCTGCCCGCCGATGAGGGGCGAGGACGCCGAGGCGCTCGCGGCGGATTTCCTCTCGTGCCACGGGGTTACCATCACGCGGCGCAATTACCGCTGCCGCTTCGGCGAAATCGATTTGATCGCCCGCGACGGTGCAACGCTGGTCTTCGTCGAAGTGCGCAGCCGGCGCAAGGAGGGCTACGGCGGCGCCGCCGAGAGCATCACTGGCGCGAAGCGCGCCCGCCTGATTCGCGCCGCCCGCCACTACCTTGCCAGCGAGACGCAGGACGCCCCGGCCCGCTTCGACGCGATCCTGATCCGCGGGGAGCCGCCTCGAATCGAGTGGATCCGCGGTGCATTCAGCGAGTAGGCGCCGGCATGTGCGCTACAATAGCGGCCGAACCTGAACCAGGCAGGCGAAATGGACTTGATCAGCCGCATCAGCGAAAACTTCTCGGAGAGCGCCCACCTCAAATTGCAGAGTATGGACGTGCTGCCCGGTCCGATCGCGGCGGCTGCGGAGCGCATGGTGCAATGCCTGCAGCAGGACGGGAAGATCATGTCGTGCGGCAACGGCGGATCCGCCGCCGACGCCCAGCATTTTGCCGCGGAGCTGCTGAACCGCTTCGAGCGCGAGCGCCCGGGGCTGGCGGCGACGGCGCTCACCACCGACACCTCGACGCTCACCGCGATTGCCAACGATTACGACTACGACCAGGTGTTCTCGAAACAGGTGCACGCACTCGGCCATCACAACGACCTGCTGCTCGCCCTTTCGACCAGCGGCGATTCGAGGAACGTCATCGCCGCCATCCATGCGGCGCATGAATGCGAGATGGGCGTTATCGCGCTGACCGGGCGCAGCGGCGGCAAGATGGGCGAGATACTGCTGCCGTCCGACATCCATGTCTGTGTCCCCGCAACCAGCACGGCGCGGATTCAGGAAGTGCACCTGCTGACCCTGCATTGCCTGTGCGATGCGATCGATTGTCTCTTATTGGGAGCCGAGTAAATGCGCTATCTCATCATGTCGTTGGCCTTGGCGGCCTTGCCGCTCGTTAACGGATGCGCTCCGATTCTCGTGGGCGGCGCCGCCGCCACTGGCGCGATGGTCGGTGTCGATCGGCGGACCGTCGGCACGATGGCGGAAGACCAGGGCATCGAGGTCAAGGCTGCGAACCGCATCCGCCAGAAATTCGGCGACGCGCACATCAACGTCACCAGCTTCAACCGCAGGGTGCTGCTGACCGGCGAGATCGGCAGCGCCGCGGCCAAGACCGCAGCCGGGCAGATCGCGCAGGCGGTGGAGAACGTGCGCGAGGTGTTCAACGAACTGCAGGTTGCGGGCAACACCGCTCTTTCCGCCCGCGCCAACGATTCGTACCTAACCTCCAAGGTGAAGACGCGCTTCGTCGACGCACAGAAGTTCAACGCATTGCACGTGAAGGTGGTGACCGAAAACGGAGTCGTCTACCTGATGGGTCTGGTGAAACGCCAGGAAGCCGACGCCGCCACCGAGCTCGCGCGCACCACCGGCGGCGTGCAGAAGGTGGTGCGCGTGCTCGAGTATCTCGACTGAACAACCCGCGAGCGGTGAACAGTGAACGGCGAGCAGTGATTACAGGAAGCCGCTGCCGCCAACTCCCCGCCGCTTTCCGCTTACGTGCCGCCCGCGCCCACTTTCGAAAGCAAGATCTGCAAGCCGGAGGATCTTGCTGCGCGCCTCGCGCGCCTCGCGCGGCCGCTGGTGTTCACCAACGGCGTGTTCGACATCCTGCACCGCGGCCATGTCACCTACCTCGCACAGGCGCGCGCGCTCGGCGCCGGCCTGCTGGTCGCCCTCAATTCGGACGCCTCGGCGCGCCGCCTCGGCAAGGGCGACGACCGCCCCGTGAACACGCTCGCGGACCGCGCGGCGGTGATCGCCGCGCTCGCGGCGGTCGACCTGGTGACGTGGTTCGACGAGGACACGCCGATCGCGCTGATTCTCGCGGTCCGGCCCGACGTGCTGGTGAAGGGCGGCGACTGGCAGCCGGACGCGATCGTCGGCGCAAAAGAGGCGATGGCGTGGGGTGGAACAGCGCACTCGATCCCGTTCGCGCACCAGCGCTCGACCACCGCGCTGCTGCGGCGCGTGAGAAAAGAGCAGCCCTGACATCGCGTCGCCAGCGATTCTCAGGCGCCGGGCGGGCACGCGACGGCCCGGATCTCGGTTCCGGGAAATTGGCGCCGCGCCGCGGTGAGCTTGGCCACGGTCGCCTTGTCCGGATCGCGCACCGTCAGCGCCATCTGCTTGAGGAGATCCTCGCGCCGCTCGACAATCGCCGTGCGCACGCCCTGCTTGCGCAGCTCGGCGAGAAAATTCTCGGCCGCTTCCTCGGTCTTGAAAATGCCGAGCGAAATCGCGTTGTTCCACTGGCCCGCGTCCTCCACCACGACGAACTCGGTCACTCCCAGCGTCATGAGCTCGCCGATCTTCTTGGCGACATCCGCCTTGGTCTTTAGCGGCGGCATGTAGACCCAGTAGCCGCTTGCCTCCGGGAGTGCGCGCCGCACCGGCGGCTGCGGCAACTCGAGTTTCTCGATCGCGGCTTCGATCCGTGCGATGTCCGCCCCGGTGAAGGCACCCCACTCAAGGCATGCGGCGACGGCGGCCGCGGGCTTGGTCCCGCGTCTGAGCGGCCTGATGCGCTCGGGCGTGATCTCGAGAATCCGGACCCGGCTCTCGCCCGCTTCCGGCCCGGCGGTTACCCATTCGTAGGAGAACAGGGCAACATTCGCCAGCAATAGCAGCAGGAACAGCAGTCTCATGACATCGCCCGGTTGTTCACTCGCCGCTCAGCGCGATCCTGAGCAGGCCTTCCAGCACGAGATTATCCACGACCTCGCAGCGAGCGTTAAGCTGCGCCGCCACGATTTCGGCCGAGCCGCCGGAGAGGACCGCAAGCGGCGACACCTGCCCGGCTTGCATCATGAAATCCAGCATGCGCTCGATTGCTCCGGCAAGCGCGTTCAACGTCCCGCTCATGATTGCGTCCGGCGTGGATGCGGGAAAATAGGTGAACATGCCCTGTTGCAGCTTGAGCTGCGCGGCGCCCCGGGTCAGCGATTCGCGCATGAGATCCACGCCCGGCACGATGAATCCGCCGAGGAATACGCCATCGCCGGAGAGCGCGTCGACCGTCATGGTGGTCCCGACATTGACCACCGCGCACGGCCCGTTGAACAGGTGCCAGGCGCCGATCAGCGCGGCCCAGCGGTCGCTGCCGAGCCGCTCCGGAACGTCGTAACTGCTGGTGACACCGCACTGCCGGGCTTCGCCGCGGATCCAGCGCACCGCGGGCGCGAAGCCGCCGAGCGCATCGGCAAGCGCTTCCTCGACCGCCGCGCCGGCCACATTGGACGCGATGATCGCGTCCGGCGGCGGCAGCCCGGCGAGCTCGCCGGCAAGTACCCCCGCGGCCGTGGTCTGCAGCCAGGACTGCTGCACCCAGGCCTTCCCGTCATGCAATCCCCACTTGATGCGGCTGTTGCCGGCGTCGATCGCGAGCAGGTTCACGCGCCCACCCGCTTGCCGGCCGCGCTGCGCACGCTGACCGCGCCGCTATGGAAGCGCCGCATGCCGCGCTGCGTCTCGACCAGCAGCGCGCCGTCCTCGGCCACGCCGCGTGCCACGCCGCGCTCGCGGCGCGCATCGGGCAGCAGCACCGTAACCGGCCGGTCCTGGTGCACATGGCGCGCAATCCATTCCGCGCGGAACGGCGCGAAACCCTCGCGCGCGAACTCATCGAGCGCCGGCACGAGCCCGTCCAGGAGACACGCGAGCGCCCGGTTGCGGTCGACCGAGGCGCCGCACGCGGTCTCCAGGTCGGTCGCCGGCTGATCGATCGATCGCTTCACGTGATCCGCCAAGCGCACGTTGACCCCGATGCCTATCACGGCCGCAGTGGGGCCAAGTATGTCGCCGTGCAATTCGATCAGGATTCCCGCGAGTTTCTGCCCGCGCCATACGATGTCGTTGGGCCACTTCAGGCCGATCTCCACCCCGCCAAGCGCTTCCAGCGCGCGGCCGACCGCGGCCCCCACCGCGAGGCTCAACCCCGCGAGATCGTTGGCGCCGCGCGCAAACCGCCATAGCACCGAGAAAGTTAGCGCGCCGCCAACGCTGGCAAGCCAGGCGCGTCCCTGTCGGCCGCGGCCGGCGCTTTGCCATTCGGCGGCGAGCGCGGCCGGCCCTTGCGCACCCTGCTGCGCGCGCTGCATGAGCGCGCCGTTGGTCGATTCGATACTGTCGACGACCTCGACCGTGATCCGGCCTGAACGCACGCTGAGCGCGCGCTCGATCGCTGTGGCATCGAGCAGCGAGAGCGGCTGCACCAGCCGGTAACCGCGGCCGCGCACCCGATAGAGCTCGAGCCCGGTTGCGCCGAGCTCGCGCACCGCACCCCAGACACGCGCGCGGGAGACGCCGAGCGCGTGCGCCATGGCCTCGCCGGAGCGGAAACCGCCGTCGGCAAGCAGCATCAGGACGTGATGTGTCAGGGGTTTCATGCGGGCACGCGGCGAGCAGCGGTGATGATAACCGCAGGCTCCGCGCCCCGCCACCACACGAGCTGCGCGCGGCGGCGGCCGGGCGGAATCGGCTAGAATACCCGCTCGCCTAGCAGCCTGCGGGACTTAGACAGCCGACAGGCTGCTAGAAGCAAAATCGCTTGCGTATTTTGAATGACAGGTAACGGAAAAACGCCGCTTTCCTTGGGATCGGGGATGAACGTGGGGTCGAGGACGGTTTCCCGCGCTCTTTCTTGCCGTTTCTTGGCAGGCGATTTTGCCTAAGGAGTTTGGCGGCACAAAGTCCGACAAACTTCCAGGAATACCGATGCCCAAGACCGCCTCGCCAGGAAGCCAGCTACCGGCGTCTACGTCCAATTTCATCCGCACGCTGATCGAGGCCGATGTGGCCGGCGGCAAATATTCTGGTCGCCGCTGGGGCGGCCGGCCGGGGCCGGCCGCAACGCACGCGGGCGCGCCCCCCGACACGGCGAAGATCCGCACCCGCTTCCCGCCGGAGCCCAACGGCTATCTGCACATCGGGCACGCAAAATCGATCTGCCTCAATTTCGGGCTCGCACGCGATTACGGCGGCTTCTGCCACCTGCGCTTCGACGACACCAATCCGGTTAAGGAAGAGCAGGAATACGTCGACTCGATCCTTGAGGCCGTGCACTGGCTCGGCTTTGACTGGGGCACGCACAATTACTACGCGTCCGATTATTTCGACACGCTGTATGAGTTTGCCGAGCATCTGATCACCCGGGGACTCGCCTATGTCGACAGCCAGAGTGCGGAGGAGCTGCGCGCGAACCGCGGCACACTGACCGAGCACGGGCGCGCCAGCCCGTACCGCGACCGCGCCCCGGACAAGAATCTCGCGCTGTTCCGCGACATGCGCGCGGGCAGGTTTCCGGACGGCACGCATGTATTGCGCGCCAAGATCGACATGGCCGCCGGCAACATCAACCTGCGCGACCCTGCGATGTACCGTATCCGCCATGCGCGCCATCACCGCACCGGCGACAAGTGGTGCGTCTACCCGACCTACGACTGGGCACACGGTGTCTCCGACGCGCTGGAGAACATCACTCACTCGATCTGCACGCTCGAATTCGAGGACCACCGGCCGCTCTATGACTGGTTCAACGAGCGGCTCGCCGAGGGCGGGCAGCTGCAGCGGCCGCTGCCCCAGCAGATCGAGTTCGCGCGCCTCAACCTGACCTACGTCGTGCTGTCCAAGCGCAAGCTGGTCCAGCTGGTCGAGGAGCAGCGCGTTGCCGGCTGGGACGACCCGCGCATGCCGACGCTTACCGGCGCGCGCCGCCGCGGCTACACGCCGGAGGGCTTGCGCCTGTTCGCCGAGCGCATCGGGGTGGCCAAGGCCGACTCGTGGATCGAATACTCGGTACTGGAGGACTGCATGCGCGAGGATCTCAACGCGCGCGCGCAGCGGCGCATCGCCGTACTCGATCCAGTGAAGCTCGTGATCGACAATTACCCAGAGGGGCGGGAAGAAGAGTGCTTCGCGCCGAACCATCCCCAAAAACCGGAACTCGGCCACCGTGCCGTACCCTTATCGCGTGAGCTGTGGATCGAGCGCGAGGATTTCGCGGAGACCCCGCCCAAGGGTTTTTTCCGCCTCTTCCCCGGCAACCGCGTGCGCCTGCGTTACGGCTACGTCGTAACGTGCACCGGCTGCGAGAAGGACGGCGCGGGGCGCGTCACGGCAGTGCACTGCGAATACGATCCCGACACCAAGTCCGGTACGCCCGGGGCCGGCATGGTCAAGGTCAAGGGCAACATCCACTGGCTCTCGGCGCGGGGCGCCCGCGCGGCCGAGGTCCGTCTCTACGACCGGCTGTTCAAGGTACCGCACCCCGGCGCTGACGGGGACTTCCTGCACGACCTCAATCCCGGCTCGCGGCAGGTGATCAGCGCCTGGCTCGAGCCGGCGCTCGCCAGCGCACAGCCGGAGGCGCGTTTCCAGTTCGAGCGGCACGGCTATTTCGTGGCCGACCGGAGGGACTCTCGCTCCGCGCAGCCGGTTTTCAACCGCACGGTGACGCTGCGCGACTCGTGGAGCAAGGAATAAGCCGGCCTTCTCGTCATCCGCGATTGCAGCCGCAACGCACGCGTGCTTCATTTGGGTTAGGCACTCTCAGCTGGCGGCGAGGCATGCCAGTGCGGCGAGCGCGGCCGCGAGCCCGGCGGCCTTGCGCGCTGTCAGCGGCTCGCGGAGAAACAGAAAGCCGAGCACCGCGGTCGCCACGAATCCCATCTGCGCGATCGGCACCAGCACGCTCGCTTCGCCCCGCGCAAGCGCCTCGAGCAAGAGGATGAGGGTGAACAACAGCACCACCGCGGACCGCGCGCCGTGAGGCAAGGCGGTTCGCGGCGGGCAGAGGCTGCGATCCATCCGCAGCGCCATCGCCGTGGCAATCGAGATGAACACGCTCGCCTGACCGACCAGGAAGCTCGCGGGCGTCGCGCCCGCCAGCATGCCTACCTTGTACACAAAGTTCGCCACGCCGGCGGCAACTGTCGCGACGAGCACCTGCACGAGTGATGAGCGCGTGACAGCGCGCACCGACGCCTCGACGGACTCGGCGCCGAGCAGCAGCCACACCGCGAAGAGCGCGAGCCCGAGGCCGGCAAGGAGCAGCACGGTCAACGGCTCGTCAAGCAACAACACCGCCAGCGCCGCCGTAAACATGAAGTTCAGGCGAAAGATCGGCGCGTTGATCGTCACCGAACCGTGGCGCAGGCTGCGCGAGAAATTGTAGAGCCCAAGGTAGACGAACAGCCCGGCCGCCGCGCCCCACAGTACGGGCGGCCCGAGCGCGAGCGTCCCGGTGGCGAGGCCGTAGACCACGATCGCGGGCGTGAAACACCACGCCTGGGCCAGCAGGAAATGATGCGCCGGCACGCCGGCACGGGCGGCGCGCTTGAAGACGAAGTCCACCAGCCCGAAGCCGAGCATTGCGCCCAGCGCGAGAATCACCTCGACCGTCATGCCCGCACAGCGAGCGCGCCAACCGCAACGACGGCCGCGCCTACAGACATGATCGAAACTCCTGTGGCGGGAACGGCCCTCGCCATGACCCTCCGTGTGCGTCTGCGCCTGCCACCCTAAAACACGACGCGGTCCCGCCCCTCGTTCTTGGCGCGGTAGAGCAGCTCATCGGCGCGGCGGAACAGCGCCTCCGCGTCCTCGCCCCGCTGGTGGGCTGCGACACCGATCGACACGGTGACATGCGGCGGCGACCCGCCGCCGTCAGGGTGGGGAACGGGCTTGCGCACCCGGTTGCAAATGCGGTCGGCGACCCGCGCCGCATTCTGGGGGCCCGACACTGCGGGCAGCAGCACCGCGAACTCCTCGCCGCCGAAGCGCGCGGCAAAGTCCGTCGGTCGCAGAGTCGCGCGCAACGCTTCGGCCACCTGCTGCAGCACGCGATCGCCGACCAGGTGGCCCCAGGTGTCGTTGAAAGTCTTGAAGTGGTCGACGTCGATGACGAGCAGCGCGAACGGTGCACCACCTTGCTCGGCCCGTGCGGTCAGCCGCCGCAGCATGTCGTCGAGCCAGCCGCGGTTATACAGCCCGGTGAGCGCGTCGGTCATCGAGCGCCTGCGCAGCGCCTCCGATACGTTCACCTCCTCGCGCAGCAGCACGTTGGTGCCGCGCACGCGCTGCGAAAGGATGCGCAGCAGGTTGCGCGCCACGGCGTGCGAGCCGCCCGCCAGATTCAGGACATCGGTGCCCTGCAGCGCCAGCAGCTCGCACGCGTCGACGGCCCGCACCGAGGCCGAGGTGAGCGAGCCGTCGATGACCGAAATCTCGCCCACGCATTCGCCGCGGCCCAGATGCACATTGGTATCCGCCTCCTTCCGCGGGAGATCCACGCGCAGGGTGCCGCGCAGCACGACATAGAACGTCGTATTCGGCTGGTTGACATCGAGCACCACTTCGCCGGGGTCCACCTCATACACCGGCGAGCGGGCGAGCGCGGGCAGAACCTCCCGCGCCACCGCGCCGTCGAACAGCAGCAGATCGAAATACGGCTCGCTGGCCGGGTCAAACAGCCTCTGGATTCTCATGAATACGCGGTACGGCCATGCAGAAAATGCCCGGGAGAAGCTTAGCGCATACCATGGATCACTGGCTACGCGCCGTGCGGCCGCCACCCAAGCCTGCGCCGGCGAGATCCGACGAGGCGCGCGGCGTGGCCAACCGGAGGGGCGCGTCCGCGAGGCCGCAGGCCCGGTTTCCGGAAGCCGTCTCGAGGAATACTCCCTGCCTTGCGCGCAGCGGGGAGAGGGGATGGAGACGATGGCCCCAACCTGATCTTCCCCCGCAAGGGGGAAGGGATTTGCAGCTGGCGGCGCGCGAAGCGTCTTGAGACACTCTCTAGTTCCCGCGGCGACGGTAGATTGCCTCTGCTATTGCGGCGTTGTCCCACTCGCCCTCGCCGTGCTCAATGCAGTCCTCGAGCATTCGCGCGTACACTTCGGCGAACGGCAGCGCCTGCCCCTTTTTCCTGGCCTGGTCGAGCATAAGCCGGAAATCCTTGAGGCTCTGGTCCACCCGGCTCTGCGGGTCGCTGAACTCGCGGCGCGCCATCAACCGGCCCTTGACGTCCATCGCCTGCGAATACGCCGCGGACCCGCGCGCGACCTCAAGCAACGCCTCGCGGTCGAGCCCGAGGCGCTCGGCGAAGACGAGGCCCTCGGCCATCGCCGCGCGGTTGAGCCCCAGGATCAGGTTCACCGCCAGCTTCGCGCGCGAGGCGTTGCCGACCTCGCCCAGGTAGTAGCGCCGCTTGCATATCGCGTCCAGCACCGGCGCCAGCCGCTCCATCAGCGCACGGTCGCCGCCGACGAGGCCGACGCCCGCACCGTCGGCCACCTGCCGGCTCGTTCCGGAAATCGGCACCTCGAGGATACGCGCGCCTCGCGGCCCGGCGCGCGCGGCCAGGGCGGCCAGCCGGTCCGGATCGCAGGTGCTCACGCAGATCACCGGGGGCGAAGCACTGGGATCACCCGCCTCGATCAGCCCGCCTTGACCCTCGATCACCTGCTCGACCTGATCGGTGTTGAAGACGGCGAGCACGAGAGTGTCGCTGTGCGCGGCGAGCTCGGCCACCGACGCCGCGGACCGCGTGCCCAGTTTCTCCGCCGCGGCGCGCTTCACCGGATCGACATCAAACGCAACCACCCCGAACCCGCCACCGATCAGCCGTCGCGCGCATGCCATGCCCATCAGCCCGGCGCCGACTATCCCGATCACTGCCATCTCAACGCTCTCGAAAGTGTTCTCATGTTCCGTCTCCTTCGTCGTCGTTCATCGCGCCGCCTGAGGGTGCAGTACGATCTTGTGCGCCTCCACGTCGCGCCCTTCCAGCAGCCTCAGCGCGTCCTCGGCACGAATGAGCGGAAAGCGGTGGCTGATGTAGCGAGCCGGATCGATCTGGCCGCTGCCGACGAGCTCGAGGCACGGCGCGAACGCCCGGAAGTTCCCGCGCGAGAAATTGATGTCGATCTCGCGGTCCTTGATGTACGCGATCGGAATCGTCGCCTTGTTCTCGGGAAACGTTCCGACCACCGTGACCTGCCCTCCGCGCTTCACCATGCTGAACGCATCGGTCACCGTGCGCTCCTGTAGCCCGCCGACGCACTCGACCACCTTGTCGAAGCCGCACCCGCGGGTAAGCGCCAGCGCGTGCTCGCGCATGTTCCGGTCCTTCGCATTAACGGCCGAAGCGATGCCCAGCTCGCGCGCTTTCACCAGACGGTAGTCGAGCAGGTCACTGATCGTCACCTCGGCGCCAGCAAGCCGCGCAATCAGGGCGGCGCCGAGTCCGATCGGCCCGGCACCGATCACCGCGATCTTTTCTCCGGGCTTGGGCCGCACGCGGTCCGCCACGGCGTGGTAGCTGATGCCCAGCACCTGCACCGCGGCGGCCTGGTCGTAGCTCACGTTCTCCGGCAGCGGATAGAGGTTGAAATCCGGCACCACCGCGTACTCGGCGTAAGCGCCGTCGCGATCGAAGCCCATGGTGCGCAGCTTCTCGCAGATGTTGCCGCGCCCCTCGCGGCACGAGCCGCACTCGCCGCAGGCGAAGTCGATGTCGCAGCACACCCGCTCGCCGACGCGGAATTTCTCCATTCCCCTACCCAGCGCCACGACTTCGCCGGCGAACTCGTGGCCGAGGATGCGCGGGAAGGTGAGCCGCGGATGCTTACCGTGGAAAGCATGCAAGTCCGAGCCACAGATCGAGCACGCGTGGACTTTGACCACGGCCTCGCCCGCACCGGGGGCCGGATCGCGCACGGTCTCGTAGCGGAGATCGCCCCCGCCGTGCAGCATCGTCGCTTTCATGTTGCTCGCGCTATATGGACGGTGATCCAGTCTTGCGGCGTGCCGCGGCCCGTTATCCGCGCGCGATTTACTTTGTGCCCTTCAGCTTCTCGGAAAGCTTGATGCCGCGCTCCTCGTAGTACTTCGCGGCCCCCGGGTGCACGGCGACCGTCGCGTAGACGATATTCTTCGGGTCAATACCGGCGTACGACTTGTGGGCGGTCGCCAGGGTGTCCTTCTTGTCGAACGTCGTCTTCACCAGCGCGTAGGCGAGCCCGTCCGGCATGTCCGCGCGCACGCTCACCACGATGAACCCCGCAATGGTCTTGACCGGCATCGTTGCCCCCTTGTACGCCCCGGCGGGAATCTCGTACGGGCTCAGGTACGGGTTCTTCTCCAGAAACTTCTGCCGTTCTGTGTCCGTCATGCCGATCATCGTCATCTCGTGGCTCGCGTCGAACTCGGACACCGCCGGATGCGGCAGGCTGCCGGTCACCGCCGCGGCGTCGAGCCGGCCGTCGCCCAGCAGGCTGTTGGCGTCGGAGGGGTTCTGGTTGGTGATGCGCGACGGCTTGATGCCGATCGCGTCCATCAGACTGCGGAACACCAGGTCCGAGCCTGAGCGGCGGCGGCTCGGATTTGCGCTGCGGCCGTTGAGATCGGCGAGGGTCTTGATGCCGCTCTTGCGCGCGGCGTACATCTGCAGCACGTTGGCACCAAACACCATGATCGTGCGCTGTTTGCGCAGCTTCCGCTTCTTCGACCATTCGGCGCCCTCCCAGCCCTGGTAGGTGAGATCACTGGTGGTCATCGCGATGTCCGCCTTGCTCTCGTCGATCATCAGGATGTTGATCGAGAATCCCGCGGTCGCCTCCACCGAAACGGGCACCCCCACCTCCGTGCCCACGAGCGATGCCCACGGACTCCCGGTAGTATGGCCGAAGCCGCCGATCGGCCCGGTCGCGTACGTGAGGCGGGCCGGCCACTGTGCCCGGTCCGCCTGCGCCAGCGCGCTGCCGCACGCAAGCACCAGCGCGAACAACACCAGCCACTTGAGACATTTTCCGCTTGCATTGTGCATTTCCCGATACATGATCTCCTCCCTTCAGTTTGCGTTCGCTCGAATGGTTCCCGTCGCTCGTGCCCGTCAGCGCTGCCAGCGGCTGCGAAAGCGCAGTGTACCGCACACCACAGACACTGCCGCGACAACCAGCACTCCCGCTGCGTTGATCACCAGGAATGGCGCCAGCATGGCCACCGCTGCAAGGAACAGCAGCACGCGCGCCGTCGCGCCGTAGTGGCTATTGGTTGCTCCGGCAAACCCGTAGCCCGCAACGAGGCACAGCAGAAGCGCGCGCAGGATGTCGTACCAGGGACCGATCCACAGGATCGCCGGGTTGTAGATGAACACGAACGGCACGATGTACGCCGCCACGCTGAGACGGGTGGCGATCCAGCTCGTGCGGTTCGGATCCGATCCGGCGATGCCCGCCGCGGTAAACGCCGCGAGCGCCACCGGCGGCGTGAGCGTGGACACGCAGGCGTAGTACATGATGAACATGTGCGCCGCCAGTACCGGCACCCCGAGATGGACCAGGATAGGCGCGCCCACCGCGGCAGTAATGATGTAGGCGGCCACCGTGGGCAGCGGAAACCCCAGCAGGATGGTCACGATCATCGTCATGATGAGCGCGGGCACGAGCTGGCCCTGGCCGTAGGCGAGCACCAGGTCGACGAAACGGTTGCCCACGCCGGTCAGGCTGAAGACGCCGACCAGTATGCCGGCACAGGCGCAGGCCGCGGCCGCCTCGATGGCGCCGGTCGAGCCTTCCCGCAGGGCTGCCAGGATCGCGCGCAACGCCATGAAGCGCCGCTTCCGTATCCAGTCCGCGACGAGCGCGACGGCTACGCTCGCGAGCGCGGCCTGCACCACGCTGCGATTGGCGATCACCACCATCGCCACCAGCACCGCAATGGGCACCAGCAGCAGCCAGCCGTCCCGCAGCACGGCCGCGACCCGCGGCGTTTCCGCATCGGACGTCCCGCGCAGGCCCAGCTTCACCGCCTCGAAATCGATCACGAAATAGACAGTCGCGAAATAACAGATCGCCGGGATGAGCGCAGCCAGCATCACCTCGCGGTAGGGGCTCATCGTGGCCTCGGCGAGCACGAATGCGACCGATCCCATTATCGGGGGCATGAGCTGGCCGCCGGTCGACGCTGCGGCCTCGACCGCGCCCGCGAACGCCGGCGCGTAGCCGAGGCGCTTCATCAGCGGAATGGTGAGCGTACCCACGGTCGCCACGTTGCCCATCGAGCTGCCGGATATGGTACCGAAGAGCGCGCTCGAGACGACCGCCACCTTGGCCGGCCCGCCGCGGGCGCGCCCCGCGATTGCGGTGGCGAGGTCGATGAACACGGGGCCCACCCCGGTGGCGCGCAGGAACGCGCCGAACGTGACGAACAGAACGATGTAGGTTGCCGCCGCCGCCATTGCGAATCCGAACAGGCCCTCCGTGCTGAAGAGCGTGCTCATGGTGCGGTCGAATTCGTAGCCGCGGTGTCCCCAGATGCCGGGCAGCCCGCCGCCGAACAGCGCGTAGACGATGCACAGCGCGCTGAGGATGGGGAAGAACCAACCCAATACGCGCCGCGCCAATTCGAGCGTCAGCACGACCGCCATTGTGCCCCACACGGTGTCCCAGGCCGTCGGACTGAAACCGACGCGGTCGTACATTTGGTCGAAATTGAGGCCGAGGTAGACCATGAAGCCGAGGGTCGCCGCACACAGAACGACGTCCAGCGGCTGGATCGACTTCCTTCCCCGGGCGGACCCTGGGAACAGGAGGAATCCGATTATGCAGAACGACCCCGCGCTGAACCCGAGAAACAGCCAGGGGTCGAGCGGAAAAACCGTCAGGGCAAGAATATGGTAAAGGGTGGTGACGATCCCGAGCGCGGCCACCAGGTGACTCCACGCGCCGGTCAGCTTCCGCGCCGTGATGATGCTTTCGTCGAGCACCGCGCCGTGCGGCGCAACCTTGTCAGTGTTCATGCGCAGGAAATCTTGGCGGCCGTGCCGCCGTCAGGATCGGGAAGGTGCCGCCATGCAATGCCGGCCCCGCTCGCCCCCGGACGGGGAACGGATTCGAGGTTGCCGGCCCAGCCGGGAACGACCGGGCTGCCGCGCGCTGCCGACATGTAGTCTCCCCCAGAACGCGGTCGGCCTCGGCAGGCACCGGGCCCGGCGTCCTGACGACGCTCGTCGACTCGCTGATTGTTCTTATACCCTCCGCACCCACGATAGATCAAATACTTTATTCTTATTGATGTTATGGGCGGCACCTGCGTTTTGGAGCTGCCATGGAACTGCGCGACCCGCGCTGTTTCCCCGCCGTCGCTGACATGCTGAGCTTCACGCACGTCGCGGCGGAGGAGATGATCAAGAAAGCGCACGGCCGAACGGCAGTGCGGGGGCCGCGCTACAATCCAAGGACCCGGGCGCGGCGCGCGCAAGCCGCCCGTCAAGCATGAACGCAAACGTGGAGCCAAGATCATGAGTTCGCACGCCAAGGTCGCCGTTGTTACTGGGGCGGGCACGGGCATCGGCAGGGCCGCGGCGCTGGCCCTGCTCGCCGACGGTTACCATGCAGCGCTCGCCGGGCGGCGCAGGGAGCCGCTCGAGCAGACGGCAAAGGACGCGGGCGCGGCCTCGCGTCGGGCGCTGGTGGTACCCACCGACGTCACCGACCCGGCGGCGGTGAAAGCGCTGTTTGCCAAGGCAAGGGACGCGTTCGGCCGCATCGACGTGTTGTTCAACAACGCCGGCCTCAACGCGCCGGGAATACCGTTCGAAGACCTCGCATACGAAAAGTGGAAGGCCGTGGTCGAGGTCAATCTGACCGGCATGTTCCTGTGCGCGCAGGAGGCGTTCCGTCACATGAAGGACCAGAACCCGCGCGGCGGGCGCATCATCAACAACGGCTCGATCTCGGCGCACTCGCCGCGGCCCGACTCGGCGCCCTATACCGCCAGCAAGCACGGGGTGACCGGCCTCACCAAGACGATTTCGCTCGACGGCCGCAAGTACGACATCGCCTGCTGCCAGATCGACATCGGCAATGCGGTCACCGAGCTCGCCGCGCGCATGGCGAAGGGCGTGAGGCAGGCCAACGGCACGATCGCGCCCGAGGCGATGATGGATGTCGCGAACGTGGGCGCGGCGGTGCGCTACATGGCGAACGTGCCACCCGAGGCCAACATCCAGTTCATGACCATCATGGCGACCAAGATGCCGTTCATCGGGCGCGGATGAGGGCGCGCCGGCGCAGCCAGGGTTTCCGGCGATGAAAGTATGCGTTTTCGGTGCGGGCGCCGTCGGCAGCCACGTTGCGACGCGGCTCTCGGCCGCGCAGGCAGCGGAAATCTCGATCGTGGCGCGCGGCGCGCACTTGAATGCGATCCAGATCCGCGGTCTCACGCTGCGCACCAACGGCGAGGAGATCACCGCCCGCCCGGCGGTCGCAACCGACGACCCGTCAAGCCTGCCGCCACAGGACCTCATCATCGTGGCGCTCAAGGCAACCGCGCTGCCGGGCGCCGCTGCAACCATCGCCCGGCTGCTCGCGCCGGAGGGCTGCGCGGTGTTCCTGTTGAATGGCATCACCTGGTGGTGGCCCTACGGGCTGCCCGGAAACCAGGGCCCGCTGCCGCTGCTCGACCCGGACGGTGCGCTGTGGCGTCATCTGCGGACGCGCGCGCTGGGATGCATCGTCAATTCGCCCAACGAAATCATCGAGTCCGGCGTGGTGCTGCACAGCGGGCGCTGCCGCTTCACGATCGGCGAGCCCGACGGCTCGGCGAGCGCGCGCGCGGAATTGACCGCGGACGTGTTCCGCCGCGGCCGGATGGAGGCCGTGGTATCGACCGATCTGCGCCGCGAAATCTGGGGCAAGCTGCTGCTGAACGCCTCGACCAATACACTTTCGGCTCTCACGCGCCTGTCGCCGTTCGGGCTGGTCGCCGACCCGCCGCTGCACGCGATAATGAAAGGCCTGATGCGCGAGACGCTCGCGGTTGCGGCCGTGCGGGGCTGGGACCTGCGGGCCGAGACCGATGTCGAGGCCCTGTCCCGGCGCGGCGACCGCAAGCCCGGGCCGCGCGTATCCATGCTGCAGGACGTGCTGCTCGGGCGCCCGCTGGAGGTTGAAGCGCTGCTTGGCCAGACGCAGGCATTCGCGCGGGACTCGGCCGTGCCGGTACCGACGATCGACGTAATCCTGCCGTTGCTGCGCGGCCTCGACCGGTCTCGCACGGCGGCGTAAATTCGCCGCACGATCTATACTGCGCGAACGGATTGCCGCTGCGCTGGCCGCAGCAACCGACGGAACGAGCTCACGACTTCAGGAGAACGCCATGAATTCCGGATCATTCGTACAGCACCGTGGCAGCGGACCTCTGATCCTCGGCCTCTGGCTCGCGCTCGGGCTCGCGGCGTGCGGGGAGAAGCCCCCGGCCGCCGGCCAGGGTCCGGGACGCACGGTCGTAACCCCGGCACCAATGGCCCCGAAGACACCCGCTGACCTGCAACCGAAGTCGTCCCCGGCGCAAGCCGCAGGCGGAGCGAGCGCTGTCGACGCGGCGCTGGCGGCCAAGGTCAAGTCGGCGCTCGTGGCGGACCGCGAGGTGAACGCCCTGGAGATCGACGTGGTGGCCGCGCAAGGCGTCGTCACGCTGTACGGTACTGCCCGGACGCGCGCCAGCCGCGACCGGGCCGCGCGTGTCGCTTCCGGCATCGAAGGCGTGAAGTCAGTCGCCAACAAGCTCGCGGTGGTTGCCGGATCCTGACAAATCCGGCAGCAACCACACCGGCTTTGCGGCGAGGCTGTCGCGGCACCGCACTGGGCCAGCATGGATCTCATTCGCATCAAACCGCGCGCCGGCACCGCATCGCGGCGCCGGCGCGCAACCAATCACGATCGTTGCCTGCGCCGTGCGCGCGACGCACGCGCGTTACCCTTTGATCGCCGTAGCGGGTATCCAGTTTGACTGAAACCAATTCTCAACACGGCAGCACGCGCCGGCGCCTGCTGGTGTTCGTCATCCTCGCGGTCGGCGCGGGCGGCTTCGTCGCGCTGCAAGTGCTCAAGCCGCGCCCCGCGGTAAGCCCGCCGGTGAAGCAGCTGCCGCTGGTGCGCGTGGCGCCAGTCGAGATTCGCGAGGGCGCGCTCGCCGTCACCGGCCACGGGCTGGTCAAGCCGCGCGCCGAGATCGCGGTCGCGACCGAGGTCTCGGGCCGGATTGTGTTCGTGAGTCCCGACCTGGTGACGGGGGGCGGTTTTGCCGGGAACCAAGTGCTTCTGCGGCTCGACCCCGAGCCGTTTCAGGTGGCGCTGGCGCAGGCGGCCGCCGAGCGGCAGTCCGCGCGGGCGAGCCTCGATCTCGCCGAGCAGCAGCTCAAGCGCACCGAGCAGCTGATCGCCCAGAATTTCCTCTCACGCCAGACGCTCGACGAACGCGTCGCCGGCCGGGATCAGGCGCGCGCGCAGTTCGCCCGCGCCGAGGCGGTGGAGCGGAGCCGCCGCATCGATCTCGACCACAGCGTGATCCGCGCGCCGTTCAAGGGCCGCGTGCTGTCGGAGAAAGTCGCCCCCGGCGAGACGGTACAGCCGGGCAAGGAGCTCGCGCGTATTTTTGCCGACGACGCGCTCGAGATCGCGGTGTCGCTCACCGACCGCGAAGTCGCCTTGATCGCCGACCCGTGGGGCGCGGCAAACGGCGGAAGACGACCGCGCGCAGGCGCTGCCATCACGGTCGAGCACGGCGGCGCCCGCTACCGCTGGCCTGCCCGCGTGGATCGCGTCGAAGCGGCCGTGGACAGCGCCACCCGCACCTTCAACGTCGTGGTGCGCGTGGACGACCCTGGAGCTCGCGGTGAGCCGGTTTCCGGCCTCGCGGCCGCCGCGCCGCCGCTGCTGGTGGGCATGTACGCAACCGTCGAGATCGCCGGGCGCGACGCCGGCCGTTACGCGCTTCTGCCGCGCCGCGCGCTGCGCGACGGCAGCGCCGTCTGGCTGCTCGCCGACGGCAACGTGGTGGCGATCCGCCCGGTCGAGGTGCTCTACGACACCGGGGATCAAGCCGCCGTCGCCGGGCTCAATGCCGATGCGCGGGTCATCGTGAGCGATCTCAAGGTCGTGACCGAGGGCATGCCGGTGCAGGTGCTCGAGGACGTGGGCCACGCGCCGTGAACCGTCTGATCGCCTGGATGGCGCGCCACCCGGTGGCGGCTAACCTGCTGATGCTGTTCATCATCATCTCGGGAATCACGAGCGGGCTCACGATCAAGCAGGAAGTTTTCCCGGAAATCGATCTTCAGGTGATCGAGGCGCGGGTCGCCTATCGCGGCGCCGCGCCGGACGAGATCGAGGAAGCGATCGTCCAGCGCATCGAGGAGCAGATCCAGGGCATCGAGGGGATCGACCGCCTGACCTCGTACGCGGTCGAGGGCGTGGGTGTGGTACGGGCGGAGCTCGCGCGCGGCGCGCCCGTTTCGCGCAAACTCGACGAGATCAAATCCGCGGTCGACCGCATCACCACTTTTCCCGAGCAGGCGGAACGGCCGGAAGTACGAGAACTGACCAACCGCCAGCGCGTGATCGAGCTGGTGGTCTATGGCGATGTCGGCGAGGCGGTGCTGCGCGAGTTCGCCTACCGCATCAAGGACGAGCTTGCGGCGACACCGGGCATCTCGCTCACCCAGGTGGCGCGCGTTCGCGATTACGAAGTGTCGATCGAGGTGCCGAACGACATGCTGCGCGCCTACGGCCTTACCCTGCAGGACCTGGCGGCGACCGTCGGCCGCTCGAGTCTCGATCTGCCGGGCGGCGACATCAAGGCCGGGGGCGAATCGATCCTGTTGCGCGCCAAGGGGCGCAATTACCGGCGCCAGGATTTCGAGAACATCATCGTGGTGTCGGCGCGAACCGGCGCGCGGGTGCGGCTCGCCGACATCGCGCGCATCGACGACGGCTTCCGCGACCAGGACCTGATCGTGCGCTACAACGGCAAGCCCGCCGCCATCGTGCAGGTGTTCCGGGTGGGCGAGGAGAAGGTGCTCGACGTGGTGCGCAAGGTGGAGCAGTACATCGACACGACGCTCACCCCGGGGATGCCCCCGGGCATCTCCGCCACCATCTGGCGCAACGATGCGACCGAGTTCAAGAACCGCATGCAGCTCCTCGTCAAGAACGGGCTCGCCGGGCTGGCGCTCGTGCTCGCCGCGCTCACCCTGTTTCTCGATCTGCGGCTCGCCTTTTGGGTGTCGTCCGGAATCTTCATCGCCTTTGTCGGCACCTTCGGGGTGATGCACCTGCTCGGCCTGTCGATCAACATGATGTCGTTGTTCGGCTTCATCCTCGCGATCGGCATCGTGGTCGACGACGCGATCGTCACCAGCGAGAACATCTACGCGGCCGGCGAGCGCGGCGTCCCGCCGCTGGAGGCGGCCGTCGGCGGCGCCCAGCGCGTCGCGCTGCCGGTGGCGCTTGCGGTATCCACTACGGTGGTCGCGTTCGTGCCGCTGCTGTTTGTACCCGGCGTCATCGGCAAGTTCCTGTTCCAGATCCCGGCGGTGGTGATCATCGTGCTGGCGATCTCGGTGCTGGAGGCGATATTCATCCTGCCGCGCCATCTCTCGACGCTGCTGGTGGTCGGGCACCGGCCGCGCACCGCGATCGGCGCGGCGCTCGCGCGGCAGCGAAGCCGCATCGACCGGGCGTTGAAGCGGTTCGTCGACGGCCCGCTCGATCGAGCGCTCCGCTTCGTCACGTTGCGCTACGGCGTCGTCATCGCCGCCGGCGTCACGGTTCTGCTGCTCACGCTCGGGGTGATCACCGGCGGCTACGTCAAGTTCATCTTCTTCCCGCAGGTGGAAGGCCGCTACGTCACCGCCACGCTCGAGCTCGCGCAGGGCGCAACCGCCGATGCGACGCTCGCCGCGGCGCTGCAGGTCGAACGCGCGGGGTACGCCGCCGCGGCCAAGCTCAAGGACCCGAGCGGCCGCGATCTGGTGAGCGCCGTCTACACCGCCGTCGGCGTACAGGACCGGTCCGGGCCGGGCGCCATCGGCTTGCTCGACGTGCTCCAGGGCAACAAGGCCTCGATCGTGTTCGAGCTGCTCGACCCGGAGATCCGCACCATCACTTCGCACCAGTTCGAGCAGCGCTGGCGGCAGGAAACCGGCACAGCGCCGCAGATCGAGAAGCTCGCGTTCGCCTCGAACGTCATCAACCTCGGATCGGCGGTGCAGCTGGAGCTCACCGCGCGCACGCCGGAGGGCCTCGAACAGGCGGTGAAGGCGGTGAAGGACGACCTCGCCAGGATCGACGGCGTGTACGACGTGCGCGACGACCGCGATCCGGGCAAGCGCGAAGTGCAGATCCGGTTGAAGCCGTCCGCGCGCACGCTCAGCGTGACGCTCGAGAGCCTGTCGCAGCAGGTCCGCGCGGCGTTTTTCGGCGCCGAGGCGGTGCGCGTGCAGCGCGGCCGCGACGAGGTGCGGGTCTACGTCCGGTTGCCACGCGCCGAGCGCGGTTCGATTGCGGACCTCGGCCGCTACCGCATCCGCACCCCGGCCGGCGACTTCGTCCCGCTGCACGAGCTGGCGGAACTCTCGTTTGGGCACGGCCCGGCGACCGTCGTGCGCCAGGGCGGGCGCCGCGTCACGACCGTGCTGGCCGAAGTCAATCCCGCCACGACTACCGGCCAGCTCGTCAATGCGCGCCTCGTCTCCGAGGTGCTGCCGCGGCTGCAGGAGCAAATTCCGGGGCTGCTCTACACCATGGGGGGCGAGCAGCGCGAGCAGGGCCAGGCGCTGCCGGCGCTCGCGCGCAACTTCGTGCTCGCCGTGTTCTGCATGTATGCGCTCCTCGCGCTCGCGTTCCGCTCCTACGTGCAGCCGATGATCGTGGTCGCGGCAATCCCGTTCGGACTGGTCGGCGCAATGGTGGGCCACCTCCTGATGGGGCTCAATTTCGGCCTCACCAGTGTCTTTGGCCTGGTCGGGCTCGCCGGCATCATCGTCAACGGCTCGCTCGTGCTGATCGATTTCGCCAACGAAGAGCGCGCGCGCGGCAAGCCGCCGCGGGAAGCGATGATCGACGCCGCCAAAGGCCGCTTCCGCCCGATCCTGCTCACCGCCGTCACGACCTTCCTCGGCATTTCGCCGCTGATCGTCGAGCGCAGCATCCAGGCGCAGTTCCTGATACCGCTCGCCGTGTCGATCGGCGTCGGCGTGCTGCTTGGCACCGCGCTCCTCATGCTGCTCACCCCGGCGCTCGCGATGTGGGTCGAGGACCTGGCGGCACACTGGCGCCGCGCCGTGGGCAGCGACGCGGCGCCCACGCGTTGAGCGGCGCGCCGCGGTTACGCCATCAGGGGCTTGTAGCGGATGCGGTGCGGGCGGTCAGCGTCGTCGCCCAGACGCTTGCGCCGGTCGGCGAGATAGTCCGCGTAATTGCCCTCGAACCACATCGCGCGGCTTTCGCCCTCGAAAGCGAGGATGTGGGTGGCGATGCGGTCGAGAAACCAGCGGTCGTGCGAGATCACCACGGCGCAGCCGGGAAAGTCGAGCAGCGCCTGCTCCAGCGCGCGCAGCGTCTCCACGTCGAGGTCGTTGGTCGGCTCGTCAAGCAGCAGCACGTTGCCGCCGCTCTTCAGCAGCGTGGCGAGGTGCACGCGGTTGCGCTCGCCGCCCGAAAGATCGCCCACCACCTTCTGCTGGTCCGCACCCTTGAAATTGAATCGCGCGACGTAGCCGCGGCTGGATGTGGTGTAGTTGCCAACCACGATGTTGTCGAGCCCGCCCGAGATCTCCTGCCACACGGTTTTCTTCGGATCGAGCGCGTCGCGGCTCTGGTCGACGTAAGCGAGCTTCACGGTCTCGCCCACGCGCAGCGTGCCGGCATCAGGTTTCTCCTGCCCCACCAGCATGCGAAAGAGCGTCGTCTTGCCCGCTCCGTTTGGGCCGATCACTCCGACGATCCCGCCGCGCGGCAACCGAAACGAGAGCCCGTCGAACAGCAGCTTGTCGCCGAACGATTTCCTCAGGCCCTCGGCCTCGACCACGACGTCGCCCAGATGGGGCCCGGGCGGAATATATATCTCATTGGTCTCATTGCGCTTCTGGAACTCCTGCGAAGCGAGCTCATCGAACCGCGCGAGCCGCGCCTTGCTCTTCGCCTGGCGCGCTTTGGGGTTGGCGCGCACCCACTCGAGCTCCTGCAGCATCGCCTTGATGCGCGCCGACTCCTGCTTGGCTTCGATCTCGAGGCGCTGCTCCTTCTGCTCAAGCCACGACGAGTAATTGCCTTCCCACGGAATCCCGTGCCCGCGGTCGAGCTCGAGTATCCAGCCGGCAACGTTGTCAAGAAAGTAGCGGTCGTGCGTGACCGCGATGACGGTGCCCGGATAGCGCTCGAGGAACTGCTCGAGCCACTGCACCGAAAGCGCGTCGAGATGGTTGGTCGGCTCGTCGAGCAGCAGCATATCCGGCTCGGAGAGCAGAAGCCGGCACAGCGCGACGCGCCGCTTCTCGCCGCCGGACAGCGTCGAGACCTCGGCATCCCAAGGCGGCAGGCGCAACGCGTCGGCCGCCACCTCGAGCTTGCGGTCGAGTTCCCAGGCGCTCACGGCATCGATCTTCGCCTGCAGCTCGCCCTGCTCCTCGAGCAGCTTCCCCATCTCGTCGTCTTCCATCGGTTCGGCGAAACGGTCGCTGATCGCATTGAAGCGGTTGATCAACGCCATGGTCTCCGCCACGCCTTCCTCGACGTTGCCGCGCACGTTCTTGCCTGCATCGAGTTGCGGCTCCTGCGGCAGAAGCCCGACGCGAATCCCCGGCATGGGAATCGCCTCGCCGTCGAAATTCGGGTCCGCGCCGGCCATAATTCTCAACAGGGTCGACTTGCCCGAGCCATTCAAGCCCAGGACTCCGATCTTGGCGCCCGGGAAAAACGACAGCGAGATGTCCTTGAGAATAACGCGCCTGGGGGGCACGACCTTGCCCACCCGGCGCATGGTGTAGACGTACTGGGGCATAGCACTGATTCGCCGGAAAAGGTGCAAGGATAGCCGAATCGGCAGCGCGG
>Ga0326597_10002438_pt1 | contig 27766 bp, 28 predicted proteins | sample RVTome_12_FD_203789 | JGI IMG/M metagenome (GOLD analysis project Ga0326597, IMG submission 203789) | Soil microbial communities from uranium-contaminated site in the Upper Colorado River Basin, Wyoming, United States - RVT100D185 | ecosystem: Environmental > Terrestrial > Soil > Contaminated >... | reverse complement strand
TAGGAAACCGGCTCGTCGGCATCCTGCACGGCTGCCTACGACACCAGAGCATCTACGACGAACACCTCGCCTGGGGACACCGCACACAACTCGCCGCTTGACAAGTTGCACCCGTGGGATGTCTAGCCACGTTCCGGCGACGCCAGAGTCAGACCACCGTGACCACCACGATCGTCGCCGTTGCTTCCCACCCTGCCGTGGCTGCGGCACCGCCGACGCAGAGCACCTCGTCGTGCTCGTGACCAGCCCCACGGTGGCCGGCCAAGGCGACCTCGACGATCCCGCGCGCCACGCCGCCCCCGCGATGTAGGGGATGGGTCACAAGGTCGGTCACCAACGCCAGTCCCCCGCTGTCGTGCCAGATGGCGACACGGGCGATCGGCACCTGCTGGCGGTACCCGACGACCACGTGCCCCCGTCCCGCCCCCACCAAGGCCTGCTCGTGGGGCACCCACGCCGGGGAGGTTGCCCAGGGTGTCACCGAAGCGCTTGAGCCAGCTTTCCACCTCTACCGGTGCGCGCAGGAGGTGGAGGGCGTTGCCGTCGCGCCATCCCGGCTGGCTCGGTGTCCGCAGCGCCACGTCTTCGTGCGCCACCGTGACGAGCGTGTCGGGCCCGAGCGACAGCCGGCACGCGGCCAGGCCGGCGCCGCCGAAGATCCTCACGACAGCGGGATGTCCCGGGCTACCAGGTCCTCGTACTGCTCGCGCCGCATCAGCGGTCGCACCTGACCGTCACGCACGAGCACGGCCGCCGGGCGGGGCAACCGGTTGTAGTTGGACGCCATCGATGCCGTGTACGCCCCGGTCGCGGCCACCGCGAGGAGGTCGCCGACGACGAGATCGGCGGGCAGCGCCGCCCGCTCACGCACCAGGTCACCGGACTCACAGTGCTTGCCAACGACCGTGCAGGCCATGACCTCGTCGTCGCCGGTGCGGCTCGCGAGTGCCACCTCGTGCTCGGCGTCGTACAGGGCGGGGCGGATGTTGTCGCTCATGCCACCGTCGACGGCCACGTAGGTCCGGATGCCCGGCAGCCGTTTGATTCCCTCGACCCGGTAGAGGGTGATCGTCGACGGTGCGACGATCGCTCGGCCCGGCTCGATCGCCAGGCGGGGTCTCGGCAAGGCGTGCCGCTCGCACGCCTCGTCCACCGCCGACAGCACGGCGTCGCCGTAGCGCTTGATCGCGACCGGGTGGTCCTCGTGCGTGTAGACGATGCCCATGCCACCGCCGAGGTTGACCTCCGCGAGCACCACACCGTGTTCGTCACGCCACCGGGCGAGTAGGCCGATCAGCACCTCGGCGTTGGCGATGAACGGGTCGGTCCCGAAGATCTGCGAACCGATGTGTGCGTGGATCCCGCGCACCACGACGTGATCCATCGCCAGTGCTGCGGCGAACGCCTCGTCCGCCAGGCCGAGCGACAGGGTGAATCCGAACTTGCTGTCGTCCTGTCCGGTCCTGACGAACTCGTGCGTGTGGGCGTCGATACCAGGGGTGATCCGCAGCCAGATGTCGAACGGGTGGCCGAGCTCCCCACCGAGCCGGTTCAGCCGCTCGAGTTCGTCCATGGAGTCGGCCACGACCCGCCCGACCCCGAGCTCGGCCGCCAGCCGGAGTTCGTCGTCCGACTTCGCATTGCCGTGGAACACGACCTGGTCCATCGGCACGCCTGCGACGTTCGCGGTGTACAGCTCGCCGCCCGAAGCCACGTCGACCCACAGCCCTTCCTCGACCGCGATCTGCAGCAGCCCAACCGTGCACCAGGCCTTGGAGGCATACGCCACGTCCACACCGGGGAAGGCGTCACGGTAGGCCTGGCAACGGGCCCGGAGGTCCTGCTCGTCGACCACCCACAGCGGAGTGCCGTGTTCCGCCGCCAGGTCGGTCACCGGGATACCGCCGATCGTCAGCACGCCGGTGTCGGTGCGAGCAGCCGTCAAGGGCCATGGGGACGTGTGCACGTCACATCCGCTCGGGGGCGGAGACGCGCAGCATGGAAAGGGCGTCCTTCAACGTCTGCTTGGCGGCGACCGCGAGCCAGTAGCGGGCCTGGCCGACTTCGACCTCGTCGACCAGGACTCGGCATTCCGTGTAGAAGCGATGGAAGGTGCCGGCCAGTTCCTCGGCGTAGCGGGCCAGCCGCTGGGTCGCCCGCAATTCGGCGGCCTCCGCGACAGTCTCGGGCAGTGCAGCCATCGACTTCAGCAGCGCCAGCTCGGCCGGGTGCGTGAGCAGCAGGAGGTCGGCGTCGTCGATCGCACCGTGGTCGAACCCGCGCTCGTCGGCGGTCCGCACGAGCGACGCGATCCGGGCGTGGGCGTACTGCACGTAGTAGACGGGATTCTCCATCGACTGCTCGGCGACCACCGACAGGTCGAAGTCCACCATCGTGTCCAGCGACGTCCGCAGGAAGTGGTAGCGGATGACGTCGACCCCGACCTCCTCGACGACCTCGCGCAGCGTGATCAGGTCTCCCGAGCGCTTGGACATCTTGACCGGTTCGCCGTCGCGCATCAGGTTGACGAGTTGGCCGATCCGGACCTCGACGCGTCCTGCCGGGATGTCGAGGCACGCGGCCGCGGCCTTCAGCCGGCCGACGTAGCCGTGGTGGTCGGCGCCGAGCAGGTACAGCAACCGGTCGGCCCGCTGCCACTTGTCACGGAGGTAGGCGCAGTCGGCGGCGAAGTAGGTGGGCCGACCATCGGAGCGCACGAGGACCCGGTCCTTGTCGTCGCCGTGCTGCTCGGTCCTCAGGAACAGCGCACCGTCGGCCTCGTAGGTGTGTCCGCGCGAGCGCAACTCGTCGACCGCCGCGTCCAGCTGCCCGCTGAGGTGGAGCCGGTGCAGCTCCGAGAACCACGTGTCGTAGTCGACGCCCAGCTGATGCAGGGTCTGCTCGATGTGCGCTCGCATCGCCGCGACGGCGAGCGCACCGACGTGGGCGGCCACCGCCGGGTCCACCCGGTCGTCCGCGCCGGCCACGACCTCGCCGTCATCGAGGTCGCCTTCACCGTGCTCGATGCCGCCGGCGACCAGTTGCTCATCGCCGGGTACGAGCAGGTCATCTCCGTGGTCGGCCACCAGTTCCTGAGCGAGTTCCCTGACGTAACCGCCCTTGTAGTGGACATCCGTGAGCGGCTCGCCCTTGACGAGCAGCACCACCGTCTCGCCGAAGCGGCGGACCTGTTCGCCGGCGTCGTTGACGTAGTACTCGCGCTCGACCTGGTGGCCGTCGGCCGCGAGCAGTTCGGCGATCGCGTCACCGGTGGCCGCCCACCGTCCCGCACCGACGTGCAGCGGTCCTGTGGGGTTGGCCGAGACGAACTCGACGTTGATGCGCTCGCGCTCGCTGTCCGGGCGGACCCGCCTGGCGAAGTCGTCCCCCTCGCGGATCACCTGGCGAACCAGGTCGGCGTAGTAGGACGGCGCGAACTGGAAGTTCAGGAATCCCGGACCGGCGATCTCGGCAGCCTCGACGACCGGCGGGAGTTCGAGGGCATCGAGCACGGCCTGGGCGATGTCGCGTGGCGCGCGCCCAGCCGGCTTCGCCAGCCGCAGCGCGACCGTCGACGCCCAGTCGCCGTGGTCGGCCTGCTTCGGCCGCTCGAAGCCGGGCTCGGCGTCGGGTAGTCCCGCGGCCGCCAACGCACGACGGATCCGGTCACCAAGGTCAGCGAGAACCGGATCGATCTGCTCGACGGCGACCATGACGGGAACGACCTCCACGGGCTTCAGCGGCGCAACAACGGGCCGCTCAATGTACGGGGTCGGCTACGCCGTTCCGTCGTCGATGAGTTCGGCAACCAGCTCGAGAAGGTCGATCGGGTCGAACGGTTTGGTCACGTAGGCCGACGCGCCGAGCTCTGTGCCCTGCCTGATGTCGGCGTCCTGTGCCCGCGCCGACAGGAACACGACCGGGATATGGGCCAGCTCCGGATCGGCTTTGAGGTCGGCGCACGCCTGCCAGCCATCCTTGTTCGGCATCATGACGTCCATGAGGATGACATGGGGCAGGAAATCCTTGGCCACGGCAACCGCTTCGTTGCCGTCGCCGGCCAACCTGACCTCGTAACCCTCCATCTCCAGGTTGACCTCCAGAAGGCGCTGGATGACGGGGTCGTCGTCGACCGCAAGAACCCGATGACTCACGTGCCACTCCTGTCCATGATGTCCGTGTCGGGGTTCTCCGATCGACCCGTTGCCGGGTCGGAACACCGTGTGTGCGGTGGTACCGTCGCGGGCCGCAACGCTGGAGTCTGCCAGCGATCGCGCCCCCGTAGCTCAGTGGATAGAGCACTGGCCTCCGGAGCCAGATGCGTAGGTTCGATTCCTACCGGGGGTACGCAACCTCGCACGTGATCGCGACCATCCGATCCGCGCGGTCCGAGCATGATCATCCGCCTCCTGCTTACGCTGCCGGCAACGAACCGGCAGCCCTCCCAGGAGCCCCGCATGACCGACGACATCGACGCCTCCGACCGTAGCCTCTACACGCGCACCGTCGGCATCGAACACGATCCACTCGAGGGCCGCCGCGAGTTTCGTGACGATCGGGGTCGCGAGGTGGCACCCGACCTCATCGCGCTCATGGGTGAGACGCCCCTTGTCGCTCTGGACCGCCTGTCCGCCGAGGTCCCACCGACAATCCTGGCGAAGCTCGAGATGTTGAACCCCGGCGGGTCGGTCAAGGACCGCATCGGGATTTCGATGATTGAGGCAGCCGAGGCCGCAGGCGTCCTGAAGCCGGGCGGCACGATCGTCGAGCCGACATCGGGCAACACGGGTGTCGGCCTGGCCATCGCGGCCGCCCGCAAGGGCTACCGCTGCAAGTTCGTGGTTCCCGACAAGGTCAGTCAGGACAAGATCTCGTTGATGCGTGCGTACGGCGCAGAGGTCGTGGTCTGCCCAACCGCGGTCGAGCCCGAGGACCCCCGTTCCTACTACTCGGTGTCCGACCACCTGGCGTCGCTGCCCAACCACTTCAAGCCGAACCAGTACTTCAACCAGGCGAACCCGCAGACCCACGTCTTCTCGACGGGTCCCGAGATCTGGCGTCAGACCAACGGGCTGATCGACGCGTTCGTGTGCGGCGTGGGGACCGGTGGCACAGCAACCGGGGTCGGCCGCTACCTCAAGCAAATGAAGCCCGACGTCCAGGTGGTTGGCGCGGACCCCGAGGGCTCGCTGTACTCGGGCGACGAGATCCACCCGTACCTCGTCGAGGGCATCGGCGAGGACTTCTGGCCGCCGAGCTTCGACCCGACCGTCGTGGACCGCTGGTACCGCGTCAGCGATGCCGACTCGTTCCGCCTGGCACGCCAGTGCACACGCGAGGAGGGCATCCTCGTGGGCGGCTCGTGCGGGACAGCGCTGTGGGCCGCCCTGGAGTACGCAAAGGACCAGCCCGAGGACGCCACGATCGTGGTCCTGCTGCCGGACTCGGGGCGCGGCTACCTCACCAAGTTGTACGACGAGAACTGGATGGCCGAGCACGGCTTCCTCGACCGTGCCCACGAACCGCACACCGTCGAGGATGTGCTGCGGTCCAAGAGCGGCGACCTGCCCGACCTCGTCCACTGCCACCCCGGCGAGACCGTCGCCGAGGCGATCGCGTTGCTGAAGGAATACGGCGTGTCGCAGCTGCCGGTGTTCCGCGACGGGGTGCACGGCCAGCCCCGCGTGGACGATGTGATCGGGTCCGTGCGCGAGACCGCGCTGCTCGACGCCGCGCTACGCGATGCCTCGGTCATGGGCAGAGAGGTGGCGGACGCCATGCAGGAGCCGTTGCCCACCACCACCGTCGGCCGGGCGCTCGACCGCGTGTTCCGAGCACTGACCGGCAGCATCGAGGCCGTCCTCGTCACGGATGCGGACCAGGTGGTCGGCGTGCTGACGCGCTCTGACCTGTTGACCTTCCTCGCAGGACAGGACAAGCGATGAGAGCCTTCGAGACCCGCGCCATCCACGTCGGGCAGGAGCCGGACCCCCGCACGGGCGCCGTGACCGTCCCGATCTACCAGACCTCCACGTTCGCCCAGGACGCGGTGGGTCAGCATCGGGGCTGGGAGTACGCACGGACCGGCAACCCGACCCGCGACGCGCTGCAGACTGCGCTCGCGTCCCTCGAGGGCAGCGAGGACGCCGTGTGCTTCGCATCCGGCCTTGCCGCCGAGGACGCCATCCTGCGACTGCTGTCCCCCGGCGACCACCTGGTGATGGCCAATGATGTCTACGGCGGGACCTACCGGCAGATCGCCAGGGTGCATGCCAAGGCCGGCCTCGAGTTCACCGCGGTGGACATGACCGACCTCGACGCGGTCGAGGCGGCGCTCCAGCAGAACACGAAGATGGTCTGGATCGAGACCCCGACGAATCCGCTCCTGACCATCATCGACATTGCGGCGGTCGCCGGTCTCGCGCACGCGAACGGGGCGCGCGTCGTCGTCGACAACACGTTCGCGACGCCGTACCTGCAGCAACCGCTCGACCTCGGCGCAGACCTGGTCGTCCACTCGACCACCAAGTATCTCGGAGGTCACTCCGACACGGTTGGCGGTGCCGTTTGCTGCGACGCCGCGACCGGAGCCGACCTCCGGTTCCTCCAGAACGCGGTCGGCGCCGTACCTGGCCCCTTCGACGCGTGGCTGGTGCTGCGCGGGATCAAGACCCTGGCCGTGCGGATGGACCGTCACTGTGCGAATGCGATGGGGGTCGCGCGGTTCCTGCTGGACCATCCAGGGGTCGGCGACGTCCGCTACCCCGGACTCGCGGACCATCCTCGGCACGAGGTCGCCGCACGCCAGATGCGGGACTTCGGTGGGATGGTGTCGTTCCGCCTGAAGGACGGCGCTGACGAGGCCCGTCGGGTCGCCGCCGCCACGCAGGTCTTCATCCTGGCCGAGTCCCTCGGCGGGGTCGAGTCCCTGATCGAACACCCCGGCGTGATGACCCACGCGTCGGTCGCCGGCACCGACCTCGAGGTCCCCGACGACCTCCTACGCCTGTCGGTCGGCATCGAGTACATCGAGGACCTCCTCGAAGACCTAAGCCAAGCCCTGGCCTGACCCCAAAGGTGATGTGAGTACGTCCGTCCGATGTGAATGAGTCCCGCATGCTGGACGAATTCACATCGCTTGGACGTATTCACATCAGGTGGGAGGGCTGAACGGACGGGCGCTGCTTGGAGCGGGGGGTCCTGTCCACTCTTACGCTGGGTCGGTCGGGAGGTTGCGGCGGATGAGGCGGATGGCGCGTGGGGTCGGCATGGCCATCGTGGCGATGCTCGTGACCGCGTGCGGGCCGGTCGTGCGGTTCGAGATGAAGCCTCTGGAAGCGGTGCCCAAGCACGTTCCCGAGCAGTCGTTCGTCTACGACGCCGACGGCAACCAGCTCGCCGTGCTACGCACCGAGTTCCGCCAACCGGTGGCCATCGACACGCTGCCCGAGTACCTACTCGACGCGGTCCTGGCGGCAGAGGATCGGCGGTTCCGCAAGCATGCTGGGCTGGACCCGCGCGGGATCCTGCGCGCCGCCGCCGTCAACGCCGCGGCAGGTGAGATCGTCCAGGGCGGCTCGACGATCACCCAGCAACTGGTCGAGGCGCGCTACGACCTCGGCGCACCACCCGCGTCGGCCCCAGCCAAGACCAGGGAGGCCCTGCTCGCACTGCGTCTCGAGCAGGAGCAGTCCAAGGACGCGATCCTCGAGGAATACCTCAACACCGTCTACTTCGGCAACGGCGCGTACGGCGTCGAGGCCGCGGCGTGGACGTACTGGAGGGTGTCCGCGGCGGACCTCGACCTGAATCAGTCGGCGATCCTCGCGGGCATCATCCGCTCGCCCGAGCGCCTCGACCCGGCCGACAACCCTGGTGCCGCGCAGGCCCGCCGCGACGAGGTCATCGACGCCATGGTCGAGGAGGGTTGGCTGCCCCCCGACCGCGCCGAAGCGACGCGGGCGGCACCGGTCACGGCGATGCCCCCGCCGACCCGCCCAGAGACGCTCGAGCCCCACTGGGTCAACTTCGTCGTCCGGTCGCTGCTCGCCGACCCCGCCTTCGGCGACACCGAGGACGCGCGGGCCCGCCTGCTGTACGGCGGCGGACTGAGGATCCACACGACCCTCGACCCCCGCATGCAGCAACTTGCCCGCGAGGCCACGGACGTTCTCGACTACGAAGGTGCGCCCGCCATCGCCCTCACCGCGGTGGAGCCGCCCACCGGACGGATCCTCGCCGCCGTCGGCGGGCGCGACTTCCAGGCGTCGCAGTTCGACCTCGCGACGCAGGGCCGCCGTCAGCCGGGATCGACGTTCAAGACCTTCGTGCTGACGGCGGCCATCTCGCAGGGCATGACTCCCGACACCGTCGTGAACGGTTCGCAGGGGGTCCTCGACACGGTCAACGGACCATGGCGTCTGCGCAACGCGAACGGCGTGTCGTACCCCCATCTGTCCCTTCGCGAGGCGACCGTCGGGTCGGTCAACGCCGCCTTCGCCCGCCTGGGCCAGGAACTGGGGATGGAACGGGTCGCGGGCACTGCCAAGTCCATGGGCGTCGCGTCACCGGTCAACCTCGACCCGCCGGTCGCGATCGGCGCGCTCGACGTCGGGGTGACCCCGCTGGACATGGCCTCCGCCTACGCCACACTGGCGTCGGGCGGCGACCACGCCCCGGCCTACGGGATCGATCGGGTCGAGACCGCCGACAGCGAGGTGATCTGGCGACCGCCCAACACCCCGAATCGCGTCCTTGCCCCCGACATCGCCCATGTCGTCACCGACATCCTCGAAGACGTGGTGACACGCGGAACGGGACGCCGTGCCCAGGTGCCCGGGCGTCCGGTGGCCGGTAAGACCGGGACGACCGATGACAACGCCGACGCCTGGTTCGTCGGCTACACGCCGCAACTGTCGGTCGCCGTGTGGATCGGCCATCCCAACAGTCGCGAACGGGCCCGCGACGCGCGCGGGCGACTGATCCAGGGCGGCACCGTGCCCGCCGAGGTGTTCTCGAACTTCGTGGCTGCCGCCCTTCGCGACGAGCCGGTCGAGCCGTTCGCGCTGGACGAGGCCTTCCTTGTCACGATCGAGATCGACCCGCGGACGGGCCTGCTCGCCGCCGAGTGGTGCCCCGGCGAGGAACAGACGATGCCCCACATCCTCGTTCCCCGCGAGACGTGCCCGCGACCACCCGAGCCCGAACCATCAGCCACCGAGGTCGCCTCGACCGGACCCTCGCGGTTCGAGACGGAACCGGTGGAGCAACCGACCGAGTCGGCGAGCGAGCCGACCGAAGGCGAACCCCGACCCACACGCAGCCCCTCTCCGAGCCCGACGCCGACACCGACGCCATCTGCATCGCCGTCGCAGTAGCCTCCCGGCGCCCCGCGGAGGTCACGTGCGCGCCCTGCTCGTCTTCAATCCCAACGCCACGACGACGACCGACACCGTCCGTGAGGTGATCGCCTCGGCCCTGCGATCAGAGGTCGACCTCGACATCGAACCGACCAAACAACGCGGTCACGCCACCCACATCGTCGCGGGCGCCGTCCACGAAGGCGTGGATGCGGTGTTCTCGCTCGGCGGCGATGGCACGGCCAACGAGGTCCTGCAGGCGCTGGCCGGGACCGACGTCGCCATGGGGATCATCCCCGGTGGCGGCGCCAACGTGCTGGCCCGCGGCCTCGGCCTGCCGAACGACCCGGTGGCAGCCACGTCGATCGCACTCGACCGCCTGCGTTCCGGCCGACGTCGCATGATCGGCCTGGGGCAGGCCGGCGGTCGCTACTTCGGATTCAACGCCGGGTACGGCTTCGACGCCTCAGTCGTGCGCCTGGTCGAACAGAACGCCAATCTCAAGCGGCGACTGCGGCAGGCGGCCTTCGTGTACCTCGCGCTTCGGGGCTGGTTCAGCGACCGCGACGTCCACGTGCCGATCATCGACCTGCAGCTGTCCAACGGTGCCGACCATGGCCCGTACGGGATCGTGATCGTCGGCAACGGCAACCCCTACACCTTCCTTGGCCAGCGTCCGATGCAGGTGACGCCCCACGCGGCGTTCGACAAGGGCCTGGACGTGACCGCAATCGGCCGGGTCGGGACCGTGACCCTGTTGCGGATCGTGAGCCAGGTGTTCACCTCGGCCGGCCACGTCAGCAATCGCCACGTCCACTACTGGCACGACCTCGACGGGTTCACCGTGCGTTCTCCGCACCTGCTGCCTCTTCAGGTGGACGGGGACTACGCCGGAGAGCACCGCGAGGTGGTCTTCCGATCCGTCCCCGAGGCACTCACGGTCCTGGCCTGAGCGCTCAGCGAATGCGCCGTGCAGCCCACGAAAACGGCCGTTTCGTCCCACCGCGCTGCGTCCAGCGCACAACTTCACCAAGAACGCGCCAACGCCGTCGCTGTCCAGACGATAGATGAATCCACCGGCGTAAACCCTTGTCAGGAAGGGGCGTGCCCGTTACAGTCACCGAAACTTCGTGACACATTTCACAACCATCCACCACTCACCCCAGCCCGTCCTGCCTGTCTCCCCGTCGGCAGCGCACGGGTGCGTACGGAAGGTCCTGCACATGGATTGGCGGAGCATCGCGGCCTGCGGCGACGAGGACCCGGAGCTGTTCTTCCCCATCGGGACGACCGGCCCTGCGGTCGACCAGGCCGATGCCGCCAAGCGGGTGTGCATGCGGTGCAACGTGCGCGAGGAGTGCCTCGAGTACGCGATCGCCACCAACCAGGACGCCGGGATCTGGGGCGGCCTCACCGAGGACGAGCGGCGCACCCTCAAGCGGGCCCGCCAGCGTCGCCGCCGGATCGCCAGCTGATCGTGCATACGCGAACACGGCTCACGACCCCGCCGGGTCACGAGCCGGCGGCGCCTCACGAGCGAGCCGACACGGCCGAGCGTTACGTGTCGGGCCTGCAGTTGCCGACCGAGCCTTCGTACCAGGGGCGGCGCCGCAGGGTGTGGGTCGTCCTGATCGCCATCGTGCTGCTCGCGCTGGTCGGGTACATCGGCTTCCGGGTCGTCACGGCCGGGCAGACGTTCGACCCCGCATTGAACCGGGGTACCGGCGCGGACGACGAGATGATCGAGCAGCCCTCGCCCTGAGCGCGTTCAGCCCGGCAGGGGCAGGGCGACCCGGCAAACCGTCCCCCCGTCCTGGCGCCGCGCGACGTCGAGGGATCCGCTGATCTCGGACTCGACCAGCGTCGAGGCGATCCGCAAGCCGAGGTTGGCGTCGTCGTCGAGGCTCCAGCCCTCGGGCACACCGATCCCGTCGTCCTCGACGACGAGGACCAGTTGCACCGGCTGACGGTCGAGCTTCACGGTGACCTGACCGCCACGGTCGGGGAAGGCATGCTCGACTGCGTTCTGGACCAGTTCCGACAAGACCAGGGCGAGCGGCGTGGCGACCTCCGCCGGCAACTCCCCTGCGGTCCCGTCCAACTGCATCTGCACGGGGCGGTTCGGGTCGCTCAAGCCCATCGTCAGCATGTCCAGTAGACGGGCGGCAACCTTGTCGAACGACACGCGCTGCCGCGAATCCTGCGACAGGGTCTCGTGCACGAGCGCGATGGACGAGATCCGGCGGACCGACTCGCCGAGGGCATCGCGCGCCTCCTCGGACGACAGTCGACGAGACTGCAGACGGAGCAGCGACGCGACGGTCTGCAGGTTGTTCTTGACCCGGTGATGGATCTCGCGGATCGTCGCGTCCTTGTAGAGCAGCAGGCGCTCGTGCCGGCGGAGTTCGGTGACTTCGCGGATCAGCATGAGGCCGCCCAGCACCTCGAGATCGCGGGTCAGCGGCATGAGCCGACGCAAGACCACAGCCCCCCGCGCCTCGACCTCGGACTCCAGCGGCTCGCCGTCACCGAGCGCCTGCAGGACGGCGACGTCGTCGAGGTCGAAGTCCTTGATGTTACGACCGATGACGTGGTCGATGACGCCGAGGCGGCGGTAGGCACTGATTGCGTTCGGGCTCGCGTACACCACCCGGCCGTCCGGGTCGAGTCGCAACATGCCGTCACCGACGCGCGGCGCGAGTTCCCGTTCCGGGTCCTCGCCGGGGAACGGGAAGCTGCCGTCCGCCAGCATCGCCGACAGTTCGTCGGCGGTCCGCAGGTAGGTCAACTCGAGTTGGGACGGCGAGCGGACCATCGAAAGGTTCGCCTCGCGTGTCACCACGGCGACGACCTCGTCACCGAACGGGACCGGGACCGCCTCCTCGCGCACCGGGACGCCGGTGGACCAGTCGGGCTCGCCGTCCCGGACGATCCGCGATTCGCGGAAGGCCCGGATCACGTTGGGACGGTCGGTCAGGGGATACGCCGTCCCGACGAGGTCCTCCTGATAGACGGTCTGGGCCGTGTAGGGCCGCATCTGCGCCACGACGATCAGTTCGTCGGTGACCTCGTCCCGGCAGAACATCAGCAGGTCGGCGAAGGACAGGTCGGCCAGGATCTGCCAGTCCGACACGACGGCCTGGAGCTGGTCGACCGCTGCGCCCGACAGGCCGCCCCGCTCTTCGGCGAGCTCCGCGAGCGAGGTCACGTCAGCCCTTCAGGAGCTTCTTGAGCTGGTTGAGCGGGACGACCTCGCGGATGTGTTCGAAGGCACGCGCCTCGATCTCCTTGGCCTCGTGCATGGACAGGCCGAGTTCGCTGGCGGTGTCCGACAGGTTCCGTGAGTAGCCGTCCACGAGGCCCATCCGCAGCTCGAGGACCCGGCGCTGGGTCTCCGGGAGCCGCTGCAGCACCCGGCTGAGCGGCCCGGCCAGTTCAGCGACGCGGTCGTCGCCGCTCGGCGTCGCGTTGCGTCGCTGCCCGGAGCCCTGGCCCTTGCCCTTGCCCTGGCCCTTGCCCTGGCCCTGCCGCCCACCCTGGCCCTTGCCCTGGGTCGTCGGCTTACCACCCTTACGGCGCGGTGGACCCTTGCGGGGTTGCGACGGTTTTCGATCGTTGCTCATGGGCCGGAGCCTAGCGGCCGGGCCGTACGCCGATCCGTCAGCGGCCCTTCCACTCGGGAGGCCGCTTCTCGAAGAATGCCGTCACGCCCTCGCGGACGTCCTCGGTCTGCACGGTCAGATCGAGCATCCCGTGCAGGTAGGCGAGGGCGACGTGCGGGGCCATGTCCCTGGCCTGGTGGTGAGAACGCCTGCCGAGCCGCATGGCGACCGGACCAGCAAGGCGCAGCGCGGCCGCGAGTTCGGCGACGGTGGCATCGAGGTCCTCGCGGGGACAGACGCGGTTCACCAGTCCCCACGCAAGCGCCTGCGCGGCAGTGATCCGTTCGCCCGTCATCATGAGTTCCAGCGCGCGCTTGGGCCCGAGATGCTCGACGAGCAGCGCCGACACCAAGTACGGCCACAACCCGACCCGAACCTCAGGGGTCCCGAGTTCGACGTGGTCGGCAGCGACCAGCAGGTCGCACGCCAGGGCGACACCGATCCCGCCGGCCAGTGCATGGCCGTTCAAGCGGCCGATCAGCGGCTTGCCGAGGCGCTCGGTCGCCGCGAACAGGTCCCGCAGCAGACCGCGCCGTTCGTGCTGGCCTACCGCATCCTCGCTCTCGGCCATCCCCGCGAGGTCGGCACCGGCGCAGAACACCCGATCGCCGGCTCCGGTCAGGACGGCCACCTTGACCTGCGGGTCCCGGTCCGCCTCGTCGAGTCCGTCGATCAAACCGGTCAGCACCTCGGTGTTCAGCGCATTGCGCGCATCGGGCCGATCGATCGTGAGGGTGAGGACGTCCTCGGTGCGAGTGACGGCAACGCTCATGCGCGAGGTTCCTTCGGTACGGACGACGGGAGCATAGGACCCGGGCGGTTCACGGCCGCGCGGACAGGCCTGTGGTTGGATGCCGACCGGAGGATCTCGTGCTCTTTCCCCTACTCGCCCTCGCGCTTGCCATCGGTGCCAGCCTGGTCCGCGGCGGCCGACTTCGCAACGCCGCCGAAGCCGACCTGCGTTGGCTGGCGCTGCTGCCCGTCGGTGTCGGACTGCAGGCGTTGCTCGACTTGCTCGCCGCCAGGGACGCCCTCACGGGGGCGGGAGTCGTCGCGTTGCTGCTGCTGTCGCAGGCCATGGTGATGGCCTTCTGCATCGTCAACTGGTACCGGTCAGGCATGCTCCTGGTCGGTATCGGATTCCTGCTGAACGCAGTGGTCATCCTCGCCAACGGCGGCATGCCCGTGTCACCGGCGGCCCTTGCCCGCCTGGGTGCCGATCCCGGGACCGTGCCCCTCGTCGGCAAGCACCAACTGCTGACCGATGCGACCCATCTACCCGCGCTGGCCGACGTCATCCCGGTCCCACCGCTGCCGATGATCCTGTCCATCGGCGACCTCGTGCTCGTGGCGGGGATCGCCCTGCTGACTCACGACGTTCTCACGTCGCCCCAGCGGTCACGGCGCCTTGGCCGAGCGACATCGGCGGCCAGCCGAGTCGGACGGCCGCATCGACGATCGCTTCGATCACCTCGGGATCAGCGGACTGGGCCTGTGCCCACAGCGTGAACGACCCCGGCTTGTCGGGATCCTCGAACCGTTGCGCGAGTTGGCACCCCAGGACCAGCAGCTGCTCCTGCGGCGAGGCGTCGTGCAGCGAGTCGCGGCGCCGCCACCGACCGGCGACCAGCGCTGCCACCGGCGCGAGTTGCGCCCCAGCCTCGTCGATCACGTCAGCCCCGGCCCGACCAAGCAGTTCGGGGCCCTGGTGCGCGGCGGATTCGGCGTGGATGGCCCCGAGTTCATGGAGTTCGGCCGCGTACTCGAGGTTCTGTTGTGTGGTCGGGTCAAGTCCAAGGCGCTGGGCGGCCAGCTTGGCGAGCTCGCCAGTGCGGACACCGTGGCCGGCCGCGACCGCCCCGAGTTCCTCGGGCAGACGGGACATCGCGCGCAGCGTCTGCCGATAGGCCAGGCGGATCTCGGCGTGCCGGTCGAGTCCGACCTTGGCCGCGAGGAGCGGGAGTGCAACGACGAACAGAGCCGCCCAGCCGAGCACGGGATAGGCGAGCGCGATCAGCAGACCGGAGGCCGCGACAACGGCGTCGGCCTGCCATGACGCATGCAATTGGATGCTGACGGGGGTGGTCGCGCGCTGGTTGAACGAACGCAGCAACGGGTCGGCGACGACTGTGACGACAAGGAGCGCGGCCACCGTCAGGATGGGCACCAACCACCTACCGCCGCTCGTGCCGACCGCCAGCGAGCCGGGCAGCGGCAGCGCGGCGGTAAGCGCGGCGACCCCCGAAAGAGTTCCGGCGAGGGCGACACGACCGATCCCGCCGTCGGTGTCCGGTCCGGTGGCGTCGCTGGCCCACCGTCGCCCGTGGTGGAGTGCGACGGCGCCCAGCGCACCGAGGATCACGATGTGACCAGGAAAGCCCAACGTCACGAGCGCCACCAGGCCTGCGACCGACAGGCGCGACTCCGCGCCATCCGGCCGCCGGAGACCGACGAACTCGCCCAGCACGGTGAAGCCGAGCAGAAAGAGCAGCGATCCGAGGTCCATCGTCGGGGCCAGTTGGGGGCTGACGGCGATGCCGACGACCGACAGGAAGGCGACGCCGGCCAGGATCCGTCGCTGTATACCGGTCATCCCGCCGCCCCTCGGACGCCCACGACCATGACCTCCGAGACGTGGTCGTGGGCCTGACTGGCACCGACCACCGCCACGCGCTCGTCGGTGATCTGCCAGCCATGCTCATCGATGTGAGCGATCAGGACCTCGACGACCTCGCCGTCGAACTGCGTCCCTGCGTGTCGGCGCAACTCGGCCATGGCCGAGTTGACGTCGAGGGCCCGACGGTACGGACGTGTGGAGGTCATCGCGTCGAACGCATCGACGACGGTGACGATGCGGGTGAGAATGGGAATCTCGGCGCCGGTCAGGCCAGCCGGGTAGCCGTGTCCGTCGAGTCGCTCGTGATGATGGCGGACGATCCCGAGCGCAGGTCCGAGGAAGTCGACGTCGTGCAGGACCCGGGCACCGATGACCGGATGACGCTTCATCTGCTCGAACTCGCGGTCGTCGAGGGGCCCCGCCTTGCAGAGCACGCCGAGTGCCACGCCGATCTTGCCGACATCATGGAGCAGCGCGCCGTACCGGATCCGTTGCCGGTCGTCATAGGAAACGCCCATCCGGGCAGCGACCGCCACCGACAGGTCCGCGACGCGTTCCGCGTGTCCACGCGTGTAGCCGTCCTTGACCTCGATGGCCTTGACGAAGGCGCGCACCATGCGGTCGAAGGCGGATCGCTGTTCCTGGAGGCTGAGCAGGGCACGCCGGGCCACGACGAGCGGCACGGCCAGCAGGCCGACCGCCAGGGGGTGCACCCGGACCACGAGAACGAAGGCCAGCGCGGCAAGTCCCGCATACATGACCTCGAGGACGACGGCCTGGGTCGTCAGGCCGAGGAAGGTGCGCACGAACGGCACACGGGACGAGAGCGCGACGGCTGCGGCGATCAGCGCGCCGTTGAGGACCACGTAGGCCAGGGAGGCGACGAGCAGGGCCGGCAGCCAGCGCGGCGAGTCCATGACGGCGTTGCCGCCGGCGGCGATGGTCGGGACGACGCCAGCCGTGACTTCGAACACGCGCGCCGCGGCGACGGCCGCCAGGACGAGCGTCGCCATGTTGTACGCGCCCTTGAAGAGCCGGTCACCCCGCATGCGGGTGACCACGACGACGCCCGCCGTCAGCGAGGTCACCACGACCAGGGGCGCGCCGCCGTACAGGATCGCGACGAGGTCGGCGACGATCGTCAGCGACACCTGCACGTCGTCGTTGACCCTGGCTGGAAAGAGTTGGAGCAGCGCCGCGACGACACCGAAGGCGACCACCACACCGAGGTCGGATGCCGTGAGATCGGTGAGCAGGAGCAGGCCGGTGCCCGCCGCCGTCAGGACGATGGCGACGAGCACGATCTGCAAGGAGCGCGGGCGCTGGGACACGGGGGACTCCCGTGGGGGTGGCAGCCACGGACCGGCGACGATGGAACATCTTCCTGATAGGTCATTACTGGAACGTGGGCACCGAGCTCGCGCTCAGGCCGTCAGCTCCAGGTCATGCCAGCGCCGGCGGACAGCACAAGGGCTGCCAGTCCGGCCAGCATGGAGAACACCTTCTTCATACTGCACCTCCTCGAGTTCGCTCCGTTGGATACGCCGTCCTCGCTTGGTGGACGGTGTCGGATTCGCTTCGCTCGAAATGAGGTACTGCTGAGGTCTTGCGGGTCTTGCAGCGTTCACCGAGACTCCCGGTTGCAGGTGCCAGCCGGAAGGGATGTGGTGAGACGCCGATCACGTGGTCTGCAGTTTTCAACACCGACGGCACCACATCCGTGTACGTCAGCCACATATGTATACCGCAGTTGACAGAAACAACATAGACCTCGTTGCAACCACGACGCACGACGCCGTGCCGGTTCCGCCGGATCGCCGACCGCCTGCCGTAGGCTTCGCGGGGCTATGACCGATCGGCGGACGGTGGCGCAGGACCCGCTCTTCCAGATGATGGGACGACTTCACGACCCGACGGCCCTCGCGGCCGTGGAACGGGCCATCGCCCAGTTGCCCGGCGTCTCCACGGCTCGGGCCGTCGCGGGGTACGAGCGCGAGATCGACGAACTACACGTCCTGGCCGGACCGACGGTGTCACCGAAGACGTTGGTCCGGGACCTGCAGACGCTGCTGCTGACCATGTTCGACCTCCCGCTCGATCATCGGGTCGTCTCGATCGTCACCCTGCCGGAACTGCCATCGGCCGGCGTGCCGACCGTGCATCGTCCCCGGCTGGGCCTGCGCGAGGTCGTGGTTGCAAACACGGGCACGACCCGCACGATCTCGGTCACCGTCGAGGATCATGACGGGCTCGGCAACACCGGGGAATCCACTGCTCCCGCAGCGGCTGCGCACCGCCGCCTCGCGGGAGCCAGGGCGACCGCGCAGGCCGTGGCGGCGTGGGTTCCGCCCAACGTCGATCTGCAGGTGTGCGAGGTCCAACGGCTCGACACCGCCGTCGGAGGCGTCGCCGTCGCCGTGCTCCTCTGGACCGATCAGGCGGCGGGGGCGACCACGCTGTCAGGGTCGGCGTCGATCGGTGACGACGAGGTCATGGCCGTCGTGCGCGCGACCCTCGATGCGCTGAACCGAATGGTCGGTCGCCTCTAGGTCGCAGGCTCGTGTCGACGCTAGGTCGCAGGCTCGTGTCGCCGCTAGGCGCGGACTCGTGTCGCCGCTAGGCGCGGACTCGTGTCGCCGCTAGGCGCGGACTCGTGTCGCCGCCAGGTCGCGGACTCGTATCGACGCTAGGTCGCGGACTCGTACAGGACGCCGGCGTCCCGCAACTGCACGAGCAGGTCGTCCGGCGAAGTCGACAGGATGACCGCGAGCGCCCGCAGGTCGTCACCGCGGACCGACAGTTGCTGGCGGTTGTAATCGCCCCGCTGCAACTGGATGGACTCGCAGTAGCGCCGAAGGCCATCGAACCGGTCCCCCGCCGCCTCGAGCTTCGACAGGTCGATCACCACGCCGCGCGAGCGGTCCACCGGCCGGGGCACGTCCTCGGCCGGCAGGATGTCCGCCGGCGAGACGCCGTAGAACTCGGCGAGCTCGCACAGGCGCGACGCGGAGATGTTGCGATCGCCACGCTCGTAGCTGCCGACGACCGCCGCCTTCCACTCACCGTTGGAGCGTCGCTCGACGTCCTGGAGGCTCAGTTCCTGCTGACTGCGGATCTGGCGGAGCCGTTCGCCGACCTCTTCCGCGTATGTGCTCATTCGCCCTGCCTTCGGTCACCCCCACCACAACACAACGCAGCGTAACCGACGGCATCATTCCGTTGCGGCGTCTGCCGCCCATTTGAGGGTCTGGGCCAGCCCCTCTTCCAGGGTCGTCCATGGCTTCCAGCCCAACCCACCCGCCGCCTTGCGGATGTCCACGGCCGAGTGCTCGAGCTCGCCAGGGCGCGGGGGCGCGTAAATCGGCTGGGAGGGTTGTCCGGTCGCCGCGGCAAGCCCCCGGAACAGGGCGTTCACCGAGGTGCGCTCACCCGTCCCGATGTTGAACCGCTCGCCGCTGCCACGGTCGAGGGCAAGGGCCAGCGAATGGACCACGTCGTCGACGTACACGAAATCGCGGGTCTGTTCGCCGTCCCCATAGATCGTGCACGGCAGCCCGGCCAGCATGCGTTGGGTGAAGATGGCGACGACCCCGGCCTCGCCTGCAGGGTCCTGGCGCGGCCCGTAGACGTTGGAGAACGCGAGCGAGGTCCAGTCGAGGCCGTACAACAACTCGTAGGTGTGCAGGTACTCCTCGCCCGCACGCTTGCTGGCCCCGTACGGCGATTGGGCCCAACCCACGTAGTCCTCGGCCACGGGCAGGTCCTGCAACGGCGGCTCGCCGTAGATGCAGCCCCCCGAGGTGGCGAACACGACCTTGTCGACCCCGTGACGTCGCGCCGCCTCGAGGACCCTGACCGTGCCGATGACGTTGACCATGGCGTCACGGACCGGGTCCTCGACACTGGCCCTCACGTTCATCTGGGCGGCCAGATGAACGATGGCGTCCGGCCGATGCCGCTCGACGACCGCGTCGAATCCGCCGGCCGTGATCTCGAGACGCTGGAACTCGAACCGACCGGCGGCCTCGCGCCTCGCCCGGTCGAGGTTGCCGAGCCGGCCCGTCGACAGATCATCGACGGCGATGACGCGGCGGTCCTCGGCGAGCAGCCGATCGACCAGGTTGCTACCGATGAACCCGGCCCCGCCGGTGACGACGACCGTCTGTCTGTCAGCCATCCCGGCCCCTTCTCGACGCGTGGGTCGCGACGATACCGGGCGCCCCGATCAGGTCGTGCGCAGCCGTTCGCGGATCTGTTCGATCAGCGTGGCGGGGGCCCGCTCCGCACAACGCTCGCGAACGAGCGCCCGCAGTTGCTCCTCGAAGGTCACACGATCGGTGCACGGGTAGCAGTCGGCCAGGTGAGTCCGGATCTGGTCGAGATCGGTGTCGGGCAACTCGCCGTCGAGGTAGCGCTCGAGGTCTTCGAGAGCCTTGGCGCAGTTGCCGTCCGGAGCGTCACAGTGCGAGCGGTCGGTGCTCATCCCTGCTCCTGTCCGCCGGTCGAGATCAGTCCCCTGGCGCTGGCGTAGTCCGCCAACGCCTTCTGCAGGGCTTTCCTTCCCCGGTGCAGTCGCGACATCACGGTGCCGATCGGCGTGTCCATGATCTCGGCGATCTCCTTGTACGAGAACTCTTCGACGTCCGCGAGGTAGACGGCCATCCGGAACGTCTCGGGCAGGTCGGCGAGGGCCTGCTTGATCTCGTCGTCGGTGAGTCTGGACAGGACCTCGTGCTCGGCACTGGGTCCGGTCCGTGCGGCGTCGTAGAACGAGAAGTCGTCGGTCGGATCCTGCAGGTTCTCCTGGGGCCGTCGTTGCTTCTTGCGGTACATCGAGATGTAGGTCGTGTGCAGGATCCGGTACAGCCACGCACGCAGGTTGGTGCCCTGCTGGAACTGCTGGAACGACGAGAAGGCCTTGACGACGGTCTCCTGGATGAGGTCCTGCGCCTCGACCGGATCGCGCGTGTAGCGGATCGCGGCGCCATACATCCGGTCGATCTCGGGCATCACCTGGGTCTCGAACAGGTCGCGACGTTCGTCGTCACTCAACGTGGTCCGTACCAGTTCGCCATCGACGTGCCGCGCGGGAGCAACCGCGACCGCATCGTCAGGTCGGCTGGGGGAACTCACGAGCAGTCCCTTTCGGGGTGGACGACGAGCCTACGGCACGGCGCGGCCATCCGGACGCGGCCGATGGTCGATCACGACATACACAGCCATGTCGTGTTCCGCCTTGACAATCGGTGTCGCATTGTTCATCCTCACCACGTGTTGACACGTTTTTACAAGTTATAAGATATGGATAGAAGGGGCAGATCATGGAACACGACGTCTTCCCCGGTGATCTCACCGGGGGATTCACGGCGCAGGAGTCCGGCCAACAACCGCCGCCCCTTACCCACCGGACTCCTGTCGCCGACCCACCGGACGCGCCACGGCGCTCACGCCGCCCTCTGCTGCTGGCTCTGGCGGCTGTGCCGTGGCTCGTCCTGGTGGTCGTCCTCGTGCGGCCCCCCGCGGCGCAGCAGGTCGTCGAGGAGCCCGCGGCGCCGACAGCCCTGGAACCCGTCGTGCACGGGACCGCACCACCCGTCGTCCATGAGACTCCGCCGACCGAGGAGAGCGCAGCGGCGGCCGGAGCAGCCCCGTCGGCACAGGTGCACGGCCCGACACCCGATCCCGTCGGTACGGCGGGTGCCGTGGCCGTGGTCGTCGCACGAGCGCACCTCGGCTCGACCGGACCGACCCTGACGATCCCAGGCGTCGAACCGGGACCGCCCGGGCGTTACGTCGAGGACGTCGCCGTCGAGGGGATCGACATGCCAGCCCCCGGCGCGGCGGTCGTCCGGGTCGTCGCGGTCGTCCTCACCGCGAGCGGCGACCACTACGACGCCGTCGAGGTCATCCGACTCGCGGTGCCCGTGGCCTTCGATGGCGGCCGTGCCGCCCCCGCCGGCCAACCGTGGGTGCTGCCTGCCATCGACCTCGCACCCGTGCCCCTCGACGTCGTCCCCGACGACCGTGCCGAGACGGTCGAGGCCGCCAGGGAGGCACTGCAGGCCGCCGGATACGCGGACCCGACGGACATCCGGGTCGGGACGACCGAGGGTTGGCCCGTCGTCGCCGAGTTCACCGCCGTCGCACCGGGCAGCAGCGAGCCCGCCACCCACCTCGTCTGGCTGCGCCGCCACCTCGACGGACTCGCCGTCGCAGGAGCCACGGAGGGATCGCGATGACCACGATCGCAAGCCAGGGCACGCGCACCGTCTCGGCACCGTCCCGCCCGGATCGCACGACAAGGGCCCGGATCCAGGACCCGGTCGCGCTGGCGGTCGCCGCGGCGACCGCCTATCTCGAGATCCGGGCAGGCCGGCGTCCCGCCCGACAGATCGAGCGGCTGCTCGCGCCGGTCGTGCGCGTGGAACTCGCCAGGATGGTGTACCTGCGGCGCCACGAGCAGCCTCCCATCGGTGGGATCTCGGTGCTGCGGGTCATCAGCAGCCAACCCGGTCCGAACATCCTCGACGGCGCGGTCGTCTGCCGTGACGGCATGGCCGTCACGGCGGTCGCCGTCCGCGTCGAATTCCGGCGCGGCAGGTGGTCCATCACCGCACTGTCCACGCCCGAGGATCAGGCCGCGACTAGGCGCCGTGGCACTTCTTGAACTTCTTGCCCGAACCGCACGGACACGGGTCGTTGCGGCCGACGTCTCCGAACTCGGTGTCATCCCTGGTGTAGGTGCCACCCCCGGAGATCCGCCGGACCGTCGTGCCGTCATCGCGCTGTTCGACACCACCCTTTGTCGCGACCCGGCCGTCGGCGCCGACGCTGTAGCTGGCGCCGCCTGTGGTCGCCGACGTGTAGCTGACCTTGGTCGGCTCCGACGGGGCTTCGAAAACGACCTGTTCCTTGGCCCCGTCGCCGTTGTCCGTTGGTTCCGCTGCCGTTCCGCCACCGGAACCATCCCCGGTCTGTGACGGCGCGGCCGCGGCCGTGCGCTGCATGGCTTCGACGCCCTGTTGGGCCACCTGTGCGGCCGAGGCTGCGTTGACTGTGACACCCGCGGAAGGTGCGCCCGCCTGGGCGCCCTGCTCGCCGCGATTCACCGGCAGGTGGAAGAAGTAGGTGACCGACTCCTCCTTCACGCCGGCCATCATGTCGACGAACGATCCGTAGGCCTCGCGCTGGTACTCGACCAACGGATCGCGTTGGCCCACGGCCCGCAGACCGATGCCGTCGCGCAGCGCGTCCATCTCGTAGAGGTGTTCCCGCCACTTGCGGTCGACGACGGACAGGATCACTCGGCGCTCGACCTCGCGCATCAGCTCGTGGCCGCCGACCTCGTCCTCGCGGCGCTCGTAGGCCTCGAACAGGTCGTCCATCACCTGGTCGAGCAACTCGTCGCGTTCAACGTTCTCGAGGTCGATATCCGCGATCGACAACCCCATCGGATAGATCTGTTCCAAGTTGGTCTTCAGGCCGTCGAGATCCCACTCCTCGGCGAACACGCCCGGCGGTGCGAACACGTTGAAGGCGTTCTCGACAACATCCTCCATGTACTTCTGCGCGAGCTGGTCGACATACTCGTCATCCCCTTCGACCAGGTGCTGCCGCTGGCCGTAGACGACCTTGCGCTGGTCGTTGAGAACATCGTCGTACTTCAGGACGTTCTTGCGGATGTCGAAGTTGCGGGACTCGACCTGCCGCTGGGCGTTGGCGACCGCACGGGTCACGAGCTTCGCCTCGATCGGGACGTCGTCGGGGATGTTGAGCCTCGTCATGATCCGATCGACGGCGTCGGCATTGAACAGCCGCATGAGGTCGTCCTGCAGCGACAGGAAGAACCGCGACTCGCCGGGATCGCCCTGCCGGCCGGAACGACCGCGCAGCTGGTTGTCGATTCGGCGGGACTCGTGCCGTTCGGTGCCGAGGACGAGCAGGCCGCCGGCCTCGAGAACCTCGCCGCGTTCCTGTTCGGTCGATTCGGTCAGCTCGGCGAGAGCCTTCTGGTAGGCGCGCTCGCGTTCGTCCTCGGGGGCGTCGGGCTCGAGCTTGCTCAGGGAGTCCTTGGCGAGCTCCTCGGGGTTGCCGCCCAGCAGGATGTCGGTCCCGCGGCCGGCCATGTTGGTCGCCACCGTGACCCCGCCACGGCGTCCGGCCTGGGCGACGATCGTGGCCTCCCTCGCGTGGTTCTTGGCGTTGAGGACCTCGTGCGGGATGCCCCGCCGCTCGAGCAGCGTCGACAACCGCTCGGACTTCTCGACGCTCGTGGTACCGACCAGCACCGGCTGGCCCTTCTCGTGCCGCTCGACGATCGTCTCGACCACCGCGTCGAACTTGGCCGCCTCGGTCTTGTAGATGACGTCGGAGCGGTCCTTGCGGATGAGGTCCATATTGGTCGGGACCTCGACGACCCCGAGCTCGTAGATCTCGAGGAACTCCATCTCCTCGGTCAGGGCGGTCCCGGTCATGCCGGCCAACTTGTCGTACTGGCGGTAGTAGTTCTGGAGGGTCACCGTGGCGAGGGTCTGGTTCTCCTCCTTGATCCGCACGCCCTCCTTCGCCTCGATCGACTGGTGCAGGCCCTCGGAGTAGCGCCGGCCCTCGAGTACGCGACCCGTCTGCTCATCGACGATCTTCACCTCGCCGTCGACCACGATGTACTCGCGATCGCGCTTGAACAGTTCCCTGGACTTCAGGGCGTTCTGCAGGTGGTGGACCAGGGGCGTGTTGACCGACTCGTAGAGGTTGTCGATCTTCAGCAGTTGCTCAACCTTGTGGACCCCCTCCTCGGTGACCGCGACGGTGCGCTTGGCCTCGTCGACGACGTAGTCGCCGGTGGTCCTGCCGTCGCCGAGGTCGTCGCCCTTCTTCAGGTTGGGCACGACCTGCCGGGCGAACACCGTGTACCACTGGGCGCTCTGCTCGGCCTGCCCGGAGATGATCAGCGGGGTGCGGGCCTCGTCGATCAGGATCGAGTCGACTTCGTCGAGCAGTGCGAAGTGGTGGCCCCGCTGCACCTGCAGGTCCTGGCTCCACGCCATGTTGTCGCGGAGGTAGTCGAACCCGAATTCGTTGGTGGTGCCGTAGGTGATGTCAGCGAGGTAGGCCAGACGCTTGCTGTCGCGTGGCTGCTGGGAGTAGACGGTGTCGACCTCGAGGCCGAGCCACTGGTGGATGCGACCCATCCATGCCGCGTCGCGCCTGGCCAGGTACTCGTTCACGGTGACGAGGTGGACGCCGTTGCCAGCCAGCGCGTTGAGGTAGACGGGCATGGTCGAGGTGAGGGTCTTGCCTTCACCGGTCTTCATCTCGGCGATGTTGCCGTTGTGCAGCGCGATGGCACCGAACACCTGCACGTCGAACGGCCGCTGGTGCAGGACACGCCACGCCGCTTCGCGAACGACGGCATAGACCTCGACGAGCAGATCGTCGAGGCTCTCGCCGTCTGCGACCCGCTTCTTGAACTCGTCGGTCTTGGCCTTCAGTTCGCCGTCGCTGAGTTTCTCGGTCTCGGGGCCGACGTCACCGACGTCGGCGACGATCTTCCAGATCTTCTTGGCCTTGCGGCCCTCGCCCCAGCGCAGTGGGTTGATGTTCGGCATCGGTGGCGACTTCCTCGTGACCTACAGGACTCGGACGAGCTTCCCCGTCGACCCGCGATGGTACGCGCTCGACGCGGCGCCTCGGCTGACCTGTCCCAACGGGCAATGGGCCAGTAGCGTTCCCGTGCCTTGGCAAGGAGCGGCGCGTGGACGACGGAGTGACCATTCGTGCCGCCTTGCCCGGCGAGGGCCAGACGATCGCCGAGACCAAGCGTGCCAGCTGGCAGGCGGACGGAGCGACGCTGGTGGACGATCGCGGCGAGGTGACGCTGCACGAGGTGCGCTACCGCCGCGACCTCGACGAGCTCACTTGATCTCGAGGAGCTTCTCGCGCACCGCGTAGACGACGGCCTCCATGCGGGAGTGCAGGTGGAGCTTCTCGAGGATGTTGCGCACGTGGTTCTTGACCGTGTTCTCGGAGATGAACAGCGCCTTGGCGATCTCGCGGTTGTTCATGCCCTGCGCGACGTGCTCGAGGACCTCCATCTCGCGAGGAGTCAGTCGAGGTGCGGGGACCTGTTCCTTCTCCTCCTCCTTCTTGATCATGCTGGCGAACTCGTTCAGGAGCTTCGACGCCATGGACGGGGAGATGAGGGACTGGCCTCCGTAGACCGATCGGACGGCATTGCCGATCTCGTCGATCGAGATCTCCTTGAGCAGGTACCCGTTGGCCCCGGCCTTGATGGCCTGGTACAGGTCGTCCTCCTCGTCACTGATGGTGAGCATCAGGATCTTGCAGTGCGGAAGATCCTCTTTCACCTTTCGGGCGGCCTCGATGCCGGACAACTGCGGCATGCGGACGTCCATCACCAGGACGTCGGGTGCCTCCTCGAGGGCGAGATCGACGGCTTCCTGCCCGTTGCCGGCCTCGGCGACGACGTCGATGTCGGCTTCGTCCTCGAGGACGAGCTTCAGCCCACGACGGAACAACTCGTGGTCATCGGCGATGAGGATGCGGATCTGCTCGTCAGCCACTGGCAACTCCCTTCGACCGTGACCTGGCTCCCCCCGAAGTGGGTCACTGGCCGTGAGGAGTCTAGCCCAGATGAACCGTTGGACAGGGCAGATGTACCGGCACGTTTGTCCCGGTCCGTTGTGCCCGGTTGGAACGTGTCAGTAGTCCTTGGGCTGCTCGTCCGTGCCGCGGGTGCCCCTCAGACCTCGTCGTTGACCGCGAGCAGCCGTGGGCGCGACACGAGCTTGGTCTTGAATTTTCGGACCTGACGGACGAGTTTCGCCTCGGCCTTGTCGATCGCGGCCGTGAGGTCGGGGGCCGATGCGCTGGCGCGCAGGTACTTGCCCTTGGCGTGAAGGACCACTTCGCAATGGATCTTGTCGGCGATGCGAGGGTTGGACTCCTCGGAGAAGACGACCTCCATGTCGATGAAGCGATCGAACAACTTCAGGACCCGCGAGAACTTCGCGACGGCTTCGTCCCGGATCTCGGAGGGAACTTCGAGGTTCTTGCCCTTCACGGTGATGTGCATCACGCCTCCTTTGGTCACTCGTCCACCGGGAGGTCGCGGGCTGTCCGTGGCTCCCGATCGACTGGCCCGCTGACCGTAGCAACCTCCCCGTGACGTGGGTATGGCATTTGGGACCGCAGGTCCAAGGACCCGGTCGGCGGCACGGCGGCGCACGCGAGCACTGCCAGTTGCACCTGCTCGACGCCGGCCTCGAGCAGCGCGCGGGCGCTCGCTGCGGCCGTTGCCCCGGTCGTCATCACATCGTCGACGAGCACGACCGTCAGGCCACCCATGCCCGCCATCGCCCGGACAGCCCCTGCAGGCACGGGCGACGGGTCGTCGCGCGCGGAACCGCGGTCCGGTAGCCCCGTGCGCACCGTCAGTGCCTGCCGTACGGGTGCGCCGATGGCGCGTGCGACGCCGCTCGCGAGGACCGCCGCGTGATCGACCCCACGGGCCTTGCGGCGGCGTCGGTCGGTCGGGACTGGCACGACGAGGGCGCCGCCGAGGTGTGACGCGGCGACGACCTCGCCGAGTCGCCGTCCGAGCGGTCCCCACACGCCCGTGGCACCGAGGACCTTTCCCGCCACGACGGCCCGTGCCATGACGCCGGTGTACCGGTACGCCGCCACGACCTCCGAGACGTGTCGGGGCACCGGAAGCGGCGCGTTCGGCAGCAACGGCAGGGCCTGCGCGTCCGCCTCGCAGCCTGCACAGAACGGCAGGGCCGAAACAACAGCTGAACAGACCACGCACCGGAACGGCGCGACCAGGGAAAGGACCATGCCCCAACTGTGCCATCTGGGTCGAATGGTCGGCCCGACGGGTTTCACGGAGTCTGTGGACAGTCCAGGGTCAGAGCCGGTGCAGGAGTTCGACGATCAGGGCGGCAGCCTGGGTTGCGACCCGTCCGCCCACCTCCATGACCTCCTCGTGCGAGGTGGCCACGCCCTCGCCGTGGACGTTGGTGATCGTGGACAGGCCGGCGACGCGGATGCCGTGGGAACGGGCGCGGACGACCTCGAGGACCGTCGACATGCCGACCGCCTGCGCG